>Ga0182030_10013132_pt1 | contig 16511 bp, 10 predicted proteins | sample 812S3MmetaG_FD_121299 | JGI IMG/M metagenome (GOLD analysis project Ga0182030, IMG submission 121299) | Permafrost microbial communities from Stordalen Mire, Sweden - 812S3M metaG (Illumina Assembly) | ecosystem: Environmental > Terrestrial > Soil > Wetlands > Permafrost | place: Sweden...
CCGATGTAAGCCGTGTTAGCTCCCACGATTGCCGGAATGTTAACCGGCCAGCTCAGGCGCGCCGTCGCCCCCGTCGAAGTGTCGGTCAGCACCATTGTCAGAATAGAGCCGTCGTAGGTGATGACGGCTTGCATCACATCGTAACTGCCGACGCTGACATTGAACCGGTGCAGATCAACTTCTGGGCCGAATCCATTGTTAGGTCCGTTTGCCCCTATCGCGGGGCCCCCGTCCACGTAAAGCCCGGTGCTGCTGAGGGGTGATGCCGCTACGTACCATGCTGTCTGGTTGAAAGGAGTGGCATCGAACTTGATGCCCACGCTGTTTCCCAACGCAGGCTGCGAGACTCCGCCACCGCCACCATAACCCATTCCGTTCGCAGAATTACCGCCCGCGTCAGTTCCAGAGTACCCCGGATTGGTGGTGCTATTAGAATTCTGGATCACGAAAAACATGCCGTATCCATCGATACCCGGAAGCTGGAACGTGAACGTCGTCGTGAAAGACTGAATGTTCTGCACCGAGTTGTACCAGAGGCCTCCTCCATTGTGGCTCGTCCCGTCGGTCAAATGGACCTGAGAGTCACTGATGGCCACCGTGCCAGTCGGGTGAACGCTGGGAGAGCCTGAGAAATTCGGGTAACTAAAAATCGAGTTCGCGCCTGTGCCCGATGCGGACGCGGCATCGCAGGCCGCGAACGCCAACGCGATCAGCGCCAGCGACGTGTTCAAAACTCTGGGTGTTCGCCCTTGGTACATTGTGACCTCTTTAAAAACTCGATTGGGTGCCGAGGGTATCAGTGCGCGTCGCGGCGCAAAATCCTCGCAGTAAAATAGTTGCAGCCAATAATCGCGCTGTAATTCGGTTCCTTAAATCCCGCACACTGGATGCTATGCGTCACCACCCCGCAGTCCGATTGCCCTGCCAGGTTATTTCGAAGTAAACCGTTTTCGATTGCCCTGCGCAATGTGACGCAATCTGCAGACGCCTCGGCAATTGCAGACGGAGAATCAAAATTCCCAACTGAGAGCTGTTTGGCATTCCACGGGAATTGCCTGCCCGCTATTTGACATTACAGTGTCTTTATGATAGCGCTCTTTGCGCATGGCGCGCCTGCCACTATTGTGATTCCGTGGATCACAATACTAGAGGTCACCTCTCTTTTGTCAGTCAATCCGAGCCTCCAGCGCCAAAGAGCCGCACCGCCCTGATAATTCACACTCTGACACGGTATCCGCTTCGATGTGCCAATCGCCCATGGTCATGTAGCCGCCACAGCACGATCGAGCGCGCAATAACTCATTATTTGTATATTTCTTCTTTCGCCATTACCGACCGTTTTGTGATGGCTTTGGCACTTTTGGAGGGTCGGAATCAAGGTCCTCGCTGTTCGCGCCCGTTACTCAGAAGTACCGTCAAGTCCGATGTTGATTCTGATATATAGGTTGAAACTACTTCGATTCTTCAAGGAATCGCTTTGTGCATATAGCCTTTTGGTCTCCCGCATGGCCGCTTCAGAAATTTCAGAACGGCATCCTAACTTACGTTCATTGGATGAAGCGGGAACTCGAGTCGCAGGGGCATCGAGTTACCGTCTTTACTGCCGAACTGGATGCAGCGTCCAAGGACCCGAATGTACATTTGATTGGGCGCGATATCGGCATCGGATTAACCAAGGCTTTAAATAAGCATATCCGACGCCGGCGCCCGAGCTATCGCGGAATATTCGACTTTGGTGCCGAAATCGCACGCGCTATAACGAAAGTGCATCGACGCGATCCAATAGACATCGTTGAGATGGAGGAATCCTTCGGTTGGTGCGCAGATGTGGCGCGGCTCACGTCGCTGCCCTTAGTGGTCAAACTTCACGGTCCGGCGTTCGCTACAATGGTCAAAGACGAGCTGGTATCGCCGATGGGCCTCGAAAGAATCGAGCGCGAAGGCTACGCGTTGTCCAATGTCGACTCCATCGTCGCTCCAACGGAAATGGTCTTGCGTCTAACTCTCGAGAAATACGGGTTGAAGCCGAGGGACGCGCGGCGCATCGTCAATCCGGTGGCCATGAGCGAAACGACACCCCTGTGGAGCCGAGACGGGTGCGATGCGAACCGCGTCCTTTTTGTCGGGCGCTTTGATTTAATCAAGGGCGGCGACATTATTTTGAAGGCCTTCGCGTCTGCCGTGAAGCAGAATAAGAATCTTAAGCTGGTATTTGTTGGGCCGGACAGCGGCCTGGTCGGGCCTGGCGGTAAGAAACTTCAGTTCAGTGAATTTTGTGATTCTGCAATTCCCTCGGATGTGCGAGCTCAAGTGGACTTTCGCGGAGCCCTGTCCCTTGATGCGATCATGACTCTGCGCACCCAGTCGATGCTGACGGTCGTAGCTTCAAGATTCGAAAGCCAGGGATATACCCTATTGGAAGCGATGTTCCAGGGTTGCCCGGTGGTAAGCACGGATGCGGGCGGTTGTCCCGAGAGCGTCGTCGATGGCGTGACGGGAATTTTAGCGAAATCCGAGGATTCAGAATGCTTTTCGCGACAAATAATGGCCGTTATGAATGATCCCGACAGAGCAGAAGCCTTGGGAAGAGCGGCTCGGCAACACGTCCTAAAGGAGCACAGCGCGAAAAAGGTGGCTGAAGCCTCGCTGGAAAATTATGCTCGGGTTATCGGCACGCATCGAACATAGAATGACTCACGCTTCCGCATGCGCGAGGCGGGCTAGGTGGTGATGTCGCCGCGCGCCGCTCGAATGGCGAACCGCGTAATCTCATCATAGATGCAACATGATTCTTGCCGTCAAAGAGCTGATCGTTGTCCTGCTGATATCGTTCGGCGTTTTTAAACTAGCTCAGCCTGTCGCGCGATTATACTGCCCGAATAAAGACTACGCGAGACGATGCAAAGTCTGGATTGCATTGACGGTTACAGTATTCCTGGCGCCGAACTTTTGGGTGTTTGTGTTCGTGGCGACACCAATGCTCATCATGTTGGGAAAAAGGGATTCCAATCCCGCCGCAGCTTTTTTGTTCTTGCTCTACGTTTTACCTTCAATCTCGGTTCGGGTCCCCATGATTGGCCTCTCGTTTCTAATTGAGTTGGACTTTCCTTTGCTCTTGACCCTTTGTCTGCTCACACCAACGGCCTGGCGGTTGTGGAAGCAGAGAAATGCGGCCCGCACGCCTGGTTTGAAGATACTGGAGATTTTGCTGCTCGCCTATTGCGTGCTGACAGCTTTTATATTCCTGCAACCAGAGGTCGCCCCGGGCGTTCTAATGCAACCGACCTTTACGGATTGTTTAAGACGGACATTCGAGATTACCTTTGGTCTGTTTATTCCCTATTTTGTGATCTGTCGGACGAGTGCTAGTCGTGCCGCTCTCCAGGACATGATCGCAAGCTTCAGCATTAAGTGCGCGCTACTAGCTGCCGTGGCGACTTTCGAGTACACCCGAAAGTGGCTAATGTACGGAGAATTGGCGTCGAGATGGGGACTGGGGTCGATTGGTTACATTGGGCGCGGAGGCGAAGTGCGAGCTATGGCGTCTGCCGGTCACCCGCTTGTTCTAGGTTACTTGCTCGCAGTAGCATTTGGATTTTGGTTATATTTGCAACAAAACATCCAGTCCAGGGTGTGCCGGTTGGGCATTACCGGGCTGTTTCTTTTTGGATTGATGGCGGCTTATTCTCGCGGCCCCTGGGTGGGGGCGATCGTTATTTATTTTTCTTTTGCTGCGCTGGGGCCGCGAGTCCTTCCAAAGCTGTTCAAGGCAGTTGCTGGTATTTTTCTCCTGGCATCGGTCGTTGCCGTATCGCCTCTCGGCCCCAAAATAGCGCGCGTCATCCCCTACTTCGGCGGCACTGTCGATATGGATAATTTGGTGTACCGCGAGAGACTGTTCGATCGGTCTTGGCAGATCATAATGGATCATCCCTGGTTTGGTGATCAGCGAGCGCTGCTGGAGATGCAGCAGTTGCGTCAAGGGGAGGGGATCATCGACTTAATCAATGGTTTCGTGAGTATTCTGTTGAGTAACGGTTTTGTTGGGCTATCATTATTCCTTATTTTTGTTCTCATTGGCTCTTTCAAGGCGTTTAGGGTAAGCGCTGCAGCCGCGAAGACTGATCCGGATCTCAGCAAACTTGGGGCTTGCTTAGTGGCGTGCATACTCGGGTCCCTGGTCATGATGTGGGTCGGTGGATTGATCGAGATAATGACTTGTTTGTTGGTCGCTCTGACAGCCGCCTATGTGGATGTTGGCCGCCGCCTCGCGTTGGGTCAAAGGCCCGGCGGATCCGCGCCAAAAGCCCTAAGGGCAGCGATCTGACTTTTTGGCATGTTAAGCACTGAGACACGACGGGCCGCCAGGCAATGTCTACATGCCTGACACACCTCACTAGTGATTCGCAGTCGATCGCTGGCATGATAGTAGTGGACTGAACACCTGAAGTGCCAACGGGAGGAACCATCTTCTGCAGATAAATGGATCATATGCGCACGCATCGAACGTACTACCTCTGAGTATATATATTGGCCAATGAACCGACTCATCGTCGCGTCTTCTGTGTGTTAAGTGCGCGGGCGTTGCCGTACGCACGACAGGCGCTCATCAGCCTCTTGGCTCGCTCGTCACAGGCGCTATCTGTCGTGCTCATCACCGATACCGAGCTCGACAAGCAGGAGCTTTCCAACGCTCTTTCATCGATAGCCGTGCCTGAAAAGCATAAGTGGTCGGTGCATTCGCAAGCCGAAGCGGATGACCGTGCCGAGACCGTTTTCTCGCGCCACGTAAATTTGCGTAATTTTCGTCGTGGCCATCCGTGTTGGCGAAAGCTGACCGACCCAATACTTTTCTCAAATGCGGGTGAGGAGATGATAATTCTCGATCCGGATTTGTATTTCCCAAATTATTTCACTTTCGAACAAACGCCAAAGGAAGGCGTTCTGCTGATGTGGCAACCACCGAGCTGCTTATTGCCGCACGAGGTCGTGATGTCTGCGTACGGCGCGTCAATACCGCTCGCACACCATGTGGATATTGGCGTGGCTCAGCTCCGCAATGATCTCGACTTGGATTGGTTCGATTGGTTGATCGTCAATCTCGGCGGGACAGGCATCCCCCGGGTTATGCACGTCGAGGCAATCGTCTGGGCCGCGCTTGCGATGCGCATCGGTGGCGGCTATTTCGATCCTGCCTACTGGTATTGCTGGCGCTACCGCCAGTGGAAACGCGTCGCATTGTTGCTCGGCGTCCCTGGAATTAGGCTGCTGAAGTACGAGAAATTGGAATCGGTGAAGTGCTTTCATGCCAGTGGAGTTGCGAAGTGGTGGGTAGAGCAAGCGTGCCAGCGCCAGATATTCCCTGTGCCGCAATCGGTCGTTGCGGCTTCCTTCCCTATGCCATTTGAGGAGCTCACATTGACGAATTACGAGTCCGATCAGCGGCTCAAGCGCCTAATTCGCAGGCTTGGGTATTACAAAATAATGAGTGCTGGGACTTAAATTACGTGGCATAAAAAAGATCTTGATAATGTTTTTTAGCGCTGCGAATCGTACCCATGAGTCCTGCGAATCGAACGTCAATAATATGTGGGTGTTGTCACACTCCGGAAATACAAAGATACGAAGCAGCACTCAAAGAAGTCGGCCTGGACTTCCGGACCTTAAATTTCTGGGTGCATGCAATTCAATGCCCGGAGGGACCCAATGAGCAACGTAGTTATGATTCATGCGAACCACGCGAGAATCGATGGCGAAGTCCTCACAATAGATCGCAAGTTCCACATCGGGATGAAGGACTATGCCGAGAAGATCAACGCACCCCTCGTCACCCTGCATCCGCAAGCCGCGCGCGGCGCCGCGATCATGGACCCGATCGAACTGAAGGTCTCCGAGCTACCGTACCGCATTGTCACGATCCCCTACGGCGGCAACTGGCGACCGCTGCCATCCTCGGTACCCCTACTCCATCAGGAAATCTCACTGGGGCGGCTTGTTTACGGCGGATATGGCGATGGCATGGGCGCTGCTGCGATCGCTCTCGCCTGCGGTGTGCCTTACATCTTGATACTTGAATACGATTTGAAAACCCAGATAACGGCGACCACGATGCAGGTCAACGGAAAAGTGCGGCGCGCCATCCGGGCAGGGCGCACCACATGGAGCTATTACAGAGAGGGTCTTCCGGAGATGCGTCGCGCGCATTCCGTGCACTGTAACGGGTATCCCATCTACGACGTGGCGATAAGCGAGAATCTGAAGGCGCTTCTGTACCTCGACTCTCGTATGTCGAACGACATGATTATGTCGCACGAGGAACTCGCCGCCCGGCTCGCTGAACGCCACGGTAAGCCGCTGCGCCTGCTCTATTCCGGCCGATATGAGGCAATGAAGGGCGCCGTTGATGCTGTGCGGGTGGGTCTCGAGTGTTTGGCGATGGATATCGATATCGAAATGCACTGCTACGGCCAAGGAAGTCTGGCGGCCGAAATGCGGGAACTGGCGAAGCGGTCGGGTTCCCGCATTGTGATTCACGATGCCGTGCCGTATCCAGATCTCGTCAAGATCGCGCGCACCTTCGACGTGTTCGTGTGCTGTCACGTCCAGAACGACCCATCCTGCACCTATCTTGAGTCCTTCGGCGCCGGTCTGCCGATTGTCGGATATGCGAACCGGATGTGGGAGCGGCTGTGCGACGCTTCGGGGGCCGGCCTCTGCTCGCCCATCGGCAAACCTCATCTCGTGGCCGCGGATGTCCGGCGGCTCACGAATCGCGCGGACCTGGCCACCAAGTCCGTGCAGGCTCTCGACTTCGCTCGGGCACACAGCTACGAGACAGAACACGGCAAGCGCATCGAGGCCCTAAACGAGGTCCTGGCTGAGGGCGCCTAGCCCTAGCCAAGCGCGCGCAGCGCGTGAAATCGCGAGGGCGGAAATCATCCGTGGCGATATCGGAAACGCTGGCCCCGCTCGGCTCACTGCAGACGAGAACGACGAGATGTCCGGATTTGGATCTTTGGATCGTCCTCGGCTGATGCGCTCTTAAACAATCTGGGCTATGCTCGCTCGGGCCGCAAGGCGCTGATATCCTGACGGGTTCTATCGTCGTAGTTGCGCAATGGGGCATGCTCCCGAATGCTGTTTAATTCACTGGCATTTTTTTGCTTCTTAGCTTGTGTTTATGCCCTCTATCGTATCTTACCGTTCCATTTGCAGAATTGGATGTTGCTGGTCGCTGGCTATGTGTTCTATGGATTTTGGGACGTCCGCTTTCTATTTCTGATTGCATTCTCGACGACAGTCGATTTTTCCATCGGCATGCTCATGGCCGACAGGATAATGACAGCGCGGCAGCGCTGGACGGCAACGCTATTTTTGGTTGGGGCCGCGCTTTTTTCACTCTGTCCAAACTGGTTGGCACTGCGCGGAGGTATTGACGGCAGTCATCTCGCCGCCTTTTTTACCCCGCAAGCACTCGGTCTCAGGGTATTGGCGGGCACGATCGTTTTCGCTCTCATCGCCAATTTGATGATCCGGGCCATCAAGCGGCCGCCGACTGAGGGGAGGCGCCGGTTTTATATTTGTTGTTCCGTGTTCGTAAACCTGGCTTTTCTGGGATTTTTCAAATACTTCAATTTCTTCGTCGACAGCGCCGAGCATGCGCTGCAGGCGATTGGAATCAATCCGGTTAATTTCCGGCTCTCTGTTGTTCTGCCCGTTGGTATTAGCTTCTATACGTTTCAGTCGCTTAGTTACACGATTGACGTATATCGGCGGCGTATTGGTCCGACGGCACGGTTCTGGGATTTCGCACTGTTCGTCGCTTACTTTCCACCCATGGTGGCAGGGCCCATTGAACGCGCTCGGCATCTTTTGCCGCAACTCACCAGGCCGCGCCGCATACGGCTCATTCAGACAATGGATGGAGTTGTACTAATTATTCTAGGTCTTTTTAAAAAAGTGGCTGTTGCCGATGGCATCGCACCTGCGGTCGCTTCGGTATTCGCCTCAACGGGTGCTGTTTCCCGGTCCGATATCGCCCTTGCTACAGGCCTTTTTGCCATCCAGATATTTTGCGATTTCTCGGGTTATTCCGATATTGCCCGTGGAGTTAGTAAGCTGTTTGGAGTTGAATTGATCTTGAACTTCGATTTGCCTTACTTTTCCAAAAACCCGAGTGAATTTTGGAGACGCTGGCACATCAGCCTTAGCTCATGGCTTCGAGATTATCTCTATATTCCTCTTGGAGGAAGCCGCGGCAGCTCACTCCGTACGTACTGCAATCTCTTGCTGACGATGTTACTGGGCGGCCTCTGGCATGGTGCAGCATGGAATTACGTGTTGTGGGGTGGATACCAGGGGGCGCTCCTTTGCGGCCATCGGTTAGTGACTCACGGCCGCGAGACATTACCGACCTCCGGCGAGGCAATCAGAGGCACAAGCACGCTGCACGGAGGTGCCGTCCGTAATTCGCGACTCCTTCCCGATTGGCTTTCGACGCCGCTTCGGATCGCCGTGTTTTTCTTTTTTTGCTGTTATGGATGGCTGCTGTTCCGCGCGCATTCCTTTGAACAGATCAAAGCCTTTACGGCACAACTGCTTGGCTTTCGCGCCAGCGGACCGTCAGTTATGGCAAAGCCAGCGACCTCGGCGCTCGCCGGAATCGCGGTCTTGAGTTTCTTACAATTTTTTGACTATAGAAATGATTGCCTCGAGAGCTTCAAGCGATGGCGCTTACCATTTCAAGGAGCGCTTTATGCGACGCTCATTTTCATCCTGATCATGGGGACAAGTAATGCTCCCGTCCAGTTCATCTACTTCCAGTTCTGAACCCGCACGCGCCCACGGGCACTACGGCCACGCGCGGCTCCGTAAGCGGGTGTTGGAGGCTCTACTGTGGACGATTGTTGTTTTGGCCTCGATTGATTTCGCGGTCGGCTTGATTTTCCGCCTGCCGGCTGACGCGCGCAGTGAAGGATCCTCTCTGCAAAACTACTTTAACTACGGTCGGTCGATCGAGGGGAAGCTTCGATACCTGGTCGGTAAAACGCCGGACCAGGATGCCCCGATAGTTATGGCGGGGTGGCTTTGGCAGGAATGTGACGTCGAGAGGAGCTTTCCCCCTGGCAAGCTCGGTTTCGATATATATGGGATGTCCTTCTCTTCCTACATAGCGGATCAAATGACTGCTCTCGACCCTGCCCTTGCGAGCCGAAAGTTCGGCGGCCCCGCCGCCCCGCCCAATCACAGCTATGCGTGCTTTTTACGGCGCTTCCAAGAGAAGCGCGATTTCGCGTCTATTCAAATCCTGGGCGTGTTGGCATCGAGCGTTCGAAGGATGGAGACCATCAGCGGTCTTACTACGAGTTTCGAGAGTCCAATGCCGTTCACATACCCCCGCTTTTCGTTGAGCGGAGATGGTCGCCTCTTGGGGCATATGCCGTCGATCGAGTCCGCCAATGATTTGCGCGTGGCGCTCAACGACTCGGATAAATGGCGTGCGTTCGAGCAGGATCTCGCGCACAGTGACTATTTTTACTCGCGACCGGTGTTCCAGGCGGATGTCTTTGATCACAGTGTGATTGCGCGAATGATCCGTCGTGCGTGGGGTCAGCGGTTGCTGAATGAGCGGACTGACGCGCTCCGCGCGGCGGATGGATTTTCAGGTGCTCCCGCCATTTCACGTGTCCTTGGCGCGATCCTGGTCGATTTCGCGATAAAAGCGCGCGCGAGAGGTGCTCAGCCACTAGTGATTCTCATTGAGGATCGTGGCTATGGCGAGTCGCTTTCTCACATTGCAGCCCCCCCTCTCAAGGCAAATAATATCGAGTTTTTGGCGACATCTACGATCGTGAGTCCCGATGATTCGGGCAACTTCGTGGGAGACGGGCATTTTACGCCCGTGGCATTTGAAAAAATCGCCCGCGCGGTACTTGTATTGCTGGGCAATAATACGCTGCACAACCTAAATATGCCGTTGCCAACCCGGGATCTGTCCGCGCGCAACGACAAGAGGTTGCATTGATTTTCCGACGGTCGCGTCGGATTTCCTATGGCGACACAGCGTTTCGGGTGAGGTTATTCGGCAAAACCTGCCGGCCACCAAAATAACTTGAGGATATAGAGCGAGGTGTGCGACGGATGGCAGGACAGCGGTGGAATTAATGGAACGATATAAACAGCAACGCTTGCCCAGGTGTCTAGTCGAGCATCCAGCGCAATGCCCGCCAGGGGCATTTCGATGATCGTAGTTGCTGCTACGTTCGTCGCAGAACCGTTGGAAGCCCCACTGGCGTGGCTATTGGAGAAACTTGGCCTCCAGGATGAGATACGTTTCGCACCGTACAATCAGATTTTCCAGCAGCTGCTCACCCCGGCAAGCGAGATTGCGCTCAACAGCAATGGCGTGAGTGTGCTGTTGATACGAATCGAAGACTTTGTCCGCGATCTTGCGGCGCCGACCACCGCGCGACAGACCGTCGCCCGGCTCACGCAGGAGCTTGGAGACGCGCTAGAAAACTTTGCGAATCGCGCCAAGGGTGCGATCATCCTGGTCATCCTACCGCCCGGACCCCGGGTGCCGCCTGAACTCGTCGGCTCGCTAACTGACGCCGGCAATTCCCTCGCGGAGCTGACGCACGGTCTGCCGGCAGTTCATTTTCTTGCTGAGGATCAGATCGGGGCAGTGGCCGGCGTGGATCGGTACGATGCCGCACGCGATGAACTTGCCCATATTCCGTACACGGAGTCATTCTTTGCTGCGCTCGCGCTTGCAGTTGCCCGCCGAATCCACGCGATTAAAGTGCCGGCGGCAAAAGTCCTGGTTTTGGATTGCGACAATACATTGTGGCGAGGTGTGGTTGGCGAGGACGGAGTGGACGGCCTCGAGATTCCGCAACCGTATCTGGCAGTGCAGAACTTCGCGCTCGCACAACAGGCCAAAGGAGTCCTGGTATGCCTTGCCAGCAAGAATAGTGAGGCGGACGTTCTGGAAGTGCTCGAGAGGCACCCGGAAATGCGCCTCAATGCAAACCACGTGGTCGCGCACCGAATCAACTGGCAACCGAAATCGACGAATATTCGGTCGCTTGCTGCCGAACTCAATCTCGGTCTCGATGCCTTCACTTTTCTTGATGACAACCCGGTCGAGTGTGCGCAGATGCGTGCAGAATTGCCCGAAGTGGTCACGCTTCAGCTACCGGCTGAACAGGCGATTCCGGCCTTCTTAACCCGACTGTGGATGTTTGACAGACTGACAGCCACGGCCGAGGACGCCGGTCGCACACGGATGTACAAGGAGAACTCCGCCCGCCGCGCGATGGAGTCAACAGTTGCGGACATTGGCGAGTTCCTAGCCGCACTGGATCTCAAAATCGACATCGCAACTCCTTCCCAGGATGAATGGGGACGGCTCGAGCAGCTGACGCAAAGAACCAATCAGTTCAATTTCACCACGCGCCGTCGGACGGCTCAAGAATTGAAAATCAGCCTTGCGAACGGCGCGCATGTGCTTCGCGTCCGTGTATTGGATCGATTTGGGGACTATGGGCTCGTCGGTGCCGTTGTCGCGCAGAAGGCCGGCACCACTTTATTGATCGATAACTTGATGCTCAGCTGCCGGGTGCTCGGCCGAGGCGTCGAGCATGCGATGATGCGCAGACTGGGCGAACTTGCTGAGGAATCAGGACTTCAAGACGTATCGCTGCCCTACATCGCGACGGCACGAAATGTGCCCGCCGCTGCATTCGCCGACAGCGTTGCGGCGGAGTTTGCCGAACGGGTACCAGACGGCGTCCTGTATCGTATACCGGCGGCGCGCGCCGCGGCGATCTTGCATCGACCGGGCCAGGATCCGGCTGAGGTCATTGAAGCACGCAACGCCGATGAAAAAAGGAGTGTGAGCGTCGCTTCGAAGGATGCTCAGGATAGATCGGAACGGTATTCTCAATTCGCCAACGTGCTGATTTCCGGGGAGGCGGTGTGCGAACAGATGGCACGCCGGCCGCGTCGCGCACGATCGATACCCGGAGAAGCGATTCCTCCAGCGTCGCAAGTGGAATCGGAGTTGCTGCAGATTTGGGAGGGCGTGCTGAAGCTAGAGGGGCTCGGGGTCGAAGACGACTTCTTCGCCTTGGGAGGCACTTCCTTACTCTCGGTTGAACTGTTCGCGCAGATTGCCCGTCGGCTCCATGCCAAATTGCGCTTGACCGCAATCCTTGATGCTCCCACAGTGCGCAGCCTCGCGCACCTGCTGGAAAATTCTGCTGCCGGGGAGCGAAATGGAGTGGTATGTCTGCGGGACGGAGGACCGCAAAGTCTATTTTTGGTCCACGACGGCCTGGGCGAAACCCTGCTCTATCTCCATCTGGCGAAGCGAATGCCGAACACCATGACCGTATACGGCATCGAACCCAAGCGCCTGCCCGGCATTCCGCTCGCGCATGCCACGATCGAGGAGATGGCTGCGTTCTACGTCGATCAAATCCGTGCAATTCAGTCGCACGGGCCTTATTTGCTGGGCGGAATGTGCGCAGGCGGCGTCATAGCCTATCAGATGGCCGCTTGCCTGGTGAGCGCGGGCGAGCGCGTCCAAATGGTCGCGATTCTCGATGGCGCGACACCGCAGGCAGCAAAGCGTGTCGGGCGCGTGGCACTCGGCAGACTTTCGCGGCTGGAGGATGCCGTCGCACAGGTTAGCGGATCGGGCCGCTCACTAATGACACGCACCGTGAGGATCGCAAGCGCAGTCGCCCGCAAGGCATTTAATGTGATTACTTATGAGCTCTACTCATTTGGTGAAAGAATTTCTGTGCGATTGCGATTCGCCTTGCTGAGAAACCTGGTCAGGCGCAATGCCTCGTGGCCGCGAGCGCTGCCGGAATTGACCGTCATGCAAATCTATAACGCGCTTGAGTCGAGATATATCCCTCCGCTTCTTGCCAACGTCCCGATTCTATTGGTGCGCGCATCCGCCGGCGAAGGTGCGGACACCCCGTATCGGGACCTCTATCGTGACGAAGATTTTGGATGGGGAAAGGTAGCCGGCCAATTGGAGGTGGTTAATGTACTGGGCGGGCACTCCAGCATGCTTCAAGAGCAGGCAATTGAATCCCTTGCAACGGCGATGCTCGAGCGTTTCCCCTTGTCGTCGTAGTTGCGCGAGCGTCTGAGATTAATCGGCGACCGCGCCCTTTCTCACCGCCCAGTCAGAACGAGCGAACAGTTCTTCGCTTAATACCTTTTCCATTGCTGCTCGCGGACCGCTTTGGGTAAACACGTGATCGCCGTTATCAATGATATGAATGCGGCAGCGCTCGCCCAGACGGCGGACAGAGGCGCCCGCTTGCAATTTCAACAGGCCGATGCCGGGTTCGCCGTCCGCGAATACGAACACCACTCTGATTCCCCTGGCGACGATCTCCTCGAGTTCCGATCCAAGATCGTTGGGCAGCTTGACACGAAGCATTCGGGCGACATCCCTGGCGGCAGATTCGATTGCAAGCAACGGGCGCTGGGTATAAATCTTCACGATGCGAACGATGTTGACTTGTCCGGAAAGGAGCCGCTTCCACGCGGCAAGCGAGAACATGCGCTCTCGATACACGCCGGGATTTTTCACGACTTCCGCGAGTTGCAGCGTCTCCAATGTCTCGCCCGGCTTCCAGAAATAATTTTGCGGATTCACCATCAGTATGCGGTTCACAGGCACGCCGGCGGCTGCGGCTCGCAATGCATGATAGGCACCTGAACACAGCCCGCTGAGCGTGCAGTCGCTGACACCGTAACGGGTGCGCAAGAACTCGACAGCCGCGCGAATATCTTCCATGGCCTCTGGAGGAAACACTTCGTTCTCCGGACATCCGGGCCTGTTACGGCTGTCGCCCAAACCGGCGAGATCCATGCGCAGTACGATGTAGCCGCGAGACGCCCAATGCCGCGCCATCCTCACATAGAGACGACTGGCGCCGATGTGATGATCGGCTCCTGCATTGAGGAGAATGACAGCGCGGCGGCGGGTTTCTCCCGAGCGAGGCTCGGTGATGATTCCGAACACCAACCCGTCGCGACCCAGGAATACGGGTCGCTCGCTAATTCCCTTTGTTCCGGAGTCAGACCCATCAGTCAAGGTAAGCACGGAGTTGGACGCGGTAGCGCAATCCCCAAATCGTGCATTTTTAGGATTCGATACCCCACGCGATCGACCGGCGAGGTCTACCAGCCAGTCACGCGTGGCCGCAATCATTTCCGTAGGGACTTGAGCAAACTGCGGCGCGGTCATGACCATCTCGACCAGCCCGGGCAATGCGAGATATCGAGTCCGCCCGGCTCGCGCGGACATTGACTCCGCCCACCGGCTGGCCACCGGCATGCTGTCGCCGTCGATCACCAGCATTTCAGGGGCGCTCGGTGGTGGGAGCGCCGCGAAATCAAGCTTTCCGAGGGATGTGAGGGTTGCTGCCGATAATTTGAAGCCGCTGACCTCCATCGACCCCGTCTCGTCCCGACCATCGGCCGCGCCGCCGTTGGCCGCCATCGCGGCGCCGGCCATGCGTGTCATCCGCAGGTCCCGCAAATACCGACGTCCGCTCAGAATGGGAGAGATCAAAACGAGGCCGCTCACCGTGCATTCCGCGGCAGCGACCATGGCCAGCAACGCCCCAAGACGTATACCCAGCAAACAAACCTGCTGCACGCCCGTTCGTCGCCGCAGTTCCCCGGCCGCCGCTGCGACATCCCGAGCCCAGGTTTGAATTTGATCCGCCTGGGGATCGATCTCAGCCGAATCACCGGTCCCCAGATAGTCAAACCGCAGCGCTGGTAAGCCGGCGGCAGCAATGGACTCCGCAAACCCGCGAATGCCCCTATGCGAGCAAATTGCTTCGTAACCGAAGGGCTTGCACAGGACCACACCGAGGTTGGCGTCGGAATCTGCGGACGGATGATGCAGCCACCCGAACAGCCGATGATCCCCGGAATCAAAGTACACAGCTTCGGCGACGCCGCTCGCTCGATCGGGGCCGTGCTGCAACTGTGATTGAGCTCCCATCGGCCCTCAATATCCTTGAATTCGCTTGGATTCCATCCCGAGAAGCCTACCAGGCCCACACCAGACCTTACGCGAGGCAGGACCCACTTTTGTGCCACCGCAGGGTCGGCCCGACGGCTCGGACCTCTTATGCCTGGGAATGACTCGAATCGATGCCATGCGGTAGCAATTATCGTAATGTGTATTATAAGTTCATTTGAAGTACCAACCTGGTGTTTTTATGGGCAAATCAACCGTCGAATCGGGCAGTTTGGCGCAACGGACCCCGTCCCGGGGTTTGTCATCGACCGGACTTTTTAAGCGTCAACCCCCTGATAAGACTTGAGCAACCCGTTCTCCGGCGGGGACCCGCCAGCTGCGATGTCGGTTGACACCCAGGAACGGGCACTTCCGCGCAACCCACGACCGCTGGCAAGCAGGGAGCTGGGCGTGGTGGTCATCGGTCGAAACGAGGGTGAACGACTGATTCGCTGCCTGGAATCGGTACGCAACCAGGCCTCGTGCGTGGTTTATGTCGACTCCGGATCAACTGACGGCTCTGTGGAGAGGGTAAGCACGCTCGCTGATTCGGTCGTGCAATTGGATATGCGCAAGCCGTTCACGGCGGCTCGCGCCAGAAACGAAGGGTTCGCGCGGTTGCTCGAGGTCCGTGCGGGGCTGGATTATGTATTCTTCGTGGACGGAGACTGTGAAGTCATCGACGGCTGGTTGGGCACCGCCACTCAGTTTCTGCAGGACCACAATGACTTTGCCATCGTATGGGGACTGCGGCGGGAGCGATTCCCGGAGAAATCGCCTTACAATCTGTTGTGCGATATCGAGTGGCAAGATTATCCGTTGGGCGAAACCCGTGCTTGCGGAGGAGATGCGGTAGCGCGGGTGGACGCCATTCAAGCCGTGGAAGGTTATCGCGACGACCTCATCTGCGGCGAGGAACCGGAGATGTGCGTGAGGTTGCGTCGGGCGGGTTGGCGAATCTTTCACCTGGAAAGTCCGATGACGCTCCACGATGCGGCCATCTATAGATTCGGCCAATGGTGGAAGCGATCGGTGCGGGCCGGCTATGGCTTTGCGCAAGGCGCCGCCCTGCACGGAGCCCCGCCGGAGCGGCATGCTGTGTCGGAGACCCGCCGCTCTTGGATTTGGGGTCTGGGAATTCCATTGACAGCGCTGGCGCTCGCACCGTTTGCGGGCTGGTGGTCCGCGTGCGTTTTCTTTGCTTATCCCATTCAGGTCATCCGGCTGCGCGCACGCGGTCACCGCGCATTGGCGCGCGAGAATTGGTTGCGCGCAGGCGCTTTGGTCCTAAGCAAGTTCCCGGAGATGCTGGGTCAAATCAAATTCCATCTCGACCGGGTTCGACGGGCGCAGTCTGGACTGATCGAATACAAATAGCGCATCGCTTGAAAATCGCATATTTCATCAACCAGTACCCCAAGGTCAGCCACACCTTTATCCGGCGGGA
>Ga0182030_10013133_pt1 | contig 16508 bp, 13 predicted proteins | sample 812S3MmetaG_FD_121299 | JGI IMG/M metagenome (GOLD analysis project Ga0182030, IMG submission 121299) | Permafrost microbial communities from Stordalen Mire, Sweden - 812S3M metaG (Illumina Assembly) | ecosystem: Environmental > Terrestrial > Soil > Wetlands > Permafrost | place: Sweden...
ATCCTGCTCTGCGGCGGGTTGATGTTGGAATTCATCGAGTTCACGTTCAAACATCGCCGTCTTCCGGTCGGGGCCGGCGAGGTGTGGAACTGGCTGATGGGCCTGAGCGCATGACAGTTTCCTTTGACCGCGACATCATCGGTGAGCTGCGCACTCGCGTGGTTCTGCACAATAACGTGGTCAGCGATCCCGAACGGCAGGTTCGCCTCGGCGAGGTCAAAGGGCTCTACAAACGATTTCACAACGGACCAAATCCGCGCGCGCATGCCCTGACGGAAATCGACAAGTGCCTGACTGAGCTGCGGCTGGGCAAACTGGAGAAAGCACGCCAGCCGTTTAATCAGGGGCGCCATCCACGCGGCCGCGCCGGGCAGTTCCGGTCCACGGGCGGAAGGCCACCAACGGGCGGCGGTCCCAGGACTCCCGCGCCGACCGAACCGGACGACGATCCCCTGCTCGAGGCAGCCGGCACCCAGGTCATCCCGGAAACACGCTATTCCATGTTTGGGCCACCGATCGCAGGCGCGGCCGGCCTGGCGCTCGGTGCCGTCAGCGGCGCGGGCGCGACATTTCACGGATTGCCGGATTGGGCGACAAGGCGAGGAGGCCCCGGAAACGTCCGTGGCAATATCCCGGATCGGTTGACCACCGGGGCGTTGCGCTGGGCTGGCGGCAAGCTTGGAGATCTCGGTGGCTACACCGCTGGTCAGTTGGTGGTAGCGGCTCCTCGCGCGGCCACACGGAGCGCTGTCGGAGCCATCAATCGCCGGTTGGGAACCGCTTTCACAAGCCCCTCCGTGGCGGGCGACGCCGCCGGAATCGCGACCCTGCGCGCGGCTGGAACCCGGGTAGGCCGCATCGCTGGCGCCGCGACGGGTCATGTTTCCGCGCTCAGCGTGAACGCATTGCCGGCGGCCGCGCGTTTGGTCGTGGGAAGAGTCGCGGGAGGACGTTGGGAAATCAGCGCCGGGACGCCGCGCGCGAGGCTGGCTGGCAGTGCTCTTGGTGCCATCGTCGGAGGTCTGACCACGGGAGCCTATGTTTATGGGCCATGGGCGAAAAAAACCCAGGCGCAGGTTGGGCCATACGAAGACACTCTGTTCCCCCGGCGGGTCAGGAAACTCGCTGGCCCGCTGTTCGACGCGCCAGAGGTGCTCGCCAAGCAGGCCGAGCTCATGGCGATCGGACTCGATGACGATGTGCTGGCGAAGGCGAGCATCAGCGGCATCGCGGCGAATGTGATCCGCCGGCTTCGGCCGGCCGCGATCGCGCCGGCGATCGAGGAAGGAACGTCGCCGGCGACGCGCGCCGCGGTGGACAGTTTCCGCTCTCGTCTGGCCCAGTTCACGGTGGGGCGTCATCTGACCGGTCGAGGCCTGACGATCGCATCGCGCGTCGGCACCGGCGCGGCGGTGGGTGTCAGCGCCGGCGCGATCAGTGGCGCGGCTCTTGGGCTGTTCAACGAAAAACATCCTCGCGGCACGCATGGCCGTTTCGCGCGGAAAGGATCGGGATCGATCGCGGGGGCGAAGATCGGTGCCGGCATTGGCGCCGCCGTGGGCCTTGGGTTTGGCCTGGCGGCCGCGCGTCGCGGTCAGACGGCGTTGCTGGGAGCCGCTCTCGGCCGGTTGCGCGGCAGTCTACCGACTGACGCCGCGCTGATCCCACCGCAGTCGGGGGCCGCCGTCGTTCCTCCCGTCATCGAGCCGAACATCCCGGTGGCGATGATCAATGAGGCGCGAAGCGTCGCTCGGCGCACGCACGCGCATGCTTACGTGGATGCCAATAAGGGGAAGAAAATCCCGGCCTTCACGGGGTCGGCGAAGGAACCAGACCAAGTCGCCGCGAGCCTGAAAGCACACGCGATCCAGAACTGGATGTTGAACGAGGGAACCGCGCTGCAGGGGGGCGCGAAGAGTTGGCTCCGTTACCAGCTCGATCAGACGTTCGATAAAACGTTACGTGTGGAGTTGAAAGGCCTGGGACCGATTCCCGGGAAAAACGGACGTCCGATCACCGGCGCGGTCACCAATCTATTCAACAATGTCGATACCGAGGCACTGACCCCGGGACAAAGAAAAATCTGGGACGACTGGGTTGGCCGCCGTGAGGCGACGCTCCACGACATCGATCAGGTTTATGAACAGCGCGCCCAGGTAACCCGTGAACTCACCCGGGAAAAAGCCACGCTCAGCTCGGAGACATCCCTGCTTGAAGACGCGGTGAAAGACGTTCCGGACGAATGGCAGGATCTGCGCCAGGACGGCAAACTTCCCGAGCTTCGCACATTCGCGCGGGAAAAAATGGGCTATGAGCTGCCCGCCGCTGTGCGCACCCGCGATTCGGCGGTGCTGGCGATCGACAATCATATCCCGGCCTGGACCGCGCACACGCGCCAGCGGCTGAATGAAATCTCGGAACGGCTCGATCCAAACAGCGGGACGTCGCTCGAACCCGAGCTCGAAGCGGCGCGCAATCACGAAATCGCCGATCTAACCGGCGACGACAACGTCATCAATCCTTTCGCCACGGGACGCGCGCGGTTCTTCACGCCGCGGCCCGCCGGATCAAATACACTCGCGGGATTCAACGCGCTCCGGACCAAGATTGGCGACAATGCCGCGAAACCCTTTCTGGACGAATCGAAGGCGCACGGCGACGCGGCGGAGGAACACCTCAAAGCGCTGATCGCCGCGCATGATGCCGCCCTCGATGCGCGCATTCCGACGGCCGGCGCGATCAAAAACACGATGGACCGGATCGCGCCGGTGCTCGCGGGGCGCATGCATCAGGGCCTCGCCGATTACCGCGCGCTGAACGCGGCCGGCCGCACGACCCTCATGGGCTGGCAGAAAACGCTTTCCGACTGGGTGCACGACAACACCACCAATCCCGCGCAGGCATGGGCGACCGCGAAAAGCGTCTCGAGCTGGGCGGGCGCGAAGGGGAAAGAGACCGGTCTTTTCGCGCTGAGGAACTGGAAAACCATCGCCAGTGTCGTGGGCCCGCTCACCGCGATGGGCGCGATCGATCTCACGGCGCCGTCGGGCAAACGTTTCAAAATCCATCCGAAGCACTGGCGGCCAAGAGATCTTGGCATTGAGCACAGCTGGCCCGACTCGGTCCGTCGTCCGAACGACTTCATCGTTGGTCCCACTTTCCGCGGCAACGATGGTCAGCGGAAGTTCCTGCAGGGCATGCACATCTATTCGGCGACCGGCGATTTCCACCATCTGCCGTTCGGCGCCGATGTGAACGACGTGAAAAACGCGGTGCGCAGCGGATCTGGTGCGCGAGGCGTGACAGCCGCGCCGGATCCTGTCGTGGTGCCCAATCAGGCGGAAACAGGCCGTGCGCTCGCCGACCTGCGAAAAGACGGGCACATCAATGAGAACGCGGGCCCCCCCGGGTTTGAATTCGCGCAACGAAAAGGCGGCAATCCGGGCAAACTGGAGGCTGAATTCGCCGAGGCGTTCTACAAAAAAGCAGGCCTGCGCAATCCCGGCGAGCGGTTCGTGGCGCACCCAACCAAACATGCGAGTTTCTATTGGAGTTCACTGAAATCCTTGTTCGAGGACAAGGATGCCCCAATCCTCGACAACGCGGCGCGCGCGCGGCTGCTCGTTGGCAATCACATCGCGATCCCGTCAACGCCCCAGGGGCAAAAGGAGCTGGCGAATACGGGAGCAGGCCGGCGTGGCATTTTCGGTAACAACCGAAACGTTTTCAAACAACCCCAGGACGCGAACAAAGCCGAGGTCACCGCCGCGGTGATCGCGCATTTCACGATGAATGGCCTCGTGCCTGGTAACGTCGACGAATACACGCAATTGCGTCGCGCCGTCGCCGTCGTGAGCCAGTACTACAGCCTTACTCCCGAGCAAACGCGCGGCATGGTCGCTTCTCTGGACGACGCTTATCACGAAGCGAGTGGTCAATCGCCGCCCACGTCCAAGGCACCTATCGTCGACACGACGGCCGGCGAGGGAACGATTTTTGGCGATGCCAGCGGAAGTTCCGAAGAGGCGGACCGCAAGGCGTTCGCCCGTAGCCTGGTGCCCGATCCGATCCATCGTCGCGCCGGCCTCGATCGGCGGGATACCGAAACGCTCGTGGATCTCGTCGAAGGCCAGTACGACTTTCACCACCGCACATTCGTCCAGGCCAATCCGAACGCGAGTAACGCGCAGGCCAAGCGACATGCCGAACAGGCGACGCGCGCATGGGTGAACGACAACCTGCTGAAGAGCGAGTCCGTCGGGGAACTGGGCAAGCTCTTCCAGCCCAGGCAGCCCAGAGCCGGCGCGCCACCCACAACGCCACCGATCACCGGCGCCGCGCTTTCCGCCGCCACGCCGGCCCCCCCGATGCCGACGGCTTCACCCATCGCCAGGCTACCGCCCATCACCGGCGCCGCGACGCTGCCGTCCCCGCGCGCGATCGCGCCGTCGCCGGTGCGCGCGCCCTCGATCGGCGCGCAGGTCAAGGGAGCGGTCGCGCCGGCGCACGCATTGAGCCAGATCGGTTCGTATGGACTGAGCCAGGCGGGCTGGAGTGCGACCAACGCCTTGGTGCACGGGGTCATCCCAGGTCAGGTGAAGTCCGTCACGGGCCGCGCCGCCGGCACCGCGACGCGCGGCGTCCTGGGAAACGTCAGCGGCGATCTTACCGCCATGACCCTCGGAGACGCGGCCGGAGACGCGGCCAAGGGTATCGCCCGATTTGTTCTTCCCGGCGGGGCTGCCATCGCCGGAAATTTGGTGGGTCAAACCGCTGGCACCGCGGCGGGCCGCGCTCTGGGCGATAAATCGACGGCACCTCCGCAAACCACTGGAATCGCGACAGCACACGCGCTTGGCGGCATGGCGGGACAGATGGGAGCGGGTTATGCCATTCCTTCGATCATGCGCGCGGCGGGCGCGGCGAAGAACCTGACCGCGGCAGCCAGCAAGGCAGGTGGGTTCGCTGGTTGGGGCGCGAAAGCCGCTGGCACCGCGGCGACCATGGGTGAAGGAGCTGAAGGCGCGACGGTGGCCAGTGAGGCTATTCCCGCGATTGCCGGCGCCGCCAGCATTGGTGAAGGCGCCGAGGCCGGCGCGGCCGCCGGTACCACTCTGGACGCGGTTCTTGGTCCATTCGGCACCGCCGGCGGCGCTCTCGTTGGCGCCGGCACCGTCCTGGCCGGCACGCTCGCTGGCTATCTTTCTGACGAAGGGGCCGGGATCCTCGCCAATCATCTGTCAAAATATGGCAAACATGTGCCGGCGGCGGTCGCCGGCGCTGTCTCGCGCAAAAGGCCGCCAGCCGCGAGGGTCGCGGCATGAGCGGGGCTGGAGGAGGCGCGGGGGCGACGGGTGGTCAATCGACCGGATCTGGCGGTGGCGGTTTCACGCAGTCGCCCAACCCCTTCGGCGGACTGAACAACACCGATCTGAGACCCGGGCGGCGACGTCGTCGGCCGGTGCCATTGCTGGACACGTCCTGGGTGATCAAAAAGGGCCAGCGCAAGCAGGAGAGCACCATGAACAAGGCCGTTACTGGTCTCGTCGACACGCTGCGCGCCAGTGTCCTCGAGATCAATGCTTCAGGCGTCGACAACCGTGAAGAGCTGCTGACCAAAAGCCTGACCGAGTTCGGGGGCGCCCTCACCAAGGGGATCGACGACATCTATGGTCCGGACCCCGAACCATTGGAAAAAGGGCTCAATCACATTTCCGCGTTCGCATCCGCGCTGAACCGGATGAACCAGACGGTCGAGGCCATCAAGACCGGCAGGCCCAGCTACATGATCGACGGTGACAGCAGCATGCCGCAGGAGATCCTGCCGCCCGAGCTGCTGGAGGAGCTCGATCATTTCATGGGTGTTGGTGTGTTCGCGTTGCGCTCCATGGTGAACAACAGCGTCGAGCTTCCCACCGACGACACCGCGCTTGAGATGGCGGAGAAGGCTGGGCAACTCGCGAAAATCGAAACTGACGACGGCGATCTGCTCGTGAAAACCCATCTGCCCGATGGCCTGCGCGGCTACATCACCAATCCGCTCGATCTCGTGCTGGATGCCGCCGATCTTGGACGCGAGATGTTCAAGTTCGCTGGCGAACGCGCCGCGCCTTTGCTCGAGGCTGAGGCGATCCCGATCGAAGTGCTGACGGCGTATCCGGACATCTTCGAGATCGAGGGCGATCTGATCAAAGCCTTTCCACCTGGTGGGTTCCCGCCGAAAAAGAAGCCGGCGCCGGGCGGTTCCGCGCCGCCGGCCAAACCCGCCGCGAAAACGCCGGCGACGCCGGCTCCTGGCGCGGCCCCGGGCGCGGACCCGGGCGATGGTACTGGCACCGGTCCGGGTGATGAGGCGCTTGGTGGTGGCGCGGCCGACGATGGCAGCGGAGTCGATCCGACCGATCTGTCCGACGATACCCCGCAAGACCCGCTGGAGATCCTGGCTCGCCTGGCGACGATCATGGTGGTCATCACCGGTTCGCTGCTGCAGGGCTCCGGCCAGGGTGATGGCACCGATCAGACCGACACGACCGGCGCTGGCGCGGTTGGCGGTGGCGCGGCGGCGATTCCAAGCGTCGGCCTGCAACGCGGTGAACCGCTGGAGATGATGCCGCTGGCCAAAATGCTGGGAACTGGCGTCGATGTTGATCCGATGATCGCCGATTTGTCGATCACGGATCTGGTCAACGAAGTGGTGACGCTGCGCAAGGCGAACCCGGAACTGGCGAAGCAACTCGGTCAGAAGACGAGCGACCTGGACACGTTGAAGGCCACGGTGGCGCGACTGGAGGCGACTCCCATGTCACCGACCGGCGTCGCCAGGGTCGTGGCGCTTGGCAAGGGAGAGGACGTGGCCGGCGGAAACACGCTGGAGACGATCGCCAGCCGGCTCGATACCCTGCGCAAGAACAACCCGGAAGGCGAGGGTAACGATGCCGCCAGGTTGCTGATCAACGCGATCCATCACACCGGTGGCCAGCCGCTGATACCGACCGGCAGGTAATCATGGCGGACGTTTTCCCCGCGATCGATGGCTACTACCCGTGCCGGTTGAACTGGTTCAACTGAGCGCTTGCCAAAGTCACGTGGTCGGGTGTTTCATTCAGGTGCGCGAGGTGGCGCGTCAGAATGCGCCTTAGGAGAGACCGAACCTCCTCCTCGCCGTCTTGTTGCCCTCGCCGCGTTCGTCAGCGGCGAACCTATACCCCGCCAGGGGCCTGCCTTGGGACCCCAAGCCCAGGGTGGGCCCCGCCCACCAGGGGCCGATCATGCACCCCCCCCAACGACTGTTCACCCCCTCCCGCCAACCGGCGGGAGGGCCGGCGAACCGGTCATATTAAGCCCGGTGGCTAATATTAGCCTCAGGGCTTACGACTACTGAATTCAAATTACATTTGCGCGCGCGACAGGAACATGCGCAGAGTGCGCCTCGCGGCCTTCGGGTCCCGGTTTGAGCCCGGTTTGTGGTCTCCCATTTCTTTCTCGGAGATCCCGGTTTGAGCCCGGTGGCTTCAACGATCGAGACCTTCTCCCGCGCCATCCATGCGTGGTCGAGCCTAATCCTCACCCCGCGAACTGATGCGGTGGCGATGAGAATTCCCCATGTCAGGATCTGTAGCCGAGAGCCTCGCGCTTGTGCGTCAGGCGATGCTTGGAAATGGCGGCGGTGGTGGCGATCCGCTGGCCAAAGCCTTCCTTCAACCGACTTCAGCGACCACCGGCCTGCAGGTTTACGACCTGGAAGCGCCCGCCAAACTCCTCTATCCGGTTCTCACGCCACTGCGGAACAAAATTCCGCGCGTGGGCGGCGGACGAGGCATTCAGGCAAATTGGCGCGCGATTACCGCGATCAACCCTGGGAATATAAGCGCAGGATTGGGGCAAGGTAACCGAGGCGGCGTGATCGACCAGACGGTCATGGAATACTTCGCCGCCTTCCGCGGCATCGGCCTCGACAACTTCGTGACCTTCGAAGCGGACATGTCGGCCGAGGGTTTCCAGGATCTGAAGGCCACCGCGGTGCAGAGCCTGCTGCGCAGTTTGATGATCCAGGAAGAAATGCTTATCGTCGGCGGGAATGGCATCACGGGTCTGGGTGTCACGCCCACCCCCAGTGTCACGGCTTACGGCACCGGCGGCACAATCGGCGCTCTCACCACCGTCCAGGTCGGGTGCGTCGCGCTGACCCTGGAAGGCTGGCGCAACAGCACCGTCGCTTTCGGCGTGCCGGGCATGCTGACCAGAACCAACGCGGATGGCTCCACCGACACCTACGGCGGTGGCGCGGCGGCTCCCTCGGCGATCGGTAGCGTGACGACGGTAGGAGCTGGCTCTTCGATCAGCGCTGATGTGCAGCCCGTGGTCGGAGCGTTCGGCTACGCGTGGTACGCTGGCGTCGCCGGCGTGCAGTATCTGGTGGCGATCACCACGATTAACTCGGTCCTGGTCACGGCATTGCCGGTCACCGGGCAGGCCTTCACCGCCATCACCGGCGACAACTCGGTCAATGGTCTGGTGTTCAACGGCTTCTCGGCGATCGCCGCGACGCCGGGCTCTGGTGCCTATTGGGCCGCGATGCCCACGGGCGTCGATGGTACCGGCACCCCGCTGACCGCGGACGGCGCCGGCGGCATCGTCGAGATCGACGCGGCGCTGGAGGCGTTCTGGAACAACTACAAGCTCGGGCCGTCCGAGATGTGGGTATCAAGCCAGGAACAGAACTTTTTTCGTCGGAAGGTGCTGACCGCGCCGGCCGGTGGGGCGGTTCCGTTGAGCCGGTTTACCATCAACACCCAGCAGGGCAATATCCGCGGCGGCTCCAGCGTGCGTGGCTATCTCAATCCGTTCGGGATGGGCCAGGCCGAGGAGATCCCGATCCGGCTGCATCCGGACCTGCCGCCCGGGAACATCATGTTCCTGACCGACAGCCTGCCGTACGCTCTGAACGACGTGGCCAACGTGTATCAGATGAAGATGCGGAAAGAGTACTATCAGATTGAGTGGCCACTCCGGACCCGCAAATACGAATATGGCTGCTACGCGGATGAAGTGCTGCAGCACTATTTCCCACCTTCGTTGGGATTCATCACCAACATCGCGCGGGGCTGATCGGCGCACCATCACCCACTTTAATCTCGGTGTCTGGTGGATGAATTCACCAGACATCCGTATCCAGGGATGGCATCCATGACACAGCACTATGAATTCGCCCGACCCGGGATTTCCTCGATCTCGGTCGATGGCATCGAACACAAGGTCAACCCGGCTTCCGGTCTGCTCGAGGTCAACGTGATGACCCCGAACCTGATGAAACAACTGGAGTCGCGTGGCGCCGTCCAGGTCGATCCCGCGCACAAGACGGCCAGGCCTGGCATCGCGCCGCCAGCGAACGTCGTCAGGGTGGGCATCGCCAGCGCGCGCCCGCCCGCTGAAACATTCCCGATCGCGGGAAACGCCATTGTGGGAAATGCCGGAGCGAGCGAACAGCTACAGCTCACTCCCGAGGAAATCGAATTGATCAGGGCCGCGCGGGCGCGCGCCGTCGAGACACAAGGCACTTCAGGAGGGCCAGGCACCTCCGAGCAGCCGCCCGTTCAGTCCCAGTCGGGCATCCTTTCCCCCTCGGACGAAGAAGAGCGTCAGGCGCTTTTTCTTGAGTTGGACAAAGCCACGGGGGCCCGGGTCGATCGGCGCCGCTCACTCCAGCAGCTCCGTCAGATGAAGGCTGATCTTTCGAAGTGACCGCCTGGGTTCAAACCGCGGACATCATCTCGTGGCTTGGGCCTGATGTGACATCCATCCAGGCTCAGGATCTCGCTGACAGCGCGACCGCGGCGGTGCTGAGCTGGATCGAGCGCGATCTCACGCTTGGCACCTTCAACGAGACATACGACAGTAACGGCACCGATTACATCCTGCTCGACCACTGGCCAATCCGCACGGTGACCAGTGTCGCCATCAACGGAGAGGCCCCGTTGATGGTGGCCGCGTTTCAGAAAGCCGGCTACGCGCTCGATCCGCTGGTATCCCGTAAGATGAGGTTTCCAGGCCGTAGGATCCCGCGTGGGGTCATGAACATCGCGGTCAACTACAGCGCCGGCTATGACATGACACAGCCCGTGGCATCGACGACGGGCTTGCCGGCCGATGTTTACAAGGCGCTGCAGCTGACCGCGGCCGCGATTTACAACGCCGCCGCGGCCGATCCGAACCTCTCTTCCGAAAACACGGCCGGGGTATTCACGGGAAGCTTTTATCAGACCGGCGTGGGCGCCGTGCCACCGGGCGCCCGCTCGCTGCTTGAACGCTTCAAACGGGTGGCCTGATGAGCGATGCTCCTCCCAACAACTCGCAGCCCACCAACGTTCAGATCAACCTGCCGCGGAACAAATACGTCGCGCGCCGGGTTCTGGCGCGCATGCAAAGTCGGGGCGAGGCGATGACCTTGCGCCGGATTTCCATGCTGGCGGGCCCCGAGCCTTACGCGAACCCGGCCAACGTCACCGATGACGTGACCGTGACCGCCGCGACCGTGATTGGCGGGCAGGCTTATCTCAACCTGACCGCCTCGACGGCGACGGGGCGGCTGATCGCCGGCGACCAGATCACGAGCACCTCATTCGATCCGGTGGCCACGCCTTGCACCGTGGTGGGGATGCCCAACACGGTGATGACGAACAGCGACGGCATTCCCCAGGTTGATGAGACCGGCGCCCCGGTGTTGGGGGCGCCTCCGCCGGCCGTTTACAATGCCGACGCGCTGGCCTGGAACAATCAGTTTCCGGTGGTGCCGGTCAGTTTCGCGGGCGATGTCACCACCCTGATCGGCACCGTCGTCGATATCGTCTTCGCCGCCGATCTGCAGGTGTATGGCACGGTGCTGACCTACGAACAGATGGTCAAAATGGGGTGGATTGAGGTTGATACCATCGGTTTGTCCCTGGCCGCCTATCTCATCGACCCGCCGCCGAAGGTCAACGACATCATCATCGTCAATGACGAAAAGCGCTCGATCCTGCAGACCGGCCGGCGCTTTTCCAATGGCGTGAACTTTCTGTTTCCCGTGCAGGTCCGCTGATGGCGGATTTTTCCGAAGACGTCAGCCGCTGGGTCAACCAGGCCGTGGGACACACCGACGCCGCGCTGCGCACGATCGCCATGGACAGTGTGAACACCGTCAAGCAGCGGACCCCGGTCGTTACCGGCTTCCTGCGCTCGAACTGGACCGCGATCATCAAGGGCCAGACCATTCCGGTGGCCGGCCGTGTGCCGGATCCGGCCAAGGCGATCATGACCGCGAGGGTTGGCGACGTCATCGTCATCCTCAACCCGACAGTCTATGCCCGGCGCGTCGAATACGGATTCGTGGGCGAGGACAGCGCCGGGCGGCACTACAATCAGCAGGGCGCGCACATGGTCGCGCAGACCATGGCGGAAATGCCGGTGATCGCCGCCAGGGCGCTGGCCCGGCTGAACGGCGCGTGAACCATGGCGATCACCCTTCGCTACTTCGACGACGCGATGAACAACACGCTGCAGGCCGCGTTGACCGCCAACACGATCGAGGGAATCGGCGAAAACATCGCGTGGCCTGAGAAAACCTTCGCGCCCGTCAAGGGCGTTCCCTGGCTGAAACCAGAACTCGCGGCGCGATCGCGTCGCCCGGTGGGGTTCGGCGCCGACTCGGTCCAACAGTGGGACGGCACCTTCCAGGTCGGCATTTTCGTTCCGCGCGACAGCGGCACCCGACTGCAAAATCAGATCGCCAGCCAGATCCTCGCCGTTTTCAAACGCGGCCTCGCGTTGCAAACCCCCGACGGCGTATGGATAACCGTGATACGGGGGACCGCGCCGGTGGCAGTGCCGTACGGCGACTGGATCAATCTACCGGTGCAAATCGATTGGTTCGCTACCGAACCGCCGTAACCCTCCAGGAGACGTTTCATGACGTTCGCCACTGGCGTTGCCAAACAAGTCATCATCGCGAAAGAAGTGACGGAAGGGGTCAACCCTGTCGTCGGCGGCAAGGTCTTGCGGCGTGTCAGCTCTGACCTGTCGTTGAACGTGGACAGCTACGAGAGCCAGGAAATTCTGGTCAGTCAGCAGCTGCGCGACGCCCGCCACGGGGTGCATCGCCCTCAGGGCACTTTCGCTGGCCAGCTCAGTCCGGGATCCTTCAACGATTTCTGGGAAGGCATTCTACGCAGCACCTGGACAGCGGGAGCCACCCTGGCCGGCCTCGCGCTGACCCTCGATCTGGAGCTTGGGACATTGACCTGCGTCGCTGGTGGTCTTCTCGCGGAGTTGCATCAGGAAGACATCATCGAGTTAACCGGCATCGCGGCACCGAACGCCGCGCTCAATGGCGTCAAACTCCGGATTAACGGGCTGAGCGATACCGTCATCACCAGCCGCGACCTGAACGCGCAGATGGGCACGACGCTCGGACTGTCCGATGGCGCGCTGGCAGCCGTCGGATTAGCGGTTTCCGGCAAGAAACTCTTCACGCCGGCGACCGGGCAACTTTTCAACAGCTACTCCATCGAGCACTGGTTTTCCGATGTGGAGCTCTCGGAGTGCTTTGTCGGGTGCAAGTTCGGCAATTGCTCGGTGGCGCTCCCGGCCACCGGCCTCGTGACGTTCAGCGTGCAGATCCTGGGCATCGACATGCTGCCGGTGGTCACCCTTCAGCAGCTGACCGATCCAGCCGACATCACCACATCGAGCGCGCTCGCCGCGGTGAACGGCAAGCTGTCCTACAATGGCGTCGATCTCGCCGTCGTCACTGGCATGAACCTGCAGATCGCCGGCGCCACTCAGGCCGATCCCGTGGTTGGCTCGAACATCGTGCCGCACATCTTCAACGGGCGTCTCCGGGTGACCGGCAGCATGACAGTGCTCTTCGAGGACGAAACGATCTTCAACACCTTCCTGGATGAGATCGAGGTCAGCGCCTCGGTGATGCTCTATTCCGGCGCCACGTCGGCATCGGACTTCATGCGTATCACCTTCCCGCGGCTGAAGCTGATGTCGAGCTCGAAGAGCGACGGCGACATGTCGCTGATCCAGTCGTTCAATTTCACGGCGCTGGAGAATGTGGACAATCCGCTGTTCGATTTGTCGAGCATCATCATGCAGGACAGCCTGGCCTAACCGTTCGACTCGATCGAGCCTGGTCGAGCCGGGAACGCGATCCAGCCCGGCTCGACCAGACCGCCGGTCACCGGCTCCATGTCATAGCGCGAGCGCTGGCGTAACGCGCGCCGGCCGGCGCCAGTGAGACTGACCGGCGCGGCGTAGCGTTCTTTCGACCAGGCGCCGATGGTCCACCAGTCGGGGTGAGATTTGAGCCATGCGAGCAATTCGAGGCCATCGATCAATCCGCACACTTGCAGGTCTTCCGGCAATGGCTGTGTGTCGTCGTGCCGGCGGTTCTTGTTCCACCAGCAGACATACACGGTGCCCAGCCGGTTAACTTTCTCCATGAAAGCCCACTGGGTGTCGCGCATGCGCCGCGCCATGGCGCGATTGTCATCCGAGGTCAGTTGCTTCGGTTCTAACGCCATACCAACACCTTCGCGTTGGGCCATTCAGTTTTCTCCAGGCCGTTTGCCAATGCGGGGCACGCCACGCGGTCCCTGATCGGGTCCCAGCGTATCGAGTTCCTCCAGCGTCTCGCGTTGCAACGCCTCGGCCTGGGTCAACAGCCCCACGACTTGTCTGTTCCGCGCCCGCGTTCCACGCGCGGCTGGCGTCGTGTCGCCATTGAGCCGTACGGTTTTCGCGAGCAATTCGATGCACACCAGCGACAGCAGGTCCTCGAGCGGCCAGCCATCCGGATTGTCCCGGCTCATCAGGAGCTTCTTCGTCGCGTGCGGGTTGTACGGCTTGTGGCCTTTGTCGAAACTCTCTTTCGGCGAAACCGACCGCCAGCCATCCTCGTAAATCACCGCCATCCAGCCAATCTGAGCCCGGTTCAGCATGCCGGGCTCGCTCGGGAAAAATTGTCGGTGATGCCCTTCCGGCTCGATGAAAAGGGCGCGAAACTTTCCCTCGATGACCTCATCAACGGTAACCTCTTCGATGAACACGATCGGCGTCGCGCGGACGATCTTGTGCGAAACAAATTGCGGCCATTCGGCTGGATTTGGGTCAGCTGACATGAATTCCTCCGGCGTTGCGCGGCGAGCCTTGCGCTTAATCGGTCCATCTGTCTAGACTGACCTGTGAACTGATCTGTGGATAACAAACCCGGGGAGTAATACGATGCTTGTTACATTGGATCATCTCATCGAGGGGGAGCTCAACACCCGTACGGTGCCAATTTCAGAGATCGCGGAAAGCGGGCTCAAACGCTCGATCGCCGTCAGCGGCGTCCTGCAGGCCATCCTGGTGCGGCCGAACGGCGAGCCGGACAAATACGAGATCGTCCTCGGACGGCGCCGGGTGCGCGCCGCGCGCGCCGCCGGTCTGGCCGAGATCGAGGCCATCGTGCGGCCGATGACCGACGCCGAGGTCCGCCAGGCCCAGGTCGTGGAAAACGTGGTGCGCGAAAACATGCACCCCACCGATCAGTGGCGCGCGGTGCGCGAGCTCATGATGGACGGTCTCGACGTCACGACGGCCGCGAACGCGCTGGGGCTCGATGATCGCTCGGTTCGCCGCATGGAACACCTGGGACGGCTGCCTCCGCTCGTGCTTAAAATGGCCGAAATCCAGATGCCAACGGATGTCCAGTTGCGCGCGATCGCCAACGCGCCGCTGAAACAGCAGCAGGCCGCGTCGAAGATAAAGAATGCCATTTTTCAGCAAGGCGCACACGAGACGGTTGACTGGCGCGAGATCGTCAATGCCTGCCGGATCAGCCGAATTTCCCGCGGCGTGGCGATCTTCGATCCGACGACGACGAAGATCGCCTGGGACGAAGATCTGTTCGCGCAACCTGACGCGGAGGATCAGTTCACCACCACCGAGATCGACAAATTCATGACCGCGCAGCGCGCCGCGCTCGAAGCTCAGGTGGCGGCGCTCGTGAAAGACAAGAAACGCGTTCGCCTGACGCGCATCAGTGACCACGGTTCCATGGAATTGCCCAAGGGGTTCCGGTGCGTCTACGACAGCACGCTTGAGAAAATGCGGCGTGGCGAAACCGCTTTCCAGGCCATCGGTCCGGATGGCGCGATCGTGACGCAGATCGCCGTCGAAACCCCGGTGCAGACCCGTAAGACGAGCGCCAAAGGAAGTGCGACGCCTGAAGCTGATGACGATGAGGTCGTGACCGAAGTCATCGACGTCAAATCGCCGCTGACCAAGGCGGGGCAGGGCATGGTGGCCGTGGCGAAGACGGACGCGATCCGCAAAGCCCTCCTGACACCAATGACGGCATCGAACGTGATCGCGCTGCTGGTGCTGACGCTGTGCGCCGACAACGTCGAGATCTCGACCGATGGACCAGGCCATGGCCGGTTCGATGACCTGATCCTGAAGCTGATCGACCCCACCGGCAATCCGATGACCATGAAAGACAAGGACATGATCATGATCGGTCAGCAGATGGTCAGCCGGGTCCTGCAGGTCCGCGGTCCGGATGCGCCGCGTGGTACCGGCAGCGGGCCGGCGGCGGAGTGGATCGGTCATATCATCGACGCGCAGGCGAAACTCGGCCGCTTCGATACGCCGGCCTTCCTGGAGACGATGAACGGCGCTGAGCTGCGCAAGGCCGCCGAAATGAGCAAGGTCAAGGATCCCGGCAACGTGAAGGCGCTGCGAGGCGCCCTGGTGGGTAAAGCGGCGAAATACCGGCCCGCGGCGGCCGTGTTCGGAGCTCCGGCACCCAAAGCACGATGAGCGGCGCCGGGGAACTGTCGCTGTTCAGACCATCGAACGGCACCATCGGCGAAGCATTCCACGCGGACTTCTGCGCCCGGTGCATCCATGATGTCCCGTTCGGGAAATGCGACATCCTGTCGCGCACGCTGATCCACAAGGTGACCGATCTCGAATACCCCACCGAGTGGGTCAGTGACGCGAACGGATCCCGCTGCACGGCGTTCCAATCAGCCAGCGATCCGCGCATCCGTGATCACAGGCAGGCGGAGATGACCCTGTGAGCCTGACCGGTCTTGCCGTCATTCACATCTCTCACGAGCGTGACGACTGGAGCCACACCAGGAACCTGCACGTGAAGAATTACCTCGCCGCCGCGCGCGTGCCCGCGTCGCTGCCGGAGCAGACGTTCGGGCTCTGGACCATCAAACGGGTGACGCTGACAGACGCGATCCAGGCTTTCAGCGTCGGCTACCGCAGCTACACCCTGTTGCACCGGGTTTCGATGAAGACCCTGCATCTTGGCCCACCCGGCGAGGTGGTGATGGAGGACAGCCGCTCCGAATTGAAACGCCACCTGCCGATCTGGATGGCGGCGAAGGGCCGTGTGCTGATCTCCGGCCTGGGTCTCGGTTGCGTGGTGCGCGGGCTGCTGATCAAGCCCGAGGTCACGCATATCGATG
>Ga0182030_10013136_pt1 | contig 16506 bp, 19 predicted proteins | sample 812S3MmetaG_FD_121299 | JGI IMG/M metagenome (GOLD analysis project Ga0182030, IMG submission 121299) | Permafrost microbial communities from Stordalen Mire, Sweden - 812S3M metaG (Illumina Assembly) | ecosystem: Environmental > Terrestrial > Soil > Wetlands > Permafrost | place: Sweden...
TACATTTTTCATCTTTTGTTTATTTGCAGCAAGTTACTGATTTGATTTCTATAAAATAAACATAAGTTATTGACAATCAAATGTTTATAACGATTTTTGGGTTTTTAGAGGTGCCCTTAAGTATAGAAATAGCCCAATCGGGTAAATACACAATCCGGCTTTTTGATATACAAGGGAAACTGCTTTATACAACCATTGCAGGTGGTATAAATAATACCATTAACGTTTCAACCTTTGTCCCTGGTGTTTACCTGGCGGAAATAATTAAAGGGCAAAGTACACAGCGGGTACGATGGGTTAAGATGTAAGGGATGTTAGTTTAAATACTTAATACCTGCTATTAATTACTAATTATCAAAACAAGCCGTAAAGCTCGGCATTCACCTTATTAATTACTTCGCCCTGGGCTTCTTCATCCTCGGCAAAGTTTACCTGGTCAACGTCAATTACCAATAGGCGGCCGTCTTTGTAGTTGGCTATCCACTTTTCGTAGTAGTCATTTAAACGGCGCAGGTAATCAAGGCGCAGGTTATCTTCATACTCGCGACCGCGTTTTTGTATCTGGTTTACCAAAGTGGGCACGGTGGCCTTTAAGTAAATCAGCAAATCCGGCGGGCGGATAAGAGAAGAAATGGTTTCGTATAACTTGGTGTAGTTTTCAAAATCGCGGGTGGTCATCAGGCCCATGCTGTGCAGGTTGGGTGCAAATATCATGGCATCTTCATGTATCGTTCTGTCCTGTATTACTATCTCTTCGCCACGCTGTATTTCAATAATATTACGGAAACGTGAATTCAGAAAGTATATCTGCAGGTTAAACGACCAGCGAGGCATATCCTCGTAAAAGTCATTCAGGTATGGGTTATTTTCTACATCTTCAAACTGCGGCAACCAGCCAAAGTTTTTTGAAAGTATTTTAGTTAAGGTTGTTTTACCGGCGCCAATGTTACCCGCTATTGCAATGTGCTTAATAAGCTTCTTATCTACTGCTGCTTTCTTTGCCATATTTTTTTGCTTGAAATAGTTACTCCCCCGCCTTTCGGTTTGCCAAATGTAAAATAAGAATGCTAATCGTTAATTCAGTGTGTGCCTAAAAATAAAAATACTTTTTCTCTCAGAAACTTTTTATGCCAATAATTTCGCGCACATCTTTAATTGTTTGCGCGGCGCTGGCCCGGGCTTTTGTGCCTCCATCACCAATAATCTCGCTCAGCATTTTGTCGTTGGTGTTCAATTCCTTTATTTTTTCACCTATGGGGGAAACGAATTTAACCATATCTTCGGCTAATTGTTTTTTCAAGTCGCCATATCTGATAGTGCAGTCATTGTATTTTTCGTCAAAAAACTGAATGGTTTCAGGGGCTGAAACCAGTTTCATCAGGTCAAATATGTTTTGAATGACTAAAGGTTTAACTGAGTTTGGCGCCTGCGGGCCGGCATCTGTAACGGCCCTCATTATCTTTTTACGGATAGCCTCTGGCTCGTCGGATAAGTAAATGCAGGTTTGTTCGCCCTTCGATTTGCTCATTTTGCCTTCACCATCTAAACTGGGGATAGATACCAGGGTGTCGCCAAAGTTAAATGCCTGTGGTTCGGGGAAATACTCAACCCCATACAGGTTATTGAACCGCCTTACAAAGTCGCGGGTCATTTCCAGGTGTTGTTGCTGGTCTTTACCCACAGGCACTTTTACTGCTTTATGTATGATAATATCAACAGCCATAAGCACGGGGTAGGTGAGTAGCCCGGCGTTTACGTTGTCGGGCTGCTCGCGCACTTTTTCCTTAAAAGTAGCCTCGCGCTCCAACTCACCCACGTACGAAAACATGTTAAAAATAAGGTATAGTTCAGGTATCTGGGGCAGGTCGCTTTGCAGGTATAGGGTACATTTATTGGGATCTAATCCACAGGCCAGGTATTCAACCACAATCTGCTTTATGTTCGATTTAAGGTCGGCCGCTTTAGGGTGAGTAGTCAGCGAATGATAATCTGCTACAAAGAAATAGCCATCGCATATTTCCTGCATCTTCACAAAATTCACAACTGCCCCAAAATAATTGCCCAGGTGCTGTCTGCCTGTAGGCCTTACTCCGCTAACTACTATTTCCTTCGACATAAAAATAATCTTGCCTTTTTATAAAATGCCAGTCTAATCATACGCTTCACTGCCATAATAGTGCGGTTCAAAGTCCTTCTCCCCCGGAGAAGGATTTAGGATGAGGATGCCGCTTTTATATTAAGGCAGAATGACGTAGGTTTGGCGAGCGAAAATAATTAAATGCATGAAGATAGATAATGAATTAGTGGACAGGTTATCGGAGCTTTCGAAACTTGAATTTGACGCGCAGGCAAAAGAAGGTTTGAAAAAGGACCTGCAAAAGATATTAAACCTGGTTGAAAAGCTGGAAGAAATTGATGTGGAAGGAGTTGAGCCATTGATTTATATGACCGACGAGACCAATGTTTTGCGCAAAGATGTGGTTAAAGACACCGTAACCAAGGAGGAAGCCCTGCTAAATGCCCCTCAACGTGATTCGGATTATTTTAAAGTGCCTAAAGTTATTAAGAAATAGATATTGATTAACGCAACAAGCCAATACTGGCCTCTCCCTCCCGATAGCTATCGGGGCTTCGCTGGTCGACCCTCTCCGTCGCAAGCGATAGAGAGGGAAAATGCAACTGGGGCGGTGTATTCCCCTCGCCATCGCTTGCTATGGAGAGGGTGGTCGCACGAAGTGCCGGCCGGGAGAGGCGGGAATTTTTGAAATAAGCAACTGATACCAGAGTAACATGCCAATCATAGAAATAAAGCACATTAAAAAAGAATATATCATGGGCGATCAGTTGATTTCTGCCCTTAAAGATGTATCCCTGTCTATTGAAAAAAACGAGTATGTTGCTTTGATGGGCCCTTCGGGTTCCGGTAAGTCTACATTGATGAACATATTGGGCTGCCTTGATTCGCCTACCGCGGGTTCATATCGCCTGAATAATACCGAAGTTTCAACTATGACCGATGACCAGCTTGCGCTGGTAAGAAATAAGGAGATAGGCTTTGTTTTTCAAACATTCAACCTGTTGCCGCGGCTTACATCGCTTGAAAATGTTGCACTGCCACTTGTTTACGCCGGTTGGAGCAGCAAAGACAGAAAAGCCCGGGCTGAAGAAGTAATGGCCATGGTAGGCTTAAAAGAGCGGATGACCCACAAACCCAATGAGCTTTCGGGCGGACAAAGGCAGCGGGTAGCTATTGCCAGGGCCTTAGTTAATAATCCATCCATTATACTGGCCGACGAGCCTACCGGTAACCTGGATACCAAAACCTCCAACGACATTATGGATATTTTTGAGCAGATAAATAAGAAAGGCAATACGGTGATATTGGTTACACACGAAGAGGACATTGCCAAACATGCCCGCCGCGTAATGCGCCTGCGAGATGGTTTGATTGAAACGGATTTGACAAATGCCCCGGTGGCAAGCGGGGTTTAGATTGCAGGGCTACTGTAGTTGATTAATAAATTTTTGTAGACAAAGCGAAAGTCTCGGCCCCTTCCGTCCCCTAAAGGGGAAACCAAAGCCGGCTCTGGTTTCCCCTTTAGGGGACGGAAGGGGCTGATGTTTCAAGTCTAAATACTAAATACTTTATACTTAATACTGGCAAATGAAAATTTACACCAAAACCGGCGATATAGGCGAAACCTCACTTTTCGGAGGCAGAAGGGTTTTGAAAAGCGAACTGCGGATTGAAAGCTACGGCACCGTTGACGAGTTGAATAGCTGGATTGGACTGGTGCGGGATGTAACCACCGATATAGCTACGCGCGAACTTTTAAAGGAGATACAGGACCGTTTATTCACTCTCGGCTCGGTATTAGCCGCAGGCTCCGATAAGCAGGCAGAAAAGGCACCAGACCTGCATGAATTGGATATTGAACGACTTGAAAAGGCTATAGATGCAATGGATGAAAAGCTGGAACCTCTGCGTAATTTTATTTTGCCCGGTGGGCATGTGCATGTTTCGTATTGCCATATTGCCCGAACGGTTTGCCGCAGGGCCGAGCGTTTAACTGTGGCGTTACATCAGACCTCTGAATTGCACCCACTGATTATCAAATACCTGAACCGCCTTTCCGACTATCTTTTTACGCTTAGTCGCATGATGGCCAAAGATCTTGGGGCTGAAGAGGTTAACTGGTTGCCCCGAAAATAGCAATAGCCGTTTACAGTTTTGTTTTATTTCCCATTAATTCCCGAACCTGACGCATCAATTTCTATTTCCGTGACGCCTGCCTTTACATCCGTGCAAACCACAACTGCACCAGTTGCATTCATAATACAAACTACCTCGTTTACGCTTGTATAAAGCGTAGTGGTGCTTAAACCAGCGTATGTTTTTTGCATGGCTTTAGAATTCTTCAACTCATCCCTTCTGCCGGTAAAAATAGTTACCGGTTTTTCTGAAAGGTTCTTTAACTCGATGGCTACCGAATTACCCACAGCTCCTGAGGTCTTTTTTAAGGATTCTTTGGTTTCACTACACTGGCTGTATACACTTTGCAGTACGCATAAGATGCCGATTGTAAATATTGCTTTTAGCGCTGTTTTCATAAATACTTCTTTTAAATGTATTAATAACGTTTTTGTGTTTATAGCATTGTGTTTTTTACCATTTATCGGCTCCCCGTTATTCAGTAATTAATCATAAACCAATGTCGTTAAGTTAAGCTTTGCCAAGGTTCGACCCCGCTGGGGTCGTATGCCTTCTTACTGGCTATTTCTACAAAGCTGTGACCTCTCCGAGGTCAAGATTCCCTTAACTTAATGACATTGAATCATAAACTTTAAATTGCGTCATGATTAAGGACAAAACGTGTTCAAATTGCGGTGCCGTCTTTAAATGTGGCGCCACTGAACCTTCCGGAACCTGCTGGTGCACCGCGTTGCCTAACGTGGTGCCTATAACCGAAGGTGCCGGATGTTTATGCCCCCATTGCCTTAGTGTAAAGATAAAGCAGATAGAACATGCCAAAGCTGACATAAAGCAGCAGGACAAGTAAGAATGGTCATAAACGAATCCTCATCATTAAGTTGTACATGGATGCAATAAATATTCATTTTTGCGTTAAAGGCATTTAATCTCCCGTGATACGGCATAGCAGGCATTTGATATTTTAATAATGTTGATAAAGTGAGCGGTGAAAATAATTTGCTTGTTATATTTGGAACCAACGGTGGGTTATGAAATCAATTAGCTTACATATTATTTTTGCGGTAGTTCTTATCCTGAGCGGATGTAAGAGTAAAACCTGCGTTGAAAACCGGAGCGATTTTGCCAAATATTACAGTCAATACCGCCTTTCGGGCAATTTTGTATTGTACGACCTGAAGAAGGATAAATACATTTATTATAACCAGGCCCAGGCGCAGCAGGCCTATCCGCCGGGTGGCACGTTTAAGCTCTTTTTATCGCTGGTTGGTTTTGAAACCGGAAATATTCAAAGTCCCGGTGTGGATGTTACTGAACTTAAAACAACCTGGAAACCCGAACGTGAAGCCAAAGCGGCCTACCAGTCTTCAAGTGTTCATTATTACGAGGTTCTTTCGCAAAACATTGGCCAGCCGGAAATAAAAACATGGCTGGATAAAGTGCAATATGGGAATGATGATACCACCGGTGGCATTCCTAAGTTTTGGCAGAATGGTGGTTTAAAAATAAGCTCCGATGCGCAAGTTGCTTTTATGCGCAGGTTATATGAACATAAATTACCTTTTTCAGCAGCAAATATGGAAAAGGTGAAGGGTATGATGGAAATTGAAGATACCCTGGGATATAGCTTAAAAGGTAAAACCGGTTGGGCTGAGCAGGACAATGAGGACATAGGTTGGTTTGTAGGCTATATAGAAACCAAAGACGACACTTTCTTTTTTGCCAATTGTATACAAAGCACTGACCCCGGTAATCCTTATTTTGAAAATGCGCGGATGGATATAGCGTACAAGATTTTTCAGAATCTGAAGATAATACCGGATTAGTATTAGGTATATAGTATAAAGTATTAAGATTAATACCTTCGGCCAGATTGTATTTTGTCTTTGTCTAAATACTTAATACTCGATACTAAATACTTGCCTTTAAAGCTTCCAGTCAATAGGTTCCTTTCCCTCTTTTTTTAAAATTTCGTTGGTTTTTGAAAAGTGTTTACAACCGTAAAACCGGGTAACTGAGAAAGGAGAGGGGTGGGCTGATTTTAATATAAAATGTTTGGTGCTGTCAATTAAGGCCGCTTTATCTTGCGCAAACTTTCCCCACAACAGAAACACAACCCCTGTTTTTTCGTCCGATATCTTTTTTATAACGGCATCGGTAAACGTATGCCAGCCGCATTTTGCGTGCGAGTTGGGTTCCCCGTCATTAACTGTAAGAGAAGCATTGAGTAACAGCACTCCTTGTTTAGCCCAGTGCTCTAAATTGCCATGGTTAGGCGGGTCAATTCCCAAATCATTTTTAATCTCTTTAAAAATATTCACCAGCGATGGCGGGGGTTTTACACCAACAGGCACCGAAAAGCAAAGACCATGTGCCTGCCCCTCTCCGTGGTAGGGGTCTTGCCCGATAATGACCACTTTTACTTTATCAAAGGGGGTTAAGTTAAACGCATTAAACACCAACGGTCCCGGTGGATATACCTTCTTACCTTTTGCCTTTTCGTTCAAAATAAATTGCTTGATGTCCCCAAAATAGGGTTTGCTGAATTCGTCTGCCAAAGCTTTTTTCCAGCTGTCTTCTATTTGAACTGTGTCGCTCATTGTGTTAATGTGTTAACGTGTTAATGTGCGAATGTATTAAAGTGGGCTGAACTAATAATTGAAGGCATATTTTCGGGTGCATAACAAATTGTCGCTACTTCTTTTTCCCTTATTGCCGTTGGCTTCAGCCAACGGAGTATAATCAAAATCTCTGTCGGCTTTAGCCATAAGGGTCTTTTGGCTAAAGCCGTACTTTTTTGTCATTACAATCCGTCAGCTAAAGCAGACGGCAATGAAGAACTTTCAAAAAAATTAAAGCGACAATTTGATATGCACCCATATTTTCTGCTTATAGTTCTTAACGAGTAGGAACGTTCAATGCAACAACGTTAATACATGAACACCTGCGCACCTGAACACTCCGAACTCAATGAAACGTGTACCTGAATCCCACAAATCCCTTAATCCCTTCGTTAGATATGAATCCGTATTCTGTATCAAACACATATCCGTTGGGGTTGTTAACGTTTACATACCTGTTAAACGGGTCAAATGGCCGGATAATGGGGTTGCTCTGCATAAAATTGAACAGGTTTTTGATGCCAAAGTAAATTTCCACTCCCTTTTTGAATTTTTTGGTTACCTGTATGTTTTGTATGGTATACCAGGGTGACGTGGCTGGCCGGTAATCGTTATTTTCTGTAACCAGCAACATGGGGCTCATAACATATCCGGTCCAATCCAGCGACAGGCCTGCAGCGGGAATGCCATAGCTTAAATAAAAATCGGTGGTTAAGTGCGGGGAGTGTTGGGTCCAGCTTTTCACCCTTACGCCATTAACGGTATCCACTTCCCATACATCCACATAATAAAAGCTGATACCTACTTTTAGCGGAAACTGGAAAACAAAATCGGCGCTGCCGCTAAACCCGGGTGCGTCCAATCCGTTCTTCGAATTGTAATAAATCACCTCCCCGTTCACCGAGTAATCAGGGTCAATGTAGCTCATAAAATAAGTGTAATAAGCACTTACATCTAAACTCAGAATACCAAATGGCAGCTTTTGCACACGTGTATAATTGGCATTTAGCGTCAGGTCCGATTCAGGGGTTAACCTCACCGGTATAACCACTTTCAGTCCCTGGGCCATGGCGCCATAACCGTCGTTAAACAGGTCTGGCACCCGGTAACCGGTACCCAGCCCGAACCTGAAAACATTCTGTTCATCTTTCGAATTCCATTTATAATCTGCCCGTGGAGTGGCAAAAGGTCCCACCCGGTTATTGTAATCAAACCGGCAGCCTAAAACCAGTTTATGGCCTTCCGCTATCGAAATCTCGTCTTCCATAAAAGCACCTGCAATGTGCGATGTAGGCCCGGTGCCGGTAATATATTTATCAGAAAGCTGTGTGTTGTCAATATAGTACTTCAACCGGTAATTGACCCCCATCAGCAATTCATTCTGCTTATCCACTTTTTTACTCCAGCTAAGTTGGGTAAAAAGCACACGTTGCCTGCCGGTGTAATACAGATTACCGAAATAAGCATTTTGATAATGCTCGCTGTAATCAGCCAACAGCATTACTTTTTCTTTCAGCGGCAACTGGTATTTAAAGCCCGCCTGCCATTGGTTGGTGCGTATCCACTGGGTATAATAGGTATTGCTGCCTATAGCACTGCGCGGTGCATCCATTTGTCCGCCAAAACGGTCCTCAAACAAATAGCGGGCATAAATAGTAGCTACGCGGTCGTCTTTGCGGGCTATGTTCCACTTATTAAAAAAGTTCAACCTGTTGGTAAGCGGTATATCCATAAACCCGTCTTTTTCGGGGTTCAGTTCCCAGCGGGTATTCATGTTTTCGCCGCTCAAACTAAAAAGGGCGCTCACCTTTTTCAACTTAAACGAAGCAGATAAATCCTCACTTGTTTCCAGGTAGCTGGTTAACTCCACGTTGGTATAAAATGTGGGTGCGTTGTCGGGGTTTTTAGTAATAATATTAATTACCCCGGCCATGGCATCGCTACCATATAGAGTACCCGATGCCCCTTTCTCAACCTCAACCTTATCAATTATGCTCATAGGGAAAGCTGTAAACGCATAATTACCTGCCAGTCCGTTCATGGCAGGCACCCCGTCAATCAATGTTTCAGTATAATTTCCTTCAATGCCGTTTATCTGTATATCGCTGGTATTGGCCACGCCATTATCTACATCGGGGAAAATGCCATTTACAAAGCTCAGGGCGTCCCACAGGTTATTGGTGGGGTTGCGCTGAAAATACTGTGTGGTATAAACATCAATCGGTGTAACGCTGTTTAGCTTGCTTGCTTCTTTCATATTGCCGGTTACAACCACTTCGTTTATTTGCGAGGTAAGCGGAGTCAGTTCAGCCTTTATTATAGATGTTTCACCAGTCTTGATTTCTATTTCCTGCTGAAAATTTTCGTAACCAATAAATGTTATCCGCAACTGGTATTTGCCCGGTGGGATATCCTTTATCTCAAATTCCCCGTATTTACCGGCGCTGACCCCAAATGCAGTTTTAAGCAACATAACCGAAGCCTGCTGCAAAGTATCTTTGCCCGACATGACCCTGCCGTGTAATGCGCCTGTTTCCTGCTGCGCAAGCAAAACAATGGCCCACAATAAAAATATAGCAGTGAAGAGTTGCTTCATTGCGATAAATATAATGCTGAAATTGCAATGTGATTGAATGAAGGGCAAAATACAAGCCTCGCCCGGTCGGCACTTTGTGCGACCACCCTCTCCATCGCAAGCGATAGAGAGGGAAAAGATAGCGCTAATTTCCCCTCTATTCGAAGAATGGAGAGGTGTTTCATCCCGCCTTACGCGAGAGTGCCCAAGCGAAGCGATGGGCGGGAGAGGCTTGTATTTTTCCTCTCTTTCAAACCTTTTACTAATTTTCCGAAATGAATAACACCCCAACCGAAGAAACACGTAACAGAGATTACAGTTCAATAAGCCCATCGGCCAAACAATTACTGCTGTTAAAAGGATTTACTGAAATACCCTTTGCCCGGCAGGCGGCGGAGCTGATGTTACATCCTAAAGAATACATTGCAAACCTTGCCGATATGGATTTTTCATTCAATGCCCGGCTGATGCACTTTGAATCCAGGTACCGGAGTATTGATGAGTTGCTTAATGGCGTGCCCATTAGCAATGTGCTGGAGCTATCCTCAGGATTTTCGTTTCGGGGACTGGATTTAATTATGCACAAGGATGTCAATTATATCGATACCGATCTGCCTGAGGTTATTGACATTAAAAAGAATTTTATTGATGCCTTTACTGCCAAAGATTTTAAGCCTGTGGGGAAACTACAGACCTTTGCTTTAAATGCACTGGATGAACAGCAATTTAAAGACACTATCAACCTCTTTCCACCGGGCGAAGTAGCCATATTAACCGAAGGCCTGATGATGTACTTAAATCCTGAAGAGAAAAAGAAGTTATGTGGTATCATTCATAATGTCCTTAAAGAGCGGGGCGGATATTGGATAGTAGCTGATATATATATCCGGAAGGATATTGACCAGCGCAATATAATGGTAACTGAAGCTTTGCAGGGGTTCTATGATACGCATAAAATAGAAGACAATAAGTTTGAAAGCTTTGAAGCGGCAGAAAAGTTATTCAATGACAACGGCCTGGTTATTGACAAGGCTGCGGGTGGGGATTACTCCAACCTCAGCGGACTACCCGGTTTTTTAAGTAAAGCAAGCGAAGGACAGGTGGACATTATAAAAAACGCGGGTAAAATAAGGGCTACGTGGAGGTTAAAGGTTGCAGCCTCAAACGAGGTTGGGCAACAGTCTTAGTCAATTATTTTTTCTGATTTTCTTTTACTGAGGTGGTTTGGCGCCAAATCACTTTTGATAATGGTATCTACACGCAATTACCACAATTTCTTCGTTGGTTATTGTATATACCAAACGATGTTCATCGCTAATTCTGCCAGACCAGAAACCTTTATAATCAAATTTTAAGGCTTCCGGTTTGCCTATTCCGGCAAAAGGAGTTTTTCGAATGTCAGCAAGCAATTCTATAATTTTCTTCAAAAGCTTTTGATCATTCTTTGCCCAGAATTGGATATCCTCAAACGCCGCTGCTTCCAGTAAAACATCTCTCATGCAAGCAGTTTTTTTAACTCATGCTTATCTAACCGAACTAACTTCTCCCGCTTTTTTACATTCTTTATAGACTTGAGCAAACGTTGGTGGTTTGGCCGGCTAGCCATCAAATAAGCAGTATCATCTAACTCCGTTTCGATAGTCAATTTTATTTTCTTACCCTTGAACATTTTCTTGACATAGTCAAGGAAATCACTCGTAAGGTTATCCGCTTCTATATGCTGTGTAAAATTCGTAATGCCTTAATTTATTCAAAAATAGCGATTTTTCAGTTCTACCTGTACGGTGTTTAGATTTCTTACATCCATAACAATTAATGTAATTTTCTACATTCGCACCTTCAATGAAATTTTTACCTGCTCATATAGCCCAGCTTAAAGATATACTCGCGGTTCCAAAAAACGTGGTTATAGTTACTCACCGCAACCCCGATGGCGATGCGCTGGGTTCATCGCTGGGTTTTAAGTTCTTTCTCGAAAAGCTGGGGCATGAGGTTAGTTTTATTTCGCCCAATGCTTATACCGTTAACCTGAAATGGATAAAAGGCACCGATGGCATTATGGTGTACGAGAACAGCATAGGCAAAAAAATGTGCGATGCTAAGATTAAGAGTGCGGACCTTATTTTTTGCCTCGATTTTAATGCTTTAAGCAGGCTCGAGAACCTGGGTGAGGTTATTAAATCTGCTGCGGCCTATAAAGTAATGATAGACCACCACCAGCAGCCTGAATCGTTTGCTGACCTTGCGTTTTCTGATACCGGCTACTGCGCCACCGCCGAAATGGTATATGATATTATTGCCGATATGGGCCAGGCCGAACTGGTGGATGCCCAAATTGCTGAATGTTTATACGTTGGCCTGGCAACTGATAATGGCTTTTTTCAGTTCAATAACACCACCTCCAATGCGCATCTTGTAGCGGCAGCGCTTGTTGCAAAAGGGGCAAAACCTGATTATGTAAGCGAGAAGGTAAATAATATATTTCGCGAAACCCGGCTCAGGTTTTTTGGTTATTGCCTGAATGAGAAGTTAAAACTTGTAAAGAATAACCAGGTGGCTTATATGATGGTTACACAGGCTGAGATAAAAAAATTTAATTTGCAGTCAGGCGATAGCGAGGGTTTGGTAAATTATCCCTTTAAAATTGAAGGGGTAAAAATGTGCGCTTATTTTAGCGAGGAGCCTGATAAAGTAAAAATATCATTTCGCTCGCGCGGAGAAGTGGATGTTAATACATTTGCCCGCAGTTTTTTTGATGGCGGAGGGCATAGAAATGCAGCAGGCGGTATGAGCACTGCAACCCTGGCTAATACCGAAAAGAAGTTTTTAGAATCGCTGGAGTCAATGGATTTTTCAAAATAAAACTATATGAATAGAATTACGAGGCCTTTTATAGTTGCACTTACTTTAATTGCTGGTATACTTACTTCATGCAATAACAATAAGCCAGCTGATACGGCTGCTACCCCCGCTACTGCTCCGGCACCGGCTGCCCCTGCTGTAGCGCCTACGTCCGACAACCCGAACTGGAAAACCACACCGGGTTTATACGCGGTAATAAGCACCGCTAAGGGCGATATCGTTTGCGAACTTGAATATCAAAAAGCCCCGGTTACAGTAGCCAGTTTTGTGGGCCTATCCGAAGGAAAAATAAAGAACACCTTCAAAAAGCCCGGCCAGCCTTATTTTGATGGCCTTACTTTCCACAGGGTGGAGCCAGGTTTTGTTATCCAGGGTGGCGACCCCGCAGGTAATGGCAGCGGCGGACCGGGATATCAGTTTGCGAATGAAATAGCACCAGACCTGAAGCATGACCGCGTAGGAACCCTGGCTATGGCAAATGCCGGCCCTAATACCAATGGAAGCCAGTTTTACCTTACCCTTCAGGCCACGCCGCAGTTAGACGGACACTATAGTGTGTTCGGTTATGCAGTGCAGGGCATCGCTACTATTTCGCAGGTAGAAAAAGGTGAAAAAATAAGCAGCGTTAAAATTGTAAGGGTTGGCCCTGATGCTGAGGCTTTTGATGCTGCAAAAACCTTTGAAGGAAAAGCAACAGACCCAGGTAAACCACCCGTTGATGATTTGGCGCAGAAAAAAGCAGATTTTAAAAAACAATACGCTGCCCAGGTAGCGCAAATTGTGCAGCAAAACGCAGGCTATCAGGCTGAGTGGGATAAGAAAGTAAAAGCTAAGTACCCTACAGCTAAGAAAACCGCTACCGGCCTGTATTATATAATTACCAGCCAGGGCACAGGGCCGCAGGCCGAGCAATTTGAAAATGTGAAAGTGCACTATACAGGCACTTTGTGGACAGGCAAAAAATTTGACTCGTCCTTAGACCGTGGACAGCCTTTGCCTTTAATGCTGGGCGTTGGTAAAGTAATTCCGGGTTGGGATGAAGGTATTGCGCTGTTGAAACAAGGAGGCAAAGCCAAGCTGATTATTCCTTTTTACCTGGCCTACGGCGACCAGTCTCCGGGGGCAGATATTCCGGCTAAATCTGACCTGGTTTTTGATGTTGAATTAGTTTCAGTAGACAAACAATAAACGGGTGCATACAAAATTGTCGCGACATTGGTGGTTGGCGGGGACGCCAACCACGAGAACCACCCCAGTTGGCGTCCCCGCCAACCGGAACTCATGCCATGAGGCAACAATTTGGTATACATCCACAATAAACCTATTTTATAACCAATTACTTTTAAAACGCAAAAACACCAAAAATGAAGAAAATACCTTATTTATTTATATTCATGATAGTGCTTACGTCATTTAAACCAGCAGGAAAAGAAAAAACCAAAAAAATGGAACCAGGCATATACGCAGAAATCACCACATCAAAGGGAGTAATCTTAGGCAAGTTAGACTATGAAAAGGTTCCCGTAACGGTAGCAAATTTTATTGCCCTGGCTGAGGGGAAAATGCCCAATAAGGCAAAAGCTGCCGGCGTTCACTTTTACGATAGCCTTACTTTTCACCGTTGTATACATACTCCGCAGCCTTTTATGATACAGGGTGGAGACCCTGCCGGTAACGGTTCAGGCGGCCCGGGCTATTCGTTCGGCGATGAATTTGATTTGTCGTTGAAGTTTGATAAACCGGGTGTGTTTGCTATGGCAAATTCAGGCCCCGGCACCAATGGGTCGCAATTCTTTATTACAGAGGCACCAACTGCGTGGTTAAATTACAAACATTCTATTTTTGGGCACGTAATTGCCGGAGATTCATTGATATCCCAGATTAACAACGGCGAAGTAATGAGTAGCATTAAAATAATCCGTGTAGGTAAAGAAGCCAAAGATTTTGATGCCGTTGCTGTTTGGGCAAAGAAAGATGAGCTGCTAAAGAAGAAATCAGACGAGTTTACTGCACAAAAGGCAGAGGCAGATAAAGCCAAAAACATGTCGGCTGAAGACTTTGTAAAGAAGAATTATCCAAATGCAATTAGAACTGCCAGTGGACTTTACTATGTAGTTGAAAAGGAAGGAACAGGAGCTAAAGCTGAACCAGGTAAAAAAGTTTCGGTGCATTACACAGGCCGTCTGACAGATGGCACAAAATTCGATTCATCATACGACCGCAACCAGCCTTTGCCATTTACCCTGGGGCAGCACCAGGTAATTGCAGGTTGGGATGAGGGTATTGCGTTAATGCATGTAGGTTCTAAATACAAGCTTATTATTCCTGCTTCTTTAGGTTACGGGGCCAATGGCGCAGGTGGTGTAATACCTCCCAATGCTACACTTATTTTTGATACAGAACTGATGGATGTTCAATAAATAATCCAGCCTGTATAACGCAGGTTAATATAAAGAAAAGGGCACCGGTTGGTGCCCTTTTCTATTTTACGGAAGCATCTGAAAATCTGTATAGTTTCCGGGAGTGGTATATGCCTCAAAATAAATAATGTGGGTTATGGATTACAAAAACCTTAGCAAAGGAAATGGTATAAAAAATGGTTGCTGTTTTTCATCTTTATTGCCGTCTGCTTTAGCTGACGGATGGTTCTGTATAAGAAATACGGCTTTAGCCACAGTGCATTTTGGCTAAAGCCATTTGGGGGGCAATCGTTAACCGTCAGCTAAAGCAGACGGCAATAAAATACAATATGTTGACGACCAATATAGTTGTTATCAATCTAATCCATAACTCATAATAAATATGCAGATTTTCAGAAAAATACTATTTTCATTTATAAAGAATAAGTAATTTGGTTCTGTATTTATTTGCAGATATTCTGAAATATAAAACCCGGGCATGCATGAGAAAGATTATTATCCCTTTTGTTGTTATGATGGCTTCGTTTTTGGTTGGTAAGGGCAGCCAACCTGACAACACTTCAGATTCGGCCATGAGCTATGAGGCGTTGCTGGCAAGGATTGACACTTTTAAATACCAAAACTCCGGCCAGGTTAAAATAGGGGATGTGGCTGTTTTAAATATCCCTGCAGGGTTTAAATTTCTGGATGGCCCGCAGGCTGCATCGGTTTTACACAACGTATGGAAAAACCCTTATGCACCATCGCTAGGTATGCTTTTTCCGGAAGACAAAGACCCTTTTATGCCGGGTTGCTGGGCTGTAGAAATTACCTACGAGGAAGAAGGACATATAAAGGATGACGATGCCAAGGATATAAAGTATGATGAACTGCTGGTGCAAATGCAAAAGCAGGTGGAAGAAAGTAACGACGGGCGTGTAAAGCAAGGCAGTAAAGCCATGGAGCTTACCGGCTGGGCCGAACCACCTTCCTATGATGCTAAAACGCATAAACTTTATTGGGCCAAGAAACTGAGGGACATTGGCGACACGATGGAGTGGTTAAATTATAACATCCGTATTTTAGGCCGCAAAGGTGTGCTGGTATTAAATGGCATTGGTGGCTTAGACCAACTTGCTGAAATTAAGCAGCAAACACCCACTATACTTGCCGCTACCAATTTTACCAGCGGCAATACTTATGAAGAGTTTAACAGCAGTATGGATAAGGTAGCTGCCTATGGTATTGTAGGCCTTATTGCTGGCGGAGTGCTGGCAAAGACTGGCCTATTGGCAAAATTAGGCCTTATACTACTCAAATTTGCAAAACCCGTAATGGTGGCAGTGGCCGCATCCGGGGCCTGGATAGTGCGCTTTTTTAAAGGCAGGGGCGATGGCGATAACCGGGCTTGATTTGCCGTTTAAGTTTGTTTGCCGCTTATAGCTACCAGGCTCTTCATCCCCCTGATTGCCATTCCCTGCGGAAATGACAATCGTCCCCCTTCAAAGTGGGACTTGGGGCAGTCGACCATGTATTGATTAACCCAAAGGTATTTAGTGGTCACTGCCTGGAATGATGAATCTGCAAACCAAAAATGAGGGCTGTATTAAAGTCCCACTTTGAAGGGGGACGATGATCGGTTTCGAAGAAACCGGGCATCAGGGGGATGAGAAACTCTTGCCGTTTGCGGTAAGCTTTTAGATTAGGAGCAAATGACTATCCGTATGTTTACCTAAATCATGGCTAAAGCCGAATTCCCTTATGATTCGGTCCCCACTCTAAAGAGTGGGGTTAATAATAACCCCAACTTTCAAGTTGGGGAGGTCGAAAACAGCAAAA
>Ga0182030_10013137_pt1 | contig 16504 bp, 15 predicted proteins | sample 812S3MmetaG_FD_121299 | JGI IMG/M metagenome (GOLD analysis project Ga0182030, IMG submission 121299) | Permafrost microbial communities from Stordalen Mire, Sweden - 812S3M metaG (Illumina Assembly) | ecosystem: Environmental > Terrestrial > Soil > Wetlands > Permafrost | place: Sweden...
GCGACCAGGGTCCTGGGGTCCATCCCCGCCCCCGATGCAAACTCGACTTTCTTGCGCTGCCCGGTCGCCAGCAGTTTTACGTGGGTGCCGCCCACATCGATGACCAGCACCTTCATCGAGAGCACCTAAAGCGGTGGCCTAAATCCACAGATGTTCGGCTCATCCTGTGCGCCCAAGCGTGGCGCTCTTGGAGCCAATAACATCCATCAAGCTGCTCCAGGACTTGACGAAGGAGGCGGCGCCCTCATCCTGAAGCTTAGCGGCAAGCGCCCCCACGTCTATTCCTGCGGCGGCAAAAGCGGCCAGCACCGTTTCGCAATCGCCACCGTCCGCAGGCGTGGGCGCACCAATCTGGCCGCGTTCGGCCAGAGCCTTTAACGTGCTCTCGGGCATCGTGTCGACCGTGAATGGAGCCGCCAGGGCCTCGACATAGAGCGTCGCGGAAGCTTTGGGGTCCTTCGTGCCGGTGCTGGCCAGCAGCAGCCGTTGCGGGCGCCCGCCCGCATTCATGAGCCGACGCCAGCGCGTCGAGGCGAGCAGTTCGCAGTAGCTGCGGTAGGCGCGCATGCCTACCGCGACGCCGAGGTGATTGACCAGCCCGGCTGGCACTCTGCTGGCCACCGCGACATCCCAGCGACTGACGAACAGCGATGCGACTGAGGCCACGTCGGGGCGCAAGCCCTTCTCAATGCGCCGCTCAACGCCCCGCATATAAGCCTCGGCGGCCGCCAGATACTGTTCGCTGGAGAACAGCAGCGTTACATTGATGGGGATGCCGGCGAAGATGGCCTCCTCGATAGCCCAAAGGCCCTCGGCTGTGCCCGGAATCTTGATCAGCACATTCGGCCGTGCCGCGCGCCGGCTCAGATCGATCGCTGCGGCCAGCGTTGCTTTCGAATCGTGGGCGAGTAGCGGCGAGACCTCGAGCGAGACATAGCCATCGACCCCGCAGGTGCGCTCGTAGGTCGGGCGGAATAAATCGGCCGCCTGAGTGATGTCCTCAAGTGCCAGATCGAAGAACAGTTGTTCGCCAGCGAGCCCCCGACCCACCTTGTTGCGGATGGCGCCATCGTAGGCCGCGCCACTCTTGATCGCCTGATCGAAAATAGTGGGGTTCGAGGTGAGACCGGTGATTGCAAACTCATCGATATAGCGCTTTAGTGTTCCCGAGGTCAGCAGATCGCGGGTGATGTTGTCGAGCCACAGGCTCTGGCCAAGGATCTGAAGTTGTCGGGTGGCATTCATTAGCGGGCTCCAAAGGGGTCGCGAAGGTAAGCACGGCCGGGTTTGGAAATGATACTCCCTCATCGTTACCGGGGTTCAAGTGGCCTCGGCAGGGCTGATCAAGCGTGCACGTGTGCAGAAACTGCATGTGGCAAGGAGCGGAGCGGCCGCAACAAAAGGCCTGCAGGAACTAAATTTGCGCCCTGTTGCAGTGCTTAGCGAATCATGTAGAGCTTGGTCACAGTCTCATGGACCGTGCAGGTCCCTTTCCAGTCCTGCGCAAAAAAGGCAGCCGTGTCGGGGGTGACCTCAAGCATTTCGCCGCTCTCATGTACATACGTGCAGCGTCCGGCCAGAAAGTGACAGAACTCATCGCGTGTTACATGACAGAACCATCTGCCAGGCGTGCAACGCCAGATGCCACACTCGGAACGGCCCTCCGTGCCCTTGTGCAGTAACTTGCCGGAAGTTGTGGAAACCCCTTCGATCATTGTAGGGATAGGTCCCCAGTCTATGAGCTCAGTAATCGACAGCGGGCTCTTTATGTAGGGTGTCAGCACAGCGTATATCCTATTAGAAGACTAAAGAAATGGCTGCCGCGCAGCGCCTGCTGAGGCGCGGCTTAAGAAGTTCCAATTGTCCGTGGCTTGAGCAGCCCATTCAGCAGCTGTGCTGCCTTGGCCGGCCCATCTTGTTCGCGCATATGTTTGCTGGTGACCGCCAGCCGCGCCCGCATGACGGAGTCATTCAGGCAAGCAGCCAAGCGACTGGCAAGCTCAGCTTCGCTCCAGTCGGCCCGATTGAGCTTGTAGCCATAGCCAGTTTCCTGAACGCGGGTTGCATTGTCGTGTCCGTCCCAGGCAAAAGGCATGATGAGTGCCGGTTTGCCGAAGTAGAGACATTCAGTGAATGTGTTGTTGCCGCCGTGGTGGATCACGACATCGACTTGTGGAATGACCGAGGGCTGCGGGAACCAGCTCTCGATGACCACATTACCTGGCACATCAGTGTACTTATCTTTATAGCTGCCGACGTTGACGAGCGCCCGGTAGGGCAGGCGGCCCAAGGCTGCGATCAGGCGTTTGAGCAAGGTCACGTCGCCGGCGCCTAGGCTCCCAAAAGACAGATAGAGTAATGGCGCGCTGGCGTGTTTTGTAAAGGACGGCAGCGTATACGGGGCTTCCTGTCGGACGCAGCCCTCCAGATACTGAAACTGGCTGGCGGGTAAGCGACGCGAACGATCGAACTTCACAGCCTCGGGGCAGAGCAGCAAGTTCAGGTACGGCGAGGTCTCGAAAAACTGGCCGATCTCATAGGGTTTCTCACCCTGAGCAACCAGAAATTCATTGAATGCCGCATGGAGCGGTGCGATCACTTCATTGAACCGCGCCCGGAAGCGGGCGTGGCACACCGAATCGCGCGCCCCGCAACCCGACAGGTGCGGGGGTATGGCAGGATCCTCAATCTCATTCTCCGAGCAGGACACGATGCGCACCCACGGTGCGCCATGCTGCTTAATAGCGGGGAACAGAATGACATTGTCAACGCAGATCAAATCCGGCCGTAATGTCCCAAGTACTCCGGGCAGGTCCCTTTGCGCGTAGCGGGCCGAGTCGACAATCGCTGCCCAGCAATCCTTCACATAATTGTCGAGCTGGTCGTAAGGCGACTTATAGAAGTTTTCAAGATGACCATTAATGAAGCCCTCCCAGAAGCGCGCCATCTGTTCGGGCGGCATGGGCTCGGACAGATTCACGGGCAGTGCCTCGAAGCCATAGCCGCGGTAGACCTCCAGAAAACCAGGATCCGAGAGAAACACCGCCCGGTGGCCCAGGCGGGTGACCGCCTGGGCGATGCCGACTGAATTGAGGGCCGGGCCGTAGGCGGCCTCGGGAAAGAACGCAATGGTGTGCTGTGAATCCGGGGGCACGCGTGTTACCTCAAGCCAGCGCTGTCGCCGGGTCAGCGAGTTGCGGGCGCTGCGCTGTGCATGCCCGGCGCCTTCATTAACTCATCAAACATGTGCACGAATTTTGGCACGTCGACATCAACCTGCGCATGCGCGAGCTGCAGATCAAGTGCGGGTTTCAGTGCTTCGCCCCACGTGAGCGTCTCACCGTAGGCCGGCCCGTGGCTGACATCGGCGCTCATGTAAAGCGGCAGCTCCTTGGTAATGATGCTCGGGTCCAGCCACGCGCAGGCGGCCAGCTCGTCCCACAGGTAATAGCGCTCTTCGTTGAACTTCGCGATGTACTGGGCAGCAGGGCTGTTGGACTTGGAAATATCATCCACCATTTGCTGCGTGAACATGGTCTTGATCGACACATCGACAGTTGTCACATCGATACGTGGCCAGTGCGCACGCAGCGTGATCAGCGCTGCCTCCGGGTCGAACCACCAGTTAAATTCATGGCGCGGGCTGGTCGCAAATTCCGGATCCTCGGTGTGCGGATTGAGGCTCCCGCCCATAATGACGATGCCTTGGCTCATTTCCGCGAAGTGCGGATCGATTGAGAGGGCCGTGGCGATGTCGGTCAGCGGTCCGGCCGCATAGATGGTCACCTGATGTGGATGCGCATGGACCTGGCGGATCATGAAATGGACTGCGTCCTCAGCGAGCGGCGCGGTATGCGGTTCACCCTCCTGGAGCGGGGGAGTGTCCCAGGGCCCGGGTTGCGAGACGCCGGGCTTCGGCGAAGCGGATGCGCCCGCCTCGGGCTCACCGAGCGTGCTCAGCCTCTGCCCCCAGGCACCGAGCCACGCGACCTGCCCGACCAGTGGCGCCATCAGATGGGTCTCCCCCTGCGTGCGCACCAGTGGGTACACCGCGCCCAAGACCACCGGCACGTCCGTCCGGCCAAGTAACTCGAGCATGCGTAGCGTGTGGCGCGCTTCATCGTCGCGCCAGGCATTTCCTGTGACAATAGCGATGCCGAGCACATTCACCTGCGGCGATTGCAGCAATACCATTATCGACATGATGTTCGAACCGCCGGGACCGGAACCATCCTGATCGATGATGACCATCCGCGGTGCCGCCCGGGCTGGGCCCAGCAAAGCGCTCGCCAGCAATCCTGCCCACAGCAGCTGGTAAACTGTGAATTTCATGGCCGCTCCATGCGAAGGGGTTCCGGGCTCATCATAGACGTCCCTTCTGCGGACCAGCCACCGGCTTGTGTCAGCCAGGCGTGCTGTGGTCTTACAGTCATGCGGCCGAGCTAGAGCGTGCGCGCCATAACAATGAGTGCCAGCCCGGCCAGGAAGCAGGCGAACATTGCGGCAATCAGTCCCGAGGTCCCCTTAGGCGCCGACCGGAACTCCTTCCAAATGAATACGCCCCAGAATGCCGCGACCATCGTCGCAGCTTGCCCCAGACCATAGGAGATCGCAAAGCCGGCCCGACCCGAGGCAATGAGATTGAGCGACATGCCGACGCCCCAGATCAGGCCGCCCAGCAGCCCGGTCAGATGGTTGCCCAAAGTGCCCTTGAAATAATCGGCGAAACCTACCGGCGGACCGATAAACGGCTTTTTCATCGCCAGTGTGTTCCACACGAAGCTGCTGATGAAAATGCCGGCCGCGAAGACGAACACGGCAGCATAAGGCCCCATCTTCCCAGGCTCGGGCAACGCCGGGTCTGCGTACATCGCGGCAGCCACGAAGCGGTAGAAGGATCCCATCAGGATGCCACAGGCGACTGAGAGGACCCAGTCCCTTGGTACTTACACTGGCGACACCGGCAGCGAGTCGCCGATAGGCGATTGCATCGAGCACAATCGCTAAGGTCACGAGCATTACGCCGACCGCCAGTAACGCCATATTGCCAACTGGGGCCGCAATGTAGTTGGTCACCACACCTATGATGAGCGCCAGGCCGATCCCGACAGGAAAGGCTACCGCCATGCCGGCGATCTCGATCGCTGCCACCAGCAGGATGTTGGCAAGATTAAAAATCGCGCCGCCCAGTAGTGCCGAGTGCCACGCGCTACTGTCGGCCTGCGACAAATCCGCGCCGAAAGGCCGGCCTATTGCGCCAGTGCTGCCCAACGTTAAGCCAGCGATCACTGTCAGCAGCACAACACCGAGGCTGTAGTCCCAATAGAAGAGTTCGAATCGCCAGCTCTTGCTGGCCAGTTTCTTGGTGTTTGCCCAAGACCCCCAGCAGAACATGGTGACGACGCACAGGATAACCGCCAGCGCGTAACTGTGAACAACATACATCGTGAGACCCCTTCTCTTTATATTTGAAGAATCGAAAGCCTGGGCGTCGTCTGAAGTTCAGACGCTGCGGGCAGCCCACTCAGTTTCGAACAGCTGTCGCTTCAAGAATGACTTCTGCGTACCGGTACCCATAGTCGATAGCGCCGCATACAGGTTCGCGCGCGCAATCGCTTCGCGCTCGGGCAAGCCTTCCCCAAGAAATGCTGCCAAGCTGCCGATGAAGGCATCGCCGGCGCCGCTGGTATCCACGGGGGTAACCGGGAAAGGTGCCACGGCGGTGATACCACTTGCATCGGCAAGCAGTGAGCCGCGCGCACCCAGTGTAATCAGCACGTGGCGAAAACCCTGCGCCAGCAGCTTGCTGGCACAAGCCGTGGCTTCATCGTGCGTACCAGCCGGCAGGCCGGTGATCATCTCGGCTTCGGTCTCATTCGGAATAAAGTAATCTGCGGCGCTTAACTCGCTCACGGTCGCGGGCAGCGCAGGAGCCGGGTTGACGATGCAGCATATCCCGCGGGCCTTGGCGAAGCGGATTGTGTGGTAAATCGTCTCAAGCGGAATCTCGAATTGCAGAATAATGATCTGCGCGCGGCTCAGAGCACCCGCGGCTGCATCCACATCTTCGGGTCGAAGCAGGTCGTTGGCCCCTTTGACTACAATGATGCGATTTTGCCCGTTGGGCTCGACAAAGATGGGAGCCACGCCCGTAGACACACCTTTGATAACCCCCACGTGCGACACATCGATGCCAAAAGAAGCCAGGTTCCGGACAGTCGCCTCCCCAAACAGGTCCTCTCCAACCTTGGCGACCATCATCACCTCGGCGCCACACAGGCGGGCCGCGACGGCCTGGTTGGCGCGTTTGCCACCGAACCCCAGTTCGAACCGTTTTCCAAATAAGGTCTCGCCGGGCCGCGGAAACACATCGGTGTAAGCCGTCAGGTCAGTATTCAGGCTACCGACCACGGCGATACGGGGTGGGCTAGGCATGCGCAGTACTCCATCGATGGCTGGGGCGCAGCATCCCTAGGCCCCGCATCGACCGTGCTTGTTGATTGTTTTCGGCTGCGACCTGCAGCGTATAGCGGGACCACGGCCGAGGGAAAGGCCTCAGCGAGGAACGGCGCCGTCAAAGGCGCCCTTGGGGCGCCGCCAGAGTCACAATGTAATCAGTGGGTTAACAAGACGCTGGCGTCAGCCTGGGGCTCCAGGTGCGATTCGGGGCATACCCGGAAAGGAAGCCAGCGATCGGCCCAGCGCAGCAGCCAATTGTCGAGCCCACAGCTCCTGCCCCGGCCCATCGGCGATGAGATCCTGCCGGATTTCAATTCCCACATGGGGCAACTGGCGCGCCTCGCCGTGTTGGGGAATGGCGAAATCGGTCGCATCGGATGCGGCATACGGTTCGTTGTCGCCAACCACCAAACTCGGATCGGTGCGCAGCTCGCGCATCAGGGCCTGAGCCAGCCGAGAGTCGCGGTTATAGAGCGTTCCCACATGCCACGGACGCACGAAACCCTGAAACACCGGCGTAAAGCTGTGCACCGACACCAGCACCGCCGGTCGTTGTTGGGTGTGCCGCGTGTCCAGTTCGAGGCCGATGCGTTCATGGTAGGGCTTAAAAATCGCTTGGGCGCGCTGCGTGGCCTCGAAACTTGTGAGTGCGGCATTCCCCGGAATCGGAATGTTGTCACTTACCACAGCGATGGAGGCTGGAGTGCCCAGTGGCCGGTTGCAGTCGATAACAAGCCGGGAATAGCTCTGCAGAACCAGGACAGCATCCAGGAGGTTGGCAAGTGCTTGCGCGACTTCAGCAGCGCCGATATCCCAGCCGACATGCGTTCGAAGCGTAGCCGAGTCCAAGCCCAGCGCGCCTAAGGACGCGGGGATCGCGCAACTGGCATGGTCGCAGATCAGTAGAAACGGAGAACGGCCGCCCGCACAGATAACCCGAAAGGGCGGTGGGTCATCTGGGCCTAGAAGTGGGGCGGGAGGCGGTGGGCGAATCACGGGCACCTACTTATTATAGAGTGTGCGGGCTTTGATTCCCATCCGGGCGAGCCAGCTCGCGTCTTCGGTCGGCGGCTGGGATTTATAAGAGCGGCGAAAGCCGGTAGGCTTGAGATGGAGTACAGGTCCCTGCAATCTCCAAGCGCCGTATTCGGCGGCATCTTGTGAGGAGTCGAACATGCCCTTTGAAATAAGAATGCTCTCCTGGTGCGTTGTCTTAGGCCTGCTACACGTGTTTGTGGCCGCCGGACTTGCCACGCAACAGCGCGGGCTCAAGTGGAATGCCAGCAATCGCGACGGGGAGGCTAAGCCACTGGTCGGTGCAGCTGCGCGCGCAAGCCGGGCAAATCTGAATTTCTTGGAGACTTTCGGTTTTTTTGCGGCGGCAGTCCTCGCGGCCGTTGCGACCCAACGCACAACGCCCGATACGGCGATGGGGGTTGAGTTATATTTTTGGGCCCGCGTCATCTATCTGCCGCTTTATGTCATTGGCGTGCCGTATGTGCGTACGCTGGTCTGGGCCGTATCCCTGTGGGGTATGCTGAAAGTGCTTCTGGCGTTGTTCTAAGGCTAGGCGCTATGAAGGTTGTGGAAAACGCGGCGGCGGTGACACTGGAGCCGGAGCGGGCTGCTACCGCGGCGGTGATCTGGCTGCATGGCTTGGGAGCGGACGGGCACGACTTTGTACCGATCGTGCCAGAACTGGGGCTGCCGCCGACGCTTCCAGTACGGTTTGTTTTCCCGCATGCGTCGCCGCGTCCGGTGACGCTCAATGGTGGGATGAGGATGCGAGCCTGGTACGATCTGCTGGGCTTGAATCGCACCGATGCGCAGGATGAGGCCGGCATCCGTGCATCTGCTGTACAGATCAACACGCTGATCGAATCGCAGGTTGCCACGGGGATCGTGCGCGCCCGCATCATCCTCGCAGGTTTCTCTCAGGGTGGGGCGCTGGCGTTACATGCCGGTTTGCGCCAGCGCGAGGCGCTGGCCGGACTTATGATTCTATCCGCCTATTTGCCACTCGAGAAAACCGTCGCCGCGGAGCTGACGCCTGCGGGGCGTGCGACACCAATCCTGATGTGTCATGGACGGCAAGATCCCATCCTGAGTCTGGCGATGGGGAGCCACAGCCGCGATCTGCTGCAAGCCCTGGGGATAGCAGTGCAATGGCATGAGTACCCGATGGCGCACGAAGTCTCACGTGCGGAGATTACCGACATCGCCAGCTGGCTCATGCAGCGCTTGCGCTGAACTTCAGACTCTAGGAATTGCGGATCCTCGCGATCAGCGCCTGCGTGTAGCTCTTGCAGTTGGCCGTGCCGTGCAGATCCCCGGTGCGGATCCCGTCGACATTGAGCGTATCGTCAATGGCGCGCCGCAAGCGTGCAGCCTTATCCAAGAGCTTGACATGATCCAGCAGCATGGCTGTCGCCAGCATCAGTGCGGTGGGGTTAGCGATGCCCTTTCCTGCAATGTCGGGCGCTGAACCGTGCACAGCTTCGAAGATCGCGGCGTCCACGCCGATGTTCGCGCCTGGAGCCATACCAAGACCACCCACCAGCCCCGCGGCTAAGTCGGACAGGATATCCCCGAACAAATTGGTAGTGACGATCACATCGAACTGCCATGGGTCCAGAACCATTTTCATCGCACAGGCATCGACGATCATCTCGTTCATCAGGATCTTGTCCCGGTAACGCGGATCCTGGTAGAGCGCCCGGGCGGTCTCCAGAAATATTCCGGTCAGCGCCTTCATAATATTGGCCTTATGCACCACCGTGACTTTCTTGCGTCCGGTGCCGATGGCAAAGTTGAAGGCGTATTCCAGGATCCGACGACATCCTTGACGCGTGTTGATGCCGGTCGACATGCCGACCGCGTGTGGATCTCCGTCAATGGGAATGAAATTCTCATAACCCATGTAGAGGCCCTCTACATTTTCACGAACAACGACAAGGTCGATGTTCTCGAATCGACCCCCGGGGATCAGTGTCCTCACCGGCCGGAGATTCGCATACAGATTGAATTCCTCGCGAAGCCTTACGTTGGAGGAGCGATAGCCGCCGGCTGAGGGTGTTTCGAGCGGCCCCTTCAATGCCAGCCGTGTCCTGCGGATGCTCTCCAGTGTCTGCGGCGGTAGCGGGTCACCAGCGCTTTTGACCCCGGCAAGACCGGCAATCTGCATGTCCCAGTCAAATGGCGCCTCAAGGGCATCGAGTACGGCTAAGGTCGCATCGACAATTTCCGGGCCGATGCCGTCCCCAGGAATCAGCGTGGCGGGGATGCGTGTAGTCATAAGGGTGTTCCAATACCGTGAGGATCGCCGCGGAGCCGGCCGTGAGAAAATGGCAGATTCCGGTGGCCATTGGAAGTGCTGTATAGACCGTGCTGGTATTATGCATTGGGGGAGGTTCGACTTCATGTGGCGCACCGCCAGTGCGCTGAGGCCTTGCCGGGGATGCGCCGCATGTGGCCTGACACGATGCAACGGAGTTGACAATGGACAAGCAAGTGCCCTTGAAGCGCACCGTGGCCGTTTGGCTGGCTGCACTGGCAGCTGGTTGCTCCTTTGCCGTCTGCGCGCGCGCCCAGACACCAGAGCAGCAGAAACTTTGGGACGCTCAGGAGGCTCAAACGCGGGCGGCGGAGAAAGCGCGGGCGGAGAAGTTGAGTCAGGAGCGCGACGCGCGTCGCTCCGATCCGATGGCATGGGTGCACAACCTCGACCCTTTGTCTGCGGGTGGCTGGGAGTTTCGCACGGTCGCCGGAGATGGTTCTTGGGCGGTGTTCCTTACTGATCATCAGTTGAAGCGCTCCGGCCAGATTATGTCGGTATGGCTGCGGCAGGAATTCGCGGAGCCGCAGAAGAGCACGGAGGGTGAGGCTTACTTCAGTGAAGTGCGGCGGCTTGAATTCGACTGCGCCAAGGATCGGGCCCGCGCCACTGCGTTTATTTACTACTCGGGCAATAATCTGACAGGTAACCAGCAGGAGGCCGCCATTGACCCCAAGCAGTCACCCTGGAGTCCGATTATTCCAGGCACACAAAATGAATCTAATTTTCAGTGGGCCTGCACGCCTGAACGGATGAAGAGCGCCAAGTAAATCAGCAGTACGGCCTTCATGGTGCGATGCAAAACTGCCACCGTCTAGTTGTCGGTGTCGATTTTGCGCAGGGATTCCATCTTGCGATTGTCGTGCCCATGCTTGAAATGATGCGACGTCCCGCCCTGACGGGTGCACGTGACGCGCTGACGCTTCAGTTCAATTCGAGTGCGTCCCGGGGCTGACCTGCAGGGACTTTACTTCCATACGTGCCTGGAGCCGTTTGCGAAAGCGTCGGCTCAGTCGCAGTCGAGCGCCCGTGCTCAGAATGACCGCCGATTCTCAGTCGCTCTGCAACTCAAGGCCTAGCACCCGGCTAAGGTTGACGATTATCGATCGGTGAATACGGATGAAGCGATCCTCGCCCAGATCCCGCTCCAGTTCCAGCAGCGGCCGGCGCAAAATATGCGTTTGATGCCCGGCGTGGATGCAGGCGTAGTAGTCGGCGGCTTCTATCCAGTCAATGTCGGACACGTTCAGAAACAGCACTTCACCTGGGTTCTTTATCACCAGCCGATCCGGCTTAGCGCGCTGCTGCGCCGAATACAGCGCGAGCTTTTCCTTGGCGCGATTGATTGCGCGCTGAAAGCGCGCATCGTCGAAGGGTTTTAGCAGGTAATCTAGTGCACCGGCATCAAAGGCGTGCAAGGCGTACTCATCGTGGGCCGCTACAAAGGTAATTGTTGACGGCGCGTCGCTGCCGAGCAGTTCCAGCACTTCAAAGCCATCGCACTCGGGCATTTGAACATCAAGGATCACTAAGTCGCGCAGCGAGCGGCGGATTTCCTCGATGGCGCTTTGGCCTGAGTCGCATTCCGTGACGCTGCCAATATCCGGATCTTTACTGAGCAACACCACCAAGTTGCGGCGTGCCAGCGGCTCATCGTCGACGACGAGCACACGCACCGGCCGCTTCTCTGGCAGCATTAATTAGGTTCCCTCAATCGGCAGGCAAATCGGAATTGTGGCCGACGGGGATATTCTACGCCAAGTCGTAGGACGCAACAGTGGGCGAAGCCCTTGATACCGCTCACGGGGACTGTTGGCCGACTGATTGCGGTTGTGACTACGAGCCATGTGGGGTCCAAGTAGCGGCTGCCCGATACGGCCCATTACCTGCGCAAGTTCTGCAATAGAAACGGTTGTTGCACCAATTGCACAGGCTGTGGCGAAGTTGTGACGATGCATCCGTATATAATCGCAAGCACATTCGCGATTCCATGCATTAGTTGCGTTGCGGCTTCTTAATTTGATATCCAATCGGCGGTGCTAGAGTCACGTTAACCGCACGGCGGTCAAGCACGCCCTGTAACCACGACCGATTGGTGAATACTATGTTGAGAAATCTTGCAGCTAACGGCCGGCTTCGCGACCGCAAGACTCGTAATATGTTTCTGCTGCTGGCCGCCGCGCTGTTTATTATTTGTCTGCGGCCTGCCGCCGTGCATGCGCAGGGCATCCAGCTCGATGCCTCGGTAGCGCTGCCGGGCGTAGAGGTGAGCTTCACGGCAAACGATCCTCCGCCGCCGTTGCCGGTTTATGAGCAACCGGTGATTCCGGGCGATGGGTATCTTTGGACGCCCGGTTACTGGAGCTGGAGCGATGAAGGCTACTACTGGGTGCCTGGCACCTGGGTCGAACCGCCACAGGTTGGATTGTTGTGGACCCCTGGCTACTGGGCCTTCAATGAGGGTGCATATGGATTTCATCCGGGTTACTGGGGCGAATCCGTAGGATTTTACGGTGGCGTCAATTACGGGTTCGGGTACGTCGGTGTCGGTTTCGCAGGCGGTCGCTGGGACGGCGGTCATTTCGCCTACAACACTGCGGTGACCAACGTGAATACAACAATTATTCACAACACCTACAACCAGACTGTCGTCAATAACAACACGACGGCTAACCGCGTGAGCTTCAACGGGCCCCGCGGTGTCACCGCGACACCGACAGCGGCCGAGCGAGCAGCGGCTCAGCAGCCGCACAGGCCCCCGACGGCTGTCCAGACCTCTCATATTCAGGAGGCGAGCCGGAATCCTTCGTTAGCGGCCAAAGCAAATGGGGGCCATCCGGCCATCGCCGCGACGCCAAAGCCGGGGGTCTTCTCAGGTGCGGGCGTAGTCGCCGCCCACGATGCGGGACGGCCGGCACCTACTACGGGAGCTGCGCGGAACACTCAGCCCACCTCTGCGCGTCCTACGCCAACGTCGCCCGCGCGCGAACCAGCGTCTCCGCGCTCTAATGCGTCTACCCCTGCGCGCGAGGCAACAACTCCGCGCTCCACTGAAACAACACCCGCGCGGTCTACCCGGACTCCAGAGTCCCGAGCGGAAGCTACCCCTGTAAGGCCGGCTCCCGTGAGGCCGACACCGGCGAAACCCGAAACGGTTCGCCCCGCACCGGAGCGACCGGTGCAACAGGAGCGGCCGGTACAACAGCAGCGACCGGTGCAACAGGAGCGGCCGGTACAACAGCAGCGACCGGTCCAGGAACGACCGACTCAGGAAAGAGCGGCCACGGAGCGCGCTGCACCGACTAAGCAGGCTCCTGAAGCGAGCCGCCCTGCTCCGAAGCCGGAGCCAAAGCCGGCGCCCGAGGAACGAAAAGAAGAGAGGTAGCACCTCAGACGTTGAAGTCACCGCACGGTCGAACGCTGCACATTGAGCGGCCGTGCGGTGACTTCTTCATAGGTGCGCACAGTTCCTGCTGCGCATCGATGGCGCTAGCGCATGACCGGACTTGGATGGGCTTGGCTTTGGGGCCCGTGCGGCCGCCGAGGTATTCTTACTCGGATTTTCCGCCCATCAATAGAAATGCACCGACGAGTATGGCGCCAACTCCAGCCCAGATCGGGATGTTCACGTGCTGCTTTTCATCCAGCGACACATGCAAGGGGCCCAAGTCGGCCTGGTGCGTTTCCTTGGTGTACGTGAAGCCCCCATAGGCGAGACCCAGGGCGCCACAGACGATCAGCAGGATGGCGATTAAGCGGCGCAGATTCATGGGGGTATTCTCCTTAGCAAGCTACATGGCCGCACAGTTTGCGTTTTCGATGCGCTTTGAGCCTGACGACCAAATGTCACGCGTGCACCTACGCCAAGAAGTATACGTTCCTGGGGATCGCGGCGCACCCTTGACGACAACCCGCGCATCGCGCATTCGAAGCCACGGGTAGTCGGCGAAATGTCGGGTCCGGCCGCTGTCACTGCCAGCGGGGGCCAGTTCGGTGCAGGCCGGAATATGAGGCTCGCGGCTTGCATATTCTATGCGGCGACGATCAGTGCCGTGAGCTTGCCCGGAAAGTCACTTCCAGCGCCACCAGACGTGGCTCACCTGGAATCTGCCACGCTATGGTCGGTGCGCCATTAAGCGGATTGGTGATCGTGCCGCCGTTGTAGGCGTAATGCTGGTTGGTGAGATTCGTGCTGTAGAGGGCGAACTCCCACTGGCGCGCCGGTGTAGCGAACGCTATACGAGCATTGGCCGTGCCATAGGCACCCTGCACGTTGAAGTCATTGATGACGTTGAACTCAACTTTGTCCTGCCAAGCGTAGTCAGCCGCGAACCGTAAGTGGCCCGAAGGGAGCTCAACTTCGTAGCTGCCGCCGAGTGAGGCCTGCAGGTGCGGCGTCTCTGAGAATTCATTACCGGCCAGGTTTTCTGTCGGGGCGCCCGTGTAGGGAGTGTATTCGAAACTTTTGTAGTGAGCGTCGGTCCACCCGAACGAGCCGTGCAGGGCGGCATGGCTGACAAAGCGCCAATCCATTTCCAGCTCGGCACCACTGACGGTGGCGTTGCCGGCATTGACCACGAGCGTATCGGGCGATTCGCCCTCAATGACTCCGAGAAGGCGCTGCATTTCGTCATACTGGCCGTAGAACACATCGCCATTCACTGCCAGCGTGCCGTTGAGTAGGTTGGCTTTGGCGCCAAGTTCGTAATCGGTCAGCTGCTCTGGACGATACGGCTGATCCTGGTAAGAGCCGAGCGGGGCATTCCAGCCCCCGGAACGCTGGCTGCGACCGGAGCGCACATAAGCGGTCCAGTCATCACTTATCTTGTAGTGGCTCGACAGTTCCCACGACCAGTAACCGAATTGCGCGACCTTGTTAATATCCGGACAAGGCCCAATGACCGGGCCGTTATTTTCCAACTCGCACTGCTGGCCAAAACCAGGCTCGATCAGGAAATCGTTCTCCTGGATCTCGCGCCGATCCTCGGTGCGGCGCAAACCGGCAGCTACGGACCAAGCCGATGTCAGATGGTACTCACCATGCAGATAGGCAGCCTCGGAGTTGTTGACGACCGCATTCTGTTCGTACCCCGGTACCGGCAGAAAATCGTTCACAAGCGTCTGGCCCGTTTCCTCATCAAGTACCCCCAGCGCAGCGAGGAACTGCGGTGAAGCAGGCGCGTGCACGGATGGGGCACTACCGTTGTCGCGGAACCAGTACAGGCCACCCACCCAGTCCAGCTGATCATCAAACACCTTGTCCGAGAGCTGCAGCTCTGCGCTTTTTTGATTCGACGTATTCATTAACGTCGTATCCGCCAGCGGAATCGGCGAGGCATCAACATCCAGCGCTGTAGTGGCGTTGAGGCGCCGGTAGCCAAGGATTAGTTTGCTGGCGAGATTTCCAGCCAGCTGCTGCGTCAGCGTGAACTGCAGCGCGTCGGTCTGGGCATCGTCAAAACCACGAAAATCGCCGTCGGCCAGATACGGGTTGGATGGGAACTGGACCGTCGGCAAGCCCGGGATAGGCACTTCGGAGAACAGTCCTCCCAGTTGCGCGATCTCCGTGCCCGGCGCCGGGCCGGCCAGGGGATGCAGGATGGCGCCATTTTCGTTGGCGTCGAAATGCTCATAGGTAAAAAAGGCCTCGGTCGCATCGCTTGGTTTCCAAAGGGTGCTTAGGCGCGCAGTGTAACGGTGCTGATTCTCAAGATTGGTCTGATCGTCGCCGAGGCTTGTGCCAAAGCCGCGGCGGCTGTCGTCCTGGTAGGCGAGGCGGACCGCAAAGGTGTCGCCCACGGGCAAATTGATGATGGCGCGACCCATGAATTCGCCCCAGTCACCTCCGGAGGCCGCCAGTTCCAGTTCTTCGGCGCTCAGGTCCGGCTTGTGTGTATAGAGCGAAATCGAGCCGCCGGTGTTGTTGCGGCCAAACAATGTGCCTTGGGCGCCGCGGACGACCTCGACCGAGTCAATATCAAGGAGCGTACTCATTGCGCCCTGGCCATCGGCCACATAGACGCCGTCCACATACAGGCCGACTGCGGAATCGAAAACGATCGCCGAGCGATTGACAGTCTGCCCACGCATGGTCACATCAAGCGCTGAGGCCGACTGGGGCGAACTGACCATGCGTACGTTGGGGATATCGCGGCCGACATCCTCAAGCAGATCGGCCGAGCTCTGGCGCAGTTGCTCGCCACTCAATGCGGTGACCGCTGCCGGTACATCTTCCAGCCGTTCAGGACGGCGCCGGGCATAAACAATGACCTCTTCCAGAGGCTCGGAATCTGCAATTGCGGTGCTTTGCGAGGCCTGGTCCGCCGCGCGGCTGCTCGGAGCAAGCAGAATGCACGTGGCGGCTAGACCAAGAATCCGCCGATAGTTGCCATTGCTCATGCGCCCGCTAATACCAATCATCGTGCCAACCTCCCAAGGTGTCGTTGCCAAATGGTGTCTCAATCAAAACAAGACTCTAGCCGGACCGACCGGCATCCTGCGGTACTGTAAGGAATACGTCGCGAACTCTGCACATCGCTCAGCCACAGAGCGCTTTCCTCCGTTGCATGTTGGCAATCAGAGCTTGCCCCTAGGCGTCGCCTGCGAGGGTTGATCGTCTGGTTCAGCACGTGCGGCTGGCGCTTCGCTCCCAGAGCCGGTGCTCTCGATAGGCGCCACGGGTACGTCAAAATCCGGAAGATTCACCGGGAC
>Ga0182030_10013138_pt1 | contig 16503 bp, 15 predicted proteins | sample 812S3MmetaG_FD_121299 | JGI IMG/M metagenome (GOLD analysis project Ga0182030, IMG submission 121299) | Permafrost microbial communities from Stordalen Mire, Sweden - 812S3M metaG (Illumina Assembly) | ecosystem: Environmental > Terrestrial > Soil > Wetlands > Permafrost | place: Sweden...
AGTCCCGGAGGGACTGCCCGAAATTAGCCGGGGGCGTGAGCCCCCGGTACCACGCCATAACGGGCAAAGCCCCGGCAGGGGCGGCAGAATCTTTGAAACCTATTTGCGAGACAATACACTAGTTATTATTGCCGATGCTTGTCATGCCTGAGCCGGTGGTGAAGTAATCGGTGGTAATGTTGCTCGTTATATTATCGCCATACTTGCCGGATTGGCCGCCAGACAAGTCAAAGGCTGTTCCGGTGGTGAGGACGGTGTTGCTCAGGAAGATGAGGATGGTCGAGGGATCCGTGGGGTCGGCGGAAATGCCGGTTGAACCGGCTTTGGTCGGAACCACGGGTTCGATGTTGGAAACGCGATTGTTGCTGACGATGATGTTCGAGCAACCGTGGAGGCGGATGCCATCGGCAAGACGGCTGGCGTTATCGGTCTCGAAGACGGAATGGACATCGTTGTCGGCGATGGTTCCGTAGGTGCCGGTCAGGGTGATACCGATTGCGTAGGCCACCGAGCTGTTGCCGGAGCCGCCGATATCGTAAACGCGGTTGCGGAGGATCTGGGAGTGGTTGCCGAGGACCGAGATGCCGCTTTGCAGGCAATCGGTGACGAGAAGATCGGTGATCAGCGCATCATCCGAGCCGAGGACCACGCCGTTCTGGAAGCCGCGAATGGTTCCGTTCTTGACGGTAATGCGGCTTTGCGCGCTGCATTCGATACCGGCGGCGATGTTGGTGGCGCCGGCGACAGCGATGAGTTCGTAGCCGTTGAGATCGATTACGACGTCGGTTGCCTCGATGGTAATGGCGTTGCCACTGAGGGGGGAGTAGGCGAGCCGCTTGGTGAGGCGATAGAGTCCGGGCTTTGTGATGGTGTGAGGAAGGGCGGTAATGGCGGTGCCGATGGTGGTATCGGCGGAGGCGAGTTGCGGAAGGAGTGCGGCGAGGGCGAGGAAGGGAAGGAGACGCTTCATGGGGGTAATCATTAGTCAGGATGGGGAGGGGCGCAAAAAATTTCGGATTGCGGATTTCGGATTGCGGAATCGGAATGGAAGGGGATATTTATTGCTCTTCGTAATTCCAGAGGAGGCCGCCGTCTACGAAGAGGGTGGTTCCGGTGATGTAGTCGGCGTCGTCGGAGGCGAGGAAGGCTACTGAGCCGGCGACGTCGGCGGGTTTGCCGAGGCGGCGCAGGGGGATGTCGCTGAGGAGGGCTGCGAGCTTGTCTTTGTCGTTGAGGAGCTTTGTGTTGATGGGGGTCTCGATGGCGCCGGGGGCCACGTTGTTGATTGTGATTTTGTATGGGGCCAGCTCGATGGCGAGGTTGCGGCAGAGCATCTTGAGGCCGCCCTTGCTGGCGCAGTATGAGGCGAAATGAGGGAAGGGGAGTTCCTCGTGCACGGAACTTATATTGACGATGCGGCCGGGAGCGTTGCGCGCCATCAACTGCTTGACGAATGCCTGGGTGGTAAAGAAGACGCCTTTGAGGTTCACGGCGAGAACGAGGTCGTAATCGGTTTCCTGGACTTCCCAGAAGGGGGCCCGTTTTTCGAGGCCGGCGTTGTTTACGAGGATGTCGATCTGGCCGAACTTTGAGAGGCCCTGCCGGATGAGGCTGTCGATCTCGGCGGTCTTGCCGAGGTCGGCCTGGACGGTGATGCCATCGCTTCCGGCGGCCCGGATTTCCTTGAGGGTGTCGTCGGCGCCTTCGGGGTGGCTGTGGTAATTGATGATGAGCTTTGCGCCCTCCTGGGCGAGACGAAGTGCGACGCCCTGGCCGATGCCCTGGCTGCTACCGGTGACAAGAGCGACTTTACCTTCGAGACGTTTCATGGAGTTGGTTTAAATAAAATTACAGCCATTTTCTTCCGCCCCTCCGGGGCGTGCCCGATCCAGCCTACCACCGGGGGCTCACGCCCCCGGCTAATTTCGGGCAGGCCCTCCGGGCCTATATTCCGGCCAAAGTCTTTTTAATGTGCTGATGATTGATGATTCGGGAGCGGCGAATGGCGCGCGGGTTTTTTTTGTTGGAGATCGCCGATGAGGAATCGGGAAACGGCTACTCGATGGTCACGGGGATGCCGGCCGTGACCATGGTGGAGAACCGGATGGCGTCCCAATTGGCGAGGCGGATGCAGCCGTGGCTGGCGGCGCGGCCAATGGTCTCCGGGGTATTGGTGCCATGGATGCCGATGCCGATTTTATCCAGACCGCACCAGAGGACGCCGACGGGGTTGCGCGGGCCGGGCGGGATCTCGAAGAAATTGGCGCTGCGATGGCCGTGTTCGAGCATGGCTTCGTCCCAGCGGAATTCCGGGAGGGTGAAGATGCCGATGATGGTCCAGACACCGGGAGGGGCAGGGAGTGCCCTGGAGCCGGGCGTGATGGGGAAGGCGGCGATGAGGCGCGGGCCGTCGTAGAGGTCGAGCATCTTGTCGGCGACGCTGACGTAGACGCTGCGGAGTGCAAGGTCGGGCCGGTCGGGGAGTTTGTGTTCCTTTACGTCCTCGAGCTTGAAGGGCGCGACATTGGGGACGCGGACGATGTCTCCGGCCTTGAGGGAGTCGAGTTTTTTGCCGGGGTTGAGCTTTTGGATGAAATCGGGGGAGGCGTGGTAACGCTCCTCCATGAACTGAAGGAGTGATGAGTAGGGCATCCGCTTCATTTTGGCCTCCTCCGGCGGGCGGGTGGGCAAATCGCCGACGGTTTTCTCATCGCCGGGGGTGATGGTGTATGCCGTGTAAATGGGATAGACGGTGTCGAGGGGGAGCTGGTCGTAGATGGCGGGGGTAACCTGGAGGTTGTGGGCGCGGGCGTAATGGACCAGGGCCTTGCCTGTAAATTCGCCCCAGCGGCCATCGATGATTCCCGGGCCGAAGTTTTGTTGATCGAGAAAAATCTGGAGGCGGGTGACCAATTCCTGAGCGCTCACGGGTTCGGCCCGGGCTGCTTGCGGGGCAGCGGAGCCGGTGGTGGTGGTGGCAGCAGGCGATTCCGCCGGAACCGGCGATGAGGAGGGGATCGCCGATGCCGCTGGAATGGCAGGCTGCGCCTGAGGGATGGCCGGCTCGGCCTGAGGGGGCGTGGTGGCGGGCAGGGATTGTGGGGCGTGCGAGTCCGCGGGCGCGATCTGCGCGTGGAGTGGAAACAGGCCAGGGAGGGAAAGGGCGATGAGGATGGCGGCGGCGGGAGAGAGCTTCACGATAGGGTAGGGATGTTGAAATCGACGGGTGGCAGGAGCTTTGCATTCGGAAAATCAGGGTGCGCGGGATATTTTCCCTCGCGAGCAGAATCCGGACTGACTGCCAGCCGCAGTGGATATAATCTGAGGCCATGCCCTACATCAACCTTCGGATCATGAATCGCGCAACGGGAGGCAATAGGTGAGCGAGAAACTGCGCATCGGGCTGGTGCCGCCGCTCTGGACGCCGATTCCCCCGAAGACCTATGGAGGCATCGAGTTGATGGTGCATTTGCTGACGGAGGAACTCGTGCGGCAGGGGCACGATGTCACTCTCTTCGGGACCGCGGATTCGAGCACGAGCGCGAAACTGGAGGCGGTGTGCGAGCAAAATATGCTCGATTTCATGGCGGGAACGGAGGCGTGCGTTTATGAGGCGTTCGCAAACGCGGCCGTGGCGCGGGTACTGGCGAGGGCGGCGGATTATGACGTGCTGCATTTTCACATCGGCATGCACTGGCTTCCGTTTGCGACGCTTGCCGAGACGCCGAGTCTCTTTACCATCCACACGTTTGCCTCGTACGATGACCGGTGGCTTGCGCGGAATTTCCCCTGCGTGGCGCTCTCGGGGATCAGCCGTTTCCAGGCGGCGCAATTGTCGGAAGGGACCGGGCGGGTGATTCCGGTCGTGTATAACGGGTGCGACTTTGGGACGTTTGAACCCCGGCATGAAGCGGGGCGGTATCTGGCATTCCTGGGGCGCATGTCGCATGACAAGAATCCGCTGGATGCGATCCGGATCGCCCGTGCTGCCGGGATGCCGATCATCCTGGCCGGCCAGGCGCAGGAGGCGAAGGAGGAAAGCTATTTTGAAAAGGAAATCCGGCCATTGATCGACGGTGAGGGTGTCCGGTACATCGGCCCGGTGAATCATGAGCAGAAAAACGAGCTGCTGCGGAATGCGGCGGCGCTCATTTTTCCGGTGCAATGGCCGGAGCCGTTCGGGCTGGTGATGATCGAGGCGATGGCGTGCGGCACACCAGTGCTGGCGCGGAGCCTGGGGAGCGTGCCGGAGGTGGTCGATAGCGGGGTGACTGGGTATCACGCAGAGGAGATCGAGGAGATGGGGGCGTTGCTGCCAGCCACGCTGGCGCTGGACCGGCGCCGTGTGAGGGAGCGCGCGGAGGGGCGGTTTTCCTTTGCGAGAATGGTGGAGGGGTACGTCGGGCTGTACGGGTCGCTCGGGGGAGAATGAAGGGACGAAAGGGACCTAAAGGACCTAAAGGACGTAAAGGACGTAAAGGACGTAAAGGTGGCGTGAACCGCGCTAGCGGCGGAACTGGCCGACGACCTCGATAAGGGTGTGGCAGACGGCGTGGAGCGCCTCGCTGTACTTGTTGGGAGGGAGGAGAGTGGTCTGGTGTTGAGCGTCGCGGAGCATGCGTTCGGTGGTTGAGATCGCGAAACGCAAGGCGCCGCTGGAGTGGGCTGCTTCAGCAAGGTTGAGGGCGTCTTCTTCATCGCTGCGCAGGATCATCTCGCTGTAGCGCTGGCGCTCGGCGGATGAGGCGGTCTGGAGGAGATGGAGGATGGGGAGGGTGAGCTTGCCCTTGCGAATGTCGGTTCCGAGGGTTTTGCCGGCTTTATCCTCGGTGCCCGCGAGGTCGAGGCAATCGTCGTAAATCTGGTAGGCGGTGCCGAACCGGAGGCCGAAGGTTTTCATCGCGGTGATGACCTCGGGCGGGGCTTCGTTGATGAAGGCGCCGAGCTCGCTGGCCGCGGCGAAAAGCGCGCCGGTCTTCATTTCAATGATCCGAAAGTAATCGGCGACGCTCAGCTTGAGGTCGAAGCGGCGCTGGGTCTGGATAATTTCGCCGGAGCAGACATCGGAGGCGGCACTGGCGATGCGGCGGGAGATTTCGCTATTCGGGAAGCTGGTGGAGAGCTTCAAGGCATGTGCGAAGAGGCAGTCGCCGAGAAGGACCGTGATGGCATTGCCCCACTTGGCATTGGCGGTGGGCTGGGCGCGGCGCTTTTCGGCGCCATCCATGATGTCGTCGTGGACCAAGGTGGCGGCGTGAATAAGCTCCACAACGACCGCGAGGTCGAGATGGCTGGCGTTGATATCGCCAGTGGCGCCCCCTGCGAGAAGGGCGAGGGCGGGGCGCAGGCGTTTGCCACTGCTCTCGCAGGCGTAGGAGACGTAGGGCTCCACGGCGGAATCGAAGGTGCGCGCCTGCTGGCCAATGCGCTCCTCCACGCTGTAGAGCTGCGCATTGATGAGCTCGAGGGATTTCTTGATGTTCCCGGCCGCGCCACTTTTATGGCCACCGAGATTCCGGACGAATTTCACAGGCAAAGCGTAACAGCGGCTTTTCCGGAAAGTCAATGGTTGCAGGAAGGAGGGCAAAAAAGGGGTCGTGGAAACGAAAAAGGCGCAGCCGGGATGCGGCTGCGCCTTTTTTGAATAGAAACCTTACAGTTCCGGAAGCGGCTAGTTGTGGTACGGAGACCAGAAGGACTGGGGCGCCACGTCGGAGAGAGTGACCCAGGCAGCCGACGGGATGGCCGGTAACGAGTCCACAGTGAAGACGCCGCCGGATCCACCGTAGCTGTCGCCAAAGATGTCCTGGCCAGTGGCGTAGAGGACCGTGCCAGTCTTGATGTAGTTCTTCAGGTCGGTGAAGGTGGCGCTTCCGCCGGTGGTCTTGTTGTTTTCGATGGCATACTGGTCGGTCGCGCTGTCAAGGATGCGCAGATCTTCCAGGATGCGTGTGGCCTGTGAGCGTTTGCGGGCACGCAGGAAGTTAGGGACCGCGATAGCGGCAAGGAGAGCGATAATGGCGACCACGATCATGATTTCCACGAGCGTAAAGCCTCCACGGCGGGTCTGCATTTTCTGAATCATAGGATGATAAATGATGTTGTTTGGTTGGTTGGGACCCGCTCTGGGCGCAGGCACCTGGCGTGAGTCAAAGCAATGGACGTGCCACGTAGGTAATTTCACCTAGGAAATCGCCCCAAACCGCACATTTTCACCGATATCACCCGTTTTTAGGGGGGAAATTGACGCAGTAATTGGAAGGGTATCGCATACTTGCAGAGGGCCTTCTTCGCAATACTGCGCAGAATTGATACGCAAAAGTGCGAACAGGCTCCTACCGGATGATGAGAGAGTGGACCTTGCTTTCGGGCTGGCGCGCACCAATTCCCCATAGCCGGAGGCCGCCGAGAAAGGCGTTGCGATTGTCCCCGAGGCGGGCGCCCTTCGGGAGGCGGTCAAGCCGTCTGGCGTTGCCGCCGCCGATTACGATGTAATCGGTGACGAAGGCGTTGCGGAGGACGGCGACGATGTGTTCGAGTGCGTCCTCCCATTTTTTCTGACCAAGACGTTTGCGGCCTTCGCGTCCAAGCATGTCTTCGAAGGTGAGGCGGGGGTTGTAGGAGAGCTCGCCAAGCTCCAGTGGGACAACGACGTCATCGAGGATCATGGCGGAGCCGAGCCCCGTGCCGAGCCCGAGGAAGAGCATGCGCCCGCCTTCATAACTGCCGAGGGCCTGCATGGCGGCGTCGTTGATGACTTTGGTGGGCTTGCCGAAGGCGGCGGGGAAATCGAATTTCGTCCAGCCTCGGCCGAGATTGTTCGGCTCGCGGGCGGGCTTGTCGTTGACAATGGGGATGGGAAGGCCAAGGGAGACTGCGTCGTATTCCCAATCGGCGGCGTATTTAAGCACGCCGGCCATCAACTGGCGCGGGGTAAAGCGCGGGCCGGAAACGAATTTAACGCGGTCGTCGAAGCCGGACCGCATGAGCTTGATGTTGCTGCCGCCGGCATCGACCACGAGAATGTTCCGCGTGGCGTGCGGGGCTGGTTTTCTTTGCTTCATCAAAGATCAGATAACCGGCAGTGTTCCAAAAGAGCGGCCAAGAAGGGGCTCGCTTTTCGCGCCGAGCCAATGGTCCAGCACCGTTGCGTAAACCTGGCGGAAATCGGTTTCGTGGACGATGTCGCCGTCGGTGAGATTGGCGAGATCGGGAGGATGACCGTGGATGCCCGCTTTGATCTGGTCGCCAAAGAGGAATAACGGGGCGGCGGCGCCGTGATCGGTGCCTGCGCTGCCATTCTCGGCGACGCGGCGGCCGAACTCGCTGAAGGCGAGGATGAGGACGCGGTCGGCGTTTTTCTGGCCGCGCAGATCGTTACGGAATGCGGCGACGGCCTGGGCAACGTCGCCAAGGACGCGGGCGTGTGTGCCGAGCTGATTGGCGTGGGTGTCGAAGCCGCCCTGATAGGCGTAGTAAACGCGGGTGGGAAAACCGCCGCCGATGAGTTTGGAGATCATGCCAAGCTGATTGCCCAGCTCCGACTGCGGGTAGGCGACGCGGCCTTTTTCCTTTCCCAGGATGGAACGGATGCGGTCTCCGGCAAGCATGGCGTTCATGGCGGTGTGGCGGAGGAAATCGAGCGTCCGCGGTTCCGAGTCCGCGATGGCGCCGAGGGTGGCCAAGCTGGACATGGGGCTGGCGGTGATGCCGCCGGGCTGATTGAGGCGGGAGAAAATCTCCTCCTGAGCGCGGGCGAGGGCGACGGTCTCGCCGCTGGCATTCCACTGGAAGGTGCTCGGGTTATCGATGGCGAGGCCGACATTCGCGCTGTTGCGGAATGCCTGGGGCATGACCTTGCCGAAGCTGACTCCGATATCGGCGTTTTCGATGGCCTTATGGGGATCGGCGCCGGCGCACTGAGCGTCGAAATAGCGACCCAACCAGCCGTTGACGAGACTGGGGCCGTCGGAATCGGCGGCGGTGTGCCAGATTTCCATGGAGCGGAAATGGGAGCGGTTGGGATTGGGATAGCCGGTGTTTTGAAGGATGGCCATGTGACCGGCGTCGAACTCGGCCTTGAGGGGGGCGAGGGAAGGGTGGAGGCCGATCTGGTCGTTGAGCTTGAGGGTGGAACCTTTCGGGATGCCAATTGTGGGCCGGGCTTTGTAATAGAGGTCGTTGCCGAAGGGGATAACGGTGTTGAGGCCATCGTTGCCGCCGCTCAACTGAAGGACGACCAGAATGGTGGCATCCGTCCCCGGGGTAACGGCGCGTGCGGTGCGGGTGACGAAGGCGGGAACGTAGGCGCTGGCGGCCACAAGGCCGAGGCCCTTGATGCCGGTGGCGAGAAATTCGCGGCGGGTCTGGAGGCAGGGGGATTGGCGAGACATGGGGGACGAGGTTTTAGCGAGGCTTCGCCTCAGACCAAGTTAGAAGTAAAAAGTTAAAAGTTAAAAGTGGTGCGTGCCGCTTCGCGGGTTTGAAGAAAACTTGACTCATTTGCATTGAATTTTGGAAGGATTCTAGCAGAGCTGGTAGTCGGGGGAGCTCATCATGAGGTGGGCAAGATCGTGAACGCGTTCGTCGAAATTTGGGTCATCAAGGCTGAAGGTGCGATGGCCCCCGGCGGCGTCGGTTTCCATGAAGGCGAGCAACTGGTCGCGCAACTCGTTGGGCACCGGGCGGGCGAGGAAGGTATCGATATAATAGTCCACAATGTCAGAAGCGGTGAGCAATTTTCTATCGATGCCCAAATCGCGTAGCTGGGCGCGCGGAGTCCAGTTGACGATGTTCTGGCGTTGGGCTTCGACAAACTCGCGGCGTTTGCTCGCGGAGCCGGCGGTTTTTTTGTCGAAGACGTGGAAGTCCTCCGGGTTGACGCCGTTGAGGAGATAATTGGCAAAATTGTACCGGACGAGGAGCATGTTCGAGTTGATCCAGGAGGCGCCGCCGACCCAGCCGTTGACCTCCGGAGGAAAAAACAAGTCCTGCCCCATGTCGCGCAACGCGGCGGCCAGGAGATCGCCGGCGGGGACCTGGACGCGCATGGACTTGAGAGCGCCGATGGTTAGGACGACAGGGCTCTTGACTATGGAATCGCGAGCCCTGGGGGAATAGAAAAGCTGCGAGGAAAAAAGAACCGTGAGGAATTTGCGGAAGTCGTAATTCGAGGAGCGGAGGATCGTGGCCGCCAGGTCCAGGATGCCGGCTTCCGGGTGCTCGTAAACGAAGTATTCGAATAGCTCGCGACCAATAAACGAGGCGCAGGCCGATTGCTCGCAGATGATGCGGACCAAGTCGTCGCCGGACCACGCGCCGGTCTGCCCGAGATAGGTCTTGTCACTGGGATCGTGCTGATCGGCATCGTAGTGGAAGGTCCATTTCTCCCGGTTTACGCCGAAACCGGTGAGGCAGTGGGCGGCGGCCTTGACGTCGGATTCGGTATAGTGGCCGACGCCGAGGGAGTGGAGTTCCATGAGTTCGCGCGCGAAGTTTTCATTGGGGCGCTCTTTCACGGAGCCGGCATTGTCGAGAAAGACCAGCATGGCGGGATCGCGGATGAGCGCCGAAAGCAGCGATGGAAAAGGCCCAAGGGCGAGGCGGCGGAACATCTGGTTTTGATGCCACATGGGATACGCGGCCTCAATCTTGTCCTCGAAGGAGGTGGCGAAGTGGCCATGCCAGAAGAGCGTCAGTTTTTCCTCGAGAGGATTGGTGGTATTGACCATCCGGTTGAGCCACCAAAAACGGAGGTTCGCGATTTTTTCGCGCTCATCGTGCTTGCGGGCTTTGCCGGGGCCCGGGTCGGCCTCGGGCAGGGTAATGAAGTCCGGCGCGAACTCCGCGGACGGGGGAAAGTTTACCAGTGAAGCGACGGCCTGCGAGAGACCGCGGGCGGCAAGCGCCTGGATGTCCTCCCATGTGCCGCCGAACCCGGCGCGCCATAGCAGATGGGCTGCCTCGTAAGGGCCGAACCTGTTTTCGGGAAGGGGATCAAATGGCGAGGCCATTTAAGGGGCGTAGCGGCTTTGAGTGATCAGGCCCTCAAATGGCCGGTCCGGGAGGAGATCATCGTGGGGGAATGGTCTGGACGGAGAAGAGTGGCGGGCGCTGATTTTGAGGGTCTTGCAGGTTTGGACGATTTGGCGGTGTGGCTGTGGTCGAGGAACTCCGGTTTGTGCCAACCGCAATGTTCGCAACGCCAGGGACGCATGTTTTTGCCGATGGAAAGAGCGATCCAACTGACCAGCCATAGGCCACCGGTGAGAATTGAGAGCGTCAAATGCAACGGATGGTTGATGCTCGCCGTAATGAAGAGCTGTTGATGCCGACACCTTGGGCAGTGGGCGCGTATTCTGTCCTTTTTCATTCCAGCCGGGAACCAGCAGAGGCATGAAGAACGACCGTGCCGCGAGCTTGGGTAAATGATTTCACAGAAATGCTGAGAAGTCCACAGTGAAAGGATGCCGGATAACGATCAAAGGATACTCCTGGGGGGAGGGGGGATCAGGCGTCGGAATCGGAAGGGGAATGAGCGTTATTGAGAGTAAGCAGGCGGCTGATGGTGGCGGCGGCGTAGGCAGCGCCAAAGCCGTTGTCGATATTTACCACGGTGACTCCCGAGCCGCAGGAGTTGAGCATGCCGAGCAATGCAGCAATGCCACCGAAACTGGCGCCGTAACCGATGCTGGTTGGGACGGCGATGATCGGCTTGCTGATGAGGCCGGCTACGGCGCTGGGGAGAGCCCCTTCCATGCCGGCGGCGACGATGACGGCGTTGCTGGCCTCCAGTCGATCCCGCACGGCCAGAAGGCGGTGGATGCCCGCGACACCCACGTCGCTGATGCGATCCACGGTGTTTCCAAAGGTTTCGAGGGTGACCGCGGCCTCCTCCGCAACGGGAATATCCGAGGTGCCGGCACAGACCACTGCCACCTGGCCCAAGCTGGCAGGCATTGGCCGGCGGATGATCGTGATGCACCGGGCGACGGGGTGAAACCTGGCGTCGGGAAACTCCGCGAAGACCGCCTCAAAGTGCTCCGGGGTGGCGCGGGTGCCGAGCACCACGCCATCGACCTGCAGGAGCGCGCGGGCGATGGAGAGGACCTGCTCAGGCAGCTTCCCGGCGCAAAAGATGACTTCCGGAAAGCCACGACGCTGGCGGCGGTCGGTGTCGACACGGGCAAAACCTAAATCGACGAAACTCACGGCAAGGCTTCCGGCTCGATGCGCGGCTGGAGGAACATGCGCAGGGGGATCATCTTTGAGTCAAGGAATCCGTGGCGTTTGAAGAACCTCTGAGCGTCTTCATTGGCGCGATCGGTAAGGAGGGTGACGCGCAAAAAGTTTTTCTCGCGGGCAAACTGGATGGAATATTCCAGCAGCATATCGCCAAAGCCGCGGTGGCGATGATCGCGATGGACGATGAAATCCTCCATCAGCAGAACGAATCCCCCCTCGGCGGTCGAGATGGTGAAGAGAAGGTTGATCATGGCCAGGATGCGGCCATTTTGCCGGACGACGAAGACGCGCCCCCGGCTCGGCTGCTCCAGGATAAGGCGGAGGCCGCGCATGTGCTTGGTCCGGTCTGGCTTGAAGTCCCCGTCGAGGGTGAAAAGGTCGAAGAGGAGTTCCGTGAGTTGCGGAAGATCATCAAGCGTGGCCGGTTCGATGGCAACGTGCTCCATTTGAACCGAGGAATATGCCACAGCGGAGGCGCGGCGGGAAGAGACTTCTGCCTTCGGCAGGAAAATTCGGAATCCGAGACTCGAAATTCGAAAGCGGTGAACGGCGGGGGCGCGGGTGAGAGAATTTCGCTTCACCCGGTTGCGGCGGGCAAGCATGATGACGATTCTTGCACTAATCCATGAGTTTTTTTAAACGCGATTCCGGGGAACGGAGCTACCACTTGCCAAAGGCTCCCATCGGTGGGCGCATCCGGGTCACGGATCGCATCGGTCACAAGGACGGGATGTTCAAGAAGGGGCTTGAAGACCATTATTTTTCCGTGGGGCGCTCTGCGCTGGAAGCGATCCGGCTGGCGATGCTGGCGGCAAAGCGCGAGGATTTTCTGAAAATCCTGGACCTGCCATGCGGCCACGGGCGGGTGTTGCGGGCGCTGAAGGGGGCGTTCCCGAACGCGCACTTTACGGCTTGCGATTTAAACCGCGCGGGGGTGGATTTTTGCGTGGAGAATTTTGGGGCGTTGGGGGATTACTCGAATGAGGAGCCGGGGAAGATCGAGTTGGAAGGCCCGTATGACTTGATCTGGTCGGGGAGTCTGCTGACGCATCTAGGCGAGGGGCAAGCGGTCGCGTTCCTGAATCTGTTCGCGCGGCTGCTGGAGCCGGGGGGAGTATTCGTGGCAACGACATGCGGGCGGCATGTGGCGGCGCGACTGCGGGCGGGCACGCATACCTACAAACTGGCGCCGGAGTCGTTGCCGGGCATGGTGGCGCAGTACGACGCGGGAGGATACGGGTACGCGGATTACCCCGGCCGGAGGGGGTATGGCTTGTCCGTGAACACGCCGGAGTGGCTGCTGCGGAAGGTGAGCGAGATTGAGGGGCTGAGGGTGGCGATGTTCAGCGAGCGTTTCTGGGACGGGCACCAGGATGTGATCGCTTGCGTGAGGGTGTGACGGGCGGCTTATTTTCTTTGCTCGCAGCTTGCGGAAAGCATCGAAGAGGAATCGACGCCGGCCTTTACGATCTCGCAATAGATCACGCCGTGGCTCACCGAGCAGGTGACGTCGGCGACGGAGGCGAGTTTCTCCGTCACATCGACCGTTTCGCGGGCGCTGCCAACGTAGAAATGGCCGTTTTCTCCGCGGAAGAAATTCCATTGGTGGAGGCCCTTGTAGTTTTCGCGGACGGCTTCATTCTCGAAGTGGGTCATGGCGACGGCGTGCCCGGGTTTCACGACGGCCAGCATTTCGCGAATGCACCGCAGCGCGTCGAAACTGTGATCGAGGCAGTTGTGGGCGTAAGCCAGGTCGAACTGGTTTTCCTTGAACATGGAGAGCAGGTCTTCGCCCGCGCATTTTTGAGTCCGCACCAGCGGTTGGATGCCGTGATGAGCGATCAAGGAGCCGTAGAAATCCGCCAACGGATCGACTGCGACGATGGTGACCTCGCGGTCGGGAAGCTTTTTGCCGAGGATGGTCAGCGGACCGGCGCCCACATCGAGGATGGATACCGGCCCGAACGGATGAATCCGATCGAGAAGCCGGGCAAGGTTTGGCTGCAAAGGCTTCTCGGGATCGAGACGCGAGAGGTAGTGCTCCGGGCTCTTGCCCCCTTTTGAGGCGAACCAAGAATCCCAGAACCTCATCTCATGCGGGAGGGACATACGCCAGACCACTCGCTGGAGCCCGATCCGCGACGCGATCTGCTTGAGCGTGCGGCGGAACGCGGCCATGCGTTTTTTCCGGGAGGTGCTGCGCGGCTTTTTGGCGCTCATCCGGAGGATGCTAAGCCGGCAAGGTCGGGACTGGCAAGCGGCTAACCGTAGGCCGCGCGGCGCTTCGCTTTCTGAAAATCTCGCGTCGATTCTCGCGAACCGGCAAAGTGGGGCATGTTTTTTGTCGTGGGTCCCACTGCTGTCGGGAAGAGTGAAATCGCGGTGGAGGTTGCGCAGCGGTGCGATGCGGAGATTGTGGGAGCGGACGCATTCCAGGCGTATGAAGGGCTGGAGCTGTTGACGGCGAAGCCAGGACGGGATTTGCGGGCGAAGGTGCGGCATCATTTGATAGGTGAGATTCCGCTGGGGGAGAAATTCGATGCGGGGCGCTACCGGGACCTCGCGCTGGAGCGGGTACGGGAGATCGAGGGGCGCGGGAGGCGGGCGCTGGTGGTGGGCGGGACGGGGCTGTACGTGCGGGCGTTGACGCATGGGCTGTCGGAGCTGCCGGAGGGGAATCCGGAATTACGTGGAGAATTGGAGGGGCTGACGCTGGCGCAATTGCAGGAGAAGTACGCGGCGCTGGACCCGCGAGGGATGGAGCGGATCGACCGGCAAAACCGGCGCCGTCTGGTGCGGGCGATTGAGGTGTCCCTACTGGCGGGAGCGCCGTTTTCATCCTTGCGGGCGGACTGGAGCGGGGAGGAAGCAGCGGCCGGGTCCGCGTGCGGGGTGGTGCTGGAGAGGGAGCGGGAGGAGCTGTGCGGGCGGATCGACGAGCGGGTGCGGCGGATGTTTGACGACGGGGTAATCCAGGAGGTTCGGGAGGCGGGCGAGGTGGGGCCGACGGCGTGCCAGGCAATCGGGTATGCTGAAATAAGGGGGCACCTGTGCGGGGAGATGAGCGTGGCGGAGTGTGTGGCCGCGATCCAACAGAGGACGCGGCAGTACGCGAAACGTCAGTTGACGTGGCTGCGGCGTGAGAATATATTTAGCCCGGTCAATTTGACCAATAAACCCCAGAGCGAGGTGGCGAAGCTGATCGCACAGCGGATCGAGGCTGGCTGCGCCAATGCCGGACAGGAAAAGGGTATTCCGGCTCCCAAGGATGTTTGACACGGAAGTACAGCGGAGCAGGGAAAAGGCGATTCTGGTGGGCCTCGAGCACGAGGGTGTGGATAAGTGGGAGTTGAAGGAGTCCCTTGAGGAGCTGGCGGAGGTAAGGAAGCACCGGTCCATCCAGAGGGACGGCCGGCGGCGGCATCACTGGCCGGTGGCGGCGCTGGTGGGATATACGAATGCGGGAAAATCGACGCTGCTCAACAGGCTGACGGGAGCGCACGTGCTGGCGGCGGACCAGCTCTTTGCGACGCTGGACCCGACGACGCGGCAATTCATGCTGCCAAACAACCAGAAGGTGCTGCTCACGGATACGGTGGGATTTATCCGGAAGCTGCCGCACACCGTGATCGAGTCCTTTAAGGCCACGCTCGAAGAGGTGCACGAGGCGGACCTGCTGATCCATGTGGTGGACGTGAGCCACGCGAATTATCAGGAGCAGATCCAGGCGGTGCACACGGTGATCCGCGAGCTGGGGGCGGATGGGAAGCAGATGCTGACGGTGTTCAATAAAATAGATGCCGTGAGCAATCGGGAGATGGCGGAGGCGCAGGTGCGGCGGACGCCGAACTCCGTGGCGATCTCCGCGGAAACGGGGGAAGGGGTGGAGGAGATGCTGAGCAAACTGGAGGCGCAATTGGCGGCATGGCGGCTGCGGGCGACGTACCGGATCCCGGTGCGGGAAGCGGCGCTGATGGCGGAGATACACCGGGTGGGGCATGTGCTGGAGCTGCGATACGAGGAGGAGGAGGTGATTGTGAGGGCGCACGTGCCGCCGCAGTTGCGGAGCAAGCTGAGTGGGTTTGAGGCGGGAGAAAATGGGGCGGTAGGAAAAGAAGACGTGATTTTCGGCGGGCGGCGTGTAGCTTTCCAGGTCTTCCGTCCCCTACAGAATATGAGAAATCGCGCTTTCACCCTGATCGAACTCCTTGTCGTCATAGCAATCATCGCCCTGCTGGTATCGATCGCGATGCCGGCGTATCGGGTGGTGATGGAGAAGGCGCATTCGACGCAGGATATGAACAACCTGAGGCAGCTCGGGATAGGGATCACGGCGTACCTGGGGGATAACAGCGATACGATTTTTACCGCGGCCTCGACTTCGGGGACCTCGTGGGCGGCCCAGATCGGGCCAGGGAGCGCGGGAAATTATGTAAGTGACTGGCATTCGTTTCAATCGCCGTTTGATTCGCGACTTTTTTCATCCACGACGCCGAATGTGAGTTACGGGATGAATACGAATATCCTGAGCTTGAGCGCCACCAGTTCGACGGCGACCAGTTTCCACTATCCCTCTGGGCTCATGGTGGTGGGGCCGCTCGAGAGTGGGAATGGATCGCAGTTGGTTTATCCAGGCACATCCACAAACGAAACCTCAAACAGTAACTCTGTGGCTCCGGGTGGCATATGCGGGGTGTTTGGTAATCCGGGGAAAAAGGCGGTAAACCTCGGCATGATGAATGTGCTCTACGAGGATGCGCATGTGGCTTCGGTCACGGCGAACAACTTCAATAGCCCGTCTTATAGCCCGAGCACGGGGAACAACCAATCGGAGTTCTGGCAACCGCTGGCGCAGTAGGGTGATTACCGAGATGGTGACTGTCGCGCTGGGGGCGCGGACTTATGGGGTGAAGGTGGGGGCGGGGTTGCTGGATGCGCTGGGGGCTGAGGCGCGGGGGCTGGGGTTGGGGAGGGGGTGCGCGGTGGTGTCGGATATGAATATTAGCCCTCTGTATGGCGCACGTGCGGTTAAATCACTATCAGTTGCGGGTTTCCGGCCGGTGGAGATTACGGTTCCGGCGGGGGAAAAGTCGAAGTCGATGGAGCGGGCGGAGTGGATTTGCGAGCGGATGATCGAGGCCGGGCTGGACCGCAAGGCCTGGGTGCTGGCGCTGGGCGGCGGCGTGGTGGGCGACCTCGCGGGTTTCGTGGCGGCCATCTACTACCGCGGAATCCCCTTCGTGCAGGCGCCGACAACCA
>Ga0182030_10013139_pt1 | contig 16502 bp, 15 predicted proteins | sample 812S3MmetaG_FD_121299 | JGI IMG/M metagenome (GOLD analysis project Ga0182030, IMG submission 121299) | Permafrost microbial communities from Stordalen Mire, Sweden - 812S3M metaG (Illumina Assembly) | ecosystem: Environmental > Terrestrial > Soil > Wetlands > Permafrost | place: Sweden...
CTCACGCTGTTGAACAAAGATTATATGGTGGCATGATTCGGCCGCGAGCCCGGTATATTGGAAGGGCTGAATGAATCTCAATGGTGTTCTGTTCCCGACCTAGGTAAAGGCAGGATGTGATCCTCTACTTAAAGTGCAGAGGTTGATAGGCAATTGCTTCTAACAACACCTCTTGCACGCGATGGTCTGGTGTTTTACTCACAAAAAAAACCAGGTCGCCCCATTTTCTTCTGTACATCAGTGCTTTGGGTTGACCAGATTCAGGTATACCCATATTGAGACCATCGCTGATATCGGCAGGTTTACCAAACGTTGCGCGAACCTCTTTTTCAGAAATTATCGGCTTCGTCTTGTTGAGGGTAATAACTACTACTCCTTTCGCAATATCTGTAGGTGGAAGAAATTCTATTAGTTTCAACTTTGCCACCAGACCGTCATTTGATTTTGCTGATTCGTAGTATTCGCGGCCTTCTTCCTTCGTTGAGTTGCCGGGCGAAAGCACATTACCTAATTTGCACCCTGTAACCTCCTCAACACCTTTTTGCTTAAATGGCAAAACTTTTTCAAGTTTAGAAACCGTCGTGAATAAAGTTTTTTGATCAACGATGTTCGAAGGCTCTGCGAATGCGAGGCTGTTCGCAGATAAAAGTATGAAACCAATTGTGGAGAACCTACAAAATTTCATTTCTTATGCCTTTACTCCTAACGTCATTTAAAAAACCATCATACTTCAAATAACCAGTGATTGTGCCTTAAGCAAAATGCTGAATTCCTTGCGACAGACGGCTGCACTCCACTCATTTTGTACCGATTCAACAGAATCATTCGAGGGTATGATGTTGCTTAAACAGGCTTCTGATTAGCAAACGACCACAGGCGCAAATATGTCCATCGAAAAATCACAAAAGGCTGAACAATCGGCAGAAAAAGCGCATGACGCGAAAGTGGATCAGGCTGTTTCAAAGAATGTCATAACAAACAATGTCGATAATATCATTCAGCAACGGATGATTGAGAGAGACGCGATTAAATCATTTAGACTCACCCGTGATCCTGGAAATTCGTTCTCGATTGATATGGGAGATGGGCAGGAGATTAAGGACCGCCGTCCTGTTGAACTTGGTAAAAAGCTAACCGCTGAACTTACAGAAAATAATTCGAGGAACCATTCAGACTCGCTTAAAGCGTTTGGAGATGAATCGCTGAACCGAAATCTCAAAGTGGAAGCCTCTGAGGACGTAAAAACTGAGCAACATAAGCACTTTCGTCAGGCTGTGCAAAGCGGAATAGATAGTATCCCTGCGTCTGTTCAACATTATTTAGCACGAGGACAGTGGACCTTTCAAATGTACGAAAAGATAAGCAAGGATGATCCTGCTCTTGCGGCACAAGTTGCATCTGGGCACGCCGAAGGCAATGGAACGTTTGGCGATGCTTTTGGCGCGGCGGATTTCATAAACCACAGAATTGTTGTTGCAGAAAAAGCAGATCCTCTAAATCCAAACAGTCACACTTATGAAGCAGATCGAGTCAATTCACACCCTGAACAAATACTTCGGCATGAAACAGGACATGCTCTCGACGCTGCTCTTCATGACTACAGTCATTCTTCAGCATTCGCAGAAGCATACAAAGACGGATTGGAAAAGCTAAAGAAGCTCCCCGCTGAAGAGCAGAAGGAACTTGCATACTATTTGCAAAAAGGCTTTGGAGGCAGGCAGGAACTCTTCGCGGAACTCTTTGCCTACAAGCATGGTGGTGGCCCAAACAAAGATACAATTGACGGCAAGCTAGCTACTATTTTTGACAAATGTTTTGGCATGATAGAGAAGCTTGAGGAGCAAATCAAAAGGGAAAATCCTTAGATCTGACTACCATGCTCCGATCATTTGTCAGTGTTGCTCGCATTGCTAGAAAACGCATCAACGGTCTCGAACTTTTGCGAAGGTTAGGACGAACTGGACGTCCATAACCTCGTCGATCCATACTTATGAACCACTTACGAATGCTTCCATTCGAGACAACGCGTCGACCATGCTCTTTCGCCCGAATCCGATGCGAAAATTGCTTTGATGCCAGTCATAGACTCGTCCCGGAAGCACGAGAACACCTTTGTCGTCGAGAAGCTGAGCGCAGAAGCGATCGACACAGTTGGCACCTAGATAGCGAACAAATCCGACGCATCCACCCTTTGGTTTCACCCATGAAAATAGTGTGTCGTGCCGCTTGATGAATGCATCAATAAGATCAAGATTCGCTGCAACGATATGGTTGTTGCGTTGAAGAATCGCATCCTTAGCCCGCAATGCAATCAGTGACAAAATTTCTGACGGCGCGCTGTTGCAAATCGAGGTGTAGTGCTTAACATGTTCAATCTTTTTGAGCAGCCGCACATCTTGAGCAGCCAACCAACCGACACGCAAGCCAGCCAGGCCAAAAGCCTTACTCATGACGCCGAGGCTTATGCCAAGCTCGTACATTGATGCAACGGCAGGTTCGCAGTCATTCGCACCACCCGAGCCTAGCATTCGGTAAACCTCATCTGAAAACAAAATGATCTGGTGCTGCCGTAAAATTTCAATTAGTTCCGTCAATGTTGAATTGCTCAACCGTGCTCCCGTCGGATTATGCGGATAGTTGATGAAGAGTATTTTGGTGTTGGTGCGAATGGCAGCCTTTACTTTGGCAAGATCCAGCTTCCAGCCATTTTCTTCTACAAGCTCGAGGGCGGTTATCTCGCCGGCATTGTCCCTCGGTAACGCTTCCAAAGATTGATAACAAGGCTTGATCACTATTGCGTGATCTTCGCTGCTAAGTAGCGCCTTCGCCGTACAAAATATGCCTTCTTCAGCACCCGCTAAGCACAAAATGTTTCTTGCCGAGCAGTGATCGTAAAGAGAGGCAATCTCCTCTCTGAGAACTGGCAATCCGGGAACCTCTGTGTAGCCTAATCTCAGTTCGTTCCAGAGCTTCAAGCTCTCTTGGTCAGACCAGGAGAGAATTTCGGTCATGGACCAGGATTCGGCATCGCTGCCGCAAAAATAATAGGGAGCCTTAAACTCCCATTCGCCAAGAAATTCTTCGAGCTGAAAAATTGGCAATGGCATAGGGGCGTGCATCTCTGAAGGGGTGGACGAGAAAAATAATAGCTTATATCTCATGCCACAAGTTTTTTTGGCTTCTAAATGGCCTGATTATGGCTCCTATGAGACCTCAGAGCGTACACGAGATTCGACAAAACAGTAATTCACAGAGCGATGATCAATTTTTTTTGACCACCGGACGAACCGCCAAGTGGAACAGCGGTCACTCGTAACAGCTGATGAAACAGTCGGATTATCGTTGCAAGAAGCGCCCTACCTGATGGGGCTTTGGAGGCACGTTTCAGAGAAGCAACTATTGTTTATCCGAATGGTTCTTTTCAATTTCCGCCAATCTTTGCTGGGCATCCTTGAGTTTTTTTTCGTCCGCGGCGTCTCGATTGCTCATTTTTGACAATCCCTCAATCGAGAAATTCAAGGCCTCGTTTTTCGAAGTGAGATTCGGACCCCAAAGGTTACAGCCAGCGCCGTCGATGAACAGACGTTTAGCACTAACTACCTTATCGTTCGCGAAGGTTAGGACGAACTGTGGACGTCCATAACCTCGTCGATTATGTTCGACAAAGAAAAGCTTGGAAGAAGATTCATCAAACTCCAGCGTGTTTTTGAATTTCTTGGATAGCTCGCCTTTAGTCAGTCCAATAAGCTCATATTCATCGACTCCCCAGGGAATATAATTTGCTTCCAGTGATTGTGCGTTCACTGGAATATTCCAGAGCAATGGAGTAACCATCAACAGCCCCACACAGAGTGCAATCCAGCGCGACTTAGTCATGATTTACTCCATGTGGTCCGCCACACGTTGCTGGCTCGTGATATCAATGCCCCCTTTTGTCGGTGCTAACTATACCTTGAGATTTTGATTCCACGAATCAAGCACTCGTTTATGAATGCCTCACTCGATTTTATTTGCTTAGAGTAAAAATCAACTGTCTGTTGCAACTGCTTGATCGCGTTTGCCAATTCCAATTCTACCGACTCCGCGCCCTCACTGACCGAGTGGGACAGAGTGCGATTGCCGGAGTCGCAAAAATTATTCAATAAATCCAGGCCATAGCGAGAAGAAGCGGTTAGGTTTTTGAGCGTGATCAGCCCGACCTCTCTCTGCTCCAAACCTTGAGGTTGGCTCAACGCCTGCAATCTAGAGGCTGTCTGGATAATTTCGCACCTTAAAGTCGTAATCGAAGCGAAGGCAGCCTTGTAGTCTCGGTTCGCAAGAAACTGAGAAGCCGTTTGCACGCGGGTTTCGAGGTCGGCGTATGTTTGCATGCGATTGAGTAAATTCAGGGGATGTAATCATTCTAGTTCAGATGGGCTAGACGCGCGAAGGTCGAGTCTTGAAACCCTAGCCTGCTTGCGTTTTGATTGGTTGCGGCACCACGCAACGCCCGGTGCCCCTTGTGTGGACAAGCACCTTTCGCAACTTGTTGTTGCAAACGTGTGGCTTGCCGTTGTGGATGTAATGTAATCGCGCTCGATTTATCACTTCATTGCGCGAAATCATTACAAATGGTGTATACTTGTAATGAAAGTGCTCCAGAGAATCTATTTCGCGCGCGGAATCATTACATGCTTTACATTGGAACTACCCCAGACGACAAGAACACCCTTAGAGTAGCTGCGCATCGCGGCCAACTCGTCGCTCTCAGTCGGGGAGTTTATTGCGACGAACCGGATGCAGATCCCGAGCAGGTTATTCAAACCAATTTGTTGGCTATCATCGCAAGACTATTTCCTGAGTGGCATCTTTCGTTCAGCACCGCCGCGACCCTCAGCCCGATCAATGGTTTTGTCTTCATCTCTTCCAGAAGCTCCACTCATTCGCCGGTTGTATTGCCGGGACTCAGGATCGTGCGGAATAGAGATCTTCTATACCCCGAGATCGATTGGATACAAGCGCCAACGCTCATCGCGTCACGCTTGAACGAGGAACCTCAGCCTGTTAAGGTAGCCGTATCCAGCCCGCTTCAAACAGTCTTTGAGTGCCTCTCGGCATCGAAGTCTTATGCAGAAAAGTCTCTGCCCGAATCAAAATTATCGGAATTGATACAAGGTCTCGGTCAAGTAGATCGCGAACGAGCCCAGGCATTCTCCGCCCGCAATGATTTAAAGCCAGAATATTGGCGACTGACCGAACTGATGGATAAACACGAGTTCGTCGCCAAAATTCAAATCGCGAAGCGCCGCGAGTTTCAAGTTTATTTCTACGGTTGGGAAATAGGTCAACTTGTTGGATTGTCTAGCGAATATCGATTTGAATATTCGCCTAATTGGAAGGTCGAACTCTCTTTTCAGCTGCCGCTCAAAGCTCAACCAGCTTATGAAGGCAGGCAAATGCCAGCCTTTTTTGAGAACTTGCTACCCGAAGGCTGGATGGAGAGTCAGCTACAAGCGACTTTCAAAATCGCAAAGGAAGACAAACTTGCGCTGCTAGCAACCAGCCAAAAGTATCTGTCTAATCTCACTCTAAGAACAACCACCTCAACAGATTCCGAAATTGCTTTTGATACACTGCAACTGAAGCTCGCTGATTTGGCACCAGAGCCACAAACAATCCTGGAAGTCGAGGATCACATAATTGATGGAAAGACGCTTCAAGATGTAATGCGAGGACTCGGATCGAAAGGTCCTGTCCGCATCTCAGGTGTTCAAGCAAAATTGCCAGTAGCGCTGAGTATGCATCAATCACACGCCAAACTCGAACTGGGAGTGCTGGAAAATTCCTGTAGCCATATCATCAAATATCAGTCTCCCACATTCTTAAATATGGTCGAAAACGAGTGGGCCACGATGGAATTAGCTAGACGTGCAGGCCTCAATGTAGCCACGGTGCGAATGATAGACGCAACTAACAAAACTGATCTCTTTCCAGGTCGGGCTCTTTTGATTGAACGCTACGACGTGCCGGAAAAGCGAAACTTGGAAGAGATGCATCACGGTCTAAAGTTGGCGCTGCAAGAGGACGCTGCGTCATTGCTTTATCTGTCGCGCGCAGACAAATACGGAACGTCAGCAGAACGAGTAGCGAAAATGTTGGTTGATCTCAAATTGAGCGAACCAGATCTCTGGCTTTATTTGAGCCATCTTATTTTCTCGTGGTTCGTTGCAAATGGTGATTTGCATGCAAAAAACATCTCAGTGATCAAGTGGCTAAGACCGGGTAAGCTGGGGCTCTATCCCGAACTCTCTGATATAACCTACTCGCCAATTTATGATCTAGTGAACACGAGGATTTATCTGGCCGGCGACAAATTCGCAATCACAATAAACGGACGAAACGACAAACTAAAGCGGAAAGATTTCGCGGCCGTAGCAGATAGGTGGGGCGGCACCAAAGAACAGGTCTTGCAGATCATGCAAAATTTGGCTAAAAGCATTCAAGAAAATATTGATGAAGTGTTGCAGCAGTCACACCTCTCAGAAGAACTCTCTCAGAGGTACCGCGACACAGTCATTGCGAACATTGAGACATCGCTTGGATAGTAACTCTGACATTCTTGCTCTAAGGTGGTCCTTCAGTCCCAGCGCTACAATTCGAATACGGAGAGCCCGACAGCTGAGAGCGATATGCACATATTTTATGTTTTCTTGACTGCTCTTTTTTCCCGCAGTGAGGCCTGGATTGCCCTGGCATGCATTCCTGACGGTCGTCGCCGTTGTGGTCGCTCTGATGATAATTTCTGGGCAAAAGTATGTGAACGAAGAGAACCTCAAGCTCGAGGCAGCAAACAAAGCCGTCACGGAAAATCCAGAAGATATCAATTGTCTGATAGCGCGTGCCGAAATATGCGCCAATTTGGGAAAAGCCGCCAGCGGGCTCACTGACCTGAATAGAGCCTACCTACTGGGAGCCAATCCAGAAGACCTCGAAAGTGTATTCTGGCTATGCCACGCAAACTTCCCGCGCTATAAGACCCAGTTGATCACAACGACCGAGCTAGTGATGAAAGCAGCTCCGGATATTGCACCACATCTGGTGCAAAGTCCGGATGGTAAAGGGCTATTTTATTCGAATCCCAAAATCATGCCGTCCGATCAGGCGAAGAGAATAGGCAAGAAAGACACGTAGTAGAGACTTTATATCCGCAAAGTGGACTGTCTTCAGTCTCACAAGAAGTCTTTGGTTATCACCAATCGATCAGCTCACATAAGTGAACTGAAACAAGTACTACCTCCTTGACCAGGAGGCTAGCTACCTGTGCATTTCCACATTGATTTATCTCAAAGAAGCTCTAGGCTCTTTTCACTGAGTAGCACTTTAGGAGCCAAGACATGAGCCAGGGAATTCAGACCATTTATGCAGGTGACTGCTTCAAAAGCCAACTTGAAGTGCGGTGGGCAATTTTTTTTGAATCGTTAGGACTGAGATACGAATACGAGAAACAATCATTCGGTCTTCTGTCGGGTTGGTATGTTCCAGATTTCTGGCTCTCGCAACTAAAAGTATGGGTAGAGATCAAACCCCGGTCAGGCGAAACAGCAGATCCAATCCGCTATAAAGAATTGGCATATTCGAGTAACCACCCGCTTTTATGTATTATGGGAAAACCGGAAGACGGCGGTTATATGGTGGACTTGTATGCCCAGCGAAATGAAGTCAAATTGCGCAAAGCGACCTTTGCAGAAAATCCTAGTCGGCCAAAACGTCTAACGTTAGTGGAGGGCCGGACCTGTTGGGAAGTACGCAACGGATCGCGATTGTATCTTCGCACTAATGATGGACCAGTGCCTGATTCCATATGGCTCAATCGGGCAATGTCGGACAGCGCACGCCGGTTTCGGTCTTGTGCCAGCAGAACGGAGAAGGTTCGCGAGCAACGATCACCAAATGCATACAAGGAAACATGATGCTAGGTACATACCGACCTGAAGCGATCGGAAAAGGGAGAGATTGGCTCGATTTTTGACGAGAAGCTCGTCCGACATCGTCAGTTCGTGATGGCGAACTTAGCACGAGACGTAGTAGATCCTGATTGTATGTCGTAGAAAGCCCAGTGGGCGCCTGTTCTGAATGGTTGCGGGGGACAGATTTGAACTGTCGACCTTTGGGTTATGAGCCCAACGAGCTACCGGACTGCTCCACCCCGCGTCACCGTGAATAATGCATCGACTCGCCGAGCGTCGGTGTCATTACTCTTGAATGGTAACATAAATGCCTCGAGCATCCTGAGCCTGAGTTTAGGAAACTATAAAAACGCCATTGAATGGGCATTTCGAGGACTGACTTGTGAAGGCAGTGTTACAACGAGTCTCGTCGGCATCAGTCACTGTTGATGGGCAAATCATCGGTGCCATCGGCAATACAGGGAACTCCGTTGGGAAACGAGGGCTTGTCATCTTGCTTGGTGTTGAGCAGGGAGACACGTCGAAAGATTCGACCTATTTGGCTCAAAAATCGGTCGATTTGCGAATCTTTGCCGACGAGGAAGGCAAGATGAACAAGTCGATAATGGACGTGGGCGGCTCAATATTAGTAATTTCGCAGTTCACTCTTATTGCTGACTGGCGTAAAGGTCGTCGGCCGAGTTTCATAAAAGCGGCTTCGCCAGCGATTGGTAACGAGCTTTACTTACATTTTATCGAGGAGCTGCGGCGGACAGGTATCGCTGTAGAGTGCGGCCAATTCGGCGCTGACATGCAAGTGTCTCTGGTAAATGATGGTCCTGTAACAATGATATTAGAGAATCAGTTTGGCGCGACACCACCAGTTTCTGCTTGAATTCTATAGTTGTAACTGGAGACAGTCCGGATGAACGTAAAGCAATCATTCATCTATCCTGTTTGATATATTTTTGGTGAACGAATGAGTGATCGCCTTTTTAGAACAAGCCTTGCCGCTTCTCTGGCTTATACGTTCATGATAAGTGGAGCGGTTACATCCGTTCTGGCTCAAGATGCCTCGTCTCAAAACACCATTCAATTAAGACCTTACAAGCCTTCCGTAGCAGCACCCCAGCCTCAAACCACTGCTCCCATACCATCTTCGGGTGGTTCGATTGACAAACCGCCCGTTCCTACCCTCGGGGCACCTATTCCTTCAGCCGCTCTGCCTGCACCGAAGGCGAAAGTAACTCCCGTCCAAAAAGTTACGACAGTTTCCCCCGTTCCCGTAGCTACTTCTAAAAAAACTGTTGCTGATGCTCCGGCTCCAGCAGCTGCCAAGCATCGTCCGTGGTGGCATGTTATGAATCCATTAGCCAAGCCGGTTGATGAAGCCAAGAATGAAAAGGCTCCGACGCCAAATTCTTCCAGCATAACCGCTGCTGCCTCAAGCAAATCACAACCAGCACCATCCACGGTATCGGGCAATAAGTCGACTTCCAGACCGAGCAGCGTCGCAGCTGCGACAGGCGCGGGAAACAGTTCTTCAAACAGTTCTTCGAAGAGTTCCTCGTCCGGTACTTCGACCAGTTCTTTGACCGGCAATTCGACTAGCAGTTCGACGGGTTCGGCGAAAGCGACTAGCGCAGCAACTTCTGCGAATAGGGCTCCTAACCAGAGCGGGCCAGTTGGCTCGACAGCAGCTCATGCCACCACTGCAGCAACGTCTCCAGGCGCTCAAAGGGCGACAGCATCAGCTGCTGTCCAAAAACCTAAAACAGCCGTCGTTCCCAGACCGCCCAGTGATCTGTCTACTTTCATCAAACAAGTTGATGTTCAACACAGTCAGTTGAAAAAGCCGACTCCTCCTCAGCAGGCTTCTGATGATGAGTCTGATACCAGTAACCCCAGAGCGAATGCGCCGGGCACCTCTAAAAAAGCGGGTTCGACAACTGCCAAAAAGCACGCTCCATCTTCTGAATTTGACCTGGAAGCAGAAGTTCCAGTAGTTGATGACGGAAAGAATCCGGATGGCAAAGCTGGAGATAAATATGCTCCGAATAAAAAGCGCACAGAATCGGCATCTGCCTCAGAAGATAGGAAGGTTGAGCCAAGATCGTCTAAAGACAGCACTGTAGATCCGCGTACTCTCGATCCGATGCCGCATTACAGAAAATCGTTGAGGTATACCAAGTCAGGCGACTATACAACTGCTTTGAAGGAAGTGAATAGAGCTCTGTATCTTAATCCGCACTTGATACCTGCGAGATTTCAGGGCGCATTGTTGTTCCAGCTGCAAGGACGTACAAACGAAGCTATTAAGCGCTACAGAGAGGTCCTTGATTTGGATCCTCAATACACGGTGGCACATATCAATCTGGGTATTTGCTATCGAAAAATGAACGAGCTGGATGATGCAGAAGACGAGTATAGGCAGGCGTTAGAGCAGAATTTTTACTCATTGCCGGCGCACTACAATCTGGCAACAGTTTTGATTCAAAAAGATGATCTCGAAGGTGCTTTAAAGGAGTTGAAATCGTGTGCAAAGTTAGCACCGAACAATGCGCCCGTTCATAACAATCTTGGTGTCATTTACGAGAGGCGCCATTACCTCGAAGAAGCCGAAGAAGAATTTCTGAAAGCAATGACTTTAGAGCCAGCGAACGAGCAATTTGGTCGCAACCTCGAACATGTGCGATATAAGCTTAAGAGAAAGCCGACTAGAGCCTGAACCTTAGCCTGGAGCCTAGAGCGAGCTGAACCCTAGATCAGTTGATTTGCAGACCAAGGTCGTTCGTGAGCAGCACTTCAAGCTCCTGACCAGGTGTCATATTGACGTTGTCACCGTTACGAAATATCGCGATAGCTCCACTGCCAATAGCGGTTGCGACAGCTGGCGCACCTAGTGTGGCGACGTTCGCTGCAATTAGAGCGCCGCGAGCAGGTCCTTTGGAGTTCATTCCTGTGACAGCTCTTACATCGCCTCCCACCCTGGTACCGAGGCTCGTACCGGGATCCAGTTGGCCTCTGGTGTTGGTGGTGCCTTTGCGAAATTCTAGACCGGCATCGAGTGGTATCACTTCACCAGTGGGTGTAACAATCTGTTCTAATTTTAAACCTATTTTCGCCGCGCGACTGAGCAGGCGAGGCTTTGTTACTTCGCATACTCTCCCTCTTACCAGGCTGCCTTTAGCCAGGAGAAGGCTTGTGCCGATAAACAAGTCGTCTTTCACGTGAGCTTCAAATATGTCTCCTGGTTGGCTCATTTTGGCATCTACGGGAGTTTCAAGAATCAGGCGCAGCCTTGTTTCGATCGGAATGGTGGTTGAAGATACATCTGCTTTCAGCGCTGTACCTGCGTTGTCGTTATCTGCTGGCCCGCCAGGTGCCGTCTGATTTGGAACAATGTTTCCATTGGTGGAAAAGTCAGGAACGTTTTTCAATTCCACTGGGGCCGTCGAATTCCTTGAGTAATCGAATGCTGGAGCATATCTCGCTCCTCTCAAATCGGCGGCATTCGCCGGAATGGATATGGCTGCAACCATCGAGAAAAGCAGAAATTTGCTAACGCTTTGTGTGGACTTCATTGTTGACCGCCTGAGCATGGAATATCAGCTTAACCCGGAGGGAGAAGCACTGGCTTCTCTTTTAGTAATCAAATTTTAGCTCTGATTGTCGTTTCCTGAGCTTAATGTCGTTCAATTTACCCAATGCTGCAGAAACATTTTCCGAACAATTGACCCGTGATTATTCGTCTAAACTCCGGTCAACGTTGTTTCTGGGCTAACTTTTCGATGAATCTAATCGACTCATCGTGCCGGGCTCTTACAAGGTGAGACAGATAATTTAATTATCGGACCGGCGATAAATTCGTTTAGAGATAGCTCGGAATGGGATTGAATGATGTCAGGTGTTTACATTTGGAGATTTTGAAGATAACTTGCCAATAGCTCATTCGCTTTTCTAAAGCTGAATGAAGATATTGAAGCTGAGCACCAGCATCGGTGACTTTCCGTTTTAAAGAGAAAATCCTTAGTTCGAGGTGTCTTGTGGATTGTCAATGTAATAGAGAAAATAATCAGCAACTAGTGCAGAAGCTGGTCAGCATGGAACAAGACCTTGTTGATGTTGCACTTCGCATACTCAAGTCAGCAAGCGATCCGTTTAGCGGTGTAATTAAATTCCTGGCCGAACGCCCGGAAGATAAGTCTTTGCCTGGTGACTTGATCACGAGTGTGTTGGAAAAGACCTTCGGCAACGAAGAGATTCCGGGGTTGATCAAGATCATGTCTGGACATGTTCGCGAGATCTACAGACACGCGAATGTTATCGATATCATCAAGGAACACCCGACTGCCGAGAAGTGGGGCAACTTCGTCATCAAGCAAAAAGATCGCATTAAGTTTGAAGTGGGACTTGAGAAAGGTCGTCTCGTTTTGAATAATATACAGGGTCTTATTGGTGTTGAGCACGGCGTGGAGCTGCCTCTAGAAAAGATTACTGTGCATCCGCCAAACCTCATTGTTACTGTAAAAATGGGTATCTTACGTCCGCAAAGGACAGTGAGTATTTAGCCACAGGAGGTTAGATGATCGATCCGGTTGCCGTAAAAGTCTTCGGTCATCGCGGCGGTAGAACACGCTATCCGGAAAATACAATGGCAGCTTTCGCCGGTGCCATGCATGCAGGCGTGTTCGGTATCGAGCTTGATGTGCAGCGTTGTGCTTCAGGAGAGCTTGTCGTTATACACGATTCGGATCTGCAACGCACTACTAATGGTGTGGGTCGTGTTGTCGATACTACGTTATCCGAACTCAAAAAGCTCGACGCCGGCAGTTGGTTCAATGCAGATTTCGGCACTGAACGAATCCCAACACTGCTTGAAGTCATGGAGCTCGTGGACGGCAATGTAGTGATTAATATCGAATTGAAAAATAGCCCCGTCGATTATCCTGGCATTGAAGATAATCTGTCTGAAATAATCAGTCACTACAAATATCCTGATCGATTGATCATTAGCTCTTTCGATCATCGGCTTTTGAAGAGGGTTTCAGAGAAGACAGATTATGAAGTCGCCCTATTAGCCGGTTGTATTTTTTATGACATTGGTGGGTATGCAGCCGAATTGAATGCTAATTGGTGGCATCCGCCATTTGATCTATTGCTGGTCGATGCCGTTGAAGAGGCCCATGAGGCTCAAATATCGGTTAATACCTGGACAGTCAATGGGACTGCTAACTGGCAAAAGGCCATTGCTATGGGTGTCGATGCAATCACCACTGATGATCCTGATGGTCTCATCGCTTTGCTCGATCGTCGAGCGCTATCTAGCGAGCCAGTTTGCTGAGTCCAACGCGCGCACGGTTGGTCAGCTCTGCGCTGCGACTGTATTTCAAGGTGACCAGATATTCATTTCTGGCGTCGCTAAAACTTCGACTGAGGACCAACACAACTGCCTTTAAATAATGTGCATTCGCGTTTTCACTGTCTGTTCGCAAGACAGTGTTGAGAGTAAGTAAAGCATCGGGTAGCCGTCCAAATTTTATTTGTTCTACAGCGGTGCCAAGCGGACTCGATGAGAGTGCTTTCTCTCCGGCTCTTCCACCGCCACCAGAAAGTAGAGATGTTGCCGGCGGTGGCGGCACCAGTTTAGAGTTTTTTGGATTGCCTTCATCTGGCGCGTTGTCATCACTGGGCTTTGACTGGTTGGGTGAACCTGCTGAACGCGACGAACCTGACCAACCTGATGGACCCGCCGAACCTGTTGAACCTGTTGAACCTGTTGAACCTGACGAACCTGATCCAGGTTGACCAGGGGAAACATCTTTGTCGAAGATGCTGCCCATGCCATCTGAAAATGAACTCTTTGACCCGCTATCGTTTTGATCAGACTTTATCTGAGACTTTTGCGCCGCGGGCAGAGACGCATTTTGTTGTTGCATCAGAGCTGTTGTGTTTGTCCCACTGCTGGCTGCACTGCCTTGCTGCGAGCCAGGAGGGATAGGAGTTCGAGTCGGCGCGGCAGTGTTCACATTGTCGTTAATGTTGGTATCGGCTGGAAGGATGTTTCCAAAACCGGCCTCTCCAGCAAAACCAGTTGGAATGTTCGGCACTACAGCGGCTTGTTCCTTGAATGGTGGGGCCGGGGCTTGAACATGTGTTGGAGCGTTTATTGGAGGTGAATCCAGCATGCTTGATGGAATGAACCCTGCTGGAAGGTTATTTGGAGCGGAATTTCCTGCCTGACCACCTGTCGTGCCAGTGCTCTCAGAGTAACCGCCATTCCCTGAGTTTCCCGTGTTTGTGTTCCGATAGTTCGCATAGCTATCAGAATTTATGATGGGAGGTGGCGTATCCTGCATCCCGTTAGCATTGAAGCTTGATGAATTATAGGTGGGGAACCCGAATTGCTTTTCTCGGCTGGGAAGAGGGTCGTCCGAGCGGCCTAATCCCTGGAAGGGATTGCCACCGTCGATTGCTCCAGGTACCGGAGGCAATATAGTTGGACCCAAATAAGTGTCTTGCGCGAAAACAGCGAGGTGAAAGGAACTGAGCCAGATGCCCGAGCCAAGGCACAGACAAGCAAGTCTTGGCATGGGTAAAATGTGGCGTTTTCCGCTTTGTGTGCTGAAAACCCTCATATATCCTCTCTGTAGCATGTTAGAAAATCAATTTTCGAAAATATCTAACTGCAACTACCAACTAGCGCATCTGACGTCGCACTAGCTTCGAAATGAATGGAATTTCGGCTTCTTTCCCTAAGAATGCCCAGATTGCCCCGTATAGCATCAAAATGAAGGATAGAGCTTTAATGCCCGCGCCAAGCAGAGCGAAAGGCGAAGTGACGACGTTTGCAGCTCCCGAGTTGATCAGACCGACTGTGCCTCCCAGAAGGTTGGCGATAGCAGAGATTGAATAACTCAGCACAATACCAAGCAGTCCGAGCAAAATTGATTGCAAAAAATTGAATTGCAGATAATTAGACTGGTTTTTCTTACCGGTGACGATCAGGTAGATAAGTCCGACCATGCCGAAAGTGACGTAGCAAAGTCCCGCTATTAGCCGCTCGACAACAGTTGGTCCGGCGTATCTAGGTACAAATTTGGGCGCGAACTTCGGCGACCAGGGCATTTTCTTCACCTTCAAAACAGCTGACAACTATCAATTTTAGCAACTATCGACATTGGCGCGCTGGGCAATGTCCTGATTTTACTGCCATCCCTACGAGATTTCGGCGGAGTGCGTGGGGAACCGGGAAGGATTTAGGCAGTAAATAGGCACTATTTGGGGATATCAGGCGCTTCAATAAATGGAAAGAGGTTAGAATGATTCGCAAGCGCCCGTCCTGGGCACATTGATGCAGAATGCGAACTGTTAACGACACCCCTAGCCTTCAACTCAAGTTATTGTCGTCAATTGACCTGGACGACGTAACCGACTGCGTCTCTGAGATCATTGACGTCGTTGTCGGCTCCCTGTCAGGCACTGCCGTGCTGATGTGGGACTCTGACCTTGAGAGTTTTGGTGATCGTTTTTATTTTGGACCAAAGAAAAGAGATTTAACCAAGCTCTGCGATTTGTTCGTGGAGGAGTTCGATCAATCCGATGCCGAGCTTCTTTCTGAATTGACATTAAAGTCTGGCACAGCGTCTGAGCTAAAACCGGCTTTCTGTTTCCGGATTAAAGATGATGACGGGTTGTGCGCCTGCATATTGATGTTCGGTGCCGACGAAATCGAAGAAGAAGAAGCTACTGTTGCACTTAAGGCATATCCATTCGCTCCCGCTTTGAAAAATGCCTGGGAGTATAGAGAGTTGCAGCACGAAAACAAAAGATTGCGCGATCAATATGAGCAAATGGAAGATAAAACCAGCATGCTCGAAGAACAGACGATGAAGCTGATTCACGATTTCACCGCTCGTGATACTATGCGCACGCGCCACCTCGAGCGCGAAAAAATGGTGTACTGGATAAGCAATGCTGTTCGTAGCTCGGTTCATATTCAAGAGGTTCTCGATACGACGGTTGAACGTCTGGGAACGACTCTAGGCCTGAGTAGATGCGTTTTGCTTCGCGCCGTAGAAAATGCGGATCAGGTTCAAGTTTTTGAATTCACTAAACAAATTTTTCCTTCTGTTCGAGAACTGTTTTTAGGAAAGAACGGCTCAGATTTTACGAGAGTTGCCCTTACTCAGACTAGACCGGAAGTGCTGATTGACCCAGAATTAGACAGCGACTGTGTTTATGATCAGACGTTTTTAAAGACTCTTGGAATTCGTTCCGGACTTGTTGTTCCTATCATCATGCGACAAAAGGTGCTTGGTGTGCTCTTCTTGCAAGATTGTGTAGAGGCAAGAGCCTGGAGCATAGACGATATTTCGCTAATCGGATCATTAGCTGATCATCTCTCTGTAGCAATAGAAAACGCGGAGCTGCATCAAGAGCGTGAGCGTCAGGCAGTAATCGATGGATTAACCGGTGTGGCTAACAGACGTAGCTTTAACGAAATGCTCGCTCGTGAGTATGAGCGTGCGCGCAGATACGATCATCCACTTTCGCTGGTGATGATCGATCTGGATC
>Ga0182030_10013142_pt1 | contig 16498 bp, 19 predicted proteins | sample 812S3MmetaG_FD_121299 | JGI IMG/M metagenome (GOLD analysis project Ga0182030, IMG submission 121299) | Permafrost microbial communities from Stordalen Mire, Sweden - 812S3M metaG (Illumina Assembly) | ecosystem: Environmental > Terrestrial > Soil > Wetlands > Permafrost | place: Sweden...
AATATGGCATTTTGGGCCCATTCTGGTGTTAGTTTCTCCATTCTTCTAGAACCATTCCTGACTGAATGTTTTTAGATGCGGCAGGTACAACAGTCCAAATCTTCATGTTTGCAGTTTTAGCCTGCAAGGTGAAGCAAAACGCTCCAAGATGCCACGCCTTCCTAAAGATTATCCATAAGCGATATGGGACTGCCACGCATATCATCTTTATCTTCTTTGCGTTGCTCATAAATATCCTCGTGGCTAGTCAATTGCTTCCCAGAGGAAGTGTTGTTGTGATGGCATTGACTGGCATGAATGTTTATGCAGCTGTGTTTTCGATTCCATTGGGCGTTTGTGTTTACAGTATGTTGTCTTGGGTGGGCTCAGAGCCACTTTCCTCTGTGAGTCTCCCACTTCAGTTCAGACATTGAAGACAATTGATTTACTGACATTCTTGACAGGTGACTATACTCATACCTTCATCGTCATGATTATCATTCTCTACTTCATGTTCTCCGTTTATACCTCCAACGCCCTCATTGGCTCGCCGAAGGCAATGTTCGAGTTACTGAAAAGAAGCGTCAATGAAGCGCCCTGTTGAGGGCAATCAAGATGGGTCTTATTTGACTTTAAAGTCCAATTATGGTGTTATTTTTGGAGTCATTCAGTTGTGTTTGGGGATGGGGATTGTGTTTCTTGACCAAGGATATTGGCAGAGAGCTATTGCAAGTCGTCCCACCACAGCAGTGAGAGCTTATATCATGGGAGGCATGGCTGTGAGTATCTCAATAATGTAGCAAAAGTAGAAGCTTGGCGATAAATCTCTAATTGATCTTATAGGGTAGTGAATCACAGCGTCACGTGACGTACTTCAACAAATAAAAATTTTCGAATGCTCCAGCAATCTTCACACACTGACCTCATCTAGTAATTTGCCATCCCCTTTGGCTTCGCCACCGCCCTGGGTCTCGCCGCTGTAGCACTCACAGACAATCACGCATATCCCACCTTTCCAAACAATATGACCTCACCCCAATTCTCGTTAGGATTATCCGCATCATTTTCTGCTGTAGCACTCCACGGAAGACCTGGTGCTATCGCCCTTCTGCTCACTCTTTTTATGGCCGTCATTTCCTCTTCATCCTTAGAACTTATTGCCATCTCATCGATTATGACATTCGATGTCCATAAGATGTATATCAAACCTCATACTAGTCCAGAAGAACTCGTCAAAATATCTCATATTCTAATCTGTGTTTTCGGTTTGGTGATGACTGCTTTTGCCTGCATCTGGAATGCTATTGGAATTGATCTCGGCTGGCTTCTCTTAGTCATGGGTCTCCTAATCGGGGGTGTGGTATTCCCAGCAGCGTTCACTGTTACGTGGAAAGGACAATCCAAATGGGGTGCCTCAGTGGGCGCTATCGGAGGCCTCGCCTCGGGATTAATAGGCAGACTTACAATGGCGAAGATTTACTACGGTGAACTGACCGTGGCGACCACTGGGGGGTCCTATCCTACTCTAGTCGGCAACATAGCTAGAGTTTTGACAGGATTGGTCCTCACGGCCGTCATCTCATATATTAAACTAGACAATTTCGACTGGGAAGGAACCCGTTCAATAAATCTTCCAGACATCGCCGCTGCCCAGAAAGTGGAATCCGAAACTGACAGCCCTCCAAGTGGACCCGAGGAGAAGAAAACAGCGCCAGATACCGAATCTGACCATCACGCAACCCTCCCCACCGCCCTCGACGAAGAGAAGGAGGTGCGAGAAGACGCAGCAGTACTAGAAGATCCAACTAGGTTGAAGGGCGCACTCAGATTCGCCTATATCTCTGCCACGATCCTAACACTCATCATGCTCTTCATCCCAATTCCAATGTTCTTATCCCACTATATTCTCGCTTGAGCTCTTTAAGACATGGATTGGAATCCGCTTTGTTTGGGTATTCTTTGCGCTGTTTGCTTGTGCTATCTTGCCAATTTATGAGGCGGCTGGTTTCTTCCGGGACTTAATTAAGGAGACTATTGGCGAGTCTGGCGGGAAGAATAGGGATTGATTTGGAGATGGGCGAAGTCATCGAGGCCCATAAAGGCTGTGTGAAGGAGGGAGGAAATGACCGCTAGATAATGAAAGCTTGTTGAAATTTAGACTTTGAATAGAATGGAAGGTATTAAACCTGGAAGTAGACCTCGAATTTGTCGTGTCAACTGTCATCCTAAAGCCCTGCTCAGCTACTAAAGCTCTAGATACCTTCTACCTAATTAGTGGCGCTCCCATGACCAATTTAGCTGACTCTATATTGAGTCGGCTCGAAATTCTCGACTTCCTATTTTTTATGACCTCGATCCTTGTTGCTGAAGAACATCGAGCAATCCTTGGATCCGGCTTTCTAGGGCTAGGAGAGGTGCTCAAAGCGTCATCGATATCAGCTGCTCCCTCTCCTTAAATTTTTGCCATTTCACTGAGAACTAATTCAAGCACCAATTGACGGTCATTCACATCAGGATGGGCCATGACCATTATAACATTGCGCTTTCCCATGCCGCCTTGGCCATCATCAAGGCAACAGATATTTTCGCCAGCGATGATTTGAACAATTTCCCCTCTTGTTAAGTCTCGAATCTCAACAAAGTCTATATGGAAGAGTAGAAGGTATTGTCCGTCAACAGTCGCTGTTAATGCCGGAGCCTGAAATTCTATTGTCCTCAAGTTCATGGCAGATACCTGCTCGCAATTGCTTATTTCGCCGTGCTTGTTGACGAAAACACCCCGTTCTGAAAATATCAGTATTAATCTAAGTCAGGAAAATCCAGGGGCCGAAGTACCTTTGTAGCAGCAGAAAAAGCTCTCATCTGAGATCCGGAACATTCCTAAAGGCTGTTCTTTTGATACCTGGTGCTCTAGATCAGAGTTGTCTCCATTCCCTTGACTTGGAACGCTAGTAGGAACCTTTCGATCAAGTGTTAGGACCTCCAAGCCCTTGGATGTTAATACAGCTATAGAGGAAGTGAATAGATTCAGTCCTGAGCATATTGCGGGAATATAGAATTCGTCAAATTCTCGAACAGACAGGTTAGCTGCGTCATTCAGTGATTTGGATGAACCGAGAAGAGATAATCCTAGCTTTCCTTTTGGTTTTGATGGGTATATCTCTAAAACCTGTCCAAGATTAGCACCATCAAAGACCTTAGATAGCGAACCTACTTTGAAAGTCGAATGCAAACCCTCTTTCAAGGAATAGAAAATTAGAATTCTGTCCTTCATCATGCCACAAACAAAAAAATCGACAGTTTCTTTTCCGGTAATACATTCTCCCCTTGGTTGTGTGGACGCAGCCTTCTTTGGGACTTCGAAAGGACCACCCCAAGAATTCAGATAATCGCAAACGGCATAGTTATTGTAGATCCACAAAGCGTGTGAGGCTAGAATGACGAGCACGTTGTGCTCTTTGATCATGTATAGTTGTGTCACCCCTGGGAGCGGTAGCAGACCCCACCATTTCCTTGGAAACAGTGTGTCACACATGGTGACTCCCTCCGTGGTACCAACGGCGACCACTCTCTTGCCATGGTATATGAATGACGTAGCGCAGGTAACTCTTTCCCAGTATTTTATTTCCGGGACATATTGCAGTGCTAGCTCTTTCATTGCGACGTCTAGGGGTGACCCCGGGATTTTCATGCTCCGTTTCAAAGGTTGAAGGGGGTCTTTGCCGAAAGTAACGTCGGACAAAATTTTGATATGAAAGGGTTCTGCCTTTTGCTCGATGAGATGTTGAGCAAAATTTGACTTCGCTGCCATAATATTCTCACACCAGCCATCCCGACTGCTCCTCGTTGAAGCAAATAGTGCATTCGAACAGGGGCGTCCAAGGTGTTTGAGATAGAAGGGGTATCGCTTTTTGGAATTTGAAGGGCCATCGGGAGAAGTAACTTGCGTGCTTGAAATGTCGGCTCCGTCCTCGTCATCAATGTCTAAAACCAAAAGGGACATCGGAATAGGCTGAGGCAATTAGCTAGTTGGCACAAGTTCTCTGTTCAGATACAAACCAATTCATAGATCTCGTAAGCTGTTTCGCTTTGGGTGTACCCTTGGCCATCATGTCCCTGTGAGGGATTGGCTAGAATGAAATGGCTATCTAGTATAACAGCGTAAAGCGGAGTCCAAATCTCATTTTCCTGGCGCTCAAGAAATCCGTGATGAAAAATGATTCTATTTGGATCATCAAGATTAAGCTCGAACCCCCTTTTCTCCGGGGGGATAATTAACTTCCGGAAAAGTTCTTCTTTCTCCACTGACTTCTGGTTGATTCTGCCTTGGATTTTCAAAGTGCCATCAAACTCGTCGCAGAAAGATGCTATGTCGTCTATGGCTGAGCTTAATTCTGTAAATTCTGCTTTCTCTTCTTGGGTTTTCTTACGCACAGCTTCAAGCAAAATGATGTATTGACGAAGCCTTTTAAACGGAATGTCCAGGTACTTAAGCCATGTATTTATAATGGACGTCCAACTGTATTTTGGCTCTGCATTTGAATTATTTTTCAATTGCTTTAGAAGCATCTCGGCCGCATAATATCCTTCCGCATAGTGAATGTATTGGGCTTTCGCCCTTGGAATCCATTCTCGGAAAATATCAGATATTGTCTCAACCCAAGGACCTTGTTCGCCTATCCGTTGTTTCAGAGCTTGGAGGAGAGACTCATGGACCACTTTTAGTTCCTCAAAGTTGTTAAAGAAATCTTCAATGAAAGCAAGAGTTGTTTCTTCTGAGATGATGGTGGATGGGCCGTAAAGGCCCCCTGAGTCGTTTAGATCCTTAGCGTAATCAAGCTCCGACATTAAGATCGCATATATGGCTGTTTGGCGCTCAAACTCCTGTTCTCCTCCCTCTGAGGTCAATCGGCTTTTCCTCTCGGGGTTGCTCGGATTTTCTCCTTCAAACCCCCAATACGCAGACAAGTCCTCATGTAGAAGTGTTTCATCCCTTTTCTTCTCCTGGATATTGTGTCTCTCCTTCCTTCGTAGTTGCTCTTTGTCGGTACGACTAGCACGATCCAGCAGTTTGGCTGCTAGTGAAGATAAGTTGTTGGTCAATTCAGTCTTTTTAAAAGTTCCAAAGCTATCAGCCAGAGTAGCAGCAATCAGCTGGGTAAACAGTGCTCCACCACGATCTATCCTACCATCCCAAGCTACATCATTCATCTCCTGTAAACCAATAAACTTCTGGAACGATTTCGTAGCCCGTAGATAGAACATCAGAATCAGATCTTTTACATTCCTCTGTGAGTTCATCAAATCCAGGAATCCTTGTTCCAGCATTCCTTGCGAAACGTCTTCCAGAATATGTTGGATACCCGGGTCATGAGGTTCTGACAAGAGAATTCGTATCCTTTCTTGGAGAGGAGTCATAAAGTCGTAGGGAAGGCGCTCATTTTCGGCCTCTGTAAATTCCAGCAGCTTTGAAACTGCCCCGGGTGTATAAATGTCAGTCTCAAATAGAGACGGTAAGTCTTCGGAGGCTGAACCTTCGTCGAAGCTCAAAATACTGGTAGTTGAAGCATGGGATACATTTGAGGCTTGCACCTTGTCTGACCCGAACCCATCATCATCTTCTTCATTATTGCGAGGGAGTGCGAACAAGGCCAGCTCCTCGAGATGACGGGCTACATGGCGACCGAGTTGATTTATCGACACAATATTCTCCGTACATAGAGAGCACTGCACCTCAGCATTCTCATCGGGCATTCTCTGGCACATATCGACCAGAGCCGGTAATTGATGCTCAGAGAAAGATTCAGGATGTGAATGTCTCATGTGGTTCTCAAAATCAGTCTGCAATTTGAAGGGTTCTTGGCAATTTGCGTTACAATACCATTCCTTCCTGTGCGCTAGCAATTCATGATCGAAGAATTCGTGCCGCGAGTCAAACATCTTATCACTCGTTGCGCACCCAGCAAAAGTGCATACGTACGGTTGAAGATCGCGCAACAGATGTTTCTTCCAACTATGTGAGGTTTTAACGCTGACGATAGTGAAACAATATTGGCATTCGAACGGTCGTCCATCCAAGGAATCTTTTGGAGGAGGAGGGAAAGACAACTTGCCCCCTTTTCCAACAGATGTCGCATAAGACGTTTGTGTTTGGCCACCATCACTTTCAGCATCGGCTTCAATATTTGCAGCTACAAAGTCGGATGCTGTTGTTTGAGTGAGCACTGTCGTTGCCACCACACTCCGCTCTGGCTCTGGTTCTGTTCTTGTTAGAATATCATCGTCGGTAGTCACCCCGTAGCCAGTGCTTTGTTCAATGTTTTTCTCCAAGAGTATTTGAGGAGGAAGTCTGGCAGCGACTTGCTTTTGTGCGGGCAGATTTTCAGCAAGCTTTTTACGATGTTTCTCTCTGTATTTGAGGTATTGGCGACGTCGTGAAATAGCTTTCCCTAAACGAGTGGCTAGATAGTCCTGTCCAGAACTGTCAGCTAGAAGGATTCGGGAATGTGAAGTCAACGAATGGATTTACCTGCACGCCGGGGAACTTATTCTTTACATGTTGAATGTCCCATTCCTCATAGAAAGCTGTGTCCACAACAGCAGCTTTGACCAATCGGTCGTGGGGTGAAGGATTGCGGATTGCGATTGATAACTTGAAAAGGCAATTGATAATATCAACGATGTCCATGAAAGCTTGCTGTAGTTCTGTATTGGAAGTCTCAGTGGCCTGGTCTTGGTTCAGGGATTCATCATCGTCGGAAGAATCGCTGGTGTAAGATAACTCGTCGCGCGGCTTTCGATCGCCAGTCACGACAGGAATCACTATATAAATGTGAGAATAGCTACGGGAGAAGGTGGAAGATTATTTGGAAGACGACTATCCCCCCAACAAGGCCAGATGAAATTCCTGGGAAGTGCCAGACGGAGTTGGAGAGTGGATTAACCCTCAAAAGTAGAATACAAAAGCTTCATCCCGTCCAGTCCAGGCCTAGATAGAAGCGTTAAAAGAAAGGCCACTACCTTCTCGGATCAGACACTCCAAGTCTCTAAGAAGCCCGACTATTCGATCTCGCAATGGGGTTGCATCTCTCAGACGAAAGTCGAGAGAACTGCGTCCTGTTTTGTGAGCAGCAATATTGCTGAGATATGTTAGGCTTCCCGTACAACATCAGCTTTACAATGTAATCATACCCAGCCCAAACTTTGAAGCGTCCCAACTCATCTTCCACTGCCCGGGGAGAAAGCTGGTCTTGTAGATTGCGAGGCAGACTTTGGTTTTCCAGCTCCGAAAGTAGGTTCTCGAACGTCCCTAGACAACTGGTAAAGCTCGAGGCAATGTTTGATCCCATGGCTTCTCATTTTCTCAAAAGACATTAAGGTTCGAGTTGGAGTTGTGAGATGGGAAAGGCAGGATGGTAAGCTAAATCGAGCCTAGTGTCGCCTCGTCGCTTCAACCTCAGCTCTTTACCAATATATCTTCTCGTTCCTCAAAGTGGGCAGAGTAAGGAGTCTTGATCGTCAACATGCGTCGAATGTCCAATCCAACATGGTTACAGGCGTCGAAACAGCAGGGCTCGTTCTTGGAGCTCTGCCACTTGTCATCTCCGCTCTCGAGAGCTATGCGGAGGGTGTCGAGACAATCCATAAGTGGTGGAGATATAGTCGGGAGCTCGCTAGCCTGAGGAGAATCCTCGATGCAGAATTTGTTCGATACTTGAATACTTGTGAGGAACTACTGGCCGGCCTAGTTCCTAACGTCACACTTGCGGCTTTGCTTGACAATCCCGGAGGAGAGCAGTGGCAGGATCCGGAAATCGAGCGCAAGCTACGATTGAGATTGCGAAAGTCGTTCTCTTCATATCTCGAGACAGTTGCCGACATGAATGATGTTATAACTGTTTTGGAATCAAAGCTTGAGCTTGATTCTGAGGGGAAGGTGAGATGTTTCTAGCTAGACAGCTCTCGCGTCAACATTCGCTGACACTTTCTCCTGATAGCTGAAGTGGACCGACTCTAAGAAGTTTCGACACGAATACAAACGCATAAAATTCAGTCTTTCAAAGTCCTCCTTCGACGAGTTGCTACAAAGAATAGCGAAGGACAATGATACCTTGTCACATTTGACAGGACAGAGTCTCAGGCTAGAGCCAACAAGACTTCGCAATCAGCGAGGTGACCGAACAACAAGTTTTGATCTTGTTAGAACTAAAGCAGACAGTCTGTATCGAGTGCTGAAAGCGAACTGGTGCTGCTCGTGCCAGGTTCCCCACAAGGCAATATTAGCCCTCGAAGCATGAACTTCGATTACACAAGGTGATTCTGGAACAGAGAAACTGCGATTTAAAATAATATTTTCCTTCGAGGTTCATGAAGTTTCGAAAGAACTGATGCCTTGGAACCCAAAAGAGGCTGAGATAGAACCACAGGAGGAGGAAGACGTTATCTCTTCTTCAATCAGCAGTCCAGACTCTCCAATTGCCCCCTTGTCTCCGCCCCCAAGACTTAGTCCATCAATAACACGGCCGAAGAGAGGTGTTAGGTGGGCTTCAGAAAACTCGCAGCAATCTTCTACTACTACACTTACTGTTCAAGACTCTAATATCGCAGGGTCGAGATCAAAGCCAGCTATGTTACGAATCGAGAACTTATGTTCTGCCTTCAAAGACTACACTGGTATTGATCCATGCCTTGGATTTCTCGCTGATGAGAAGCGTATGAGATACTCGATCTATCCTGTTCCGAAATCTGTTCATCAAAGACCGCCCGCCGTCATTTCTCTTTACAAGCGTTTAATTAACAATCCTCAAAGCCGAAATTTAAAGCTCACGAGAAAAGAGCGATTGAGATTAGCGATGGTATTAGCATCAAGTGTTTTGCAGTTCTGGAATACTCCATGGATGGACGAGAAATGGGACAAAAACGATATCGTATTTTTGGAAGGTGCCACCGGTCCATTCGTCTCGAGAAGCTTCATCCCTCCGGGCATCATACCAGCTCAATCTATTGACAGTCCCGCAAACAAAATCCCGATTATTCGCAATGAGACCATTTTTGCCTTGGGGGTTATCCTCATCGAGCTTTGTCTCGGTCAAGCGCTAGAGGATATGCGTAATGTAGAAGATCTCGGAGATGACGGTGCTCCAAATTCGCTCACGGATTACATGACGGCGAGACGGCTTGTGGACGAAGTATATGATGAGGGAGGCGGCCGATATGGAGATGCAGTCAGACGATGTATCCATTGCGAGTTCGATCAACGAAATGTTAGCCTGGAGGTGGAAGCATTCCGTCGATCCTTCTTCCAAGGAGTAATACAACCTTTGGAAGATGACTGGATCGACTTTTGCAGTATGAGCGTGGGGCAGAGGCCCCTTATCACTTGAGATTTCCAAATTGGGAACCGCGGCTTTATGGCAAATCTAAGTTTGTTTTGATAAGAGACACCGAGACAGGATACCCCAACTGGGAGGCATGCCCTTCAATATTTGTAGCCTTCTAGCGCAAGACGCAAACTCCCTGAAGCCAAGACCATGGTCGACATGAGTTCTCGACCTCAGCTGCGTGTCCGTCGGATCTATAAGATAGTAGATAGAATCCACAAATCTACAATGACATGTGAACTTGCGTCGAGGCAAATTCATTCTCACTGATGGATAACGTTCACCGTAGTCGATCTTAACACAGATGCATTATCGAGTTTCGCGCGCCCAAGAGCTCAAAGGAGGTTTGAGCGTATATATTTTTGTTTTCTACTGAGGGCTCTAGCTGCATATCTCTCAGGCGAGCTTAAGGGAGGAGAAGAGGACCGGCTTCCCGAGAGTTATATTCTAGAAGATAGACCAGTTGTTTCTCTCTCTCTTTCGATGATCCCACTTTGCTTTCCTCCTCGAACCCTGCATGATAGAAGCTCAGCCTCCTGATCCTTCGTGTTCCTATCCAGTAAGCGAAGATCTACAGGTAGGGTCCCAGGTCCAATCACAGCGCCCCACTCGGCGGCAATCGCGTTATTAGAAGACTGCTGCGGCCTGGACCTTGTACACGCGTTGAACCATCAAATATATTGGGGCCGCCCCAGCCTCGTGGTTTTGTTATATATCACTCTCTCTGCTCACAATGTCTGTCTCACGCTCAATTCAGGCCATTATCAAGCGGGACCTTTCCATGCTGCTATGGATCCGCTCTCAATATCAGCCAGCGTTGCTGGCCTCATAACTATCACGGATGTGATAGTTCGAAATGGATATAAATTCCTTCGAGATGTTAGGCAGGCAGAACAAAGTGTGGCTGATTTGATTGCGGAAGTTAATAAGCTCGCTGGAACACTTTATAGTCTTCGGAACGTCGTTAAGCGTTTTGAAACCGACGTTATCTCCTTCGAACCGGCCTCCCAGGTCCGTCACATCGAGGCTTGCTTTCAGACACTCCAGAAAATCCAGGTCACTCTTGACAACGCCATTCCGTCTTCTTCGAAAGGACGACTGGAGAAACTGGAAAGAAAATTGCGGTGGCCGCTCTCTGCTTCAGAGACTAAAGGATTAATTGTCGAGGTTGAAAGACATACGTCGACACTTCATTTGGCATTGAGCGCCGACGGAATGTAAGTATCTATATTGGTCTTAGACAATGAAACTACTGACATGTGCTCGTTGAGGTCCGCTTTACTGGTCGCCTTAGCTCGTCAAGACGCAACACACGCGGTTGTGTCCGACATCAAAAAGGGTCTAGATCAAGACCGTGCTCAAAGAAAATTGATCATGATGAGCGAGGAACGCGAGAAAATTTTACGATCACTGGGCCCTGTTGATCCAGCAAGATATCACCAAAACAATTCACGTCTTCGACAACCAGGAACTGGGATGTGGTTCATTCAAAGCCCAGAATATCAAAGCTGGCTGAAAGAATCAGAATCAAGGCTTTGGCTCCAAGGAATTCCTGGAGCGGGAAAGACTATCTTGACGTCTTTGATCATTCAAGAGACGCAGAGAATTGCGGGGGCAGAGAGTGGTGAGTTGCAATCCTACCTCTTCAGATGCTATTTTCACACACGAACCCTATAGGATTTGCATATTACTATTGTGATTATAAAGATCCCGAAACTCAAAATCCCAAGAATATCCTCGGTTCTCTACTAAAGCAGCTTGCTACCCAAGATGAGCAGTGCTTTGTTGAATTAGAAACATATTACAAAAAAGACAAGAATTTCGCCGTGGACGCCACTCTTGAAAGTCTGATCGGTATCTTCTACCTAATGACCTCGAAGTTTGACGAAACCTTCGTCGTTATTGATGCGCTTGACGAGGTAGGAGAAAGTCGACATATAATTATTGACCAGCTCAGAGCCCTCTGCCTCCTCAATAGTAACCTCAAGATTCTCTTAACCAGCCGGAAAGAGATAGACATTGAACACGCCTTCAGCGACTTTGTCGAAGTTTCTATCGCTGCCCAGAGCTCAGATATCAGATTGTACGTGGCGTCCGAGATTGAAGTCCGAATTCAGCAAAAGCGACTATGGATACGTTCTCCAAGTTTGAAAGAGCATATTCTAAAACAGCTTGTGGACAGAGCTGATGGCATGTATATTTTCTGATTCAACGATATACTGCAGCTCTAATGCTCAATATAGGTTCCGCTGGGTAGCTTGTCAGATGGACTACCTATGCGAGTTGAATAATGACCGCGCGAGGAGAAAAGCCCTTGATGAGTTGCCGAGGGGTCTGCGGGCGACTTATGAGCGGATACTTTTACGTGTAAGTGAAACTAATGCGAGCAATATAACTCTTGTTAAAAGGACACTTCATTGGATTTTGGGAGCCAAAGGTGGCCTTACAACAAGTGCACTTCTGGAAGCCTTGGCCATTGAACCGGGGGATTCTTTGATTGATTACGAATCTATGACCAGTGAGAATGACATTTTGCACTGGTGCGGCTCCTTAGTCCGCCGAAATGAAGACTCTCAAGGCTTGGAGCTTGCTCATTTTTCCGTCAAAGAATTCCTGCTTAGCATTGAGGATGACACAAGCTCGCCGTTGCGAGAATACGCCTTTTCTTCAACTGCTCAGATGGATCTTGCAGTTACCTGCCTCACTGCACTTAACTTTGGCCCACCAGAAGATGGAGCCCTTCCAAAAGTAGACACATTGGCTCAGATCAGGGAGTTCGTCCAGTCAAATCCATTTTTGGTGTGTGCAGCGGAATATTGGCCGGATCACGGCCGGCCTTTTCTAACGCATGAAGGTCTTCTAGATCTGGCTTGCCAATTGCATGAATCCGCAAGTTCTCATGCTTTTTTGAGATATCTATTTCTCTTGATAATGACCTGGAGTGCAGACGAGGACAAAGAATCTCGGGAAGACAGAATTACCGAATATCAGATGCCGTTGTGTTTTGCAGCTCTTTTCTCATTACAGCCTCTCGTTGCAAGGCTTATCGAAGACTGTCCGGTTACAACTGGGATAATTTTAGGAGAGGCTCTGAAAGCTGCCATGTCGCTCTTCGTGAATGATTCCTACAACCGTAGAGCACAATTATATAGAGAGACTGGATTTTTGCACTTCAAACCGTCGCCCTCTTTTCTCACTAATACCGCTAATAACGTCCTGGTCTATGCAAAGAGTGCAAAAGAGACGGTCGAATTTCTGCTGTCCGTTGGAGCCAAATTCATCCAAAGTCCAACTCCTAATCGACGAATTAGCAAGTTGGGTGAATCAGATATCATGGAATTTTTGGGAGTCATTGAAGAAGATTATACCATTACTGGACGCCTCATCGATGCCGACCTAAAGCTCTCTACACAAGACTTGTCCTATGTCAATGACCAATTATCTGGCACCTCAAAAGTACCACCAAACTGGAGGCATCTCGTTGAGATGGCAAAAGAAGAGAACATCGAGCCAAATGCTCGTGACACGTTTCTGGCAATATCTTTATCATTCAAGAGCAAAGGCAAACCGATGATTCTCGACCGCGGTCCCACATCTGTTATCTCCGAAAAGACTTTAGTCGATGGATGCCTTCAAGCTGCAACTTTTGGTCAATTTGATGGCTTTTCGACGACGTTCGAAGCTTTGAAGTCTCTGGTAGATGCAAATAAATTCACACAAATTTCTGGACAAGCTTTTTCTAAAGCAGCTCAAGCTCCACATATCGCCATACTCGAGTTCCTTGCGAAGCAAGACATTGATTTGAAATACATCGATGAAGATGGAAACACTCCACTCCACAACGTACTTGATAGTCCTTTTAGCAACTCTTTAAACGTTGGCATTGACAAGCTTCGCCAACTAGTTCAACTGCTATTACGCAAAGGGTCGGATACCTCGCTTGCGAATCATCAAGGTCAATTTGTTCCTTCTCGCATTGGTATTTAAATCTGACACATCTCTAGGGGAGATACCATTACATTTAGCAGCATCACACTGTGGTTTGAGCGTTCTCAAAGCCCTTCTTGAGTCCCGAGACATCTCTGCTGTAAAACAAGAACTGTTACAGAAAACAGCAGATGGTATGACGCCGCTTTGGAATGCGGTACGCCGGGCATCTGACGAATCTGCTCTCTATCTACTCGAGGACCAATTTTCCACAAACCTCGCTGATCATCGCTTGAGAGAAACCGGTTTACTCCATCGTGCAACAAGGAGAACATCTCCTATTATTTTATTGAGATTAATAGCGCTTGGTTGTGATGTTAATGAAATTGACGGTACGTACTATTTTGCCCTTGATCCTGGATCATTTTAGCAGCCAAGCTCTTGAAACATATTAAGAGCTCGTCGGCTCCTTAGCTCCTAAAACATCTAAGACAACATAGACTGATTTACCTGTAGCACAAGATCATTCGACGCCACTTCATCATGCTGCAAAGTTTGGGTCCTTGGAGACTTTTTTGATTTTGTTACAAAAAGGTGCAAATATTTCGCTTCACAGAAAGAACACTGGTGGTGCGATGCACATCATTTTAGGTAACGTCCATGACGAAGGTCCAGCCAAGTTGGATGCATTAATAAATGCTGGAGGCAACATCAACGATACTTCTGGGCCGAAATCATCGTCTCCGTTACAGGCGGCGTTGAGGGTAGACACACTCAACGACATTGGTCTTCTTCAAATTAGGAGACTTTTAAAGGAAGAACATATTATGATCGACTACAAGGATGAAGATGGGCTTACCGCTGTGATGGACACCTGCAGGAACCTGCGAAACGCTGATGATTCACCCCACAATCAGAAGAAGATTGAAGTTCTTAGGTTGCTTCTAAAGACTGGGGCAAACGCTTGTCTTCAAACTTCTAACGGATGGACCGCAATGCATTTCATTTGCGATCAATTCCCGAGTCCACAGATGTTCGAGGGCGTCAGGTGGTTGTCGGATTCTGGAGCTCCATTTCACCTCAAAAGCATTAAGGGGGTTTCGGCATTTGAGCTGCTAATAGCAAGAATTTCTCGAGACGAAACTAAAGCAAAATCGGATGCATCGGGTAACACAGGATCAGAGTCCGAGGGCTCCAGGGACTCCCAAGACTCCCAAGCTTCTGTGCAAGACACTTTCGAGGAATGGTTGACAACCATTTCGTTCGCTATTGACCACATGACACAGGAGCAACTGGAGGAACCATTGAGCGGAGGACTGTCACCTTTAAGCTTCGCCATACATTATAGCCATCTCATACACTACAATCACTCATTGACTACGTGGATTCTAGATAAAGTCTCCTCTGTCGACAAGAAATCTTATGAACGTGATGCTGCTCAGGACCCCCTAATCTTAGCCTGTATACATGGTTGTAGCACGGAAACAGCAAGGCAACTCCTTCTGAGGACGCAAAGGCCAGTTCATGCTCCACTCCCATATCAAGAATACGATTACGAGGGTGCACATCTGATTCACATTGCTGCATCATCCCAAAAAGGGCTTTCCATGCTGGAGGCATTGATTCCTTCTGCGCCGGATATTGATGTTCGTGATCGAAGAGGATCCACAGCTCTTATAAATGCTGCTGAAGTTCGGGGTAAAACTGGAACAAAAATGGTGAAAATGCTTTTGGAAGCTGGAGCTGATATTGAGGGGGTGGATGAATCATATGGCAGCACCGCTCTCCTACGGGCAGCTGATGAATCGCGATGGAACACCGTTCGAGCACTTATTGATGCGGGAGCCAACATCGATACTTTGGATCCGGATAGCAAGCGCACCGTTCTTCATCACGCTTCCTCGGAGGGTTCAAAATCTACGCGGGAGATTATTCTCAACCGCTCACCTTCCATAAATTTGGAACAGGAAGATTCATTTGGATTAACCCCACTACTCCTCGCCATTAGAGGCGACCACTTTTCCCTCGTCAACTTTCTGCTCGAAAAGGGGGCTCGTGTAAGGTCTAGCTGTCCTAGAGGAAGCATTGCCCATTTCGCAGTGTTTGGAGATGATAACAACATTAGAGAGACCTTGATAAGCCACAGCATCGACTGGAACAGTTCCGCCGCTGATGGAACTTGGAAAATGCCCTGGGAGCTTGGCAATAAAGCCTCGAATAAGGAGGCCGAAATACCCGATTGGGCGCACCAATCAAATGAAACCGATTTTTCCATGGCTGGGCTTCTTCCTTTTCATCTCGCAGCTTCAAGATGGGGCGAATCTCTTCAGTTTCTTGCAGATCATGATTTGCTCCCAGAAAATATCAATGTTAAGACCCCATCCGGCCTTACAGCTCTGCATATCTCGGTAAAGAGCGATCGCACGCAAGTCGCAAAGCTGTTAGTAAAGATGGGAGCTGACGTGAACGCAACAACACCCAATATGATGACTCCTTTACACATTGCTGCGGAGGATGATCTTATCCAGATGGCTGAAACCCTTCTGGACATTGGATGCGACCCCGACTTGCAAAACAAGACAGGCGCTACAGCCTTGCAATGGGCTCATCGAGAAAAAATTTGGAGGGTCTTTAATCTCCTTTACAACCGATTTGGAATAAAGGACGGGGTTGTTCCGGGTCTTTTTGACAAAGCCCCATTTCCTTCTTCTACCAATCTCGTAAACGTCGGAGGAACTACTCTCTACAGGGGAGAGGAGCTATACATTGTCGATAGACTCGAAGTGCCATGGAGTTTCTTCCACGATCTCCTTTATTTCGATGGACATGGAGTAGTTCGTTCTAAAAATTTCGAAGAAATCTACCCCGAAAATCGAAGCGATGCACTGTCGGTTTTCAGCGACTATACTAACTATGATGGTCCCAATCAGTTTGATATTCGGAAATATGAGGGTCGTAAACCTTATAGGAGGTTTAGTGTCGTTCCAGGGAAGCAATGTGATGTTGTCCCCTGGTCCACACTGCGGAGGACCAAAAGTTTTGTGATGGGCGACTAGGACTTCCGTATGCGCAAAAATCCGTGAAGCATTTTCTAAAGTATTTTCGAACGATGTTGAACGCTGTTCTTAGCGAGCTGGCCATCATGTAAGATCTTATATCTTGCTGCAGGTATCGGGGCGCCGTTGATTGTATAAGAGGGGGGGGGGGGGGGG
>Ga0182030_10013144_pt1 | contig 16497 bp, 14 predicted proteins | sample 812S3MmetaG_FD_121299 | JGI IMG/M metagenome (GOLD analysis project Ga0182030, IMG submission 121299) | Permafrost microbial communities from Stordalen Mire, Sweden - 812S3M metaG (Illumina Assembly) | ecosystem: Environmental > Terrestrial > Soil > Wetlands > Permafrost | place: Sweden...
CTCCGCGGTGGTGCGCCAGACGCTGAGCGAGGTGCTCTCCTCGGACCCCGGAATCGAGGTCATCGGCACGGCCGGCGATCCGTTTGTGGCAGCCGAGCGCATCAGCGAGCAGGTTCCCGACGTGATCACCCTCGACATTGAGATGCCGCGCATGGATGGGCTCACGTTTCTGAAGAAGATCATGAGCCAGCATCCGATTCCGGTGGTCATCTGCTCGAGCCTGGCCGAGGAGGGCGCGCAGAGCACCTTCCGCGCTCTCGAATACGGGGCAGTGGAGATCATCGCCAAGCCGCGGCTGGGCACCAAGCAGTTTATCGAGGACTCGCGCATCACGCTGTGCGAGGCGGTCAAGGCCGCGGCGGCGTGCAAGGTGCGGGTTCTCCGTCCCAGCCATACGGTGGAACCCAAGCTCACCGCCGACGCCATTCTCTCTCCGGCCACCCATGCCATGGCCGAGACGACTGAAAAGGTGGTGGTCATCGGGGCCTCCACAGGCGGCACCGAAGCCCTGAAGACGCTGCTCGAGACGCTACCGGCCGACACGCCGGGCATCGTGATTGTGCAGCACATGCCGGAGCTGTTCACGCGCGCCTTCGCCAACCGGCTGGACGGCCTGTGCAGCATCACGGTGAAGGAGGCGGAGACCAACGACACGGTGCTGCGCGGTCGCGCGTTGATTGCCCCCGGCAATCATCACCTGCTGCTCAAGCGCAGTGGGGCGCGCTACTATGTCGAGGTCAAGGACGGGCCTCTGGTCTGCCGGCATCGGCCCTCAGTGGACGTGCTGTTCCGCTCCGCGGCTCGCTACGCGGGGCAGAACATCGTGGGCGTGATCCTGACCGGGATGGGCGACGACGGCGCGCGCGGAATGCTGGAGATGAAGCAGGCCGGCGCCATCACCATCGCCCAGGACGAGGCCACCTGCGTGGTCTTCGGCATGCCCAAGGAGGCCATCAAGCTCAACGGCGTGGATAAGGTTCTGCCGCTCAAGTCGATTGCCGGAGCCATCCTCAGCTCTGCGCGTTGAGCCGGGCAACGGCCAACCTGCCTGGCAGCCGCCGAGCCTCGGCGCGGGGCTTGCTGCGGCTTCATTGAAAAATTCTTGTCACCGCGCAGACCGCTATCCATGCATTGACCCGGTTTTTCGGCTTGCGCCGAGTCCCTCCCAACTGCCTTCGGAAGCGAACTTATCCTTGCCGCTAACCCTCCCGTGAATCCCGCCGATAAGTCGGCTATACACCCGTGTGACCGGTGATGGGCCCAACTCGCGTCCTGCACCGCTGCCTGAGGAGTTTCCATGGCAATGACAATTCTTGTCGTCGATGATTCGGCCACCATGCTGTTGAGTCTCAAGACGAGCCTGACCATGAACGGCTTCCAGGTGGAGACGGCCGGCCATGGGCAGGCGGCACTCGACAAACTGAATTCCGGACTGAAACCCAACCTGATTCTCACTGACATCAACATGCCTGTGATGGGCGGCATGGAGCTGATCGGCAAGGTGCGCGCCATGCCCGGCTTTCGCTTTGTTCCCATTCTCACCCTGACCACGGAGAGCGAAGCCTCCAAGCGCGACGAAGGCAAGCGCCTGGGCGCTACCGGCTGGCTGGTCAAGCCCGTGGCCGGCGACGACCTGGTCCGGGTGATCAAGAAAGTCTTGCCTGGAGCGTAGGATCATGGCCGCAGCCACGTTGACACCGTATAAGACCATCGCCCGGGGCCAATCCAAACCAGCCGGCGGCGAAACCGGAGAGGCCGAGTCCGTCCGCAAGGCGCGCCTCGGCCGGATCCGCAAGCGGCTGGTATCAGAGGCCATGATCCGCAGCCTGCTGGTGCTCGTTCTGTGGGCCATTCTGGCGTTCCTGGTGGGCCCAAATGAGACAAACTTCCGGCTCCGCTGTGCCGGCCTCCTGGTGCTTTTCATCGTGATTCCAGGCGCGATCTACAAGCGCATGCATTTTGCCGAAGCACGAAGATCCGTGGCCGGTATGTGGGCCTTCGGTCAGTACAAGTTCAGCGAAATCTCCAATCTGCTATCGTCGCGCAAATCCCTGCACTCGGAGATCCACGAATCGAAGACTTATATCGACGTGCTGCACCGGCAGATCGGCGACTCGCTCACCGACTCCGAGCGCGAGGTGATGCAGGTGATCGAGCAGATCAGCCGGCTGATCGAGCAGTCCAATCTGCAAAAGGAACACATCGGCCGCTCCATCCAGAGCGGCAGGGACCTGACCGAGAGCACAGCCTCGCGCGCGGAGAGCAACAAACAGTTCATCGCGGCGATCGAGATGCAGTTGCAGGACCAGACCGTCGAGCTGCGCTCCAACCTGGCACGCATTCAGGGACTCGCAACCGAGGTGGGCGCGCTCACCCCGCTCATCAAGGTGATCACGTCTATTGCGCAGCAGACGAGCCTGCTGGCGTTGAACGCGGAGATTGAAGCCGCACAGGCGGGCAACGCCGGGCGAGGTTTCGCCGTGGTCGCGTTTGAAGTGCGTAAGCTGGCCGTGCTCTCCACCCAGGCCGCCGCCGACATCGCAGCCAAGATCAACGCCACCTGCGCCCGGGTCAACACGGAGCTGGGTGGCGCAAAGGCCTCGATCGAACGGCACGAAGCCAACAGCTCCACCTCGCACCTGCTGGTCCAATTGAACCAGATGCATAATGAGTTTTCCAACAACAGCAAAGTGCTGCTGGACGTGATCGGCGAGGTGGACGCCAACTACCAGGAGAGCGTAACCCGGCTCTCCCAGGCCCTCGGGCACATCCAGTTTCAAGACGTGATGCGGCAGCGCATGGAGCATGTGCAAGCCGCGCTGCTGGAGATGCGCGATCACCTGCTGCTGCTCTCCGCCAAGGCAGACGACCTTGGCTGGGACGGTGAGCTGGAGCTTAACTTTACTCAAATTCTTGCCGGCCACTTCGACAAATACCGTATGGCCAGCCAGGCGGCCACACACCGCAGCATCGCCGGCGGCCACTCCAACGACGACCACTCCCGGCCCGCGATCGAATTGTTCTGAAGCGCGAGCCCACTATTCACGGTTCCGAACGTGGGCGCTGCACAGCCCGAACGGTGGTCTGCGGCGAAGCTCCAGAAACACGCCGGTTCCCTCCCCGGCCAAGATTCCACTTGACAAGACCGGATAGTGCTCGATAGGGTTAGTTCGGTATTCGAACAAAATACTGTTCGATCCAAATCAACCTCGCATCCGGCGCCTGCCCCAGAGCGCCCGGCGGCTGCATTCTGTCGCCGTTGGCGTATCTGATCGCCGGCCGGCGCAGGGAGGAACATGGAACGAATTTCGAGACGCGGTTTTCTTGGCTACGCGGCGCTGAGCGCTGCTTCAGCTTCCCTTCCCCTGCGGGGCCGCTCGCAGGCAGCTCACTCGCCTTTCCGCATCTCGGTCATTAACGACGAAATTTCGCCGGACTTCGATCACGTCTGCTCCGTTGTCTCCCGCGACTTCGGCCTGGGATGGATCGAGCTGCGCTCGCAGTGGGGCAAGAACACCATGGACCTGAGCGACACGGAGATTGCCGAGGCGAAGAAGATTCTTGCCAAATATAATCTTCAGGTCACAGACATTGCGAGCCCTCTGTTCAAGACTGATTGGCCCGGCGCGCCACGGTCGCCCTATGGGTCCAAAGGCGACATGCATGGAGCCGTCGAAGCCGATTTCAAGAAGCAGGACGAGCTGCTTGAGCGCTCCATCGCGCTGGCCAAACAGTTCAACACCGGCAAGGTGCGCTGCTTCGATTTCTGGCGGCTTGACGACATTGCGCCCTATCGCGCGGCCATCGACGAGAAGCTGCGCTCGGCCGCGGAGATCGCCGGCAGGCAGGGCATTCTGCTGGTGCTTGAAAACGAGTTCGAGTGCAACACCGCCACCGGACGCGAAGCCGCTCGCACGCTAAGCGCGATCCCCTCGCCGCATTTTGCTCTCAACTGGGACCCGGCCAACGCGGTGATGCGCGGCGAACTCGACGCCTTTCCCGCAGCCTGGGAAGCGCTGCCCAAGAACCGCATCCATCACTGTCACGTGAAGAACGCCGTCAAGAATGCAGACGGCAAAATCGAGTGGTCGCCGGTCGGCACAGGGTTCATCGACTGGACCGCCCAGTTCCGCGCGCTGCGCAAAGCTGGCTACCACGAAGCCGTGAGCCTTGAAACTCACTGGCACGGCGCAGCAACCAACGAAGAATCCACGCGCATCAGCTGGGCCGGCATGAAAAAGGCTCTTGAGGATTCAGGCACACTGTAGCAATTCCCCGCAATCGAGTGTGAACGCGCAACCATCATCGAACCACCAACAGATGCTCGGCATTTATGGAGATCAACCTTGGTAACCCGGCGTGACTTCCTCGACACCCTGGCCACTGGCGCTGCCGGCGTGGCCCTCGCATCCACGGCGAAAAGTTATGCCCAGATTCTCGGATCAAACGACAGGCTCAACTTCGCCGTCATCGGCCTCAACGGCCGCGCTTATGCACACCTATCCTCGCTCAAGGCAAACAAGAGCGCCGCGCGCATCTCGCATGTGTGCGATGTGGACGCAAACATCCTGAAGAAATTTGCAGCCGAGACGGAGCGCGAGATGGGCGACGCGCCGGCTACCGACCGCGACTTCCGCTCCATTCTCGAGCTTAAAGAGATCGACGCAATCACCATCGCCACGCCCGACCACTGGCACGCGCCCATGGCCATCGCCGGCTTGCAGGCGGGCAAACACGTTTACGTGGAGAAGCCGTGCAGCCACAACCCCGCCGAGGGTGCGCTGCTGGTGGAAGCGCAGAAGAAGTACGGCAAGCAGGTGCAGATGGGCACGCAGCAACGCTCCTCGCCGCACACCATCGAAGTGGTCGACAAGATTCACAATGGTCTGATCGGCCGCACTTACTATGCAAAGGCCTGGTACAGCAACACGCGCAAATCCATCGGAGTGGGCAAGGAAGCGCCCGTGCCCGCCCAGCTCGATTGGGACCTGTGGCAGGGCCCCGCACCGCGCCGCGCGTACACCGACAATGTGCAGCCCTATAACTGGCACTGGTTCAAGATCTACGGCACCGGCGAAACACTCAACAACGGCACACACGAAGTGGATGTTTGCCGCTGGGCCCTCGGCGTCGACTTCCCGCACAGCGTCTCGTCGTCCGGCGGGCGCTATCAATTCAAAGATGACTGGCAGTTCTACGACACCCTCCTGACCAGCTTTGCCTACGAGGACAAGCTGCTCGACTGGGAAGGCAAATGCTGCCAGGGAATGAGATTCTATAACCGTGATCGCGGCTCGTGCATCATGGGGACCACGGGCTCGGTGATTGTGGACCGCGGCGGCTATGAAGTCTACGACCTGAAAGGCAACAAGACTGCGCATGTGGAAGCAGGCAACGCCGCCGGCTCCACAGACACGGTGGGCCGCGACTCCATGACCGACGCGCACTTTGCCAACTTCATCGCCGCCGTCCGTCACGGCGACAAACTCAACGCGCCGATTGCGGTCGGCAACGTCGCCGTCACCATGCTGCAGCTCTCCAACATTGCCTGGGAAGTGAATCGCACGCTCAACCTCGACACCGCGGACGGCAAGATCCAAAACGACCCAGCTGCCATGAAGATGTGGGGCCGCGAGTATGAACACGGCTGGGCGCCGCATCTCTAGGCGCTGACGCTGCAACACAATCACAGCGCGTGGTTCCTTGACGAGGACGTGCGCAACAAAGGAAATCGAACCGAGGTTCTACCAGCCATGAACGTCCCTTTCTCCCGCCGCAACTTTGTCCGTTCGGGCGCGCTGCTCGCCGCAGCTTGCGCCGCGCCGGGCGCGACTACCGCGCTCGCTGACCCATCGCAGGCCGAAGGCAAGCCATCGCCGGTTCGACTTGGCCTGGCTAGTTATACCTTCCGCAACTTCACCCGCGCGCAGATGATCGGCTTCATGAAGCAGCTCAACGTGACCGCGCTGAACGCCAAGGACACGAAGGATCATTTGCCCATGGATCCGGCTGAAGAGGCCAAAGCGCTTGCTGACTATGCCGCTGCCGGCATCACGCTCCACGCCGCCGGAACCATCTACTTTCCCAAGGACGAAGACGACGACATGCGCGCCAAGTTTGAATATTGCAAACGGGCAAATATCCCGGTGATCGTCGCCGGCGACCCCGCGCCGGAGACTCTGCCGCGCCTGGAGAAGTTCGTCATGCAATACGACATCCGCATCGCCGTCCACAACCACGGCCCGGAAGACAAGGTGTGGCCTTCGCCGCTCGATGTGCTCAAGGCTGTCAAGAACCTCGACCCGCGCATGGGCTGCTGCATCGATATCGGCCACGCCGTCCGCGCCGGGACCGACATTGTGGAGGCCATTCACGCCGTGGGCCCGCGCCTATTCAATATGCACGTCAAGGATCTGACCGACTTCCACAACAAGGATAGCCAGGTCGCCGTAGGTAAAGGCATCATGCCGTTCCGCGAGATCTTTGCAGCGCTCATCAAGACCAACTACAAGGGCTTCGTCGATCTGGAATACGAGATTCATGGCGACGATCCCATGCCCGGGGTCATTGAGTCGTTTGCCTATATGCGCGGCGTGCTCGATGGCATGGGCTACCGCGCCTGACGTAGAAACATGGCACAAGGAAAGTCTGAAATGGAAACCATGCTGATTCACGAGGACCGCTTATTCCCCGCCGACCCCGCTGCGCGCGGCATAGCCAGAGCCCTTTACGCGAGCGTCAAAGACCTGCCCATCGTGAGCCCGCACGGCCACACGCAGGCCGCATGGTTTGCGCGCAACGAGCCATTTCCCGACCCCGCCAAACTCTTCGTCCAGCCGGATCATTACATCTACCGGATGCTCTACAGTCAGGGGATCTCGCTTGAGGATCTGGAGATCGGCGCGCCTGAACTAAAGGATCCGCGCAAGGTGTGGCGGATCTTTGCCAGTCACTACTATCTCTTTCGCGGAACACCGACGCGCCTGTGGCTGGACTTCGCTTTTCATCACCTCTTTGGCCTCAACGACCTTCTGTGTGCGGCGACCGCCGACCTCTATTTCGACATCATCTCCGAAAAATTGCGCACCCCCGAATTCCTGCCTCGCGCTCTTTTCGAGCGTTTCAATCTTGAGGTTCTGTCCACCACCGATTCGCCTCTCGACTCACTTGCCGATCACCAGGCCATTCGCGCTTCAGCGTGGAAAGCGCGCATTCTGCCAACCTTCCGTCCCGACTCTGTTGTCGACCCGGAGTTCGCCGGCTTTCGAGCCAATATCGCCGAACTCGGCCGCCAGAACGGCGAAGACACTGCCTCGTGGGCCGGCTATCTCAACTCACTGCGCAAGGCGCGCGCACGCTTTCGCGCACTGGGCTGCACGGCAACCGACCATGGCCATCCCACGCCGCAAACTGCGGACCTTTCCACCGCGGAAGCTGAATCGCTCTTCGCCCGCATTCTTGCCGGGCCTGCCGATGCGCACGAGCAGGAACTCTTTCGCGCACAAATGCTGACAGAGATGGCGCGCATGAGCCTGGAAGACGGCCTGGTGATGCAGATTCACCCGGGCAGCGTGCGCAACCACAATGCCGCGCTCTATCGTAAATACGGCCGCGACATTGGCGCTGATATTCCGCGGCCCACCAATTATGTTGACGCGTTGCGGCCATTGCTCGATAGGTTCGGCAATGAACTTGGACTTACCATCATTCTCTTCACTCTTGATGAATCCACTTACAGCCGCGAGTTCGCGCCGCTTGCCGGCCACTACCCCTGCCTGCGCCTGGGCCCACCATGGTGGTTTCACGACAGTCCCGAAGGCATGATGCGCTTCCGCGAGCAGGCAACCGAGACGGCCGGCTTTTATAACACGGTCGGCTTCAACGACGATACGCGCGCCTTTCTCTCAATCCCGGCGCGGCACGACGTGGCGCGCCGTATCGACTGCGCATTCCTGGCTAAACTTGTCTCCGAGCATCGCCTCGGCGAAGACGAAGCCTTTGAAGTAGTACACGATCTGAGCTACCGACTCGTCAAAAAGGCCTATCGTCTCTAAGGAGTGCAAGCATGGCAAAGAACATCGCAACCGAAACACTCGCCGAGCGCGAGTCGCCCTCCGGTTTGCGCATGGGCCGAGTGCGATGGACCATCTGCGCCATGCTCTTTGCCGCCACATCGATCAATTACATGGATCGCCAGGTGATTGCCATCCTCAAGCCCACGCTCATGAAACCGATCGCGGAACACGGCATCGGCATGACGGAGGCAGGCTACGGGCACATCGGCGCGGCCTTCATGATTGCCTATGCCCTCGGACTCATCCTCGCAGGCCGCTTCGTCGACAAGGTGGGCACGCGCATCGGCTACATGGTCATCATGGCCGTCTGGAGCCTGTCGGCGATGGGCCATGCGCTCGCAAATTCGGTGCTTGAGTTTGGCATCGCCCGCTTCTCTCTGGGTCTGGGCGAGTCCGGCAATTTTCCCGCCGCCATTAAGACCGTGGCCGAGTGGTTTCCGCAGAGCGAGCGTTCACTGGCAACGGGAATCTTCAACTCCGGCACCAATGTGGGCGCCATTCTTGCTCCCATCATCGTGCCCTGGGTTACTCTTCGCTACGGGTGGCATGCAGCGTTTCTGGCCACGGGCGGGTTCAGCACCTTGTGGATCATCCTGTGGTTCAACAAGTACCGCAAGCCGGCCGATCACCCGACACTCACCGGGGCCGAACTGCGCCATATCTATCGCGAAGCCGCCGAGCAGATGGGGCCCTCGACTCCATGGTTGAAGTTACTCAGCATCCGCCAGACCTGGGCGTTCTCCATTCCGAAATTTCTAACTGATCCTATCTGGTGGTTTTTTCTGTTCTATCTTCCCTCTTACTTCAGTGATAAGTTCCATCTCGACTTATCTCACCTGGGTTTACCCCTGGTTCTTGTCTATAGCGCCTCAACCGTTGGCAGCATTGGCGGGGGCTGGCTTCCGGCGCTGTTCAGGCGCGCGGGATTTTCTACCACGCGTTCGCGGCTCGCGGCCATGCTCTGTTGCGCCTGCGCAGTTGTCCCCATTTTCCTGGTGAACTATGTCCAATCGGAGTGGGTCGCGATCGCTCTGCTCAGCCTGGCTACGGCGGCACACCAGGGGTGGTCTGCCAACCTGTTCACCACCGCCTCTGATATGTTCCCGCGCAGTGCCGTCGGTTCCGTCACAGGGATCGGCGGCATGGCGGGTGCAGCGGGCGGAGCGCTGTTGATTAACTATGCCGGCTACATCCTGCAGCTAACTCACAGTTATGCGACCTTGTTTGCTATCGCAGCCAGCGTCTATCTTATCGCCATGCTCATCCTGGTTACGCTTGCTCCCGGACTTAGAAGAGTGGAGGCGCTGGCATGAGTCTTTACTGCTCCGTCGGGTCCGTTGATACCGACCTTTCGCCACTCGAGCTCCAGGAACTGCTCTTTGACGCTCTGGGCAAACTGGGCCCGCGCAGCCAAGTGCTTGCTGTACCGCCCGATCAAAGCCGCGCACACTCGCGCGCCGGTGAACTCACTCATGACGCGTGGAGATTCTATGGCGACCGCCTCAAGGCTGTTCTCCCTGCCCTTGGCACGCATACGGCCATGCGCCCGGATCAGTTGGCGCGCATGTTTGGCGAGATCCCGCAGGAGCTTTTCCATGTGCACCGCTGGCGCACCGACATTGAGACTCTCGGCGAGGTTCCGTCAGAGTTTATTCGCGAGCAGTCAGAGGGCAAGCTGGATTACGCGTGGCCGGCACAGGTCAATCGCCTCATCTCCAGCGGCGGCTTCGACCTGATCCTCTCCATTGGCCAGGTGGTGCCGCACGAAGTCATCGGCATGGCCAACTACACCAAGAACATCCTCATCGGGACAGGTGGCCGCATCGGCATTGACCGCAGCCACTATCTTGGCGCGGTCTACGGCATGGAACGCATCATGGGCCGCGCGGAGAACCCGGTGCGCAGCGTTCTAAACTATGCCTCAGACCACTTTCTCCGCGACCTGCCCATCGTCTACGTTCTCACCGTGGTTGCGCCGCGCGCCGACGGTACGCTCGCGGTCCGCGGCCTGTTTATTGGCGATGACACGGAGTGCTTCCATCTGGCCGCCGACCTGAGCCTCAAGGTCAACTTCGTGATGCTCGAAGAACCAATCAAACGAGCCGTTGTCTATCTCGACCCTCAGGAGTTTCATTCCACCTGGATCGGCAACAAAGCAGTCTATCGCACGCGGATGGCGCTGGCCGATGACGCTGAGTTGATCATCCTGGCACCCGGCGTGCGCGAGTTTGGTGAAGATCCGGCCATCGATCGGTTGATTCGCAAATATGGCTATCACGGCACGCCGGCTACCCTTGCAGCGGTCGAAGCCAACGCCGATCTGGCCGATGGCCTGGGCGCAGCGGCGCATCTCATTCACGGCTCATCGGAAGGACGCTTCAATATCACCTGGTGCCCCGGTCATCTCACGCGCGAAGAGATTGAGTCTGTCGGTTTTCGTTATGGCGATCTGGACGCGATGCTTGAACGCTACAATCCGAAGACGCTTGCGCACGGCTACAACCAGGTCAAGGGCGAGGCGATTTTCTTTATCGCCAATCCGGGGCTGGGACTGTGGGCACACCGCAGCCGTATCTCGAAAGGAAACTAGGATGAGTTTGAAGTTATTTAGCCTTGAAGGAAAGGTCGCAGTCATTGTCGGCGGCACATCCGGCATTGGCCGCGCTCTTTCGACCGGGCTGGCCGAGGCCGGCGCAACCGTTGTGGCCACTGCCCGGCGCCAGCAGCAGGTGGATGAGACTGCCGCGGAGATTGAGGCACTGGGTGGAAAGACTCTGCGCGTCGTCTCCGATGTCTGCGACCGCGCCTCGATCGAGCGCCTGCTGGCCGCTACACTGGAGCGCTTTGAGAAAGTTGACATCCTTATCAACTGCGCGGGAAAGATCAAGCGCACGCCCACGCTCACCATGCCGGAAGAGGAGTGGACTGCGATTCAGGATACCAATCTCACCGGCACGCTGCGCACCTGCCAGGTCTTCGGCAAGCACATGCTCGATCGCGGCTATGGACGCATCGTCAACTTTGCGTCTCTCAACAGCTTTGTAGCCCTGCGCGATGTGGCCGCTTACGCCGCAAGCAAGGCCGCCATCGTTTCCCTTACCCGCTCGCTGGGAATCGAGTGGGCCAAGCAGGGCGTGACGGTGAACGCGATTGCTCCGGGCATCTTTCGCACCGAACTGAACGCGCAACTGCTCGACAGCACGCCGCGCGGCGAGGAGTTGCTGATGCGTACGCCCATGGGTCGCTTCGGCAAGACGGAAGAGCTGATTGGCGCGGCCATCTATCTGGTCTCCGACGCTGCGTCGTATGTCACCGGGCAAACCCTGATTGTCGATGGCGGCTTTTTGGCCAGCGGCGTGAACCAGTAGACTTTTCATCGCAAGGACTCAGAAATCCACGGAGATGCCATGCAAGACGCACTGTGCGATATCGGCCTGATCGGCCTGGCTGTGATGGGGCAGAACCTCGTTCTCAACATGAACGATCACGGTTTCAAAGTTGCGGTGTTCAACCGCACCGTTTCCAAAGTCGATGATTTTCTCAGCGACGAGGCGAAAGGCACCGAGGTTGCCGGCGCGCACTCGATTGAAGAGTTTGTCGGCCTGCTCAAGCGTCCCCGGCGCGTGATGATGATGGTCAAGGCCGGCGACACGGTGGACCAGATGATCGATCACGTGCTGCCCTATCTTGATGCGGGCGACATTGTGATCGACGGCGGCAACTCGCTGTTCACCGACTCCAACCGGCGCACCAAAGCCCTGGCGGCGAAGGGCATCCTGTTCATTGGCACGGGCGTCTCCGGCGGCGAAGAAGGCGCGCGCTTCGGGCCGTCCATCATGCCCGGCGGCAATCCCGCGGCCTGGCCGCATGTGAAGGATATCTTCCAATCCATAGCAGCCAAGGTGGAAGACGGCACGCCCTGCTGCGACTGGGTGGGCGAGGACGGCGCCGGGCATTACGTGAAGATGGTCCACAACGGAATCGAATACGGAGACATGCAGCTGATCTGCGAGGCCTACGACCTGCTGCAGCGCGGTCTCGGCCTCAACGCCAATGAGTTGCACCAGGTCTTTGCCGACTGGAACCAGGGCGAGCTCGACAGCTACCTGATCGAGATCTCGAGTCACATCTTCGCCAAGAAGGACGACGATGGCGCGCCGATTGTGGATAAGATTCTGGACACAGCGGGCCAGAAAGGCACCGGCAAATGGACGGTCTTCAGCGCACTCGACCTGGGCCAGCCGGTGACGCTCATCGGCGAATCGGTCTTCGCGCGCTGCCTGTCGGCGCTCAAGGAAGAGCGCGTCGCCGCCTCATCCATCCTTGAAGGCCCTTCGGCAAAGGTCGTTGAAAGCGACCGGATCGCTTTCATTGAGGATGTGCGACGCGCCCTTTATTGCTCCAAGATCATCTCCTACGCGCAGGGTTACATGCTGCTCAAGGCCGCCGCGAAAGAAAATGGCTGGAACCTCAACATGGGCGGCATCGCGCTGATGTGGCGTGGCGGATGTATCATCCGCAGTCGTTTCCTGGACAAGATCAAAGAAGCCTTCGACAAGAATTCCGCAATCGACAACCTGCTGCTCGATAGCTTCTTTTCGGGCGCGCTCAACCAGTATCAGGCATCGTGGCGCAGAGCGATTGTGCATGCGGTCGAACTCGGCGTGCCCACGCCTGCGTTCTCCACTGCGCTCGCATTCTTTGACGGCTATCGCACCGCGCGCCTGCCCGCAAACCTGCTCCAGGCGCAGCGCGATTTCTTCGGCGCACACACGTATGAGCGCATCGACCGGCCGCGCGGGCAGTTCTTCCACACCAACTGGACCGGCCGCGGCGGACGTGTCTCGTCGACCACGTATAACGTGTAGGCTTCCGCAAATTGCCGGCACGCAACCAGGCCAGTTTGCACGATTCGCCCGCTAATCTCTGCGCCGGTGGCACCGTTCCCAGCCGGCGCAGTATATGCTTCAGAGCAAGGGTTCCACCTATGCCAGACAAACCGGAGAGCGGCACCAGATCGCAGACGCCGCGCTTCTCCTTTACCAACAAGGTGAGCGCGTCGAACAAGATTCCGCGGCAGATCAATCGCAACCTGATCTTCAATCAGATCCGGACGCGGCAGCCGATCTCGCGCGCGGACCTGGCGCGGCTTTCAGGATTGCAACGCAGCACAGTTTCGCTGATCGTTGAAGAGCTGCTGGCCGAGCGCTGGATCGTCGAGGGCTCGATGGGGCGCCTGCCGCGCGGCCGGCGGCCTACCTTTCTCAACGTCAACGGCGAACGCGGCGTGCTGGCGCTCGACATTCATCCCGCTCAAACGACACTGGCGGTCGCGGACCTGGGCGGCCAGATCATCGTTCAGAACCGCATACCGCTCCCTGAAGACCCACAGTTGGTGATCGCAGCCATCGTCAACGCCATCCAGGCCATGATCGCAGCCAACAAAGATCGCTCGTTCGACGGCATTGGCATCAGTCTTCCGGGCCGGCTCAACCGTCCATCGGGAAAGCCCAATCCCGGAGGATCGCCGCGCGATCAGCTCATCTTTGCTCCCAACGTTCACTGGCCCATTGCGCAGATCAAATCGCGCGTGGAGCAGGCCACGGGGCTGCGCGTGGTCGCAGACAACGTGGCCAATGCCTGCGCCTTGTCAGAGGTTTGGTTCGGCGACAGCGACGGCATGCACGACCTGGTGGTTGCCAATATCTCTGAGGGCCTGGGCACGGGGATTTTTGCCAACGGGCGCATTCTGCGCGGCGAAGGCGGCTCGGCCGGCGAGTTTGGCCATGTGCAGCTGGATCCGAACGGGCTGACCTGCGGCTGCGGCAGCCGGGGCTGCTGGGAGACGCTGGCTGCGAATCCAGCCGGCATGCGCTATTACAGTGAACTCGCGGGCAGGCCGTCACCGCCGTTCGACGAACTGCTGCAATTGGCTGCGAATGGCGATGCCGCCGCGATGAAGGCCATTGAGCGGATGTGCGCGGCGCTAGGCCGCGGCATGCATATGATTGCATCAGCGCTTGCCCCTTCTGAGATTGTGGTCGTAGGCGACATCACCTCGATCTGGAATATTGCCGGCCCGCTGATTGAAACCGAGATGCGCCGCATTCCGCTGCCCAGCGTTCCTCATTTGCGCCCCGCACACGAGGGAAACCGGGCGCGACTGCGCAGCGCCGTGGCTCTGGTCATGCATGATACGCAGCTATGACAACTTTGTTTGCGCATGACCGCGACCTTTAACCGCTTTCACACGCAGTTTCATCCACGAAAGGAAACACCATGCGAATCTGTTTTCTGCTGAAGGTCCGGGCGGACAAGCTGGACGAGTACAAAGAGCGCCACGCACACGTCTGGCCGGAGATGAAGGAAGCGCTGCGCAGCACCGGCTGGCACAACTACTCTCTGTTTCTGCGGCCCGATGGGCTCTTGATCGGCTATCTTGAGACGGACGATTTTGAAAAGGCCTGCGCGGGCATGAAGGATCATCCCGTGAATGCGCGCTGGCAGGCGGAGATGACGCCGTTCTTTGAAGCGATGGAAGGCAGCGCGCCGGACGACAGCATTGCGCCGCTCCAAGAGATATTCCACCTGGATTAGGATCGTCACGGCACGGGCGGCCTCGTGATGTCGCATGCGGCTCTCACCATAGAGGAGTAACCATCCATGCTCGAAAGCTTTCGCCTCACCGGTAAGAATGCACTTGTCACCGGTTCCTCGCGCGGGATGGGCGCGGCCATTGCGGTTGCGCTGGCTGAATCTGGCGCGAATGTTGCGCTGCACGCGTCGCGATCGGTTCCAGCTGAAGTGATTGCCCGCGTGGCGGCTACCGGCGTCCGGCACGTCGCGCTTGCCGCCGATCTCACCAATCCCGAGCACGCGCCCATGCTCATTGACCAAACCGTCGCCGCGCTGGGCTCGATTGACATTCTGATCAACAATGCGGGCATCACGCGCCGCGCGCCAGCTGCGGACTTCGCCATCGCCGACTGGGACGATGTGCTGGCCACCAATCTCACCAGTGTGTTTCGCCTGTGCCAGTGCGCGGGGCGCGCCATGCTGGCGCAGGGCTCAGGGAAGATCGTGAACATCGCATCGCTGCTCAGCTTTCAGGGCGGCATCACCGTGCCCGCGTATGCGGCGGCAAAGGGCGGCGTTGCACAACTGACCAAGGCGCTGGCCAATGAGTGGGCTGCGCGCGGTGTGCAGGTGAACGCCATTGCGCCCGGCTACATGGCTACCGACCTGACGCAGGGTCTGCAGGACGACCCGGTGCGCACGCGCCAGATCCTCGAGCGCATTCCCGCCGGCCGCTGGGGCTCGCCGGAAGATGTAGCCGGCGCCGCTGTCTTCCTCGCATCATCCGCCAGCAACTACATCAATGGGCACATTCTCGCCGTTGACGGTGGATGGCTGGCGCGATGAGTTGCAATTTCGCACCGTGAGAGGAATTTGCCGCAGTTTCATCGCAATCCTTGGCCGGCGGGATTATTCTCGCGGGCAACGGCGGTGACCATCCAGGCTCTCCTTCGCGCGTCCTGGCAACAAAACACGGCTGAGTTCGCAGAGAATAGAGTTGGATGAATTTTTTCAGGAAACAGGATTGAACGACATTGACAACAACACACACTGATATTCCGAGGTGGACGGCGGAGGAGTTTGAGCGGGCAGTGCTTGCATGCCAGCCGCGCGTCGCCGTGTTCGATTGCGATGGAACGCTGTGGAGCGGCGACTCTGGCTATGGCTTCATGGTGTGGTCGCTGGAGCAGGGGCTGGTTTCGCGCTCGACGAGCGACTGGATCGACACCCGCTACCGCGGCTACCTGGCCGGCAAGGTGAGCGAACTGGAGATGTGCGGCGAAATGGTGCAGATGTATGCCGGGCTGCGCGAGCAGGAGCTGCGCGCGGCGGCGGCGCAGTATGTGCGGGAGTTTGTCGCGGAGCGGGTGTTTCCGGAGGTGGCGTCGCTGCTGGCCGTCCTGCGCCAGGCCGGCGTAGAGCTCTGGGCCGTGAGCTCGACCAATCGCTGGGTGGTGGCAGAAGGGGTGCGCGGTTTCGGCATCCCCGAGGAACGCGTGCTGGCGGCCGAGGTGCGCGTGATCGACGGCGTCATTTCGAGCGAGATTGTGGCCGTGCCTACCGATGAGCTGAAGGCGGAAGCGCTGAAGCAGGCCGGGCTGCCGGCTCCCGACGCGGTCTTCGGCAACTCCATCCACGACCTGGCCATGCTGGAGATCGCGCGCAAGGCCTTCCCCATCAACCCTTCACCCGCGCTCAAACAGGCCGCGGCGCGGCTTGGCTGGAGCTACTTCCAGCCGTCTGCTGCCGAGGGCGCGGAGACAGCCGTCGGCGGGGAATAACTGCTGCTTGCTCCGCGCTCCATTTTCAGGCGCACCAAAGCAGGCAATGGCCGCTCGGTTCTGCA
>Ga0182030_10013146_pt1 | contig 16496 bp, 15 predicted proteins | sample 812S3MmetaG_FD_121299 | JGI IMG/M metagenome (GOLD analysis project Ga0182030, IMG submission 121299) | Permafrost microbial communities from Stordalen Mire, Sweden - 812S3M metaG (Illumina Assembly) | ecosystem: Environmental > Terrestrial > Soil > Wetlands > Permafrost | place: Sweden...
AGCATATCCATGCCGGCCATTTCTTCGATCGCCACCAGACGTGACACAATGGCCTTGAATTTCGCCAGCCGCTCGGCGCCGATCGCCATGGTGACCGAAAGCACGGCCGGCAGCGCCACCGGAATCGAAGCGACCGTGAGGATCAAAGCGAATTGCAATGTTTCGAGAAACGGATCGTGGCGGAACAAGGCCGCCAGCGCGATGACCAGTACCAATCCGATCGTTACCAGGATCAGAAAGTTGCCGATGCGCAGCACGGCGCGCTGGAAATGTGAGACGCTTTTCGCCTGTTCGACCAGACGCGCGGTCTTGCCGAAATAGGTGTTCATGCCGGTCGCCGTGACCAGGCCGGTCATCTCGCCCTGTTTGGCGATGGAGCCGGAATACGCGTCGTCGCCCGCTTTCTTGTCGACCGGCAGCGATTCCCCGGTCAGAGCCGATTGATCGACACTGAGATAGGCGCCCGCTATCAATTTCACGTCGGCGGGAACGACATTGCCGAGTTTTATCATCACGACGTCGCCGGGAACCAGCAGTCGCGCCTCGACGTCCCTCCACGTGCCGTCGCGCTTCGCCCGCGCCTTCAGGGCGAGCCGCTGCTTGAGGAGCGCAATGGCGTTGTCGGCCTTGTATTCCTGGAAGAAGCCGACGGCGGCATTGATGAACAGCATCACCAGAATGATCGTGAGATCGGCCCAATGCCTCAAAGCGGCGGATAGCGCGGCTGCGATTTCGATCATCCAGGGAATTGGGCCCCAGAAATAATGGGCGATGCGCTCGAAAGCGCTGACATGATGCTCGACGAGGGCGTTTTCGCCGAATTTCGCCAGTCGGAGCTTCGCTTCGGCCTCGGTCAGGCCGTTGGCGTCGGCCATGCCCTGAATCGGCGCTTGCGGACTCTTGACCCGTGTCGCCATCTGTTCCTGCGACATATCGTCCTCATCGCGTAATTCTCGCTGTCAAAGTGCGGGGTGATCAAAAAAGTCCCGCCTGCATCCGGATCACACTGCGCCTCCATTCAACCACGCGCAAATGACAGCTTTGCGCGGCTCATTGACGCGTTGGGCAACTCAGTCTCCTCGGCGGGCACAACCGGAATCTCGATGTCGGACGAGTAGACTCTGGCTCTTGGTGGAAAGCAGCCGTCCCTCGTTAGCCTGCGCCTAAGCGGCACGACTAAATCATCGTCCACGTCGCCGTGTTGGCGGAATTAGGTGCAATTGCTCGCCGAACCTAGTTCAGTCACTTGGCCGCCGATTGATCTAGTCTTTCGGCGCCTCGCCGATTTGCTCGGCGACGAGATAAAGCGGGCGGCCCTTCACCTCGGCGAAGACGCGGCCGATATATTCGCCCAGCACGCCGAGCGAAATCAGCTGCACTCCAGCAAAGAACATCACCGAGATGATCAACGATGGAAAGCCCGGCGCCTTAATCCCGACAACAAGAACCTCCAGCAGGTAATAGACGGCGTTGACGAAAGCGAAAGTGGCGACAGCCATACCGACATAAGTCCATCACCGCACCGTGATAATCACGCCCTCGCCGACTGCGTCTGAGTCGAACGCGACGGCGCGGTGCGCCCATTCGGTCAGGCCCGAAGGGTATCCTTTGCGACCAGCGAGCTGATGATGGATTAATTTCCGCTTCGACTCGTTCTTTGACACGCTTGCCGCCTTCGGCGAACGACCGGAACGGGTCATGAAGAGACCGTCGCGGGCTTCGCCGTGAAGGTCAGCAAAGAGCCGATACCCGAACTAAGAAAAATGGTGGGCGATATAGGGATCGAACCTATGACCCCACCCGTGTGAAAAGTATGACCTGAAATTCACCGCGGTTCTGACCGGTATAAAAACCTATGGTTTTGTTGATACCTAGGCCCGCGTGCGGTATAAAGAGGAATACGCCGGTAGGGCATACGTGACGCTCTGGTGACGCCTCGGGGACCGCAATGCCGAAATTGTCCGACGCTTCCATCCGCAACGCCGTCAAAGCGGCGGCCACATCAGCCAAGCCGATGGTCGTCCTGCGCGATGCGGACCCCGTCGGACTGGCTCTGCGCGTCCGCAAGACGGGCAAGCACAGCTGGGTCTATTTCTATCGCCGTCCGGGCTTGGGGCGCGCCGGTCGCGTCCAGACGGTCACCATTGGGAGCTATCCCGACGTCGACCTCGCCACCGCCCGGGCGAAGGCCAAGACGTTGGTTGCAGGCGTCGTCGGTGGCGCAGACCCGGCGACCGACCGCCGCGCAGAAAAAATGCGCGAGAAGCGGCTGCTGGCCACCGTCATCGACGAATATGTCGCCGATCTGCGCAGCCGACGCATCGTCAAGACCGATCAGATCGAATCGGCGCTGGCGCGCGGCCTCGACGGTCTCAAGGGCCGCGAGGTCGATACCATTACCCGCGCCGATCTTGTTGACGCTGTCCGCGCTCTTGAAGCCGACAAGCTGCCGGGGGCCGCCGCCTACCTTCGGACCTGTTCAAGGACTCTGATGGAATGGGCGGTCAACGAAGGGCTGTTGCAGGGCAACCCGCTGGCCGGATGGCGCAAGCCGAAGGCGTCGCGCGCCGAGAAAACGGACGACAGCCGCCGCAAGGGCCGCGCCCTTGGCGATGCTGAAATCAAAGCGATCTGGGCCGCTTGCGAAGGCGTCACGCCCTTCGGCGGCCTTGTACGGCTCGCCTTGCTCACCGGCATGCGCCGGAATGAACTTTCCGGCCTAAAGTGGTCCGACATCAAGAGCGACCGGATCGTGATCGCGGCGTCAAGAGCAAAGACTGGCGAATCGCACGCGGTGGCGACGACCAGCGCCATGAAGGCCGTTCTCAATCAGCAGCCCCGGACGAAGAGCCCGCTGGTTTTCGCCAGCATGAAGCGCCCCGGCGCGGAAATGAGCGGCTGGTCGAAGTTGTTGCCGCGCCTGATCGACAAGGCGGCCGTCGCGCCCTTCACGATCCATGACCTGCGGCGCACCTGCCGTACGATCATGAGCCGCTGCGGCGTGCCGGACGATATGGGCGAGCTGGCGATCGGCCACGCGCCGGAGCGGCTACTCAGCCTCTACAATCATGACGCCCGCTGGTCTGGCCGCACCAGCGCCTTCGCCAAGGTTTCGGACCACATCACCGGCCTGCTGCAGGACGGCGGCCCGAGCGTCCAGCCACTGAAGCGGAGGGTGCGGGCATGAAACGGCGTGATCCTCGCTTTCAAGGCCTTGGCGGCGCTCAGCCAGCGCGTTGCGCGGAGCGCGTCGCCGAAGCGGCTGAAGTTGCCGCCTTGGTGATGGATTCCGTCGCGCCACCCATGACGCCGCAGCAGCGGATCGACCTCGCGGTCTCCATCGCTGGAAAAGTCTGTGACGCCGCCGACGTCGCCGAGGCGCGCCGCGAAGGGGCCGCCACCGCCCGCACGAGAAAGCGTGTGCCGAAGAAGGCCAAAATCCTCGCCGAAATCGAGAAAGCGCGAGCCAGCGGCTGGAACCGCGAGAGCGCCTCTCGCATCGCACAGAAATTCCGCGTGAAGCCCCACTACGTGCGCAGACTGAAAAACGGAGCGAAATAGCGCAGACATGGCTTCATCCGCTATCCGGCCGTCGCCGAGCGCATCGAACAGGGCTTCCGCGTCACCATTCCCGACTTCCCGGGCGTGGCCGCGACCGGCGACACGATGGGCGAAGCCATGGACGCTGCCGAGGCGGCGCTGGCCCGGCGCATCGCGGCAATCGTCGCAGCCGGCGTGATCGTGCCCGAACCATCGTCGATGCCTGATGTGCAAGACGACCCGGCCCACACCGGCAGCATCTTCGGCCTCGTCATGGCCGACGTATCGCTATGGCGTCCCGAAGTCGTGAACTGACGCCCAGAACAAGCATTTCTGAAAACTACGCCCGGCGTGCAGAAAAGCGGTCCTGTTAATGATCAGGAGGACCGTTTCGCGACCCTATACCTGCCTGACCGCCGCGATTGTCGCGGTCCAGATGGGTGTAATTCAATGTCCAGCCGTTCCATCGCCGATGTCCTGCGCGATGAATACCTGAACGACGTCGAAGTCGCCAAGATCATCGGCTGCTCGCGTCAGTCCCTCAAGCAATGGCGCATCATGCAGCCGCCGCGCGGGCCGAAGTTCGTTCGGTTCGAGCGCATGGTCCGGTATCGCCGCAGTGACGTCCAGAAGTGGATCGATTTGCGCCCCAGCGCCGGAGGCGTCTGAAATGACCCAGACCGTCGATCAGACCAAACTGCTAGCCGATCCGCAATCCAAATAGCAAAGCGCCGCCGGCTGAGGGAACCGACGGCGCGCGCCCCGTGTCTGAAAACACAGAAAAGATCGGCTGGGAGCCGGCTCTTTTCTAGCATTTTCAGAGCGGCGGCGCCACCCCCGTTTCCCTGCCAGTCGGCTCCAAATTCAACAGGAGCCAGATCAAAATGGAATCTCAAAAGCCAAACCGCCTGATGCGTCGCCTTGCGGCCCGTGATCAACGCCGGGGCAAGTCGAGTATTACTATCGAGCCCGCCAGCCAGCTCCGCACATATGCGTTCCGCAGCGGCGCGCAGCGCGGCATCTACGATTCCGAACTTGATCAGGATGTCGCGCTCACTTTGCTCAAAAAAGGCGGAGGCGTGAAATGATTTCCTCCGTTTTATCCTCTTTTATCGACGCGCTGCCCGTCGAGATCAGCGGCATGATCAACAAACTCTGCGCGGGACAGGGCAATTCCGACGACGCGGTCTTCGCTGCGGTCGCGAACCGCATCCGCGTCAAGCGCGGCCTGCCCGTGACGGAAAAATTCCAGCGCCGCTGGGACGGGCTGGACGGCCTTGGCAACGCGGCCTACGCAGTCAACGATCTGCTGAAGCCTTTCGACGACGGGATTGAGGCAATGGCCGCGCAGGCGGGACTGGCCGGCGCTCTCGGCGACTGGGGCGTCGCCTTCAACGGCTACGCCAATGGTCATGACGCCGATTGGACCCCGCCCGACGCGGAAGCCCCAGAGAAGCCCGAGGAGGCCGAACAGGCAGGCGCTACTGATGCTGGGGAGGCTGGCGCCGCGCAAGCTGACGAGGCTCCGCGGCAGGAACACCCTCGCCCCGCCTTCGACGCGCGGGCAATGGCCGCATTCCTGAACATGCTGCTCGGGCTGCGCGATAAAGTCACGCTGTCCGCCCTCAACGGAAAGGCGCCGAAAAAGGGCGACGCGCGCCGCTACCAAGAATTGCGCAAGACCGGCGTGATGGAGACAGTCTTCCTCATGACGCTCGACAGCGGCGTCGCGGACGCTCTCAAGTGGGCGCTCCAATGGAACGCCAAGGAGGGCTGGAACCTTTACTGGCAGGCGCTCGAGGACGGCGTCCCGGTCGCGCTCTGGTGCGATTACGACACAGAGGAGGCGGCGCAGGAGGCCTTGCCGAATTTCTGCCGCGTCTGGGGCGTCGAGCCTTACCAAGTCCATGTTGTGCACACGGGGACGCTCCCCTTTCCGCGCTACCAGTTGCTGGTCGCTCCAGTCGTCATGCCCAGTGAGCCCGTGGCGAGGGCCAAGGCGGCCGCGCACCTGACCGGGGCTGATGTGACGGTCTACGATCAGGCGCGCCTCCTGCGCCTGCCCGGCTCGATTGCGTGGCCCTATAAAAACGGACGCGTCTTGCCGGCCCGCATTGCGGAGACCGTGATGTGGACGCCGGCGACCGAGCGCCCCTTCACTCTGAATGCGCCCGAGCCCTTCGTGGAGCCGAAGCCGCAGCCGGGCGCGGCGGGACAGCGGCGGACGTTCAGCGGTGCGAGTCTGCAGACCGCGCGGAAGTTTCATGAGCTGATCAAGCGCTACGAAATCCTCACCGGCGAGGGGCGTGGCCGCCGCAAGCCGTGGCTGGCCTATTACGGGTTGCTGCTCGAGCTGGGCGCGCCGGAAGGCGAGGCGGAGTCGATGTGGATCGAGGTTTGCAACAACACGGCGTCTGCGGACCAGATCGGCGAAGCCATCAAGTGGGTCGAGAAAAGCGCCGGGCGCGCCGAGCGCGGCGAGACGGTCATTGGCTATGGCACTTTCGCCTTCTACCTTCGGCAGGAGAACCTGACGAGCGAGGAGAGGGCCTTTATCGACAAATTGGGCCAGCCCTCGGTCGACTGGGGTGAGGCCATGAATGGCGCCGGGGCGGCCTCTGGGGCCTCTGAGGAAACCGGGGCGGCGAACAACGCCGGAGCCAGGGCGGCGGAAGACGATCCATTCAAGAGCGCGAGCGCCCAGAACGATCCGCTGGACGGCTTTCGCTTCGTCTCCGGCGACACGCCCAAGCAGCCGCGCTATCTGGTGAAGAAGCTGCTGCTGTTGAGCGGCGTCGCGTTCTTCGCGGGACAGTCGGGAGCCGGCAAGACCTACCTCGTCACCGATCTGGCCGTGTCGCTTGCGTCGGGCAAGCTATTCTTCGGGCACAAGGTGCGCGAGAAAGTCGGGGTGGTCATTCTGGCCGCCGAGGGTGCCGGAACACTCCACAGCCGCATCTGGATGGCGGCCAAGCACAAAGTCGAGGGTGGAGCAGAAGGTCTGCCCATCGCCTACCTCGACAATGTGCCGAACCTCGCCGACGAGGCGCAGGCGCACCAGATGACCAATCGCCTGAAGGCGATTGACGCTATGTTTAGGAAGAGATTCGGCGTCCGCCTCGGCGCCATCATCATCGACACAATCAGCGCCGCCTGCGTCATCGAGAAAGAGAATGACGCTGGCGCAATCAACGCCGTGATGCAGACGCTGGGTAAAATGAGCGCGAGCCTCAATGCCGCGGTCATTCCGGTCCACCATTACGGCAAGGATGTCTCTACCGGCCTGCGCGGATCGAGCGCGTGGCACGCCAGCGCCGACATGGTCCTCTCCGCCCTCGCTGATCGCGACCAGACCACCGGGAAGAGTTCGAACCGCCGCCTGTGCGTCGCCAAGAACCGCTTTGGCGCGGAGGGCTGGAGCAGCGGCTACATGCTGGCCGGGGATGACATCGGCATCGACGAAGACGGAGAGCCCTACGGCGACTCCTATATTGTCGTGGCCGACCCGGAGGCCGCATCGGAGCGCGCGACGCCTCAGAAGCTGTCCAAGGCCGGGAGGATATTCCTCGACGTGTTGATTGGCATGATTGACAGGCACGGCGTTCAGTTCGATCCGCTCGGCGACGGCGTGATGGTCAAGGCTGTCGACATGGAGAAGGTACGCGCCGAGTTTAACTCGCGTTGGCATGCGGACGGCGACACCGAACGCAAGCGCGCTGACGCCAAGCGCAAACGCTTCAACTCCGGGCGCGACCAGTTGCAGGATCAGGGCCGCATCAATTTCCGTCAGGCGAATACGAACGGCGTGAGTTATGTTTGGCTGGTCGAGCCAAAAGATAAAACCTGGGATGGATCGAATGTTTTTGGTTCCCCTCCCTCGACTTCGGATGACGACTGAGCGGACGCCTTAAAATGCGGACGGACGGGGGGTATACTACCCCCCCCGTCCCGTCCGTCCGCAGAAGGCTGCGGACGACGTCCGCAAAAATCCGCATCCGTCCGCATCGTCCGCTTAGGCGTAGCCATAGAGAAAAAGAGCATATTCCGACAGGCGCATACGGTTTTTTACGGTTCGTTCGCTCTGTTCGCATCGTCGCATCGAGGTTAACGCAGACAGCCGCTACATATGGACTTGGCGGAGAGCCAGATCGAGACCGCCTGATCGGCCGCAATCGGCTCGAAGCCGTCATTCAGGATCGCGTCCTGATCTTTTCAAACTGACCGCAACGGGGCGGTTTATACCGCAGAAACAAGCCATGGAGGGTGGCATTTGAAATTTTGCTCTGTTACTATTTTCCGACTGCTTCCTGTTCGTCCATCATAACTCACTAGAAATTTGGCATCATGGCTAATAATAAAGACAGTACCGCTCCTACTTGGAGCGACGTTAAAGCCAAATTGATAACTTTTGAAAGTTCAACTCTGATTGCGTTGGTTCACGATCTGTATTCCTCAAGCGCGGATAACAAAAATTTCCTGCATGCCCGTTTCGGGATTGGGGCTGATATTCTTCAACCATATAAATCTATTATAGAAAGATGGCTATGCCCGGACCTTTATAAAGGCCAGAGTTATTCCATAAGCAAGGCGAAAAAGCCAATTTCTGATTATAAGAAGGCTGCCGGACGACCAGAAGGTATGACAGATTTGGCGATATGTTATTGTGAAAACGCTATTTCTTTTATCAATGAATTCGGGGTTGACGATGAAAATTATTACTCCGCTTTGTGCCTAATGTTTGTGCGGGCACTAGATACGGTAATGCTGCTGCCCAAAACTCAGCGAGAGGAGTTCCTTGATCGCTTACATGATGTCATGACTTCTGCGCAGGAATTTGGATGGGGTGTATATACCGAATGCAATGAAGAGTGGAAGAAGGCAGGACTTGATCTTGATGACTGAAGGTGGCTATTCCGGCACGTGGCGATTTGCCGGTGCTGCGCAGCCTTTTCTCTGCACTGAAGGTCAGCAAACCGCCGATCTCTGCCGTTACATCGAGCGCGTGGCCCCCTCTATATGTAGTGTGTGTCTGTGTTAACCGGGTAGGGAAGGTTTAAGGAGGAGGTCGACTGCCGACAGGCAAATACGCCCAATGCCGTGGCGAACAGCGAGACATTCCCGCGCTTGATCGTTTCGCACGCGAATGAGATTATTCGTCATGTCAAACAGGCCGCCAGCTCGAATCGTCGAAATCATCGAGGAGCTTCGCGCGGGGTCCTCCCTGCGACAGGCCCTCATCCGTCGTCGCATGTCCGCTACCTACTTCCACTCCGTCCTTGTGCGCGACCCGGCGCTCGCGCGCATCTACATGGACATCAAGAACGACTCTGGCGTCGGCGCCGTCCATGCCGCGTTCGATGCTGGTGACCCCCGAGCCATCGGCATCGCGATGCGCAAGGCCGACAGGATGCTGCCGCGCCGCAACTGGGTTGCCGAGGCCGAGGAAGCCACCAAAGCCCGCCGGAACCGGCGACAAGCGGAAGACATTCAGACGCTCGTTCGGCTTGAAGCGAAGATTGCCGCCGGGCGGCAGAAATCTCAGCGCCGCGCCAACCATCCGCCTCCGCTCATCACGATTGACGACCTCAAGGCCAAGGGCGACGTGATCGACGTCCACGACCTGCGCCGCCAGGGCGCGCTGCAGCCGGAATGGACCGTCATCAACAGCCCGTCGCGACACCCGAGTGTCGAGAAGCTGGTTGCGGCCCGCTTTCGGCTGCAGGTCCACCGCCGGGGTCGAGACATTCCGCAGTCCATAGCCATCGGGTGGCATCCGACGGCTGTCTGTGATCAGCCCCTGTTCCGGTGCGAGTGCGACCGCCACGCCGTGAAGCTCTACCCGGCCCGCGGGCTCTACGTTTGCAGGTGGTGCGCCATGCCGGGTGCCTCGACCCGCTACAAGGCGAGCGGCAAGGACAGGCCGGCCATGCGGGTACGCATCCGCACGCCTGTATTCCACGGCGTCAAAAATGACAGGCGCGACCCCGCGACCGGGCGATTTCTGCCTGCGAGCCGCCAATGATCGAGCCCGCCGATCCGCTCCTTGTCGCCCTGATCGCGGCTGCCAGGAGGCAATAACAAATGGAGAAAAGAAAGGCACGCTCAAATGGAAAACACGAAACGAAGCCTGTGGAGCAGGATATTTGGAAGTGCAAAATGGTCTCCAGATGGGCCTTATCAAGACAATCAAGACCTTTCGATAGTCAGTTATCGGGAATTGCTGGAAGATTTTAGGCAGCTTTCTGCCGTATACGAAGCCGCGGCGTTCAGGGCTAACTCAAATAATCCAGCAGAAATGAGAAACGAACGTATTGGAAATCGTATCCAGAAACTTGAGGACGAAATTGAGCGCCGCGCCGATACGGAAGAAGGCAAGCGCGAAATTGCCAGAGTGAGCGCCAATGGTAGCAGCAACATCAGCGCTGCCATGGCCAAACACGACCGCCGCTGTGCTGCGGACGCTGCCTACCGGGCGCGTACCGACACTTTGCGTCAGGAATGGCTTGCCGCAGCAGTGAACTCCGCGCAGGCGACGGAGACGAAGGAGAAGGTTGACAGTGAAATAAAAGCATTTACAGCCGACCACGAAAGCCGCGAAAATGCCCTAGAGGAAGCTCGGGAGAAGGCCATGGAGGAATTGGACCTCCTCCCGGACAATTTTGCCAACGAATATTGCGACCGTAAGAAGGCACTTGAAAAGGATTGGTCCGATTATTGTAACATTTCTCGGCAAAAATATATGGACGCCGTAGCCGAGTCTAGCGCCGCCGCACAGGTACTCGAAATTGCCATCAAGGCCTTCCAAGTAGAGACAGGCGGCGCCGCGTTGAGCTACATGCTGCGGGTCGCAAATATGGAGGAAGACACCATCCGCCGCGTGGCCGCATTGGAAGCCAAGACTGTTGCCAACGGCTACAACTCCGCTGAAGCCGCGACCGCCGCCATCATGGCCGCTAACATCTGGAGAAAATACGCGATTTAACGGCAGGAGACGAATACTCCATTAGAACTTTAAACGGCTCGCGAGACATACAAATTATTTCTACAAATTCGAGTTCCTTCCCCAGGCGAAGCGGGCGTTTGTAAAAGGCATTCTCGGAGTCTGAGGATGGGAGCGGTCGCGCCACGGAGGGCCAACTCATTTGTCGGCCCGCACCACGGCCTCGTCCGCTTTTCGCACGCCTGCCGGCGTATTCGGTATTATGGAGCTACGCGACTACGTGAGCCGACCATAAGGTCAGCGCGGCAATAAAGACTGCTCTGATGGCGTCAATCATCTCGAATGCCGCTCCGACCATTCGCGCGCCAATCGTTGCGCTTCGACAACCTGCGCCGGAGCCATCATCGCGGTCAGATAATTTCGATTAGTGGCGGCGTTACTGCCGGCGGAAGTTGAAGTTTGAGAGGCCGCCAGATTGAACCACATGTGGGCCAACACGTAGTCTTGCGGCACGCCCTTGCCGTCACGATAGGCCGCGCCGAGCAGAGACTGCGCTTCGGCGTCTCCATTCTCGGCAGCTTTGCGATACCATTCGATGGCCTTGGCATAGTCCTGCGGCACACCATGGCCTTCGGCATACAATCTGCCAAGGCCGGTCTGTGCGGGTCTGTACCCTTTCTTTTCTGCTTTCTCGTATAAAATCGCGGCTTCGAGACCATTCTGCGCCAAGCCCTGGCCGTGCTCGTACATCCAGCCGAGAAGGTACGTATGATACGCCTCTTGCCAGTCGTGGTCTTTCAGATTATTGCGCAGCGCATCAACGACGGTTGCATAATCCTGCGGTCCGACATGATCCTTTGCATACATATTGACCAGTTGATCTCGCACGCCTGTTCGGTCGAAATCTAGAAGAGCGTCGTTGCTAAGGCATGTGCGGAGCCACGCCACTGCCGACCCGTAGTCTCCGATTCCCTCATATGCGTCAGCGATCAAGCCTGCCATAGCCAAGTATCCCCCGTCGAAGGCCTTGCGTGCCCATTTGATGGCTTCGGTCTCGTTTTTCGGCAGGGAGTCACCACGCGCATATAAGGAAGCTAACCACGCCTGCGCTTTAAGATCGCCTTGCTCAGCTTTGGCGCGGATCAGTTCAAGGGCTTTATGGGTATACGCGATAGCTTGCGCGTGATCTGGCGCTACGCCTTGGCCTTTTTCAAAGGCCGCGCCAAGGCCGAGGTACCCATCTGCGCTGATGAGAGCGTCGCCCTGTTCAGCGGCCTTGCGGTACCACACGATGGCTTGGGTATAGTCTTGCGATTTTTTTTCTGAGTTCAGATTGTCAAGGATAGATTTATGTGAATACAGCATGGCAAGGGCAGTCATGGACTTGGCGCTGCCTTGATCGGCGGCCTTGCGGTACCAAATGACGGCCTGTTCTTTGTCGTTTGGCCATCCCGCATCGTAAAGAACCCCGAGCATGTACTGCGCTTCCTCGTTGCCTTGATCGGCGGCCTTGCGATGCCACAGAGCGGCTTGATTCGAGTCTCTCGGGACACCTTCGCCAAATTCATACATGTGGCCAAGCTGAGTTTGCGCGGCAGCGTCTCCTTTTTCGGCGAGCGGGCGCACGGTCGCGATGGCGGAATCCCACAGCGCAGCGGCGCGCACGGGATCTTTCGGAACGCACGATCCGTATCCATACAGTCTTCCAAGCAAGGTTTGCGCTCTGGAGTCGCCCTGTTCGACAAGAGGTCGCAGAAGCCGTAGCGCGACTTTGCAATTTTTGTTGAAATAGGCGTCGTCCGCATCCTCAAAAGGCCCTGCGTATGCGGGGCCCGCGAGCAGCGTGAGCAGCGCGGCGATCTTGACGATCTTCTTCACGGTCTTCACTTCTCAAAATCCTTGACGCGGGCGATAGCGCGCTCTCGCGCCGCAGCCTCGACATATGCGCAGAAGTCGCCGCCATGTGTCGAGAAGGCGAAAACGCTGGAATGACCCTAACACGCCCACCACGGTCGCAGTAACCGTTGCCGCCGCAATGGCTAGCATAGAAGCCGCGCGCCGTTCGCCGTCGGGGCCAAGATCGGCGGCTAGAGCGGTTCCCTCTTGCCTGGAATCGTGAGTTTGTCCAAAGTCCGCGCTTGATGACGCCATCGCCAACTGTTGCGCGGCGTTGACGCGGCCGAGTGCGACAACTTCTTCACATGTTGCGGCTACGGAATCGACTAAAAGGGAACTGCTCTTCTGTAACGGGCCTCAGTTAGTCAATCCCTTTTTGCGCTGCCCTATCGCCGGATCGCTCTTCTGTCCGTGGTCGGCGCATGGCCGCCACCTGATGGGATTAGATGAGGATGAGGCCGGCCAATCTAGTTGCGCGTGGTCGTTGCCGCCACGGAGCATTCCACGGTCTGACCTCGTCCATCGTCCCGGCGAAGGGACTTCGCTTCGGGAAGGCTGGTGTTTTGACCCGCCCGAAAACTGCTGTCTCGTATCCTCCTATGCGGCCACAGGCTTGAGCGAGCCAACGGGCTCGCCGGCGAACGGAGTTCCGTCGACCCACATCCGGTGCAAGATGACGCCGAGCTTGCGCGCCAGCGCCACCTTCGCCTTTTTCATGCCTGCCCGCCGGGCCAATTTCATCGCCCAGCTCTTCAGCATGCTCGCTCCTTTAAGCGGCCGTGTCAGAATGATATGGGCCGCCTCGTAAAGAGCCGTGCGCACCGCGGCGTCGCCAATCTTGCTGATCCGGCCGCTGACGTCCTTTTCGCCGGACTGATATTTCTTGGGCGTCAGTCCAAAATGCGGCCCCACCTGTTTGGAGGACTTGAAGCGGCCAGGATCGTCGATCGCCGCGACATAGGTCAGCCCGACAATGACCCCGACGCCTGGCGCCGACATTAGCAACCGCACCCGTTTGTCATCGCGCGCCATTGCCCGCACCCGCTTTTCAAACCCATTCAACTCGCGCAGCAAAACCTCGTGCGCTGCCAGCAGCGCCTTGGCGACGATCTCCAACGTCGCATGGCCCGCGACCAGTTCCTCAATCCGGCGACCGAAGCGGTTTGGCTTCGTCGCCCCGACCTTAAGGCCAAAACCGCGTAATATGCCGCGCAGGCTCATCTCAACGTCGAGAAGCTTCGACTGGACCAGTTTGCGCGCCGTCAGCAAAGCGCGAACCTCCTGCGCTGACATCGACTTGCAATGAACCGGACGGAACCAGCCGAGCCGCATCAATTGCGCAATCCCACGCGCATCCTTTCGATCGGTTTTGACAGGCATCGCCTTGAAGGCGTCGCGCACATGCCGCGTCTCCAGCAACTCCACCGCCAAGCCCTCTTTTTTCATCGCCGCGTAAAGCCATTGCGACAACGGACCCGCCTCCAGTCCGATCCGGGCAAGGCCAAGACCCAGCCCGCCAAACCACGCAATCAAGGCTTCAGGCTCGCTTAGGACTTTCGCCTCGCGCACGATCTTGCCGTCAGAATCGACCACGCAAACGCTCGACTCTTCCAATGACACGTCAATTCCAGCATAATAATCCATGGTCGACCCTCAATGATGTTTGGAGCAGGCGAAAGCCTGACTCCGTTGTTCACACCATCATTTTGAAGGACGACCACCCGTTCCCGCCAGACCCCATTGGCGGCCGGCCCGTTACCCCATCTAGGTCCCTCTCCGCGGCCGAGGGGCATGCGCCGGGCGCGCCACGTGAGGCACGTTATCGGCTGACCGAGGCTGAAGGCCGCTTGTCGCCGAGGATGCACAAGAAGCCGTCGGATTATGCGGCGCTGCTGAACCACATCCACTGATGTTCCCGATTCGATCCGGTCGTCCAAAATTTTCTGTTCAGGCTTTGCTCCCTGTCGGCAGAGGCCGGCGGGACATTAACCATAAGCGCGATTACGACGAGGTTTTATTTATAGTCACCTCGTTGGGTATTCCTTTTTGATCGATTCAGCTGACTCCGCTTGGTGCAGATTTTCATATTCCTTTTTCGACGGCATCAACAAGCTGATGTACGGCAAGATTGTTTCGTTTATTTTACGTACGGAGGTCGGTTGTTGCGAAACCCACTGGTCAAATTTGGTTCCAAGCGTAGGTACGTCTCCTACCCAACGGATGTTGATTGCGTCTTCGGTTGTCAATTCAAGCCTTTTGGAAGCCAATACAATCAATGAACGCACCCGACGTAGGTCTTTAACTAATCTTAATTGTCTCTCGTCAGTAGGGTTTTTACCGAGTTGACTTAGCCAAAATTCTTCAGAAAGGTCAGCCGCAAAACCTATTGTGCAGCCGTCTTGCTTGACCGGCTTTTTACCTACCACAGGATCTGGCTGCGCTTCTCTCAATGCCTGAAGAATGTCATGCAGAAATCTTTTCGGGTCTCCCGGCTTCATTGTTTTGTCTGTCACGTCGTATAGATCAGAAATTTCGATGAAATCTAGTAGTTCACCGATTACATGAACATCTCTTGCATAGTTTGATATAAGCGTTTCCCGGAAATTGACGCCAATCATTCGGTGTCTCAAATCCTCAAATTTCTGCTTATCAGCAGGAGACAGTTGAGCGCTAAGTTGTTTATTATTATTATTATCTGGTAGGTGTGAAACTATCTCAGTTTGAGCAACTGCAAGAGTTTGAAGCTCTATCGCCATGTTGTTGTTGGCATTGATATTAAAATTGTCTATATCGGCAACAGCAGTCGATGGCGTACAAAAATAATCAGATGCTTGAACAGGAGCGGTTGTTAAAACAATAGTTATGATTGAAGAAGCCAAAAGGTACCGCAACATTATGAATTTCCTATGCTTGCTCAGTCGGGATTTAATGCACCCAATACGAATACCAAATTGAATGATTCCAGCTCTCTGACTAAAAAACCGAAGTGGAGAGCGCCATCTGCCTAAATATGACGGCTCGAACGTCGAGTCGTCAACGATTTTGTCTCCGCATTCCTGAAGGCGGCGCTTTCTTTGCGCCGACCCAGTTGCGATATTTAATTTGTATCTCGATGAGGTTTTGGACCTCAGCCAACCTGCCTCCCTCGGCAAGGTGGCTCCCGAACAGGGGATGCGGCCGTCAGGCAATCAAGGAGGCGCTTCATGCTCTACGTCGGCATTCTTTGTCCACATCCTAACGGCTGGCGCGTGCGCATCCCCGACATCGAAGGTTGCTGGCAAGATGGGCCTACGCCTGCGGAGACCATCGCGGCAGTGACCGCCGATCTGCGCGACCATGTCGAATCTGCGGCAAGCATCGGTCACCGGCTGCCGGCGCCGACGCCGGCCAAAATGGTTGTCCTCGTCGAGGGACCCAGGCCGGATGAGATCGTCGTCCTCATCCCCATCACACCGCCGGCGCCCGATCTGAGCTGCCCCGGGCTAACGGCGGATCAGTGGGAGGGGTGGGATCATAGCACTTGAAGGAGAGCTTCATGGGCAAAGAGGCAGCAACTGCCGCGCGACATATGTGGAACGGCCCTCCAGGCAAGCGCTTTTTTCAGACATTTCATCCTGCGGGAACGGTGCGGTCATATGTCCGGCCTTTCAGTGCGGTCATGGACCGCTGGCCTTGATGAAATTCGCGATGCGAGGGGCTAATCAATCAGACGCGCTGTAAGCGCATTGTCGCGCCGGCCACTCTCGCCTCGGGATTTCGTCCCGTGGAGTCATCGTCTAATTATGCACCTCGCCTCTGTCCGGCGTCTGCGCCGGTCAGTCTGTCCTGGTCGTCTTTCGGCTCAGGCGCTTGTTGCGCCGCTCGCCGCACCAGTATTCCGATATGTTCCACCCTTGGTGAGCAGCGCCCAGATGATCCGCGCCATCTTGTTTGCGAGCGCGACCGCGACGACCTTGAAAGGCCGTCGCGCCAAAAGCGCGATTAGCCATTGCGGCGCTTTGTCGTTGCCCTTCACGCGTCGCAAGACCGACGTCGCGCCACAAACGAGCAGCGAGCGGAGCGTCGGATTGCCCATTTTCGATATGCCGCCGAGCCGCTCCTTGCCGCCGCTCGAATGGGG
>Ga0182030_10013147_pt1 | contig 16495 bp, 14 predicted proteins | sample 812S3MmetaG_FD_121299 | JGI IMG/M metagenome (GOLD analysis project Ga0182030, IMG submission 121299) | Permafrost microbial communities from Stordalen Mire, Sweden - 812S3M metaG (Illumina Assembly) | ecosystem: Environmental > Terrestrial > Soil > Wetlands > Permafrost | place: Sweden...
CTCAGTAACGGCCGGCGCCGCATGGGTCACCACATGTCCGTGTCCAGTCAGGGCACGCCGCACGGTTTCGTTGCCGTCGAGGTTGATGGGGCCGTCTTCGCCAAACTCGACGGCAGCGGTCGCGTCACGCGCGACGGGGAGCCCATCAGCGACGAGATGGTGGTCAGCCTGGCTGCGGTTCGGGCGCTCGCGGAGTTTGAGTTCCTTAACGCCACGTACTCAGGTGACGAACTGACCCTTCATCGCACGGTGAACCTGGGTGTCATTCGCGCCATTGCCGAGGACGGCATGCTGGTACCGGTCGTTCACGCGGCCGCCGGTTTGACGCTGCGCGCCCTCGCGCGCCGAGTGAACGAACTGGACGAGCGCGTCGCCTCACGCCAGCTGATGGCGGACGACCTGATGGGCGGCACGTTTACCATCGCCGGTGCCCCGACGGAGCACACGCTATGGGCGAAGCCGATCATCATCCAGCCCGAAGTCGCCATCCTCTCCATGGGAGCCGTACGCGTCGTGCCGGTTGTGTCCAGTGATGGGACGACACTCGGAGTCGGACGTCGCCTCATCCTCGGACTTTCGTTCGATCACCGGATCTGTGAACCCACGAGCGCCGCGAAGTACTTGGAGCGTGTCGGCGAACTTCTCGCGGGGATGGATCTAGAGAGCGAGCGATAGATGCTTCGGCGTCGACACCTGGGACGAGTGTCCTTTGCAGAAGCGAACGATCTTCAACGAGCGCTCTTGCAGTCGAAGGACGACTACGTCTTGCTGTTCGAACATCCGCCGACCTACACCCGCGGGGTTCGCACTCTGGAGGAGCACTTTCTCGTCCCGCCGGAGCAACTAGACGCCGTGGTCATAGACGCCGATCGCGGAGGCGACGTGACCTATCACGCACCCGGGCAGGTGGTCGCCTGGGCCATTGTCACCGTCGCTGACGATCCCGCGGCGGGGAAGTCGCACGTTCGCCATTTGGAAGACGCCGTGATCGCCAGTGTGAAACGTGTCGACCCCGAGGGGCTCTTGGGCGAGGTTGGTCGACTCGAGGGCTATCCCGGCGTCTGGGCACACCTCACGACACGGCCGGCGAAGATTGCCGCCGTGGGAGTGCGCACCGAGCGTAACTTGGCCGGTGCGCGCCGGACCTTGCACGGCGTGGCGCTCAACGTCGACATCGATCTCGCAGGTTTTGGGGCCATCGTGCCCTGTGGAATACCCGACAAACCGGTGGCGTCGCTGACCTCGCTCGGTCTCCACGTCACCTCGGTCGAGGTCGAAAATCTGCTCGGGGAAGAACTTGATCGCGAGTTAGGCGAAATCGCCCATGTGGCGAAAGTCGACCGGAGCGCCGCGACGACCTCTGACGAGCGCCCGCTCATCCGCCGTCTTCGCAAGGCCGGTGTCGATCCCGACGCGGGGCTGTCGATCGCCACGCGAAAGCCCGAATGGCTGCGTATCGAGGCTCACATGGGAAGCGAGTATCAGTCGCTGCGAAAACTGACTGAAGACCTTCGCTTGGTGACGGTCTGTGAGGAGGCGGGTTGCCCCAATATCTTCGAGTGCTGGTCGGCGGGTACGGCCACGTTCATGGTGAACGGGGAACGGTGCACGCGCGCCTGCGGCTTCTGTCTGGTCGATACCCGCAAACCTTTGGCCCTTGATCCCACGGAGCCCGATCGAGTCGCCGAAGCGGTCGTTCGGCTCAAATTGGCGCACGCCGTCATCACCTGCGTCGCCCGCGACGACCTTCACGACGGGGGAGCGGCCGCCATTGCCGCCAGTGTCCGTGCTATTCGGGAGCGTTCTCCCGGCACCGATGTCGAGGTACTGACGAGCGATCTACGAGGCGATCCCGACTCGCTGCAGATTCTGCTCAACGAGCGGCCCGAAGTGCTCAATCACAACATTGAAACCGTCGCCCGCCTGCAACGAGCGGTCCGGCCGAGTGCGGGCTACTTACGTTCGCTAACGGTGCTCGCCCGTAGCGCGCATGCGGGACTTACGACGAAGTCGGGACTGATGGTGGGACTCGGAGAGTCGGTCGACGAGGTCGAAGAGACCCTGAGCGACCTTGCGGCGGTGGGCGTTCAGATCGTCACCATCGGTCAGTATCTGCGCCCCACCGAACGTCACTTGCCGGTGGCTCGATTCTGGGAGCCGTCTGAGTTTGAAGACCTTGCCGAGCGTGGCCGGCGCCTCGGACTTCGTCACGTGCAGTCATCGCCTCTCACGCGTTCGAGCTATCACGCTCGCGAGGCCCTCAGTGAAGCCACTCCAGTCGGAGCGCCGGTACTCAGGCGATAGTTCTTCGCCGTGCTAGGTACGTCGGGCCAGAATCGCCACGCCGTCCCCCGACAGATCGCTCAGCACTTGCTTTCGTCCTGTCATCGCGAGCACCAATGATTGCAACGGGCCCGAGACCTCTGGCCCCTCGCCGTTCGTCCACGTCGAGTCCGTGGCAATGAGGCGAAGCCCTTCGATCCTCTTCTTCGAACCAATCAGGATGTTCGTCTTCTTCCAGCTGTCGGCAACCACCACGAGAGCAGCTTCAGGAGTCTGATGAGAGAGGCCGAGCGGACGGCGCATATCATCGCCGTGAACGACGACCTCGCCCAGCATGGCACTGACGGGTCCTGGAGGATGATTTCTCGTCGAGGTTCGCGCGCGCAAGCGCCGAACGAGTTCATTGGGCCCCAGTTTGGCGACACGATCAGCACCACGCTGGGCGAAGACGTTGAATTTGAATCCCGCCGACGCAAACTCTTTGAAGAAATTGGCGGGCGTTTGTTCGGCTGCGGCGAGCACGTGACCGGCGGTTTCTTGAACGGTCCACTCTTCACACCACGACGGCGAACTCCACTGCTCGGGCGTGAGCGACTCCCAAGTGTCCGCCAAGGCGGATCGTTCAGAACCGATATGTCGCCAAATCTCACTAGTCGTCATGTGGTCCTCTCGTTACAGCACTGCTCCGCGTTCTTAGTGCGAGGGGACGCTCTCGGGTTCGGGAACTTCGCCCCTCATCAGTTGCTCGAGTCGACCAAGGTAGCTTCCCCAGCCGCCTTCGTGGTCACTGACCGCGTCTTCGGGCAAGCCGCGGTGGGTGAGACGCACGAGAGTGTCGTCGCCTTTGGGAGTCAGACTGATCTCAACCTCGGTGGAACCGGGCGGGATGGGGTGACCTGGTTCGGCCCACCCGAAGGTGAAAACCACTTTCTCATTGGGAACTATCTCGACAAACTCTCCAACTCCGGGATGGCCACCACAGGTCATGCGAACGTCTCCTCCCACCACGGGGTTCAGCGTTACCTCTGAACCCAACCACTGGACCATCAGTTCTTGATCCACCAGGTACGGAAAGACGGTTGTCGGTGACGCCTTCACCACTATTTCTTTAACGGCATCGGTGCTCATTGTTGTCCTTTCATTTGTTCACTCGATTCAGCAAGGTCGCGAAGCTTCTCGAGACTGTCAGTCCAGAACGAGTCGAGAAACTCGCGGAGTCGGGCCACCTCTTGGTGATTGACCGAGTACATACGCCGGGTGCCGTCGCGTCTCTCCCTCACCAGTCCGCTGCGTCGAAGCACACCGAGATGTTGAGAGATGGCAGAGCGCGTGACCGTCGGAAAATGGGCCGCGATGTCCGCGGCGGCGCGCTCCTCTGACCAGACCAAACGAACTATTTCGCATCGCTTGGGTTCGGCCAAGGTCTTCAGCAGCGTGTCCATGAATTTTACGTTAGCATATCCTTACGTAAGAAAGTACTAACGCAACTGAGAGTAAATTCAGGGAAGGTTCGCCTCTTGGACGGGATCATCACGCGCCAAAGCTGCGTTGTGGTCGTGGCGGGGCAGGTCCTCTCACGATTCAGACCTTTACGTGCAATGGCCGGGTCCGTGGACGTCAGCGCCAGAATTCGCTGAGCTGCTCGGCGAGGGCTCTGCCTTGACTGTAACCAGCTCGAGCCGCGGCCGGACGAAGCGACGTATCCATCGCATTCTCGCCGAACATGTGCTCGGAGTTGCTGGTCGGGAAGATGGTTTCAACTCTGCTGCCACGTGCGCGTAGTTCGTCGACCTTTGTCGCGAGTTGCATGCCCCAGTTCGGTGGATGCCGCGATCTGCCACCGAATGGTGACAGCACGAGAACCCGTGCGTATCCTGCTGCCAGATCGGCGTTCTCGTTTCGTCGGTAGCCGCCGTTGATGTAGCGCGTGCCACCGATTCTGTACGGAGGGATGCCGAAGCCGTTCGAAGTGCTGGCGGCGATGGCGTCCACCAGGTCGACTCCGCTGTGACGGTCGAACACGACCGGTTCTCCAGTTTGGGCGTTGACCGCCGGGATGAGCAACGGTTGTTGCGGCCAGTGCTCACTAGGCAGGCGAGCGGCGGCGACGGCGCGCCACTGCGTTTGCACAGAACCATGCGACGACGTGTCCGTCTCGAGGGCCGCCGCCCCCATTCTGCGGCGCATGTCGGCCGCATCCTCAGCAGCAGCGATGACTGCGCTTGTTGTCGCCATATGATCCGACGCCGGCCCAATGGGAGCACTTCCACGGTCAGATCTGACTGGACCAGTCGGCGCTCGAGGCGCGGTAGAGAGGATGTCGGCCAGCAATTGGGTTGGAGGGATCCCGCTGGTTATCTGGGCCGCGGCCGTCGATCCGGCAGACGTTCCTACGGTCAGATCGGCCTCGGTCACATTCAACCCGGCCTCAAATAGGCCGGCGATGACACCGATCTCCCACGCGTTGCCCACCGATCCGGCACCGCCGAGGACCAACGCCCGCTCACGCGCGGCGCCCGCCCGCTGTATGGCGTCGGCGTGCGGCTGATCGTGGTCGGGCCGCGGCCGCTCGGAGGCTGTCGTCGAGGTGAGGTGCAGAGGTGGAGAAGGTGTTGTGTCCATGGGAGTCGCCTTTCGCGATTTGCCTGTTCGGCGCTCCCCGAGGGCGACTAGATCAGTCGCGTGATCGTGGATTGCGAGGGAGCGCCCGGTGCGGATACTGCTTTCATGGGTCTCACCTCCTGCCAGCGGGTCACGGTCGCGAGTAAGTTAGCACGCCCTCAGCGCAACTGCACCACCCGACCCTCGTCTGTAATGGTCGGCCACGCCTCAGGCGATGAAATATTTCGCCTTGGGGTGGTGACAGATGATCGCGTCGGTCGTCTGCTCTGGATGCAATTGGAATCCTTCAGAGACGGAGACGCCAATGCGCTCTGACTCCAGAAGTGCCGCCACCTTGGCGTTGTCGGTGAGGTCCGGGCAGGCCGGGTAGCCCCAGGAGTAACGCCCGCCACGATACTTCTGGCGAAAGAGTCCAGTCAGCGTGGGACCATCCTCGTCAACGAACCCGAGTTCGGCACGAATGCGCTTGTGCCACATCTCGGCCAACGCCTCGGCCATTTCCACCCCGAGCCCGTGCAGCATGAGGTAGTCGGTGTAGCGATTTTCGCTGAAGAGCTGGTGGGCGCGCTCCGAGACTCGATTGCCCATGGTCACCAACATGAAACTGGCGTAGTCACGATCGGGACTGGCGACCGGGCGAAAGAAATCGGCGATACAGAGATTGGGAGCGTCCGCCTGGCGCGGGAAGTGAAAACGCGTGATCTCCTTGTCGTGCGTGTCGTCGCGGAAGATGACCAGGTCGTTCCCGTCTGACGCGGCGGGGTAGTGGCCCCAGACGACTTGGGGAACCAGGAGGTCGTCCTCTTTGGCGAGGCTCAACTGCTCGCGCAGAGTGGCGCTGACTCGCTCCTTGAAGGAGTTGTCGTCTTCTCCGTCTTCGGGTCGAAAGCCCCACTGGTTTCGAAAGAGCGCTGTCTGATTTAAGAACTCGGTGATCTCGTCGAGACTCATGCCCTTGGCGACGCGGCTCCCCAGAAAGGGCGGAACGAAGAGCGGGTTGTCCTCCTCCACCTCGGTGCTGCGCGTGATGACCTCGGTTCCTGCCGGCTTTTCTTCACGGAATCTCCGCTGGACCTTCTTCGTCGAGAGTTCTCGCCCAAAGGTCGGGTCGTCCGTTCCTCCACGACGGATATCGCCAAGCTGGTCGAGCACGCGGAGCCCTTCGAAGGCGTCCTTGCCGTAAAAGAGACGACCGCTATACACCTCGCGCAAGTCGCGTTCGACGTAGGTCCGCGTGAGAGCAGCGCCGCCCAGAAGCACCGGCACGTTTGACATCGCGCGCTCGTTCATGATCTCTAAGTTCTCGCGCATGATGAGCGTCGACTTCACGAGAAGTCCGCTCATGCCCAGTGCGTCAGCCTTGTGCTCTTCTACCGCGCTCAACATCTCGTTTACACCGACCTTGATGCCGAGGTTGATAACTTCGTACCCATTGTTGGTCAAGATGATGTCGACGAGGTTTTTGCCGATGTCGTGCACGTCGCCCTTCACGGTTGCGAGGACGACACGACCCCGTCCGCCTTGGTCGATCTTTTCCATCAACGGCTCCAAAAACGACACTGCCGTTTTCATGGTCTCGGCGCTTTGCAAGACGAATGGCAACTGCATCTCGCCGCTGGCGAAGAGGTCACCGACGACGCGCATGCCGTCGAGCAGGATCTCGTTCACGATGTCGAGCGGTGTGGCGCCCTTTTCCATCGCTTCGTTGAGATCGTTCTCAAGTCCTACTCGTGCGCCATCGATGATGCGGCGCTTGAGTCGTTCGTTGAGGGGCAGATCGTCAAGTGACGGCCCACGATTGCTCGACGTCGAGACTCCTTCGAAGAGGCGGAGTAGCTCGCTCAGTGGGTCGTAGCCGTCGCGGCGACGGTCATAGATGAGATCGAGGCAGACCTGACGGGCCTCTTCATCGATGCGATGCAGCGGCAAGATTTTTGAGGCGTGCACGATGGCGGCATCTAGTCCGGCCTCGGCCGCTTCGTGCAGGAAGACGCTATTGAGAACCTGGCGAGCGGCGGGGTTCAAACCAAAGGAGATGTTCGACAGACCGAGGATCGTGCGGACGCCTGGCATTTCGGCCTTAATGCGACGTATGGCGTCGAGGGTTTCGATCCCGTCACGACGTGAGTCGACCATGCCCGTCGAGAGCGGCAACGCCAGGGCGTCAATGAATATGTCGTGGGGATCAAGGCCGTATCGCTCGACCGCGAGGTCAGTAATGGCGCGCGCGGCGCGTACCTTCCACTCGGCGGTTCTCGCTTGGCCCTCTTCGTCAATGCACGTCGCCACAACCGCCGCGCCGAACTCCGCGGCCAACGTCAAGAAACTGTCGAGACGCGTACCGGGGGCGTCGCCCTCTTCAAGGTTGACCGAGTTCAGCATTGGTTTGCCACCGAGCCAGGTGAGGGCGGCGCGCGCTACCGGCGCTTCGGTGGTGTCGATCATGACCGGAACCGACGACTGAGTAGCGAGTCGACTCATCAATTCGTTCATGTCGCTGACTCCGTCGGCGCCGGTGTAATCAACGCAGACGTCAAGAACGTGAGCGCCCTCTTTGATCTGCTCGCGTCCAATCTCAACGCAGGTGTCCCAGTCGCCCTCGAGCATGGCATCGCGAAACTTCTTTGATCCGTTCGCGTTGGTGCGCTCTCCCACCAATAGCACCGAGCGGTCCTGCTGGTAACTCACGGGCGAGTAAATCGAGGCCACGGAGGGATCCAGTACCGGAGATCGTTGAGCCGCGCTCAAAGGGCGCACTGCTTCGATAACTCGCGTGAGATGCTCGGGAGTCGTTCCACAGCATCCGCCCACGACCTGGACTCCGCACTCGGTGACGAACTTTGACAGGTGCTCCGCCAGCGCGTCGGGGGTGAGGTCGTAGTGCATCTTTCCCTCGACCACGCTCGGTAGGCCGGCGTTGGGCATGCAGGACAGGGGAGTTTGCGCGGTGTCGCTGAGCGCGCGCAACGGCTCGTACATCTCCACTGGTCCGGTGGCGCAGTTGAGTCCCAGCACGTCGACGCCGAGGGGAGAGAGCGCGGCGATCGCGGCACCGATCTCGGTGCCCGGCAGCATCCGACCGGTGAGCTCGATCGTTACCTGCGCTTGAATGGGCACGGTGCGCCCGTGACGCGCCATGGCGCGATGACAGGCGGCAATCGCGGCCTTGCCCGACAGCAAGTCGAACATGGTCTCAATCAGTAGGAGGTCAACGCCACCTTCGAGGAGCCCATAGGCCAGTTCTTCATAACTGGCCGAAAGGTCGTCGTAGGAGATTTGACCGAGGGTGGGGAACTTAGTGCCTGGCCCCATGGAGCCCGCTACGAACTTTGGCTCGTTCGCACTCGCGTAACTGTCGGCCACTCGTCGGGCGATTTGCGCTGACGCCAAGGCCAATTCGTGGGCGCGATCGGCGATGCCGTATTCCCCGAGCACCACCGAAAAAGACCCGAAGGAGTCGGTCTCTATCGCGTCGACCCCAACGTCAAAGAAGGAGCGGTGGAGTGCTTCGACGACATCGGGCCGGGTCGCGACGAGGATTTCGTTGCAGCCTTCAAAGTTGGCGCCGCCAAAGTCGTCGGCACTGAGGTGTCGAAGTTGCAGGTTGGTTCCGGTCGCCCCGTCAAAGATGAGGACGCGCTCAGAGAGGGCAGCGAGATACGGGTCGTCGGCCTTCGGACGTGCAAACGGCGGACGAAATAAGGACTCCATTGGTTCATCAGGTTACTTGTGATGCTCACGATCACTACGCTGAGTCAGTGAAGATTTACACCCGGGGCGGTGATGACGGGACCACCGGACTCTACTTTGGTGGTCGCGTCGCGAAGACGTCACAACCAATCGAAGTGAATGGTGCGGTTGACGAAGCGCAGGCCTTCCTCGGTTGGGCGCGTTCTCTGAGTGAACGCGGTTCGCGACTCAACGATCTGTTGATCAGTGTCGAGCGAGATCTTTGGGTGTTGATGGCGGAGGTGGCGACGCTACCGGCAAATCGCGCGAAGCTTGTCGCCGAGAAGTCATTGATCACGCCCGCGATGGTGGAACGACTCGAGCACGAGATTGACGCGCTCGCCCAAGAGACGACCATGCCAACCGAGTTCCTCGTGCCTGGTGAGAATCAACTCTCGGCCGCTCTCGATGTGGCGCGTACCGTGGTGCGCCGCGCGGAACGCGTGGCGATCACGTACCCCTTGGAAGGCTCGTTTGTTCATCAGTATCTCAATCGACTGAGCGACCTGGTGTGGGCGATGGCGCGCTGGGCCGAAGGTCCCCACCATCGAACCGCTCGAACCCTCGAGCAGTAACAAGAAAAGGCTGACATGTCACGTACGGCGCGGGTTTCGTCGATAAAAGAGGGTTTGGGACTTCCGAACATCGCGGTGCCCGTCGCGATGCGAGAGGGCGCGGGAACCGTCAACGACGCGATCGTCCAATCGGGCGTCAACGTTCCGACGTCACTGAGTGTCGACTGGTGTCGCCAGCAGGGGCTCAAAAGCGAGCCTGGTTCGTTTGTCGTCTTGCGCTCGATACATGGGGCGAACATCGTTCTCGTCTCACTTGGTGGCGACGAGCAGTCTACGACGAGCTATCGACTGGCCGGAGCGGCCGCCGCGCGCGCGGCCGGTGAAGGTTCGCTCGCCTTCTTCTTGGCGACCGAAGGACTGGCCGATCCCGCCAACGTCGCTCAATCGATTGTTGAAGGTGCGCTCCTCGCCTCGTACAGTTTCAAGAATCGTGCCTCGTCCACCAGCATCGACGTGGTGCCGGTGGGGGTGCCGCTGCCGACGGTGTCAGTGCACGACGAGGTCACCCGCGGTGTTGAGCGTGGTGGTCTTGTCGCAGAGGCCGTGAACTGGTCCAAGTTCTTGGTGGACTCGCCCGCGGGGACGATGTCGCCGCGGGTTCTCGCGAGTGAGTTTGAGCAGCGTCTATCCCAGGACCCCTACGTCGACGTACAAGTGTGGACTGAATCGAAGATCAGAGACGAACGGCTCGGCGGCTTACTCGGTGTGGGCCAGGGCTCGGCGCAGCCGACGCGACTCGTCTATGTCACTTACGACCCCGAACCCGGAGCGACCCTCCCACACGTGGCACTGGTGGGCAAGGGCGTGACGTTCGACTCGGGCGGCTTGTCGCTGAAAACACCCGACGGCATGATGGCCATGAAGACCGACATGACGGGCTCTGCGATTGTCATGGCCGCCACGTCAGTCGCGAGCCGACTTGGCCTTCGGGTACGAATCACCGCCATCGCTCCGCTGACCGAAAACCTGGTGGGAGACAAAGCGACAAAGCCCGGGGACGTTCTCACCATTCGCAACGGCATGACCATCGAAGTCTTGAACACCGACGCCGAAGGACGACTTATTTTGGCCGACGGTCTCAGCCTCGCTGCCGAGACCGACGCGGACGCCATTATTGACGTGGCCACCCTGACGGGAGCGCAGAACGTCGCCCTCGGTGACGAAGTGGGCGCGCTGTTCGCCTCGAGCGACCATCTCGCTGTTCAACTGCTGGACGCGTCGTCGCGCTCGGGAGAAGTTCTCTGGCGCATGCCCCTGGTGGACAGTTACGAGTCGCACTTTGAGTCCGATATTGCGGACGTCAAGAATATGGGAAAGCCGCCAAAGGCCGGCTCCATCATTGGAGCGCTGATACTGCGTCGTTTTACCGCGGGCAAGCCCTGGGCTCACCTCGACATCGCTGGCCCGGCGCGATCGGACGCCGCTCGTGGGTACCAGACCAAAGGCGCGACGGCGTTTTCGCTCCGCACCCTGGTCGAGTACTTAAGCGCTCTCGGCAACTAGAAGACGCGCCGCACTCGCCCTTGGCGCGACGGCACGGACCGCGAGAGAGACGCAGAGGGCGGATCAGTACCGTCGCCGTGCCCCACGAAAACGCTCGCAAAGAGTTCCTCATCCTCGAGGTGCGCCCAGCGCCGCACGGCCTCGTCGTGGCGGAAGTTCCCCCACAGTGTCGCCTGCCACTCACTCTCTTCGAGCAAGAGCAAAAGCGCCATGGTGGCCATGGCCGCGTCCGTGTGCCAGTAGGGGAGGGGCCACGCGTCGCGATCGGCAAGCCCCGATGCCGATTTGTCGGCCTCGCCGTATCGCTCGAGGTAGTCATCGGGACGAGTGGTGACGAGCACCACCGCGCCGGCACGGCGCAGTCCGTCATAGCGTCGCGACTCTTTGCGCCACGCCTCGTCCGTGGCGACCTCTAAGTAGTCGCCAACGTGCGTCGCGTCGACCGTGCGGAATCGAACCCCGGCGGCGTTGCCAGCCGTCGGCGCCCAGAGAGCCTCGGCGCAGAGTTGGTCGAGCCAGACGAGATCAACGGGTGTCCCGTCGAAGGAACGTGTCATGCGTCGCTGAGCCAAAAGAGAGCGAAGATCCACGGCCTCGGGTCTAGCAGGACCCGTCGCTGATTGTTGACCCAGCGGGTAAGATTTCTCCACCGAAAGAGGAGTGTGCCGTGTCGTCACCGCGAGACCTACTGAACGCCGCGAAGGCTGAGATCCGTGAGGTAACCCCCGACGAGGTCGCGGCGAACCTTGAGCACTTGACGATTCTGGACGTTCGCGAGCCTGACGAGTATGAACAGGGCGCGCTTCCTCACGCAGTGCACGTGCCGAGGGGTCAACTGGAGTTCTCCATTGAGGGTCGCATTAGCGACAAGAACGGCCCGATTGCCGTCTACTGCGCCGGGGGCACGCGCAGCGCTTTTGCCGCGAAGACGCTTCAAGATCTCGGATATCGCGACGTGGTGTCGATGACCGGCGGCTTCAACAAATGGAAGGACGAGGGCCACACCTGGACCACTCCCCAAACGTTGACGCCCGATCAGCGCAACCGATATCAGCGACACCTTCTCTTGCCCGAAGTGGGCGAGAAGGGTCAGATGAAACTCTTGGCCTCCAAGGTCTTGCTGCTCGGTGCGGGCGGCCTCGGTTCTCCGGCGGCTCTCTACCTCGCCGCCGCGGGTGTCGGGACGATCGGCATCATTGACATGGACGTGGTGGACGCGTCGAACCTCCAGCGACAGATCTTGCACACACTTGATCGCGTGGGCATGCGCAAGGTCGACAGCGCCAAGGCGGCCCTCACGGCCATGAACCCCGATGTGAACGTCGTCACCTATGACACGCGACTCGGTGCGGACAACATTCTTGACATCATCGACGGCTACGACGTCATCGTGGACGGCACCGACAATTTCCCCACGCGCTACCTCGTGAACGACGCGGCGTTGCTCAAGAACATTCCGGTGGTTCACGGTTCGATATTTCGCTTCGAGGGTCAGGTCACTGTCTTTAGTCCCTTCGTGGGACCGTGCTATCGCTGCATGATCCCTGAGCCGCCGCCCGCCGAACTTGCACCGAGTTGCGCCGAGGCCGGGGTGCTAGGCGTGCTGCCGGGCATCGTTGGTTCGCTGCAAGCGATTGAAGCGATCAAGATCCTTCTCGGCCTCGGCGAGCCACTCGTCGGGCGATTGTTGACCTACGACTCGTTAGAACAAGAATTTCGGACCTTCAAGGTTCGCCGCGATCCGGATTGTCCTGCCTGTGGCGAGCACGCCGGAGAGATCGTGATCGCGGAGTACGACGACCTCTGCATGCCCCACCCGGTGAGCGTCTAGGCGACCACCACGAGGGTGTTGGCGAACTTGTCGTGCAACGTCTGATTTCGAGGGTCGTAGAGCGGGTAGAGGACATCGGCCAGGACGATGACTAGAAAGACAATCGCGGGAATGTCCCCTGGAATCAGACCGATGGCCAAATAGAGCGCCACGAAGAGCCAGCGCTTGAATGCTTGGAGACCCGCGAGGCGGCGACCGCTGGACGCGTCGCGCACCCGTGTGATGGCAACGCGATTGCCCACCGACTGGCCGCCCTTCGACGTCCACATCGGGACCAGGTACGCGCCCGCCGCGACGATGGTGCACAGCGAGCCGATGGTGAAGCCGTCGAGCTCGGCGAAGATTGAGTAGACGAGCAGCGCGGGAAGGAACATTACGATGCCGTCGGCGAACGTCCCTCCTAAGCGTCGCCCCCACCCCGCCAACATCAGACCCGTCACTTGATCGACTGTGCCCCTCGCGTTCGAGGGAAGATTGCGCCCGCACGCCGGACAGGCGTGGTCGTTCATGGTGGCGTAACAATTTGAGCAGAGCATTCATCTATCTTGGCCGCATTACTGGGGAGTTATCCTCGCCCAGGTTTCAGGAAGGTTACGTTCCCTTCAATTATTTGGAGTTAAGCGCGTAACCTGACCTCGTGGGTACGAACGAACGCGTGACCGACTCGGGTATCGAGATTCAGTCGGTCTATCGCGGGTCGGACCTGAAGGACTTCGATGAGGCCACCCAACTGGGCGAGCCCGGGTCCTTCCCCTATACCCGCGGGGTGCAAGAGTCCATGTACCGCGGACGGCTCTGGACCATGCGCCAGTACGCGGGGTTCGGTACGGCGGAGGCGACCAACGAACGCTTCAAGTTCCTTCTCGGGGCTGGGCAGACGGGTCTCTCGTGCGCCTTTGACCTGCCGACCCAGATGGGCCTTGACGCTGACCACGCGCGCGCCGAGGGCGAAGTGGGCAAGGTGGGAGTGGCTATCTCCTCGCTCGAGGACATGCGCCTCCTCCTCGCGGGGTTGCCGCTGGATGAAGTGACGACCTCGATGACGATCAACGCGACCGCCTCGACCTTGCTGCTGTTCTACCAACTCGTTGCCGAAGAGCAGGGCATACTGGGGAGCCAACTCCGCGGAACAATTCAGAACGACATTTTGAAGGAGTACGTCGCGCGCGGCACGTACATCTATCCGCCGCGGCCTTCGATGCGCCTCGTCGTCGACACCTTCGCCTACTGCGCCAAAGAGATGCCCAATTGGAACACCATCTCGATCTCGGGGTATCACATCCGCGAGGCTGGCTCGACCGCGGTGCAAGAGATCGCCTTCACCCTCGCCAACGGCATTGCCTACGTGGAGGCAGCCCTCGCCGCGGGGCTTGAGCTTGACAATTTCGCTCCGAGGCTCAGTTTCTTCTTTAACGCCCACAACAATCTCTTCGAGGAGATTGCCAAGTACCGTGCAGCAAGGCGACTGTGGGCATCGATCATGCGTGATCGCTTTCACTCGACCGACCCCAAGTCGACCATGCTGCGTTTTCACACCCAAACGGGCGGCTCGACCCTGACGGCTCAGCAGCCCGAAAACAACATCGTGCGCGTGACTCTCCAAGCGCTCGCGGCCGCCCTCGGTGGTACGCAGAGCCTGCATACGAACGGCTTTGACGAAGCACTTGGTCTGCCCACGGAGCGGGCGGCGAAGTTGGCCCTTCGCACCCAGCAAATCATCGGGTACGAATCGGGTATCGCAGATACGGTCGATCCCCTCGCCGGCTCGTACTTCCTCGAAACGCTGACCGACGAGGTGGAACAACTCGCGAGGGAGTACATCACCGCGATCGACGAACTCGGTGGTTCGGTCGCGGCCATTGAAGCGCACTACTTGCAAGATGAGATTGACGCCGCGGCGTATGAGTTCGCTCGCCACGTGGAAGGCGGAGAGAAAATTGTCGTGGGCGTGAACAAGTTTGGCGAAGACGTCGCGATGAAGACTGATGTCTTTCCGATCGACGAGGCTCAACAGCGCGCGCAGGTCGAACGCGTTCGTCTGCTGAAAACCACTCGCAACAATGACGCGGTGAGTGCGGCGCTTGAGGATGTGCGCACCGCAGCTCGCGGAACGGCCAATGTGCTCTATCCGATGAAGGTGGCGCTGTCACGGCTCGCGACTCTGGGTGAAGTGGCCGATGTCCTGCGAGACGAGTTCGGGGTGTATCGAGCGTCTTAGTGCTCGATGGGTTCGTGAAAGTGCGTGACGCTCGGCGTCTCGCTGTAGAACCGGTGCGTGAGCGCCCGCCAGCCTTCGAAGAGATCTGATGATCGAAACTCCACGTGGGCTTCGATGGAACTCCAGCGCACGAGGAGAAGAAACACCGAGGGGTTTTCGGCCTGTCGGCGAACTTCCGCGCCGTGACAGCCCGGCGCCGATTCGATAAACGCGAACGCTTCTCGCGCCGAGACTTCAAAGGCTTCTTCTTCGCCGGCGCGCACGCTCAAGAGTGCGTGTTCGAGCATCATGATCGGTCAATCAGGCGTCGGCGCAGCGCGGCGTCTTGCGCTACGGCGATGGCGGTAGTGGCGAGAGCCACGGCTCCGTCGATAATCGCCTGATCGGCGTCAGGCGTGACGCAGGCCGCCGTGAACTCGGGTTGGTGATTGACGGCCCCGTTGGTGGGAATCATGAGGAGTGGGTGGATCGAAGGGAGTGCGAGCGAGACGTTAGCCATGTCGGTCGAGATCGTCGGCCGAGGCGCTTCCTCGTCGTCTAGTTGGAAGGTGCGTCCAAGCGCCTCGGCGGCATGACGGTAGTGAAGGAGGATGTCTGGATCGGACTCCATGTGCGAGAAGGGGTGTCCAAGTTCGACCGTCTCGAGTGTCGCGCCGGTCGCCAGTGCCCCGGCTTCGAAGCAGGCGTTGACCCTTTTGCGCAGTTCCGCGAGGCGCCCCGCCGTAGTGGCGCGAGCCATGAAGCGTCCCACGACGCGACTGGGGATGATGTTCGCCGCGGAGCCGCCTTCGGTGACGATGCCGTGAAATTGATCGCCCGGGCGCAACTGCTGTCGCAACAGCCCGAGCGCTACCTGAGAGATGGTGAGCGCGTCGAGCGCGTTGACGCCAAGCCACGGTGCAGCTGAGGCGTGAGCCTCCTTGCCCGTGAAGATGACGTCGAAGTGATCGACAGCGAGACAGATGGCGTCGAGGCGCTCGCTGGCAAAGGGATGGACCATGAGGGCCATGTGTTCCTCATCGAAGTAGCCCGCATTTAGGAGGTCGATTTTCCCGCCGCCGCCCTCTTCTGAGGGAGTGCCGAGGAGGGTTACGCGTAAGTTGAGTTCGTCCGCGACCGCGCCCAGGCCGAGCGCCGCGCCGAGCGAGGAGGTGGCGATGATGTTGTGGCCGCACGCGTGTCCGACGTCGGGTAGGGCGTCATACTCGGCGCAGTACGTGACGTGAAAATCCCCGGTTCCCTTGGTCGCGCGAAAGGCCGTGGCCAGTCCCGCACTCTGGCGTTCGACGTTAAAGCCCCACGTCTCGAGAGTGTCGGCCAGCGCGGCGCTGGACTCAAACTCTTCATAGCCAAGTTCGGGATGAGAGTGGATGAAGTGACTAAGGGAAATCAACTCGTCGCGCGCGTCCTCGATCGCGCCGCTCGCTTGTTCTTCGAGGGTCATTCGATCTCCACCACGACGTCTCCGGCGGAAACGGACGCGCCGGTGGCCACGTGGATCTTTTTCACGACACCCGACTTCTCTGCGTTGACCGAGTTCTCCATCTTCATGGCTTCCAGGATCACGACGGTGTCGCCCGCTTCTACGGCCTGGCCTTCAACGACGCTCAGCTTCACAATGGTGCCCTGCATGGGCACGGTGACCAATCCCGAACCACTGCCGACGACGCCGGTGTGATGTTGGCGCCTCGGCTTGAGAGCCGTGCTCTGGGGCCGCGCCGGGAGTTCGTCGTC
>Ga0182030_10013148_pt1 | contig 16495 bp, 13 predicted proteins | sample 812S3MmetaG_FD_121299 | JGI IMG/M metagenome (GOLD analysis project Ga0182030, IMG submission 121299) | Permafrost microbial communities from Stordalen Mire, Sweden - 812S3M metaG (Illumina Assembly) | ecosystem: Environmental > Terrestrial > Soil > Wetlands > Permafrost | place: Sweden...
CCGCCCTTGGTGCCGCTCGACCCGCCCTTGGTGCCGCTCGACCCGCCCTTGCTAACGCCAGTGGTGGTGGTGGACGCCGACGACTTTTGTGGACTGTGGTTCCGACCCAATCCGAAGATCTGACTCAAGCTTCCGTTGACCGCGGACGACGAAATGCTGCTCGACGGTCGCGTGATCGAAGGTATCGCATTGTTCGGAGACGCCGAGGCATCAATCGCGATCATCGTGACCAGCATGCCGGTAGTCACGACGAGCGTCGTGACCTTCTGCAAGCGGTGCGTCGTGTGGGTAGTGAATATTTTTTTGAATGAGCCCTTGTCCATGAGGAACAAATTCACAGACTCAGATCACGCCTCTCCCCACGTCGACTCAACGTTTGCCCAACTATGCTTTTACAGGCTCTAACCAGGGATAATGGATCGTCGTTTTCCGCCGACTTTTTGCGAAACCCATCACTTTTTGGGCATTTGAGCGTAGGGTTCGTCACCCGCGAAGGAGATGACCTTGGCGTGTCCACACCAAAAAATGCTCTACGAACTCAAATGGCCCGTAGCTAGCGGATTAACTGTCGACCCGCCCAGGCGTCGGTGACGATCGTGTCCAGAGCCGAGTGCTGGGGTGTCCATCCGAGCACCGTCCGCGCTGTCGTCGTGTCCGCGACCGCCTCGGCGGGATCGCCCGGACGACGCGGCGCCATGCGAACATCGAAGTCTTGCCCAGTGACCCCTCGCACTGCATCGATGACCTGACGATTGGAATAACCGACTCCTGAACCGAGGTTCACTATCAGCTCGCGGTGATCGGCAAGAGCTTCGATAGCAAGGATGTGGGCCTCCGCCAGGTCGAGCACATGGACGTAATCGCGAATGCACGTTCCATCTGGTGTCGGATAGTCGTCACCAAAGAGATTGAGGTGCTCACTGACGCCCAGAACTACGTCAAGAGCCAGAGGTATCAAATGGATCTCCGGCGCGTGCCGCTCGGGGTGTTCGAGGGTACCTCCGGCAGCATTGAAGTACCTCATCGATGCCGCGCGGATCCTTCCTGATTCCGCCAGCCAATGGAGGCCTTCTTCGACCATCCGCTTGGACTGACCGTACGGGCTCTCGGGCGAAGGGGTCCGATCTTCGTTGATGGGCATATCAACTTGATTCCCGTACACCGCCGCGGATGAGGAGAACACAATTCTCTCCACGCCCATTCGCACCAACGCTTGGGTGAGAGCAAATGTCGATCCCACGTTGTTGGCAAAAAACTCTTCAGGATGCGTCACTGAGAGCGCCGGTTCAATACGACCCGCAAAATGCACGCAGGCATCAAAGGCGCCGAGTTTGCTCACCAACGCCTCATTGCCGCAGTCGCCTTCTACAAACGACGCTCCGGCAGGAATGTTCTCAATGCGTCCCGTGGAGAGATTGTCGAGGGCGAGGACCTCGTGGCCGCGACTCAGCAATAGTTCGGCGGTGGTTGATCCAATAAAACCGGCCGCACCGGTCACGAGAACTCTCACGACTTACTCCCACTCTCACTGTGAACCGACGTCTGCGACCTCATGCACGGCCCTCAGCGCGAAAATTCATTCGAGGCGAAGGCCATGCGTGCCCCACAGTACATGGCGAAATCATCTCTCTCTGGGCCCGGGCGAACCTGTCGTCCGCTCTCCGAGCCCCCACGGACCAGCACTGGTCCCTTCTTATCTAGGATTGCAGGGGAACCGGTGACGTCGCTGAAAAGTCGACCCGGTGGTGACCGAGGACTGGCCGGGGACATCAAGGAAGCGGTAGAACATGGGAAGTGAATCGACAGATCCGACCTCATCCCATGACTTGGCGACGGCTCTCGAAAGCGGCCAGTTTTTCTTGGTGTACCAACCCACCATTGATCTTGAAACCAACGGGTTCGCGGGGGTCGAAGCGCTCATCCGGTGGCGCCACCCGAGCCGAGGTGTCCTGAGCCCGGACGCGTTCATCGAAGAGTTGGAGGCGAGCGGCGAAATCGTTCCGGTCGGACGCTGGGCGCTGGAGACTGCCAGCTCCCACGGAGCGGCCTGGCACGACAAGGGATACCGGTTCAATGTCTCGGTCAACATCTCGCCACGCCAGTTTGCCTACGTCAATTTTTATGACGATGTGGCGGACGCCCTCGAGGTCAGCCGGTTTGACCCGGCTCTCTTTGTGTTGGAGTTCGCTCAGGGAACGCTCACGGCCGATGGCGATACGACGCGTGAGCGACTCGATCGGCTACGTGAACTTGGGGTTCGGTTTGCCGTCGACGACTTTGAACCCGGTGAATCGGCGCTCGACGAGCTCCAGGACTTTGCCATCGACATCGTGAAGCTCGACCGCGAGTTCATCGCGACGCTCTCCACCTCCGAGGAGGCGGCGTCGTTGGTTCATCGATTGATGCAGCTCAGCGAGTCCCGTCATTTGCAAGTGATCGCCGCCGGAATCGAAGACTCCGACCAGCGCGCGGCACTTCAAAACCAACGAGTGCCGGTCGGCCAGGGCTACTTGTTTTCCAAGCCACACGAAGCCGAAGAGATTGATCGCTACCTCGAAGACTTCGCGATTTTCTCCGGGAAGCCGCTGTAGGCCCAACGATGAGCGCTCGAGCGTAGTTCGTGGCCCGCAGATCCAACAAGATCGAGCCGCTTTCCCCGTCTCCTCCCGCGGTCCGTGAGGTCGACGCCCGCGAAGCAACTCGCGCGGCGCAGCGAATCGCCAGTCAGCTGCACCAGTTAATTGCGGCGTCGCTCACTGTCGCAGGACTTCGCAACGAACGTGACATCGTCGAGAGTCTCGCGGGCAGTGCGCGTCGCGTCTTCGACGCTGACGACGCGGCTTTGTCTCTCGAGAGTGGGGCTGGTGCTCCCTTGCGCGGAGTAGCCCAACGTTCGCGCCTCGTGGCCAGCTTTGGAGCCCTCGACGAGCACGACCTCGAAGTTCCGCCGCTGCGCGCCGGAACCAGCGCCACCTGGATTGACCGCGACTGGCTGGTCGCGCCCATCGTGGAGGGTCGCGGCCACGCGCGGGGGGTTCTCGCCGTTCGGCGCGCGAGTGGCGAGTTCCAGAGTGAGGACCGAGAGGTCTTGATGCTTCTCGCGCAGATGGCCGCGACTGCGCTCAGCGCCACCGAACTGAGTCGCGAGATCGAAAGCAGCGAGACACGCTTACGTACCCTCGTTGACACTGCCCCCGCTGGCATCGTGGAAATCGACATCGAGGGAGTCGTTCGGTGGTGGAATCGCGCCGCGCACGAGATATTTGGCTGGCCTCCCTACGACAGTGGCCTCGTTGTTATGCCGTCTTTTCCCGCGTCCGCCCAGGGTGATTTAGCCGCCCTTTGGAGCCAAGTTCGCAAACAATCGGCGGCAGTCAATCGAGATCTCGTCCAGGTGGAGATTCGCGGTCGACGTCGCGACCTGACCGCGTCCGCTGTCCTGCTGGCTTCTTCGGGGAACTCTCCCAGCATCTTGATGTTGGTGGATGACGTCACCGACCATCGGCAACTCAAAGCGGAGGTGAGCCACGCTCAGCAGATGGAGATCCGCGGGCGGGTCGCCAGCAGCGTCGCGCACGATTTCAACAACCTCCTCACCCTCATCTCGGGATACGCAGAGATATTGACAATCGAACTCGAAGACGATCATCGGTCTCTGGACATGGTGAAGGACATTCAATCGACGGCCTCGAGGGCGTCTACTTTGACGGCGCAGTTGCAGTCGATTGGGAGAGCGCCCTCACTGGAGCCGGTCGTCGTCGATCCCGTTGCCATGTTGGACAGTAACGCCAACGTCATTGAGCGCATCGTCGGCGACTCGGTGAGCGTCGAGTGGTCTCTGGACCCCGACGCCGGCACCATGTTGGTTGACGCGGGACAGTTTGAGCAGATGATCTTGAATCTCGCCATCAATGCGCGAGACGCCATGGCGAGCGGCGGCACTCTTCGCATCAGTATCGAGTCGATCGAGGTCGGGGTCGGCCGAGCCGAGGAACTCAACGTAGAGCCCGGTCCTTTCGTCACCGTCCACGTCACCGACACGGGCCTAGGGATGGACGACGTCACTCTTACAAGGTGTTTCGATACGTTCTTCACCACGAAGGGACCTTTCAAGGGAACGGGAATGGGACTGGCCGCGGCGCGGCGCCTGGTGGAGGGAAGCGGCGGCGCGATTGTTGCTACGAGTGCAGTCGGCGTCGGTACGGACTTTGAGATACTTTTCCCCAAGCTCGGTGCCTCTCTCCTGGCGCCGGAACCTCGAGGACCAGCGAGACGGTTGGTGACCGGGACGATATTGGTGGCCGAAGACGATGACGACCTTCGTCGTCTCATGACTCAAGTACTCCAACGCAACGGCTTCACTGTTGTCGTCACCGCGTCGGGCGAAGCGGCGCTCGAAAAAGGAAGGGCGCACGAGGGATCCTTTGATCTCCTCGTCAGCGACGTCATGATGGGAAATCTCTCTGGCCCACAACTTGCGGACACGCTGCAAAGCGAGCAGCCAGATCTGCGGGTCTTGCTGGTGTCGGGCACGGCGGACGCGTCCGTCACGGATCACTTACTTCAAGGAAGCAGCGCATTTCTGGCAAAACCATTTCGACCGAGTGAGTTCATCGACGTCGTCCACGAACTGCTCTCTCGCGAACGTACCGACTGAGCAGATCGTCGTCAGTTTTGTCTCACGCAAGCCGCCCGGTGGGATGGCGCCAGCCCCGGTTCTGGCCCTTTAGTGACGTGCTCATATCTCACAACTTCACGCGCGGTTGACCGGACAAACTCCGATCTCGTCCCTCGACATGAAGCACTTCCCTCGTTGTCCAGCGGCCGGCACGTCGAGTGCCCCGATGACAACTAGTTGAGTTGTGGTTCGAAGCGATAACCCACGCCGCGCACGGTCTTGATCCACTTGGGGTGGTCCGGATCAGCTTCGATCTTGGCGCGAAGTCGCCGAATGTGCTCGGTCACCGTTGCCTCGTTCTGCCACTCACTCGAAGAAGCCCACACGTGCTCGAGCAGTTGTGAGCGGGTGTAGACCTGACGGGGCGTTGAGGCGATGAAACTAAGCAGGGCAAACTCCTTCGACGTGAGGTCCAGCAGATTTCCTGCCAAGCGCACTTCGTGTGTGTTCTCATTGATCTGAAGATCACCAAAGCTGATGTCGGGAGCTTCAATGGAGTGCTGAGCGGTATTGACCCCGGAGCGACGCAGCACCGTTTCAATACGCGCCGACACCTCGCCGAGCGAGAAGGGCTTGACAATGTAGTCGTCCGCACCCAGCTTGAGTCCCGCGATTCGTTCGGTCTCCAGACCACGGCCTGTGAGAAAAATGACCGGGACGTCACTAATGAGTCGCAGGTCACGCAGTACTTCGCGGCCGTCCTCAACGCCGATCACGATGTCGAGAAGTACCAGTTCGGGCTCCGTCGCAGAAGCGGCCGAGAGGGCCGCCGCACCGTTAACCGCGACCGTCACCTGATATCCCTCATTAGAGAGGAATTTCTCCAACAGTTTGGTGATCTCGGGGTCGTCATCAACGACAAGAATTCGGGTCATCGTTCGCCCTCGAAGACGCAACGAGTGTCCAAACTCACCAAATCACTACAAGCTCCCATGAAAATCATTCTACGAAGTCCCTACTCCCTAATCGCAGTTCCGGGCAAGATTTCTTCGCGGCATTCCGGACCTCAGTCGGCCGAAATGTCTTTCGAGAGAAAGCGGTTCAAGGCGTCGAGGGTGGCCATGGCCGACGAGGTGACGTCGTTGTCGGCCTGGGCGATGCCAAACATGTCGGCACCGTCAGCGAAGGGTCGCATCGTCACGATGACCGGCCAACCACGCACCGTCGCGACACTGATCACGGTCAACAGATAGAAGGGCAGCGTGTAGCCGAGATCGCGCAAGGCTGCGAGGGTCGCTTCGGCACCCCCAAAGAGTTGTCCGCTGCCCGCTCGACCGTATCCGGTCTTGCCCGAGTACGACAGTTCCACATCGCAGCTCCCGCTCTCGGTATGAAACTCCGCCCGCACGAGGGCGACGCGCACCGCTTGTACGTCGCGCGGAGCCAGAGCGCGGCTCGCGTCCTCGACGATGACCGAGGCGTCGGTGTAGTACAGGTTGACGATTTGGGTGGCCATGACGCGAATGGCGCTTGGGTCTTGGCCGTGGGTGATGAGGGTCACTGCGTCGACGTCCCCGTTTTCACGGTGACGAATTTCGACATTCATGACCCCCGAGAGGCTGCGCAGCTCGAGTTCGAAGTCTTCTTCAGTGGGCGACATCATCGGTGGTTAAAACCCTTCTTCTCGTAGAGCCGAGCGTCCGCAATGCGAAACAGCTCCGCTGGGTCGGTGGAGTCACGTGGTGACGACGCGGTGCCAATGGTGAAACCCACCAGTTCACGCGCCGAGCCCAAATGACTGCGAAGTCGATCGGTAAAGCCCGAGGAGTCGTGGCCGTCGGCGTTTGAGAGGATGACCGCGAACTCGTCGCCGCCGATCCGCGCCGGGACGTCGCCACTACGCACCGAGCGACGCATGGCCAGACCGAACTGGCGCAGTAGGTCGTCGCCGACGGCGTGACCAAGCGAGTCGTTGATCGCTTTGAAGCCGTTCAGGTCGGCGAGCACCAATGTAAAGGCCCACCCATAGCGCGAACTGCGCACGCACGACGCCTGGAGGGCACTGTCAAAGGTGCGCCGATTGGCGATATTGGTGAGTGCGTCGTGGGCGGCGCTAAAGCGCGCGAGGTGCAGGGACAGAGAAAGTTGGCACGCCGTGCGCACGGCGTCACGCTCGACGTTGGGCACGATGTCGGGGTCGCAGTACACGCCCGGCGCGGTGCCCAGGCGCGACGCCAGGTCGACACTGATGGCTTGACCCCCGGCGCGAAACATCTGGGCACCGAATGACTCGTGACTCAAAATCACGATCGCGTCATTCAAGGCGTAGCGCTTCACCAAGACGTCGAGGACGGAGTAGATGAAGCCAATCCCGAGCTCGGATACCGACAACTCGTCGAGCATGGTTTGAAATAGCCACGGCTCATACTGCAGTTGGTCGGGTCCAACCCCGTCCTCAGACGCTCCGTCGATCAGGGGAGTCAAAATGTTGTACTCGCTAGTCCCAGGGTGAGTTCTTCAGGCCGAAGCAACGATGCCGGAACTTTACCGGCCGTCAGCAACTCTCGCAGATTTTCGGGCGCCACGGGGCGCGAGATGAGATAGCCCTGGCCGCGGTGACAGCCCAGGCGCAGCAGTTCCTCAATGATGTCGACCCGCTCGATGCCCTCGGCGGTAACGCCCAGGTTGAGGACCTGACCAAGGCGAATGATCGACTCCACAATCGCGCGGTCATAAGCGTCCGAAGTGATGCCCTCGACGAAACTCATGTCCAGCTTCAACAGGTCGACGGGCAAGTGTTTCAGTTCGGTCATCGAGGCGAAGCCCGTCCCAAAGTCGTCGATGGCCACCTCAACGCCGATCTCGCGGAAACCGCGCAGAATGTTGGCGGTCTTTTCGGGCTCGTCCACCACCGCGTACTCGGTGATCTCGATGCAGAGCCGCTCACCGGGTATGTCGTTCGCGGCAAGACAGCCCTCGACGAACTCGACGAGGTCGGTCGCGGCGAACTCCGCTGGCGACATGTTGACGCGCACAATCAGCGCCAGATCCGGGTAGGCCACGCGCCACTCAGCGAGTTGGCGACAGGCTTCGGCGAAGACCCAACGGCCGATAGTAAGAACCAGGCCGGTCTCTTCTGCGACCGTGATGAACTCGGCCGCGTTCATCAAACCCTTCGTCGGGTGCTCCCAGCGTACGAGAGCCTCTACCGACAACAATCGGCCACTGCGTAGGTCGACTTCGGGCTGGTAGTGCAGGCGCAGTTGGCCCTTTTCCAACGCCTCACGCAACATCAGTTCCATGGCCGAACGCTCGTCTAGGTCGGCGCGCATCTTTTCGTCCAGCAGCACGGCCTTGTTGCGACCGCCCGCTTTGGCGACGTACATCGCTCCGTCCGCCGCGGCAAGCACGTCGGAGTCCGTTTCATTCGATTTGGTGTCGGCGATGGCAATGCCGATGCTGGCGGTGTGACTCACCAGTTGACCGCCGAGGTCGACCGGAGCCGCCACGAGTTCGAGAAGTCGGTAGGCGCTGGAGAGAACTTCCATCTCGCTGTTTGCCTCATCGAGCAAGACGACAAACTCGTCGCCACCGAGGCGGGCGCAGTAGTCGTTCACCCGAATGCTGGTGCGAATGCGGTCCGCGATTGTCACGAGGAGGCGGTCGCCGTTCGCGTGACCGAGGAAGTCGTTCATGACCTTGAATCGGTCGAGGTCGATGATAAGAACCGCCGTGTCACGCCCGGCGTTACGACGCAGTTTCAGTTCACGCAGCAGGGCACGGCGATTGGGCAAGTCGGTCAGATCGTCGTGCAGAGCGATGTAGGCGGTACGCTCTTCGGCGTCAATGCGCGCCTGAAGTTGCACCAGCATGGAGGCGACGGCCTGGAGGGCGTTGATCTCCGAGGCTTTCCAGGCGCGAAGTTCAAAGTGGATGAATCCGAGTACGCCCCAGGTGGAGTCGCCGAGCAACAAGGGAACGGCCGCCCCCATCACGACGTTGAGCTCCGAGCCCCAACCCTCTTCCACGCGGTCCATGTACTCGTCGCTGGTGTCGTCAAGACCGGCCAGATAGGGCTCACGGAGGTCTTTGGTCGCCATAAATAGGGGATCCGCGTCAAAGCGCACTTCGCCGAGCGGATCGGGACCGACAAAGTCGGTGCGGGGAGGCCACTCGGCCTCCAGAATGCTTAGGCCCCGGACGTGGTCGTTGCGGCGCAAAAATGCGACGTCCGAGTCCAGAAACTCGGCCAGTACCCGGGTCGTCCAGGTGAGCGCTTCCGCCCGGGTGGAGGCCGTCGCTGACATCAAGCGTTCGGCGACTTGGCTCACCAGTTCATCCAGGCGCCGCTGGTGGAGGAGAACACCTTCGCGGGTGGTCTGGGAAGCCACCTTGCCAAAGAGTCCACCGAAGGCTTTCACAATGGAAAACTCACGCTGGCTCCACACCCGGCCGTGGCGTGCGACGAGAAGGGCCCCCACGATCTGGCCGCTCACCAGCTCGATGGGCTCAACGAGAATGCCCCACTCGGTGTCCTCGATCGTCCAGGTGAAGGAACCGAACTGTTCCTTGCCGCTTAGTTGGAGACGAACTCGGTCGCGAATCAGTTCGAAGGCGTCTTTCGCCGCGGCGTTGACGATTGGATCGACGTCAAATCCGGGAATCGGCCGGTCTGAGGTGGTGACGACGGCCACAATTTCCGCCCGGGGTGTGACGTGATGAAGGGTTTCCACCACGAGACGTGCCTCGTCGCCTACTTTCAAAGGGTCTGAATGCGTGAGATCACCCACGTCCGAACCGCCTTCTTTTCTTAGGCCCTTGAATCAACGAGGCTAGCAGGACCCCAGGGGGCCGGGAAAGGGGAATTTGTCAATGATTTTAGGGATTTGTGCTTTCGGGCTCCCGCAAAATCACATTTTGTATGAAATTGTGGCCCCATTTGAACTGCTGACTCCGTTGGCACTAGCGCCATTTGTGCTCACCGGATCCGCACTGCGGCTCAGAACCTGTCCGAGGGGCCGTCGGATGCTGTGAACCGAGGGCGGTGGAGCGTGGATGACCCTCAACACCATGGCCATGGTTTCCCCCTCCTCCAGGTCCCACGCCTCACGGAACCTCTTGGAGAGTTCGTACATCTCATCCAAGTGGCGTTCGCCACCGAGGTTCAACAGATCTACTTCGGTCCGGGCATAGAGGAAGAGGGGCGACACCGGTTGGGCCGAGAGACCCTCCAACTCCGCGCTCAACCAGAATCGCTCGATCGCGGCACCCCCGCGCACGAACCAACTGGGGTCGGCCTTCGGCACCGTGATGAGAGCGAGTGCCGAGCTTGAAGAGATCATCGCCTGGGTTCGCAGGCCTAGTGCTTGACCTCCGCGCCAGTCACTCAGTTCGGCCATCACGTCGGGTCGAGCCAGCAGCTCGAGGGCGCCCATGCTCGCGGGATCCATTTCAAGGGTACGAACGTCCATGCCTTCGTCGAGTGCGTCACGTCCCGGCCAGCGCAGTTCAGAGAGCATCTCTTGGTGGATGGTGGGAATCAAAAAGCGCAGGCGATCAGACGCGGCCAGCAGCTTTGCGTACTCGTCAATGCGGTCCCGATCGGTCGCGATACGGAGCCTGGCTCCTTCTCGTTCCACGCCTCGCGCCAGTTGCGCAATGATCGTCGCGTCTATCTCGGCCGGTCGACCCATGCGGCGATTGGCTGCTCTCGTCGGCACCGAGGGATGAAGTTGAGCGATGGCCGCGTCCACCCGGTTTCCGAGATGCAGCGTGGCCACGTGCTCGGAGTTCACGCCGCCGGGAAACAGTTCAACCGAACCGAGTTTCATGATCGAGGCCGCAGCGACTCGTGCGTTGAACAGAGCGGCGCCGACGGCGACGTAACTCCCACGCAAGTGAACGTCCATCGATGATGTGCTGCGTTCGGGAACGACATAAAAGCGAATCTCTTCGTGATCGGCTTCAAAACGCCATGGTTGCACGTTGCCGCCAGACGGCGCACGACGAGCGGCGTCGACGATGAACTCGATCGGGTCGTCGCTCGTCGTCGGCGGATCGTCGGGTGGGGGAAGTCGAAGTTGATCTTCTGACTCGGTCGACACGTCAACCGGAGCGATCTCGGAGAGAATGTCCTCGACGTCAAAGCGAACCCGACCGGATGCGAGTTGACCACCAAGTCCGAATCGACGCACCGCGGCGGCGACGGTCACGGCGCCAAGGGTCACCTCACTAGCGAGTTGCGGCCACCCGGTCACGGTCGATCCGAGTTCAAACATCGACGCCGCGCCGCGCGCGGAGACGTCGTTCGCGCCCAGCAGTCGAATCACAAAGGGGCTCTTCTCCGCGGTCGAGAGTCCAGCCAAGCTCGTTGAGTCCATGTCACCGAGGAGCCCGTGGAATAACGGTCGAGTCGGTTCTAGGTCGAAGCGTTCGACGTCGAGCACCCCGCGGTCGCTGGTCTCCATAATGACCGGAATGCCGCGCTGTCGGGCACCCTCCCTCACCAGGAACTTCATGTCAAGAGAGTCGCACTCTTCGATCAGGAGGTCGATTCCGTCAAGGAAGATTCCGAGGTTGTCCGGCGTGATGCCGTCGGGTTGCACGATGACGCGTAGATAGGGGTCGATCTCCGCGATGCGCCGCGCCGCGACGACCGCCTTGTTCACTCCGAGGTCCATCACGCTCGCAGGAACACGATTCAAGTTCGTGAGTTCAAGCGTGTCAAAGTCAGCCAGGCGAAGTTCGCCGACTAATCCCTCCATCGCCAGCACGTGAGCAATCGAATGACCGGCGCTCACACCGACAATGCCAATACTTAAGGTGCGCAGCCGGGCTTGCTCATCGCGGGTCAACTTATTGTGATTGCGATCCAGGCGCAACGCGCTGAAGGCGCGAGGTCCGAGCAGTCGAACAACGGCGCGACGCCACGGGTAGTAGACCCAGCGCTGACCCTCGCTGAGAAGCGAGCGCGGCGGCGTCGGTCGGACCTCCCCCAATTGGGCGAGCTGTTCGTCAAAACGGTCGAGCACTTGAAGTGAGGGATCCTCGCGCAGTACTCGAAGCACTTCGCGCTGACTGCGTTCAGTGACGTCAAGCACCATGGGTCGCCGCGAACGCATCGCGATTGAGTTATCGCTCACGACTCCCACACCCACCCGCGAGGGGCCGCGCGCCAGCTGCTCGCTTTCGAGGCGAAGCGCCTGTTGATTGGACTCGGTACTCATTTCGTAACTGAGTGTGCGACGAAAGGCCACGGCGACCGTGCGGTACCGATCATCGGGGAAAGGCACCCACGACGTGCCGACTTGCACCCCTCCGGTGACTGCGGCCACGGCGAGCAGTCGATCGGCGACGGCGGCGATTGAGAACTCTGCTCCTAGCCAGTTCATGGCGTGAACCCAACAGCGCGCCAAGGCCACCGCGAGTCGCTGTCCGACCACGGCCTCGCCTTTGGACCACGCACCCTTGACCTCAAGTGCCCCAAAGCGAACCTCACTGTCGATGAGCGCGGCGATGTCGGCGATGTCCGGCGCCGCGGCCATCTCTTCGATCATGTTCGCCTGGTGACTGCTCTCGAGGGGTCCATGAAAGCGCACTCCCGCGACGGCCTCGCCTTCTGGGTTGAAACCGAGGAAGAAAAGGGGAACACCACTGCCGTCTTCGAAATCACGACGATGCAAAGTCTCTTCGAAGCCGTAGTTGCGATAGACGCCCTCGGCGCCGTCGAGATACATCCGCCACAGATCGGGCCGCTCGAGGGGGTGATGGCCCTCGAAGCGGACTCCGGACGCTTGGTCGACGAAGCTCGCTCCGTATCTATACCTTTGACCCACTGCGTTTCTCACTAAAGCCTCTCGAGGTTGCGAAGTTGACGTGATATTCGATTCGGAGAACTACCGTCCACAAAAACTATAATTTGACAACTCGCGATTTTGGGGGAGGCTCGCGCTGTCCGTTGTCCACGGAACCTCGCCGTCGACTTTTTTTGCTATCGCTGCGAGTGAAATTGCACTACGAGTGCCTCGCGCGGTGATAATTGGGTCCGCGGTGCGTTCTCGCTGATAGTCACCCGCAAACCACGATGTACCGAGAGAGGAACCAGACGTGTTAGCGACACTTATCGTCGGGTGCACCCTGTTCGGTCTCGCCGTCGGATCATTCTTGAACGTCGTGATCTACCGCGTGCCACGCCACGAATCGATCATTTCACCTCGGTCGCGGTGTCCGACGTGCGCCTCTCCGATCAAGGAATATGACAACATTCCGGTGATTTCCTGGCTTGTCCTGCGCGGTCGCTGTCGAAACTGTCAAGCCGCGATCTCACCTCGGTACCTGGTGGTTGAGTTGATCGGAGGCGCTCTCTTTGGCGGATTGGCCGCCCGCATGGGGTACGTCTGGCAATTACCGGCCTACTTGGTCTTCTTGTCATCACTGCTCGCGCTGTCGTGCATTGACCTCGAGCTCCTCGTCTTGCCAAAAAAAGTTATCTATCCCACGCTGGTCCTCGTCACCACGTTGCTGGTGATCGCCTCAGCCACCATCAATGATTGGGACAGGATGCTCATCGGAGCGATCTGCGCAGCCGCGTGGTTCATTGTTTTTTTCATCTTGAATTTTGCTAGCCCGCGGGTTTTGGGTTTCGGCGACGTACGCCTTGCACCCCTGCTTGGTCTCGCTCTCGGATGGCTCGGCTGGCGATACGTAGTGCTGGGTTTCTTCTCCGGAAATGTGATTGGCGCGGTGATTGGCATCTCGCTCATCGTGACCAATCGCATGAGACGTGATCAACCGGTGCCGTATGGCGTATTTCTAGCGGCCGGCGCAGCGCTCGCAGTTTTCGCTGGGCCCGAGATTCTGTCGCATTTCCAAAACTTTCGCTGAGTTAATAGACGATTTCCATTCGCAGACCTTCGCTGTCCCATTCAGCGTCAGAAGGAATGCGTTTGGCCGAACGAGTGAAAACGCGGCGCGCACTGGCCACCATCGCCGCTACGTCAATCAGATTGCGCGACGAGACCCCCGATATCTCCGCCTCAAGAACGGTTGCGATATTGGGTACCTTCTTGGTCAGGATTTCGATGCGTTCGAGACGACCTTCTCCAGTTTTCTTTGAAAGTTCAAGCGGCGTGAAATCATTCAAGAAATAGAAGCTGAGTTCGGGATTTCCCTCGTAGACCTGGCGCTGGCGATAAGGCGACATCTCTTTAAACACCTCCAGATAAGCCGGCATCCGCTGAACGGTAATTGCGTCCAAGTGATCTTCGGGTACGGCGTACCCTCGCCGGAGAACCTCTAGTGTTGGCGCGTTTTGGATGAGCGATCCGCGATTTCCGAGCAATTGGCGCGCTTCGACGTCGCACGTGCGCGGTCGATGTTCTCTCGATTCGCGGTATCCAACCGGGGCGTTCACTACAACGCTCGAAAACGAGGGCCGCTCGCTTAAGACATCAAGAAAGGTGTCGTACACCTTTGGCGGCTCGGGAGCAAACGTCGAACCTTGCACTTTTGCACTCGCCACGAGCCACTTCGTGCGTGATGGAGTCGCCGCAGCGACGATCGAATAGGGAAGTTCGGGACCGCGACGAGGAGCCATGTACCTCTACGCTCTCGCGCGAGTTATTTCCATTTGCTCAAGTGTCCGGATCAACTCTTTGGGATGGGCGGTCACGCTCATGGCGTCTTCGTACGCGATGACCCCTTCGACAATCAAGGTGGCGAGGCTGCTTTCAAGCGTCATCATCATCTCTTTGGTATTGGTGAACATGACGTTCTGAAGTTGGTTCGATCGACCTTCGCGAATGAGGTTGCGGACTGGACTCGTAGCGATCAATACCTCGTAGGCCGCGACCATGCCTCCACCGATTCTCGGAATAAGTCGCTGCGCGATGATCGCGCTCAGGGAAGAGGCCAGCTGCACCCTGGTCTGCTCCTGGCGCCAAGCCGGAAACACGTCGATGATCCGGTCAATTGCCTGCGGAGCGTCGTTCGTGTGCAGCGTCGCAAAGACGAGGTGGCCCGTCTCTGCCATGGTGAGTGCGATTTGAATCGAATCAATATCGCGCATCTCGCCAATGAGGAGAACGTCAGGGTCTTCTCGAAGGGCGGATCGCAACGCTCTATCAAATGAAGGGCTGTCCAATCCAACTTCTCTTTGCGACACTGCGGCCGTCTTGTGGTTGTGAACGTACTCAACGGGGTCTTCGATCGTGAGGATGTGCGCGGCCCTAGTCATGTTGATCTTGTCAATGATCGCGGCCAATGTCGTGGACTTTCCGGATCCCGTCGGACCCGTTACCAGGACGAAACCTCGCGGCTGCTCGGCGACCCAGTTGGCGGCAGCGGGCAAACCTAGGTCTTCAAAACTCGGGATTCGCGCAGGTATGACTCGAAGGGCCAGAGCCGTTTGGCCCCGTTGTGTAAATATGCTCCCGCGAATTCGAGCTCGGTCTTGGTACGAAAACGCGAAGTCAACATCGAGCTGTTCTCTAAAGATTTCAATCTGTCCCGGGGTCAAAAGTGGAAGCGCGATGTCGTCAATCTGGGCGCCCGTCAGAGTGGGCGCTCCCTCGAGAGGCCGTAGCGAGCCGTCCACCCTTACGCGTGGGGCCGAGCCTCCTGAGAGAAGCAGGTCACTTCCGCCCAACTCCCAAAGTCGATCAAGCCACGGTTCGATGGCGGACGATGAACTAATACTCATGGCTTCTCATCCCTCTATCGGGAGCTCGTCCTGCGGGCCCATCGACACTGCGCTGCTCTGCACGACTTAACGACTGAACACATGATTAATTGTACTTGGACTGTGCTTTGGTTTGAGGAGAGACTGACCAGCGGACACTGAAACTCTCAACTGACGTCCACGCAAGATCCAGGTCCCACGTACGGGATCCACGGCGCGGTCGCGGCCGTACCGGGGACAAGTGCACCGGCGGCGGTGCCACCGATGTTGCCACTCGAACCCGCGATAGGTGAGTCCGTCCACGTTCCGGTCGTACCGTCAAATACGGCGCTGTCACCGGTCGACACTAATAGTGTTCCGGCTGGGTACTTGGTCGTACCTGCCGCGTACAGGCCCTTGTACGCGGGCGACGTCGTCGTCACCGTACCCGTTACCGTGCTGGGGATCGCGTAGGTCGCGGTGCCATCGGAGATGGCATACGCGTAGTGGGGCGTGTTGTTCGGCCACGTCTGGACATAGGGGCCGCCGTCCGTCTGTCCGGTCAGAAGCCCTGTCGTCACAGTGATGACCGGATGTTGATTGTTGAAGTCCGCTATTGATGACGTCAGCGTTGAGCCGTCTTGCTGACATGCGGCTTTGGCACTTTTGGACGTAATGCTGACCAGGGCAAACAACACCACCGCGGCGAGAATGCCCAAAACCACTATGACCACGATAATTTCGATGAGGGTAAAACCATCGTGCCCAACCGGAGACATCGAATCCTTGGGCACCTGGAAGATCCGCTGATCTTTGGACATGCCCAATCGATTCGGTACGGCAAAGTCCTTATTTCTCTTCATAAAACCGCCCCCTCCGACGAACCAAGGGTAGCAAGTCAATGGTCAAAACCAACATCTCATAATGGGCAATTTGAATGTCAATCGCGCACCAACGCGATTAGGTGACCTGGTTCAGATTCGGGAGTTTTCAGCTTGATTCTCTCTCGGTCCTAATGAAAGCGACTCTCTCGCTCGCCAAGATCAGCTGACGTTGGCGCAAGATGCGGGTCCCACGTATGGGATCCACGGCGCGGTGGCGGCGGTGCCGGGGACAATGGCCCCAGTGCCGGTGCCACCGATGTTGCCACTCGAGCCCGAGATGGCCGTGTAGGTCCAGGTTCCGGTGGCGCCAGCGTAAACAGCGCTGTCACCAGTCGA
>Ga0182030_10013149_pt1 | contig 16494 bp, 13 predicted proteins | sample 812S3MmetaG_FD_121299 | JGI IMG/M metagenome (GOLD analysis project Ga0182030, IMG submission 121299) | Permafrost microbial communities from Stordalen Mire, Sweden - 812S3M metaG (Illumina Assembly) | ecosystem: Environmental > Terrestrial > Soil > Wetlands > Permafrost | place: Sweden...
GTGTACGACAAATTTCCCTTTTCATCCTTCAAACTTTGCCAATACAAACTCACCCTGTCCCACGGACATCCCTCTCTTTGAAAAAAAGAGAGGGAAAATGCAAAATACAGCAATGCAAAAGCACCAAGAGGGAAATTTGTCGTACACCCTCCCAGAGGGTGCATACCAAATTGTCGTGACACATTTGTGGTTGGCGGGGACGCCAACCACAAGAACGACCCCGGTTGGCGTCCCCGCCAACCGGAACTCCTGCCTTGTGGTGACAATTTGATATGCACCCCTCCCGGATTTCAGGGCAAAAATTTATTTCAGATTACCCCAAATAATATTTGGTTACATACAACCTTATTGTGTATTTTTAACTCTATGTAAAAGGTTGTTTTGTTATATCCTCAATAATTCAATGGACTATTCTTTACTACTTCCGATTTCCCGCTTATTGTCATTTAATTTTGGTAACTTTATAAGTAGAAGCAAAATTAAATGAGGGGCTTAGTTATATACAGGCCAAATTGGCGAATGTTGCTGTTCTGCGGCTTAATTATACTTGTGCCTTTAACAGCCATCAAGGCCCAGGTTTCATCTAAACAAATTCTTAAAAGCAGTTTTGTCGATAATGATATCTTTAAGTCGGCCGTTTTTCTTGAAAACCGGGATATTATAGCTCCGCACAATGGCGAAAAAGTGCTTTACTATGTTAAACACAACCATTTAAATGCCTTTTTCACTGAAAAAGGCGTGATATACCAATTAACCAGTGTTGACACAAACAAAGTAAACGAGTTAAAAGAGGAAAAGGCGAACGAAAAGCTTGAAAAAACTAACGGTAATGACAAGGAGAAATCCGATGATGCAGATAACGATGGACCTTTACCTGTAATCACTAGTGTGTTTGAGATGAATTGGATAGGGGCCAATCCTCATCCGCAGGTTGAAGTTGCCAACAAAGGCGAAGGATATTATACGTACCTTAAACACGAAGGCAATTCGTACAAAACGCTTATTACTGAAGGATACAATAACCTGGTTTATAAAGATTTGTATCCCGGTATTGATGCTCAATATACTTTTCCGGATAAGGGAGGAATTGAATACAGCCTGATTATTCATCCGGGGGCAAATCCGGATCTGGTTAAAATGCTATACGATGGTAACATTTTAAGCCTTGCAAAAGATGCAGCCGGCAACGTGGTTGTTCATACCAACGGGGGTGATTTGACAGAACATGCACCGGTATGTTTTACATCAGCTACAAAAGTGGCTTCGCAGTTTACGGTCAATAACAATGTTATACAATTCAATTTATTATCAGCCTATAACCAGCAGGAAACGCTGACCATTGACCCCTGGATTACCGTTGTTTCAACCCTGCCGCCAACCAATGTAGGCATGAAGGTTGACTATGATTTTCTCGGAAATTTATTTGTTTATGGCCCCGGGCCGACGGATGTTAGCGATGTAACTGACTTTTTCTCGGTAGCCAAATACAGCAGCACCGGAACTTTTCTGTGGGCATTTGCGGGCTCCGTTCCAGGTATATGGAATTCGGCGGAGAGTGCTTTGGGCTCCAGCTATAATTACCAGGGGGGATTCAGGGTTGACCGGATATCGGGAAAACAATACGAAAGCCAGGGTTTTAATTATGATGGAACGCAAACAATCCGGCTTACATCTGCGGGGGTTTATGATAATTTTATCTCTGCGGTTAATGCTCAGTTTCGTGAGGCCTGGGGCATTATGTACGATTGCGCTACTGAAACAATTATGGATGTTGGAGGTGGTACTATTGGAGACATCAATATGGGTGTAATTAATACTACAAATGCCTCAGTAACAACCTCTAACATCACGGGCATAACAGGTTCGGCCTACCAGGATATTATATGTGCCACTTACGATTCGGCAGGTAATATGTATGTGGTTATGAACGACGGGTTGGGCATTTTGCCCTACACAAATACCCTTTACCAGGTTAATGCCACTTATAACGGTAACAACTGGGCGGCAAATTCAAACTATACTGTATTTAACGAGTCGGCCAATGTGCCTTATTGGGGGCCTTCATCCGGCAATTGGAGTAATAGTTTGGCGGCAAATGGTAATTACCTTTTTTATTACGATGGCTATCATGTTGCGGCATATAGTTTAGCCAATGGCGCGCCGGTTGGTACACCAACCACAATAGCAGGGTATAGTGCACTAATGCAGGGCGGCATTGCCGTGGACCGCTGCAATAATCTGTATCTTGGAGGAACAGGGGTAATAAAAACCTTTAACTTTAACGGCTCAACTTTTGTTGCCGGGGCCGATATTTCGCTGGGTGCTGCATATTCCGGTAATTCTATTAACGACGTGGCTTTAAACACCACTACTAACAAATTATATGTTGCAGGTACGGTTGTAGGTACCTTTATTGCTACCCCAAGTATTAATTGCGCTGCACCTAAAAATTTTGCGGTTAGCCTTGCCAATACCTGCGGTTCTTCAACAGTTCATGTTTCGCCGGTAGGGGGCTTATCTCCTGCCGATTTTACTTATATCCTTTTTGATACCAGCTATAATGTATTGAACCAGCAAACAAATATACCCGACACCATATATAATTTTAGCGGGCTTAATGATGGCAAATATTACGTACAAGTACAGTGGAATGCCAACTGCGGAGGGGAAACGGTAAACGATACCATTACCCTGCGTTGTGATTCAATTTCGCCTGATACTTCTATTTGCAAAGGCGATTCGGTTATCATTTCTGCCCATTGTAAACCTGAAGGCGGTACTTTTACCTGGACACCGGGTGGATATACAGACTCGGTAATAACAGTGGGCCCACCTGACACTACGGTTTATACCGTAACGTATGTTCCCCCTACAGGTCCCGTTTATGTTGATTCGGTAAAAATCTCCGTTATTCCGCTTGCCACGATTACGGTTAATGACACCTCCATCTGTCAGGGGGATACGGCCACGCTTTCGGCCATGCCGTCTTTAGCGGGCGGCACGTACCTGTGGCAGCCCGGAGGGTATACCGATTCGTCAATTATTGTAAGCCCTTCAGCTACTACCACTTACCAGGTTACTTATCGTGCCGCATGCAACAGTCCTATCGGTTCAGGCACGGTAACAGTTCAACCCAAACTGTTACTCACTATGTTAAGCGACACTATTTGCCAGGGCAGTATTGCAAATGTATTAGCCACGCCATCGGTTCCCGGAGGAAACTACACATGGGCACCCGGAGGAGCGAACACGCAGGCCATCAGCGTTGCTCCATTCATTTCCGGCCCGTATACCTATACAGTAACTTACTCCGAAGGTTTATGTACCGTCGTAGATTCGGCATTTGTATTGGTTGATTCATTGCCCAAATTAGCAATTGCCAATGACACTATTTGCCAGGGTAGTACAGCACAACTTACAGTTATATCTTCGCTTAACGGAGGAAGCTATAGCTGGACGCCCGGAAATTACACCACACCTTCTATTTCCGTCAATCCTCTTAATACGCTTCAATACGGATTGACTTATAGTTTAGGTGTATGTATAGCGGCTGATTCGGCGTTAGTGGTAGTTGATTCAATGCCGGTTTTAATTATGACCGGTGACTCAATTTGTGTTACCAACCCCGGACGGGCAGCGGTATTCCCCTCTGTGCCAGGCGGAACTTATTTATGGTCGTCAGGAGACACTACATCTGCCATTAATTATAGCCCGGCCAGCACTACTACTTACACAGTTGTTTACACCTCCCTGCTGTGCTCTGTCAGCGGTTCAGCTACTATTGCAGTATTGCCACAGCCTACGGTATCAGTAACCGGCGACACTGTTTGTTCCGGCATTCCGGTACTTCTTACTGCCACCATTTCAAAGGACGGGGGAACTTATGCCTGGACCCCGGAAGGGTACCAAACGGATACAATCACCGTTAGCCCGTTAACTACCACCACCTATACCGTGGTTTACACCATTGCCGGATGTGGTACTGCTGTAGACAGCGCCACTGTTAAAGACTGGCAATACCCTACCCTGATAACAAGCGATACTGCTTTATGTAATGGTGATGTTGGCCAGGTTGCTGCGCTTGCTTCTATACCCGGTGGCAATTACTTATGGACCCCGGGTGGCGAAGCCAGCCCTGCAATAACAGTTTCTCCGGATACTACAACTGTTTATTCTATTACCTATATTATTCATGGCTGCTCTGCAACCGATAGCTCAATAGTTACTATCCACGATAACCCAACTGTCGGGATTTCGTCCGCTAACGCCACCTGTGGTTTGCCGAACGGTTCAGAAACGGCGCTGCCTTCCGGAGGAAGCCCGGGCTATACTTACATCTGGAGTAACGGCGCAAATTCTGTAAGCATTAATCAGTTGGCAGGTAATCTGACCTACCAGGTTTCTATACAGGATATTTATCAATGTTCAGCGTCGGTATCGGCATTTATCCCTCAATCCTCTGCTGTTGCTGCCTGGGCCTCAGGTTTCAATGAAAAATGCCCGGGTTACAATGATGGGTTTGCTTTTGTTGCCGACACTGGTGGTATTAAGCCATATACTTATGCCTGGAACACCGGGCAATCGACCGACACCATTTCTGGCCTTTTCCCGGATATTTATACAATTACCGTTACAGATACCACCGGCTGTTCAATTTCAGCATCAGCAACCGTAGTGGATGCAATACCTGATAGTTTTAGTGTTGTAACCCAACCAACTTCCTGTTATGGCGATCAATACCAGGATGGTGGCTTAACTGTTAGCCCGGTAAACATGTTAAGGATGCCTTATGAGTATACATTAGGGGGCGGGGCAACACAAAATAACGGTAGTTATATTAATCTTGCTTATGGCTCCTATAATGTAACGGTAGTGGACGATTCAGGGTGTATCAATCATGTAAACGATATAGTTGTAATGGAGGCTGCTGAGGGATTTCTGACTATCTACCCGACTGATACTACTATCAACCTGGGACAAACTGTTCAGTTAACTGAAACGCTTGTTCCGTATGGCGACACCGCTATTAATACTTACAGCTGGACACCTTTTACAGGGCTGAGCTGCATTGATTGCGCTTCACCGGTGGTAAACACTTACGCTGCTTCCACAACTTATACTTTAGCTATTACTTACAACGGCCATTGCATTGTTTCCAATACGGCAATAGTTAATATTACCGGGCAATTGCCGGTATTTATTCCTGATGTGTTTACGCCAAACGGCGATGGCAATAATGATATATTTTACGTTTACGGCACCGAAATCCTGTCGGTAGACCTGTTAGTGTTTAACCGCTGGGGCGAAAAAGTTTTTGAGGCCCATAACCAATTTGATGGTTGGGACGGAAGATATAAAGGCGAGCCGGCACCCATGGGCGTTTACATCTATGAAGCGACAATACATGGGCTTGACGGGCAGACTATCTTTAAAAAGGGAAGTGTAACGTTGGTACGTTAAAGGTGATATTAACAGGTTACAATTCAATGTCATTAAGTTAAGCCGATACACCGTTCTTTTTGAGCTTCCCCACCTCCCAGCCTCCGAAGCGGAGGAGCATCCACGCAGCAAAAAGAACAACTTTGCCCAGGTGGCGGTATTTTGTATTACTGGGTGGCGGTTCTCCCGCTTCGGGAGTTAGAGGGTTTGGGCGGATATATTTTCTTAACTTAACGACATTGGGTTACAATTTTTTAATGGATTTACTTCGGCTATGTAGTTTACCATTATTGTTCGAAACATGCGGTCTTCCATAAATCAGGCAGTCGGTTTGGCACAAGTCTCACCTCCCCCTGCGCCCCCTCCAGAGGGGGACATAGCCAATTTTCGCTATGCGAAAATTGCTTTAGACGCGAATTTCCAAGGTTTCGAACAGTATTGGTAGTTTACTTAAACGTCATTCAAAATAAGAGGTACTATGAGTGATTACGACTGGACCAGATTTTGCAAGCGCATAGATGTAAACGCGCCCACCGATATTATATACATGGCCTTAGCAACACAAGCGGGTTTTGAAAGCTGGTTTTTACGAACAGCTGAATTTGCAGCACCCGATAAAGTGCTAAGAAGAAAAACCGAGTTTATAAAGAATGACGACACTTACCGGTGGCTATGATTTGGCTATGGAGATGAAACAGAAGAGCGGGGAACCATACTTGAAGCCAATGGCACAGACCTGGTAAAATTTACATTTGCCGGAACATGCACGGTAACTATAGCTATAAAACAGGAGCAGGGAATCTCTATAGTTGAGTTATGGCAGGAAAATATTCCTGTTGACGATAAATCAAAGGCAAGCTGGCATTTGGGTTGTTCAACGGGATGGACTTTTTATCTTGCTAATCTTAAATCAGTTTTAGAAGGGGGATTGGATTTGAGAAATAAGAATGAGGAGTTGAAGAGGGTGGTGAATTCATAGTATGCTTGGTGGGCATATTGATAAACTCAAATACACCAGCCAGAGGCTATAAGCATAGCAGAGCGTAGCCGGAAGCTATGCTCAAAGCACACTACGGGGTAATGGAAACAGCCTTAACCACCTCCAGGGCTGCTCCTCCTAAATTAGGAGGAGAGTTTAATACAAACAGCCGCCACGGCTGCTAAAAGCTCCCCTCCTTTTTTCAAGGAGGGGCTGCCCCGGGGGTGGTTGTATTTGTGTTTCATCCCGCCTTACGCGTGAGCTGTTTTGCATTAATCCCTGAAAGCGGCGCATTATTTAAGCTTTTTCATCGTCGAACTATTTAGTAACGATTTCATTTGTGTAATAGCTATTGCATTAAGTTGCTTTAGCCGGTCGCTTTGCTGCAAGCCCTGGTGAATTAAAACTGCATTAATGCTTTCCATATTGCTCAATACTACTAACTGCTCAATCTTTGCCTCGTCACGAATGTTGCCCTCTGCTTTAGGGTTGGCTTCTCTCCATTCCTTTGCCGTCATTCCAAACAAAGCCATATTCAGCATATCGGCTTCATTGGCGTAAACAAAGCTGATTTGCTGGCGGCTTAATTCTCTGGGTATTAAGTTTTCCTTAATGGCATCGGTATGTATGCGGTAGTTTACTTTGGCTAAAGTGCGTTGAAGGTTCCAATTTAATTTTAGGCGGTCGCTTTCATCGGCTTTAAGGCGCTAAAATTCTTTGATAATAAACAATTTAAATTCAATAGAAATCCAGGACGCAAATTCGAATGCTATATCCATGTGGGCGAAGGTGCCTCCATACCTGCCCGATTTTGATGTAAGGCCAATGGCATTGGTGGTTTCAATCCATTTTTTCGGCGTCATTACAAAGCTATTTAATCCGGCTTGTTTTCTAAACCCCTCGAATTCGAGGGGTTTAAAATTTGGGTTATACATAGATTCCCAAAACCCCAATAGTTCAATGGTGTTTCTGTTTCGCAACCAGTTTTGTATAATCGAATCAGTATTCGCCAAATCCTTATGCTTTGCTATGTCAGTCAGGGAAATAAAATCGTTTGTGCCTCCTGTGAACAAACTAATTTCTGTTCCCTTTACATGGATAGTTTTATTTTTTGCCATATACCCGTTTTTTATTGTAGCGAATCTGCCATAATTAAAATTAATTTTCCGCTTTTTAAAGGTGACGAATCCGTCAAGTTTAATTATCCCGAATTAGGTAGAATTAAAATGATAGTCCAATTACTCTTAAAGTGGTCAAATTTGACCACTTTAAACCTCTCGAATCAAGTATTGCTTACCGGCCTTTTAAACCCCTCGAATTCGATGGGTTTAAGCCTAACCAATTCGTAACCTTTAAATATAATAGAGAAACGTAAAGCCTCCATAGCGCGCAATGGCTTGTGGTTAGGCTGTTTTTGCATTAAGCCCTGAAAGCGGCGTAATATATCAGCACCGGGTGAAGCCCCGCCTACCGGCAGGCAGGCCGGTGGAAATGGAATTTGTTTTATACAGCCCTGTATTCTAAGACGGCATTTCTTTTACAACACTAAATGCATATACAGTAGTATGCGAAGAGACCTCTGAATAAAATGCTAAAATTTTTAGGTTGCGATATTTTCTTTGAATATATTTGGCAGCAAAATTTGAGTTTATGGCCAAGAGCAAGAAGTATGTAATACCTGAAGATGATACGCTTAATCTAGTTGAAGATTTGTTTAATCCATATTCCGAAGCAAGGCCTTTTTTAAAATGGGCTGGAGGTAAAACACAACTTTTAAAGGATATTGAAAAAGCGCTTCCCAAAGACATTCGCAACTGGCAAGACTTTACCTATATAGAACCCTTTGTTGGCAGCGGCGCAGTGTTGTTTTGGATGTTGAGAAACTTTCCGAATATGAAGAAGGCCGTAATTAACGACGTTAACACTGATTTGATTACAGCTTACAAGGTGATTAAATCCTCTCCTTCTGAACTTATCCGAGTGCTTGCTAAACTCCAAAAACATTATCACAATATCGCAGCAGAAGATGACCGCAGAGAGTTTTTTATATCGCAGCGAGCACAGTTTAATACCAAAGGGCATAATGATGTTGAGAATACGGCACTTTTTATTTTTCTAAATAGGACATGCTTTAACGGGCTTTATCGTGTAAATAGCAAGGGGCACTTTAACGTACCATTTGGCAAATACGGAAACCCAACCATCTGTGATGAAGCAACAATTCTGTCTGACAGCCATGCTTTGCAGAATGTAGTATTAGTTAATGGGGATTTTGAGGACACGCTCCAATACGCAATAGAGAAAAGCCTTTTCTATTTTGACCCACCATATAAGCCATTAAGTGGCACTTCAAGTTTTAACTCCTATGCTAAAGATGCGTTTAATGACGCGGCGCAAGAACGCTTAAAAAAATTCTGTGATAGAATCGCAAGTGAAGGGCATTTGTTTCTTTTAAGTAACTCTGATGTTCGTTCAAATGACCCGAATAATCATTATTTTGATAATTTGTTTTCAAATCACTACATTGACAGGGTAAATGCGAGTAGAAGAATTAATGCAGACCCTGAAAAAAGAGGTTTGTTAACGGAGTTGCTGATAACAAACTATGATAAGCGGAGAAGTAATCAACTTACAGAAGTTTAACGATTACCAAATGAGGTCAACGCTTTATTCTCCCAAATACCAAAGAGGTTTCCTCTTGTCTATATAGCTTTTGTGCTTTTTATTCTCATGCACTGTATATTTTGCAGTCGGCGGTTGTCCATTGCAAACGCTCATACATAAATTGTCAATTTCTTTCGTGCTATCCAAGAATTGCCGAACCCAACCTTGATAAAATAAAGTTGCAGGGTCAAAATTGCTTGGCTTTAAATAATTATAATCTTGCTCAATAATGAACAGTTGACTCAAATTAGCTATAATGCCCAATGGGTTTAGAAAATGAGCAAATACCTGGTTTCTTATACCCGCAATAGCAACGTCTGGATCTATCCTATAAAAAATGTCATCAAAGGCCTGCAATAATTCATTCTTCAATTCTGGCGTTGACCTTACACGTAGATTTAAATCAATCATTATTCTTAAATGATTCGGTCTAAACTCCCGCTCTCCATCTTTCAAGAATATTTGAAAATTTTTGGCTAGGTCATAGTCTTTAAATCTTGCGGGTAAGGCACTTGGGCGAATAATATAAATATCGACCCCGCCTTCGGAATACAATGTTGTCTTCTTATCATATTCCAACTCCTTCACTATTTTAAACATTTCCTTATATTCCATGATTCTATATTTTCTCGAATAACTTTGAAATGCTTATTTTAAAAATGGAAATTGTAGTTTGCTGCAATTTATAGCCCAATTGTTTTTAAAGGGATCTCATTAAAAAAGTAATGACAACCAACTTCCTTAACGTATTCAAGAACATTACGGTAGTCTGGTTTTGCGAACCAGTCATTTAACACATAAATGTATTCGACCTTAATTCCAGCTTCTCTCAACAGCTTAGTATATTGTTTTTTCTTAAAATCACAGGTTTGCAATTTCTCATCAACACTTCCCGCAACATATTGAAACTTCATCTCTATGATGTATAATGTATTGCCAACTAAAATCGCTTCATCAGGTAAAAGTTTTTTGGATAAAACTTTAGTATGATCGATTTCTAACGCGACCAGAAGTATCTTATAAAGTTTGTTTTTGGTATAGAGCTGTGCAATTTTTTTGTCGTTTTTATAAACCTCGTCTCCCTTTACTTCATATCCATCAAGTTTACTTATTGCTGTAGCAAGATTGATACGTTCTTCAAAACGCAATCCTGTTTGAGTTCTATCCCCACCCTTACCACCTTTAATCATATATCAAGCAGTTTAGAGAGGCTTATTTTAAAGGTTTGTGCAAAAATCTGAATGTTTTGTAGCGAAGGATTCCGTTCACCACGCTCAATCATTCCTATGTAGGTTCTATGAAACCCAGTTTCATCTGCTAATTTCTCCTGGGTCCAGCTACGCTCAAGCCTAAGCTCTTTTACGCGTTTACCGAATTTTATGAGGAGATCTCTTTTCACCACACAAAGGTGTACTTATGTGGATTAAAAGTCCACATACAATAAGTACCATTTGGATTATTGTTATATCTTAGCAAAAAATTTAGATTATGGAAACTTATAGTCCGCCAATGGTTAGCACTGAAATATCACCACTGGATGAATACACCAGCAGCCAAAAAATTAAAGTATTAGTGGATGTTTTACGAGTGGTTGCGAAGGATAAGGATTTAATAGATAAAAAGCTTTTTATTCCTGAAGGATGTCAAAACATTGGCTTTTGTGAGGGATATTACGAAATTGGTACGCTGTTGCATTTCCTGGCTGATATGATGGAAGAATAATGAAGCCATATTACAAATCGCCTGATAAAAATTTATATCTGCTGCATGGTGATTGCAATGAATTGCTACCGCAGTTTGAGCATAAATTCGATATGGTTTTTGCCGACCCGCCCTACTTCCTTTCAAACAATGGCCTAACCATAAAAAGCGGTAAAATAACCAGCGTAAATAAAGGCAAATGGGATAAATCGTATGGCTTTGACTTTATTAATGATTTTAACCGTAAGTGGCTAACCGTAGTACGCGATAAAATGAAAGAAGATGCAACTATTTGGATTAGCGGCACCATGCATAATATCTTTTCAATTGGCCAAATTCTTACTGAACTGGATTTTAAAATATTAAACGTAGTCACTTGGCAAAAAACAAACCCACCGCCAAATTTCTCATGTCGCTTCTTCACCCATAGTACTGAACAAATTGTCTGGGCCAGGAAATCAGCCAAAAAACCTCATTATTACAATTATCCTTTAATGCGCCAACTCAATGGTAACAAACAAGTGCCCGATGTTTGGCGTTTACCAGCTATAGGGCGTTGGGAGAAAAGCTGCGGTAAACATCCTACACAAAAGCCACTTTCCGTTTTGTCAAGAATCATTTTGGCTTCTTCCAAACCTAATGCATGGATTTTAGACCCGTTTACCGGTAGTAGTACAACCGGCATTGCTGCCAATTTGCTTCATCGTCGGTTTTTAGGGATAGATTTAGAGTCTGAGTTTCTGGCGTTAAGCCAAAAAAGAAAGGAAGAAATAGCCGACCGCAAAATTTTCGATCTCTACAAATCCAAAATACATGGATTTACTGAGGATCGCCCACTTGTAAATATACTTGCTGAGGAGCCGGTGGTGCCCTATAGTAGAGAATTGATTTTTTGAAAAATTAAAGATAGGATTGCCTTACCCATTTGGGTGTAGCGTGTGCATTGAGCGTAGCTTCCAGCTATGCTATGCTATGCTATGCTTGTAGCATCATGCTACAGTATTGCATTTAGCAAAATTCCATAAATCCGGTCTTACGCTCCGCCGCGGCGGGCTATATAAAATTAATTTCATATACACAGGGCTGACACCCTGTGCTGATGTATTACGCCGCTTTCAGGGCTTAATGCTGAGTTGAACAATGCATAAACCTGCTTGAGGGGAAAGCGCCTTTAAGGGGGCTCAAAATCAGAAAAAAACGGTTAGCACTGTAACCGTGTAAAAAGGGGTAAAGTGATTGATAATGAGGCAAGTATGTGTAAAAAAGTGAAACCGTGCGGGTATGGTTTCAGGGTATTATAATGGCGGGGATGAGTAGCTACGGAAAGCCTTAGTTACAAAACGGAAGATTGCCACAGCCTTTGCTCTAATTGATTTATTATAGAAAAGGCTTCGCAATGACAGTCTTTTTATTTTTAATACAAACAGCTCCCGACCAGAGCGTCGGGACAGGCGGGGGTGTTTCGCGTGAGGGATTCCCGATGAAAAATCGGGATAAAATCCGTGGAAAACCTCCCGCACAAAGCTGCGGGATAAACTCCGTAATGCTCTGCGAGGGGCACGCCAGAATTACCAACTGCCCAAAAAGCAAACGCCCCGAAAATTCGGGGCGCCTGCGGTCTATTCCAGGGGGGATTAGAACTTCAATATCTTAAATTCTGTTCGCCGGTTTTCCTGGTGTTCTTCTTCGGTACAAGGCACTACGTAGGTTCCATCGCAGGCGCATTTATTAACCAGGCGACTTTTGCCATAACCTGCAGCTATCATCCGTTTAGGGTCAATACCCTGCGAGGCGATATATGCTACAGCAGCCTCGGCACGTTTGCTTGATAGTTGCTGGTTGTATTTAACAGTAGCGCGGCAATCGGTGTGCGAACTCAACTCAATTTCGAGGGTTGGGTTATCCTTCATCACCTTCACAAGTTTATCAAGCTCTTTGGCAGCATCCGGGCGCACATACCATTTGTCGAGGTCGTAATAGATGTTCTCAATTTTGATGGCCACACCCTTCTTCACTCTTTCAAGTTCAAGCACTGAATAAAGGGTTACAGGGGCCTTTTTACCAATAGTAGACTGAGTGCCGGTTACAGTAAGGTATTTAACTTCAGGATCGCCGGTTTCTTTCGTGGCTTCCAGGCGATAATTGGTTTCAGGGTCAAGGGTAAACATACACTTGCCATCTTTATTAGCAGTACATAGTTCATCCTTTTTGGTAGTCATGTTAGTTACCTTGATTTGGGCGCCATCAATAGGGTCGCGCGTCTTTTTGTCAAGAACGGTAACTTCAAGGTTAATGCCGGCTTCAGCAACTAAAGGTATTTTAACCAATTCAGGTTTCTGTTTTATATCTGCTGTAACTTCATTGGGCAAATAACCCGCCTTGCTAGCGCTGAATTTATATTTGGTATCCTGTGTGGCAGGGAAACAAAAGCCCCCGTCCTTGTCAGTCCTGGCATCGCCTTTTTGAAGGTCATCCTGCTTCATAATCACAGCGGCATCCTGTATCGGCTGACCGGTTCCGGCATCGTATACTATACCACAAACGGTAATCCCTTTGCGCGTAAAGCTGTAAATATCATCGTCGCCATGCCCGCCGGGACGGTTAGAAACGAAGTATCCATGCACATTGTCCTTTCCAATTACATATTCAAAATCATCTGAGTTGGTATTAATCGGATAGCCCAGGTTAAAAGGTTCGGTCCAGCTAACAATTTTGTTACCCGTTTTAACCTGGGTGGTTGAATAAATATCCAGCCCGCCCAAACCTTCGTGTCCGTCAGATGCAAAATATAAAGTGCCATCATCAGCAATAAAAGGGAACATATCGTTACCAGAGGTATTTATTTTGGGCCCAAGGTTAACAGGGATACTCCAGGCGCCTCCAATTTCGCGGGTCGTCATATAAATATCAACGCCACCATATCCCCCGGGTTTATCGCTGGCAAAATATAAGGTTTTACCATCTTTAGAAATCGAAGGGTGGCAAACAGAGTATTCCTTATCATTAAACGGCACGGCTTCCACAGTTTCATCTCCCCAGCGGTTTTGATCGGCAAGCCACGCAATGCGGTAGATTTTAAGCTTAACAGTTTTATCAGCTGCAAAGAAAGCACGTTTGCCATTGTAATTACTGCGATCAAGATATAACTCCTGAAGTTTGTCGTTATAGCTGGTTACACCTTCATGGAATTTCTTGTCGGGCTGGCGGCCCCCCATTAAAGTGCTTTTGGTAATATTTCCGGATGAATCGTCTTTAAATGCCTGATAGATTTGAAGAAAACTTGCATGTGTCCAATTGTCCTTATGCTTTATAGCTACCTCTTGAAAACGGTTTGAGCAAAAGAAAATACCGGTATCCTTATATAAAGAGACTCCGAAATCAGAGTATTTAGAGTTGATGTCCAGATTCTTAATATCATAAAATCCATGGTCTTTGCTTAACTCTTCTATTTTTTCAGTGCCCGCTATACGGTCTTTTACACTGTTGTCACTAGGGACAGCATCGGCATATAACTTATAATACACTTTGGCATCGGCATACTTTTGGTTGGCACGGAGCGCCTCAGCGTAATAGAGTTTGTCTATTACATCCGTATTTTCCATGGCAACAAGCTGGGCATAATACGTTTCAGCATCAACCCAGTTGTTTATCAGGCGGTAGCTATCAGCAAGTTTCTGCAGCACATGCACATTCTTTTCATCCTTTTTCAACGCGCGCTTATAAAAAGCTATCGCTTTCAAATAGTCGAACTGCTTAAAGTAATAATCGGCAACCCGAACTACCGGTTTTTCGGCCACCGCAATGCCGGAAAATATTCCGAACATAATAAGCAGCATCAGGGATTTCTTCAAACTCATAGTCTTGTATTTATTAGGTTTCCTGAGTGTTCTGTTTTAGAAGTATTTGACATAACGGGGGGTAACAAATCTCTTTTTATCGTACCAAAAATCATATCCAATCATTAACTCATGGGTACCGCTGGTGAAATGCCTCAAAGCGCTTAATTCTGCATCATAGCTATAGCCGATTTCTAACTGAGGGGTAACTTTTACCTGCATGAAAGGAATAATTGCCTGGCCTATATAGGAATAATCGCCCCCGGTACGGTAGGTAACCCCTAACCACACGCGGTCAATAAATAATAACGCAGGACTGATGTCAATTTGAGGGATATTTTCCGGTAAGCCCTGTTGCCATTTAAGCATTATAGTTGGACGGAACTTTACAATAGCCGGGTCTTTACCGAAAACATACCCGGCGCTGAATACATAAGCGTTATACATTTTTGCCTCGGGAGAATTGCCAATAACAAGTTCCGTTTTATTGGCCAGCGAAGATGGCAGTAAATGTGGTGCAGAAACACCGATAAAATATCTTCTGCCATAAGCGTAAATCCCGAATCCAAAATTGGGCACAAAAAGATTTTGGTTACCCGCATAAACAGGGTCGGCCTGGGTGGCAACCAGTTCTGCATTGGTATTGTCCTGATTATAGTAGGAGAAAGAAGTCTGCACCCCAAAACACAGCCTTGATTGCTTAATCCTGAGCCTGTATGAAAAAGAAGGGGTTACCGAAACGGTATTAGACAACCCGATTTTATCATCAGTAATAACCATGCCCAGGGCATACTGGTCTTGCCGTAAAGGGCTGCTAACAGCTATACTGGCTGTTGTAGGCGCTCCCTGTATGCCCACCCACTGGTCGCGCACAATGCCCATAACATTCAATACTTCTTTACTACCTGCATAAGCCGGATTAATAAACAAGCCGTTGAACATGTACATACTGTAAGCCGGGTCTTGCTGAGCTTTCAGATTTGTGAAAGCCGCAGCTAACATCAGGGCCGAAAATATAAGCTTCTTCATAATAGAACTTTTTTCAGTTAAATATTCTTTTAAACTCACCGGCGGGTTTACCACCGGTGAGTTTTATTGTTTTTTATCTGGTTATAACCACAAACTTAGCCTCGCTCTTACCTGAACCATCGTTGTAAGAGTAGATGACGTAATAAGTTCCGTCAGGGCATATTACACCCTGCTGGTTATGCCCGTCAAAATTGTTCAGATAATGGCCGCTACTTGCCCAAACCTCCATACCCCAGCGGTCAAATATCATAATTGAAGCATTAGGGTACTTCTCGTTACATGGTATTACATAGAAATCATTGATACCGTCACCGTTAGGCGAGAATGCGTTTGGTATAAAGCAAGGTCCCGTTACAGTTACACATATATCAGCAGTATCGCAGAATTTGTAATGCCCGGTTTCGGCACATACCTGGTAAGTAAACTGCTCAATGCCTTCGTAGCCCTTATCAGGGGTATAGGTAATCGTCTTATCCGGATTTACCACCGCAAGACCATTAACAGGGTTCACCGATACGGTTACAACTGTATCAGCCGCAACTGGTATAATGTCGTTAGCTAATACATCCAAAACAAGTGAGGAATTAGCATTCATCGTATCTCTGTCGCATGACTCAGGAACTGCTTTTATAGTTGAGTCAATTACAGTAAAGATAACCGTTGCTGTATCGCAGCCATTGGCGTTGCAAACCACCACACAGAATGTATCGTTACCCACATAGTTATGGGCCGGAGTATAAGTGAAGCAGCTATCACCAACGTTTGCTATGGCAGTGCCGTTTTGCGGGTTGCAAAGCGATGTAATGTGCCATGGCGTTGTTGATACAACCAAGCCACTCAGACAAA
>Ga0182030_10013150_pt1 | contig 16494 bp, 14 predicted proteins | sample 812S3MmetaG_FD_121299 | JGI IMG/M metagenome (GOLD analysis project Ga0182030, IMG submission 121299) | Permafrost microbial communities from Stordalen Mire, Sweden - 812S3M metaG (Illumina Assembly) | ecosystem: Environmental > Terrestrial > Soil > Wetlands > Permafrost | place: Sweden...
AGAAGCGCGTGGGATTTCGCGGCCAGGATCAGGTATTGCCCGGCACGAGGTCCCGCGCCCCAGCGCACCCAATTTTTGATGAAGTCGGGCGCATCCGGCGCGTCGGGCCGCGTGGCGCGAACCAGCCGCGCGGCATAGGCGCCGACATGGGCGCTCACCGGCGTCTTGCGCACCAAATGCTGGAAGCTCAAAAGCGCGTCGGAACCCAAAACGCGATCGACTTCCTGGGAGGCGTCCTGGGTCGTTTCCATGATGATGCGCTCCTCCTCCTCGGCGCTCGGATAGCCGACCTTGACGCTGAACATGAAGCGGTCGAGCTGGGCTTCCGGCAGCGGGTAGGTTCCCTCCTGCTCGATCGGATTTTGCGTGGCGATGACAAAGAAGGGGGACGGAAGATCGTAGCTCTGGCCCGAGATGGTGACGCGGCGTTCCTGCATGGCTTCGAGGAGGGCGGCCTGGGTTTTCGGCGGCGTGCGGTTGATCTCATCCGCGAGGAGGAGATTGGTGAAAATCGGGCCGTGCTTGAACACGAAGCGCCGCGCCGACGTGGCGGGGTCCTGCTCCAGGACCTGCGTGCCGGTGATGTCCGCGGGCATGAGGTCGGGCGTGAATTGCACGCGCTTGCATTGCAACTCCAGCGAGTCGGCCAGCGTGCGGGCCATCAGGGTCTTGGCCAGTCCCGGCGTGCCGACGAGCAAACAATGGCCCCGGGCAAAAAGCGCGACGAGGATCTGGCCGACCACCTCCGCCTGCCCGATGATCACGCGCGCCATCTCCGACCGGATGCGCTGCATGGCCTGGTGAAGCTGCGCGGCGGCGGCTTCGGGATTTTCGAGGATCGGGTTTTCGCCGACGCCGGGCCGGCGTTCCGGCACGACACCATCGCCCGCGCTCCCGATGGGGGGGGGACTGGGGCGGCGCTCCGGCAGGGCGACACCGCCCGTGCTCCAGATGGGGGTGAGGCCGGGGCTGGTGCGGCCCTCCGGCGCGACGGCGGCGACATCACTTGCGAACTCGAACTCGGCGTTGCCGATGGAAAAGCGGGTGCCGTTTTCCAACCGCAGATCGGTGGTCGGTTGGTTCTCGAAATTCAGCGGCGCCGCGGCGTCGTAGGCGGCGACATGCCAGTGGCCCTGGTCCCGGGCCAGGTAGGCATGATGCGGCAAAACTGCCGGGTCGTTCACGACGATATGGCTCGACGGGTTGGACCCGATGACGAGAGGCTCGCCATTGAGGGAAACGGCCGATTCCTGCTGGTGCGGCGCGCGGATGATGAGGAGTTCTGGCATAAGCAAGGCGCTTCCTTCAATGCGTGGCGGCGTACATCAGGATATTCATGCCCAGCGGGATGGCCGTGTCCTGACGATAAGCCACGGCCATGGGATATTCGGTCGGTTCCCATCCCGCTTCGAGGTCGATCGGGCTGTAAATGACCCGCACATCCCCCCCAAGGGTGATGCCTTCCAGTTTCGGCGTTTTAAGTTGTCCGTAGCGCATGGCCACGGCGGGAGTATAGTCCGCTTGTTGCACGGAAACAACGTCGCTGAAAATCGAATGCGACAGCGGCATCGGTTCCAGTTTCGCGCCGGGAAGAACGCGGGCGAGTTCGCGCCGCACCGCCTGATCGAAGGTGGAAAGCCCCAGGCCGTTGTTGATCAGGAGGGTGCCGTTTCGCTGCAAGAAACCACGCAGGGCGGTGACCGCGTTGTCGCTGAGATGGAAGTCGTCCAGGCCGGTCAAATAGAGAAAGGAGAGATTGGAAAGATCGTCCTTGCCGGGATCGACCACCACGCGCTTGAGATTCACCCGCAGCGAGGTCGCCGCGCGGAGTTTCCCCAGCAGAGCGGCGGCGCTGTTCGGATGAACGTTGAACGCGCCTTCATGCTCGATTTGCGCAAAAACGAATTCGTCGGTCGGCGTTTTCTCGTCCACGGCGGCGAACAGCTCGGGCTTCGATTCCTCCATCCCCACGCGGTTGTAGCCGATGGCGTAGGCGACCAGGTTCAAGCCGATGCTGTCCGCGGAAGCAGGATCGTAATAGGCGGCGTCCTTGATCAAAGGAACGGCGTGGTCGTCCCATCCGCAGCCCAGGCCATACTTCGACAGGAGCACGGCGATGCGGGAGCCGACGTAAAGCGCTTCCAGTTGCGGTTTGTCGGAGTCCACATTCGACGAGTAGCGGACGGTATTGACGTCGTTGACCATGTGATAAAGCGGGTGGTCGGGCGGGACCACGCGCCATGCCAGTTCCGGGAAGGCCTGCTGCATGAGTGCGCGGGCCGAATCATAAAAATAGGGCGAACCCGCCACCGAATCGAAACAGAGCATCCCGCCTTTCAACACGTAGGCGCGAAGCCGGGCCAGGCTTTGCGGGTCAAGTTGAAGCGTTCGCGTGCCGCTGAAAAAGAGAAGGGCCATTTTGTCCGGATCGCCGCTGAAGGAGGGGAGCGAAACATCATCGTAGCCGTATTGCAGTCCCAGCCTGCCCTGGACCTTGTTAAAAAGATGCTGAAGGTCGGCGGGACAAAGATTCCAGTCGGCGATCTGGGTCGTCTTCCCGCCGTCATAGGTAAAGGAGCCTTGCTCACCCCAGACAACCTTGCCGAAAAGCGAAGGAGGCGTGGGTTGCCGTTTCCTTTCCGTTCGGCGCAAGGGCGTGGCGGGCAACGGCAGGGGGGGAAAGGCCTCGCCGCCGGAGATGCGCTTGGGCGGAGCCTCCGGGGGCTTGCCCAGAGGCACGAACCAATCATTCTCGCCCGCCCCGTAAGAGGATGGGCAGGTCGTGGCCAGAATCAGCATCGCCAGCAAATACGCGCGCATCATGTAGATATAACCCTCGATTGACGTTGCAGTTGCTCCCTGATTTCCTCTTATTCTTCTCGTTCCCAAGTGCAACTCGGGAACGAGGGAGGACAAGATTTCATTGAGATTCCGTGCCGGGCCACTTTTCCTTGGCCTGGGCCGCTTCCTGACTATATGGATGTTTCTTCAGAAGTTCAGATAAAGTTTTGCGGGCCGGGTCGCTGTCGCCCTGCGCAAAGGCGAGGCCGGTCAGCCGGAAAAGCAACTCGCTCCGGCCACTTTCGGTGACTACCGGAAGCAGGCGCCTGGCCCAAAGATAGGCCGCAACCGGAAGATTTTCCTCTTGATAAAGGCGGAGCCGCGTCAGCGCCCAATCCGGCGCCATTTTTTCGATCGGAGACTGCCACGCCACGTCATTCAACGCGTCCTCCGCGGCCTCGAAGTCCTTCCGGTCGAGGAAAGCGCGAGCCTGGCCGATTTTGGCCGTGCGGCGGATCGAACTGCGCGCGTCGGGGCCGGACGGCTCGCCGGTCAGGGTTTCATACTGCTTCTTCGCCGCCGCGACATCGCCCGTCGCCAAAGCCAGGTCGGCCCGGAGAATAGCGAGCGCGCGGGGTTCGTCGCCTGAAAGCGTGGGGACGCTGATCGCATCGATGAGCGAGCGCGCCTCGTCGGTGCGGTCCGATGTCTTGAGGACCAACCGGGCCAGCCCGAGCCGGCACTCGCCGGCCACGGCGACCAACCGCGGCGAAGGGCTGGCCGTCGCGCAGCGGTCGATCAGGGCGCGCAAAAGCCGGCTCTCTTCCGCGAAGTGAGCCCAATCTTCACGGGCGAGGAACAAGGCGGCATCCTTCACGTAAGGCAAATCGGCTTCGTTGATCTCCTTCATTTTGGCGCAAACCGCCGGGAGAATTTTCAAGAGGTCGTCCGATTTCTGGAAGGCTCCAAATACGGCGAAGCAGCTCGCCAGGTCCGAGGCCGACAGGGTCGCGGGATCGCGGCCCATGATGTCCGCCTCATGCTCGGGATATAATTGCGGCTGTTTCCACGGGTTCGCCCAGTCCGGGTGAACGCCGATCGTCTGGCTCAACGCGGCCACCTGCTTTTCGCCATCCTTCAGCGAGAGACGCACCGTGCGCGTTCCCGGACGCGGAAAGAGATGCTTCACGCTTTGCCCCTGCGCCGTCGAACCGTCGTCGAAGGTCCAGGTCAGCGTGCCGGTGGACGCGCCGCGGTCGGTCAGTTTAAGCGAGATCAACCCGAGGTCGGGCAGGTCCGTGGCAATAACGCTCTGCTCTTCATTACTCCAGTCGATGGCAAGAGCGGGCGCGGCCCCCGGCGCCGAAGCGCCGGGCGAGTTCACCTGCAACTCGTAACTCGCGATGCGAGTGCGACCGACGGGCCGAAAGAAGCGGCTGTCCGGCGTGAGCATGGTCCAGTTTTCCAGTGCGCCGCCATTCGCCGCCAAACAGCACAGGACGGGGGGCCCTCCCCCCTCTCGTCGCACATAGGCGTTGTAATAATCCAAAACATGAAGCCCCGCCGGAAGATCTACCGCTCCCTGGTGCTGGCCGCCCATCCCCGGACCAAAATGGTGGAGGCCCGGCCACTCGACGACCTCCTTTCCGTCCACCAGGACGAATGAGGCGTCGGTGGAAATCACCGCCAGTTGCAGATGCTCCGGGGCGGCCGCGTCAAACCAACCCTGGAAGTGCTCAAGAAGATTACCCTGCGGACCAAAGCGGTTCCCGCCTTCGAAGATTGCCGGGATGATCGCACGGCCGAGGACCTTGCCGCTTTGATTCCAAGCCTGGAGCATGTCCGGCAGGTTATTGATGGTCTTGCCGTCCCCCTCCCGGCCTTCCAGCCAGACACCCGCTTTCGCATTCGCGAGATGCATGGCCGGCCAATTGGAACCCACATAGACCTGATACCGTTTGGCGCCCGAAGAAGAGTCGAAGAGAAACGTCGCCGGTTCGCCGGGAGCCGTCCAAAACAGGTCGGAGCCGACGGCGGTTCCCGTATCCGTGAAAACCCGAACGGGCATGGCCGCCCACTTCGGCTCAGGCAGATCAAGGCTCACCCAGGACACGTGCGGCGGCGGCGGACCGCCCTGGTCCGGATCGATGATAAAGCGCGCGGGCGCCGAGGTAACCGGCCAGGCGGGAGGCGCAACCGGGGGAGCCGCCGACTGCGCAAAAGCGGATGGATGGATCGCAAGGATGATCCCGACCGCCGAAACCCATCTCGAAATAATGCTCATGGAAGCTTTTTCCATCTTGGATCATTTCCGAACGTAAGAAACACGTTTTTTGTGCGAAGCTTTGTAGCCGCCGCCGTAAGGCGGTGGTCTGCGTGATGGCCGACGAGTTGCGCGTTGGTTACGAGCCCTCTCCTGCCAGGCCCTCGCGGGCGCGGCTACAAGAGGAATCCAGCTACGCGCCCGTTCCCCGGGCCCGGAGATCGCGGACCTGGTGCTCGTCGCCTTGTTGGTTGGCAAGCCATCTCTCGCGAACCAGCTCCTCGGCTTCCCGCCAATGCTCCAAGGCGCGGCCTTCCGGACAACCCTGTTTCTCCCAAAGGGCATGCGCCAGCGCCTTAATGTCCTTCTGCTCCCAGGACTTCATAACCTAAATTAATTGCGAAAGCGGCTTCGTCAATAAGCGAAGCTTTACTTCTTGGAAAAGCGCGAGCGCAGGGCGAAGAAGAGCATGACCGCTCCGAAGACGAAAAGCACCAGCCCCCACCAGAGGTTGATGTTGAGGTTGAGCGAACTGCTATACATGGCGCTGTCCGATCCGGTGGCGAGGCCGTAGATGGCCAGCAGCGCCCCGAGCAGGGAGAACATCATGCCGATTGGAAGCCGTATATCGAGACCCATGGGATTTCCTTTCTACCAGAAATAAACGTTAAGAGCAAAACATCCGACAAGAAGCAGCGTTCCGAGAAAAGCCGGCGTCGCGTACCACGCCTGATCGGGTTCGCGGACTTTTTCGGTCAGCGAATAGACCAGCCCTTTAAGTTCCTCGTCGCTCTTGGTGCGGCTGGTCGCAAGCGAGATGACGATGGTGAGGATGAGACAGCTCGAAAAGGCGAAGCTGGCCAGCCAGAAGTTCTGCGCCATTTCGCTCGGGAAGGTCTGCACCGTGGAAATCCACGCACCCTTGATGCCGGGGGTGTTGCCAGCCGCAATCGTGCAGCCGTGAAAGAGCATCGAGGTCATCGTCCCGCCGCAGAGCCCGAAGAAGGCGCCGTGGCTGGTCGCGCGCTTCCAGAACATGCCGAGCAGGAACGTGGCGAAGAGCGGCGCGTTGACGAAGCCGAAGACGAGCTGGATGATGTCCATCGCGTTGGAATAATTGCGGGCGACGTAGGCGCAGGCGATGCTCAGGACGATGCCCACCACGGTGACGTATTTGCCCATGCTCATGTAGTGCTGGTCGGGCCGGTTGGGCGCGAGGTAGGCCTGGTAAAGATCGTAGGTCCAGACCGTGTTGAAGGCGGTGACATTGCCCGCCATGCCCGACATGAAGGAAGCAAGCAGCGCGGTCAGGGCCAGACCCATCAAGCCGGGCGGGCAATACTTTTGCACCAGGGAAAGAATCACGCCGTTGTAATCGGGATCGGCAACCGCGCCCTGCAGACGCGTCTGGATGTCGGCGTCGCTCAACGGTTGGGCCTGGTTGTCCTTGACCAGCGCCGCGATCTTGTCCGCATTAAGGTTGTGATGGACGGCGGCGGCAATGGGAGCCGTGACAGCGGCAGGCTCCTGCCTTTCAAGTTGTTTGGAGGCATCCCTCACCGCGGCGATGGCCGCCGGATAAGCGCTATCGGAGATGCTCACCTGCGGCAGGTGGTATCCGCCCTTGCCCGTGGAAGCCAGGCCCACAGCGATCATTCCCGGCAGGATGACCAGGGCCGGAAAGAGCATCTTCGGTAGGGCGGCGATGAGCGGGGTGCGGCGCGCGGCGCTCATGTCCTTGGCGGCCATGGCGCGCTGGATGACGAGGAAGTTCGTGCACCAGTAACCGAACGAGAGAACGAAGCCGAGTCCGAAGGCCATGGCGAAGACATCGACGCCCATGGGATTGGCCTCGGGCCCCGGGATGATAGGCTTCCAGACGCTGGTCCAGGCGTCAGGGCCGAAGGAATGAGTGTTGATCCCCAGTTTGGTCGGGTCCTGCGAAACGCCTTGCAGGATGTCCTTCAGCGCCGACCATCCGCCCACATCCTTGAGGCCCAGATAAACCACCGGGGCAAAGCCGAGAACGATCATGAAAAATTGCAAAACCTCGGTGTACATGGCCGAGGTGAGTCCGCCCTTCAAGACATAGACGAGCACCACGCCCGAGCAAATCAGGAGGCTCAAGTCGTAGTTCCACCCGAGCAAACTATGCAGGAGCTGGGCCAGCGCGTTCATCGAGATGCCCGAGGCGAAAACAGTCATCACGGCAAACGTCATCGAGTTGAAGCAGCGGGTCCGCTCGTCGAAGCGCAATTTGAGATACTCGGGAACGGAGCGCGCTTTCGATCCGTAATAAAACGGCATCATGAAGATCCCGAGGAAGACCATGGCCGGAATGGCTCCGAGCCAGTAGAAATGACAGGTCGCGATGCCATACTTGGCCCCGCTGGCGGCCATGCCGACCAGTTCCAGCGCGCCGAGGTTCGCGGAGAGAAAGGCCAGGCCGCAGACCCACGCCGGAATCGAGCGCCCCGACAGGAAGAAGTCGGCGCTGGTCCGCATGTAGCGTTTGAGGGCGAAGCCGATGCCTACGACGAAACCGACGTAGATCAGCATGATGGAATAGTCGATCAGTTGAAGTTGCATAGGGGATTTGCTAAAAGATTTGGCACCTTGTCAGGCACTTCACGAAAAGGCAATACGATTATTGCTATTTTGGGAATAAGTTTAGAGTCTATCTCATAAATAGGCGAGGCCGCGTTGCGAGTCGATTTTGGATTGCACCGAGGCGCGAGGAAGGAGCATACCCGAAGGTTTGCCCCTTCGGGGCCGGCGCAAGAATGCCTTTGGGAAAAGGGAAAGCGCTGGCGCGCGGGCGCAGTGACTGACGAGCAACGAAGATGCAATCCAAAATCGCCGCAACCCTTTTCCTCTTCGGCCGGGGTTCTTTTGCCTTGCGGCTTTGTCGCTCGCTCGTCACGTAGCTGCGGCTATGCTCCTCGCTCGACTTCTCACCACCAGGTAAAAATCTTTTCGGCGCGGCCTCGCCTATTTATGAGATAGACTCTAAAGTGTAACTTGCCTATGGCTACCCTAAAAAAAGGCATCATCCTTGCAGGCGGCGCCGGGTCCCGGCTCTATCCGCTTACGGCCATCGTGAGCAAGCAACTTCAGCCGGTCTACGACAAGCCGATGATTTACTATCCGCTGAGCACGTTTTTAGAGAATCGTATCAGCCATATCTGCCTGATCTCAACCGGCGACCAATTGCCGCTCTTTCAGAAGATTTTGGGAGATGGCTCCCGCCTGGGCGTCAAAATCGAGTATCGGGTGCAGCCCAAGCCGCAGGGCATTGCCGAGGCCTTCCTTATCGCCGAAACCTTTATCCAAGGCGCCCCGGTCGCCCTGGCCTTGGGCGATAATATCTTTCACAGTTCGGCATGCCTTGCCCCGTCATTTCATGATTTTGAACCGGGAGCCACGATCTTTGCCTATCAGGTGCAAAATCCGGAGCGGTACGGCGTGGTCGAATTTTCTCCCACCGGAGAAGTCCTTTCCCTGGAGGAAAAGCCTTCGCGACCCAAGAGTCATTATGTCGTGCCGGGCCTCTACCTTTACGACGCGGAGGTTGTCGCTTTTGTGAAACAGCTTCGACCCTCGGCGAGAAATGAATTGGAAATCACGGACCTCAACCTGATCTACCTGCATCGGAAAGCGCTCCGGGTCGTGGCCCTGCCCCGTGGCTTTGCCTGGTTGGACGCGGGCACGAGCGGCAGCCTTCACGAAGCCTCCAGCTTTGTGCAAACCCTGGAAAAGCGCCAGGGGATCAAGATCGGCTGCCCGGAGGAAGCGGCCTTGAGGGCCGGCCTCATCGACATGGGGCAATTTGACGAACTTATTCAACACATGCCCGACTGCGAGTACCGGGATTACTTGAAGAAACTCGCCTTATAGGACAGCCATGGACGAGGACGTTCGGATCATCTACGTCGACTTGGATCATACGCTGGTGCGCATCGACCTGCTTCGAGAGCGGCTTCTCATTGCCATTTTGCGCAACCCCTCGATTTTTTTAAGGCGCTCTTTTGGCTCCTTCAGGGAGGACGGGCGCGGCTCAAGATCGAAATCGCCAGTCGCTTCGGCTCTCTATTTATACGGTTGAGGATATGTCCTTGCTCATGAAAGTGGGCCTTGCGTCGGGCTTGATTTCCGTGCTCGTCCTGGCTCTCTACGTAACGTCGCCGCAAACCGTTTCCATCTATAAGAGCCCCGCCCTGCTTTTCGTGGTGTGCGTCTTCTTATTTTACTGGATAGAGCGCATCTGGTTTTGGGCCAGCCGCGAAAGAATCACCGGGGACCCCATCGTCTTTATAGTTACAGACCGCATTTCCTACCTCGTCGCCCTTGCCTCCATCGTCGTCGTTTGGATAGCGTCGGTTTATTAGGGCGTGTTTTTTCAAAAGAGGGCAAGGCCGCCAATATCCGGGATGTATCTATAATACCCTATCCACGAGCATCTTGCGCTCACAACCCTTTTAAGCGGCATGGTCCGGGCAAAAGGATGCTACATTAATTAAGCCCAAAGGAATTTATATGCTGAGTTATGCCATCACATTCTTAATCATCGCCATCATCGCGGGAGTCCTGGGATTCGTCGGTATTGCAGGCCTGGCGGAGGAAATCGCCCGGATCCTATTCGTCGTATTCCTCGTCCTGTTTGTCGCCTCCCTGGTGGCGGGACGCCGTCCCCCGGTATAAGGCTCCCGCGGAGGGCGGAAGGGCTCGTGGAAAGGCGCAACCGCCGTGCGCAGCACCAATGCTTGCGGTTGGTGGGCATCATGCCATATTTGATGGAGTCTTATGAAAATCGCGGGCATTATTCTCATTGTCCTCGGCATTCTGGCCTTGGTTTATCAAAATTTTTCTTATACGGAAACCAAGCAGGACGTCAAATTGGGCTCCATCGAGATTCAACATCAGGAGCCCCATAATGTCCCGATTCCTCCGATCGTCGGCGCAATTTGCATCGTCGCGGGAGTGGCGGCCCTGGTCGCCGGCGGACGAGGCAAGCTCTAATGCCGGTTGTTCGATTTCAGTCAGCGTAAGCTTCGAGACGGACCATCATGAAAATTCGCATTCGGCACCGCACCACTTACAACTACAACCAGCCTGTTTCGTTCGGCCAGCATAAGATCATGGTCCGGCCCCGCGAAGGGCATGACGTCCATATCGAAAGCTCCGTCCTGGAAATCAATCCGGCCCACACCATCCGGTGGATGCGGGACGTCAACGGCAACAGCATCGCGAAGGTCGACTTTACCCGGTCGGCGGCGCAGCTCAGCTTCTACAGCGAACTGGTCCTGCAACAATACGACGTCAACCCGCTCGATTTTATCCTGGAGGAAAGCGCGGTCACCTATCCCTTCGTTTACGATCCCGACAGCCTGCCGGAACTGACGGCCTTCATGACCCCCCTTTATCCGAGGGACGCCGCCGTTTTGCGGGAATGGCTGGGCCAGTTTTGGAAACCGGGAAACAAGATCGAAACCATCGCTCTCCTTCAGAACGTGAACACGCATATCAACAAAACGTTTCAATACGAGCGACGCGATGAACTGGGCGTGCAGACCCCGGCGGAAACGTTGAGGAAAAACAGCGGTTCCTGCCGCGATTTCGCCACGCTCATGCTCGAAACATGCCGCTGCTGGGGCCTGGCCGCGCGGTTTGTCAGCGGCTATATGCAATGCGAAGCGACCGAGGCCGGCGGCGCCTCCACCCATGCCTGGACGGAGGTTTATCTGCCGGGCGCGGGCTGGAAGGGTTTCGACCCGACCTCGGGCATCATGACCGGCGCGCAACACGTCACGGTGGCCGTCTCGCGCAATCCGGAAAATGCCGCGCCCATCACGGGCTCGTTTCAAGGACTATCGAATGCGTTCCAAGGCATTCAGGTCGACGTGACCGTGGTGCAAATCGACCGGCCTCTTCCACCCGCCGCGCTGGCGCCTGTGCCCGCTTGGAACACTCCTTTGCAAAATCAACCGCAACCCAACCCGAGCCAGCCCGTCCAACAGGCGCAGCAAATGGCGCAACAGGTCGCGACCGCCGTCCCGGCCATGGACATGGCCATCCGACCGGCGCCGCCCCTTCCGCCCGCGCCGATTTCCTGAGGCAGAAACCCATGACCATCGATTCCGACTCAGCACGATTTTCGCGCGCGCTCCAATCCGCCATCTTCTGGCCGGTCGGCATCATCTTGCTGACCGCGCTTCTGTTGCTCCTCTTGATCTTCGAACTGTTTCAGGTGGTCAAGCGGTCGGATCATTCCTACCAGGTGCTCGTGCAAACGCGGGTATGCGAAAACCTTATCGTCAGCACCCAGAACGATGTCCGGGGCTATCTCCTGACCGGGGACCCCGTTTATATGGACTCCTACGACGCCAGTCGCGGCCAGATCGACGGGGAGTTCGGACGGCTGAAAGCCCTGGTTCAAGACAATCCGGAGCAGGCCATCCGCGCGGATGCTCTCAATCAGGCAAAAAATACGTGGTTGGAACACGCCAAGACCATCATCTCCCACCGCACGCAAAACATAACGGTAAATGGAGATTGGGTCGGGATGGGCAAAACCCTCATGGATGACATCCGCGCCAAATTTGACAAGTTTACCGATGTCGAAGAGGCCCAGCGCGACAAACGGCTTTATCGAGTCCGGCAGATGAAGCTGGCCCTGGCCTATGCGGGAGGAGGGTTCGTCATTCTTCTTTCCCTGACCGTGGCCCACATCGTGAGAAAGCAAATGATGGCGCTGGCCGCGAGCTATCGCGCGGCGCTGGACACCATCGAGCAGCGCCATGCCGCCCTGGCCCGCTCGGAAGCCGACCTCGAAGAACAAAAGGAATGGCTTCGGGTGACCCTGACATCCATCGGCGACGGCGTCATCGTCACCGATCCGTCAGGCCGCGTCGTCCTGATGAATCACGAGTCCGAGCGGCTGACCGGCTGGACCCACGTTGAAGCGCTGCATCAGCCGCTCTCGGCCGTGTTTAAAATCGTCAATGAAAAGACGCGCCTCGCCGCGGAGGACATGGTGGGCAGGATCCTGCTGGAAAAAAAGGTGATCGGGCTGGCCAATCACACCCTCCTGCTTTCGCGCACCGGTGAGGAATGGCCGATTGAAGACAGCGCGGCCCCCATCCGTGACGCCACGGGAAATATCCTGGGCGTCGTCGTCGTCTTCCATCTTCCCAGATCTATTCCCAATCCGGCATCCGGTGACAAACCCGTTATCTAAAAATATCCAGAAAGCGGTCGATGACGCTTCTCCCGGCCGGCGCATGATCATTCTCCTGAGCCGCGGGTAAATTCGGCTCCTGATCGAGCAGGGCGCGCTGCCCCGGCGTGAGATAATAACGCTCGCCGCGGCCAAAGAAACCGCCTCCCACGCTGACCGCCGCCAGGCCGGTGGGAACGGGGAAGTCCGCCGCGGGATACGCGTCCTTGACCTGCTTCATCACGCTGGCCCAAACGGGCAACGCAACCGTGGCCCCATAGCCTCCCGGCATGATCTCCCGAGGCTTGTCGTACCCGATCCAGACACCCGCCACGAGATGAGAGGTAAATCCCTCGAACAACGCATCCTTGTAATCGTTCGTCGTGCCCGTCTTGCCCGCGGCGGGCGAGGTAAATCCATATTCCTGCCGGACGGGCGCGCCAGTCCCAAAATCGAGCACATTTTGCATCATGCCCGTAACCTGCCGGGCGATCTGCGGACTGAAGACGCGGTGACCTTCGGGCATGTACTGATAGATGACGCGATCCTTCTCGTCCTTCACCTGCACCACGATGTGCTGGCGCACCCAGACGCCCTGATCGGCGAAGGTGGCATAGATGCCGGTCAGCTCGTTCAGGCTCAAATCGCACGCGCCCAGGTAGCTGGAGGGATAGGCCGGAATGTCGCTGGTGACGCCGCATTGGTGCGCGTAGGAATTGAGCAACTCGGGGCCGATGAGGATGCCCATGCGCACGGCGGCATAGTCGTCGGAATGGACCAGCGCGTCGTTGATGCGAATGGGGTTGGGTGAATCGCTGACCGGTAGAATGCCGTTCCTGGCCATCGTCAGGTCGAACTTCGAAGCATCGATGGTGCTGGCCGGGCAGTAATTTTTCTCCGCGAACGCCGTCGCATAAATCAGCGGCTTGAGCGTGGAGCCGACCTGTCGCCGGGACTGCATCGCGCGGTTGTACTGGCTCAACGCGAAATCACGCGAACCGACGACCGCGCGGATCGCGCCGTTGGAGGGGTCCATGGCAAAGAACGCGCCCTCGAGGACGTCCTCGTCCGGCAGGCCCGTGTTCGGGTCGCCGTAACCGTTGGGGTGCGTTTCGCCCTTCGACTTCTCGATCTCCACGATGCGGGACAGGAGCGCATTTTCGGCGACGTTTTGCAGGCGGGCGTCGATGGTCGTGAAAATCTTGAGTCCGCCCTGCTGGATCGTCGGGGAATCGAGAATCGTCTCGAGCTGGCGGCGTACTTCGCTCGTGGCGAAACCACCGCCAAAATCGGGCCGGGGCCGCAGGGAAAGCGGCGTTTTCCCCGCCTTGTCCGCGTCCGCCTGCGTGATGTAACCGGCCCTCACCATCCGCGTCAGCGCGCGGTCGCGGGCCGCCTTGGCCATGGTGATGTCCTTCCAGGGAGAGGAGGCGTTGGGACTCGAAATCATGCCCGCCAACAAGGCGCACTGGGCAAGATTGAGCTTGCCGGCAGGGACGCCGAAGAAGGCGTAAGCCGTCGTCTCCGCGCCGTAGAGGCCCTGGCCAAAATAGATGCGATCGAGGTAATAGCGGAGAATCTGCTGCTTCGTGTAGGCCAGCTCGATGCGGTGCGCGAGGAAGATTTCGAGGAATTTGCGGTCGTAGGTGCGCTCCATCCGTCCGATGCTGTTTCGCGCCAGTTGTTGGGTGATGGTGCTGCCGCCCTGCCGCCCGCCACGATGCGCAAGATTCGAGACGGCCGCGCGCGCCATGCCGAATAAATCGATGCCGCCATGCTCGTAAAACCGGCGGTCCTCCGTCGCAACCACCGCTTCGCCGAGGAGTTTCGGCACCGGTCGATCGGCCGGCAGCGCGATGCGGTTTTCATCGAAGAACCGGCTGAAAGCGTGGCCCTGGCAATCGTAAAGAATGGAGGCTTGCGGCATCTCCCTGATCACATCGATATTGATGAGGCCGGCGCGCGCGCTGTAGTAGGTATAGACGAGGGTGACCAACGTGATGACGGCGATGAGCGCGCCCGCCAGGAGCCAGGTCAGGACATTCGCTTTGGCTTTTTTGCGGCGGGAGCGTTTGGGGTGCGTCAGAAGCTCCGGTTTGTAATCGCTCATGGAAAAACCTTACGTGGCTGAAAGGGGCCACCGGTCGTTATTGCGGCACTTTGGTGATAACCCGCTTGGGCGTGGCGGGAGGCTGCGGAGGCTCCTCTCCGTCTTCGGAAGATTCCCCGTGCCTGGCCGAATCGGACGGATGGGTTGGCGATGGGGGCTCACCTTTATCTTTCGCCGCGATTTTTTGGGCCTTGAAACGGGCATCCAAAAGCAGACGATGAATGAGATAAGTGACGATGAGCAGATTGCCCACGACGACCCCGAATTTCCACCAGGCGAGCTTGACGAAAAGTTCGTAAAGTTCGATGGGCAGGAGAGAACCCGTCACGATGACGACGAGATATTCCGCCCAGTGTTTGCGCATGTACAATCCAACACCTTCCGCAGTGAAGAGGGCCGCATAAAAAAAGGCCGCCCATCCAAGGAGGGCCAGGTGAGGAGTCAACATTCCAGCCTTTTCCAGCATCCAGTCGACCCACCGATTCTCGGGATCAAGGTGATACGGAATGATGATGTAGGTGTTGAGAACCTCAACGACGTCACGATGCCCATGTTTGAGTTTGATAAGCTCAAATCCGACCGCAATGAAAAACACGGCGTGGAGAAGCTTATAGATCGCGATGCTACGGAGAACAAAATCTTCCCAGGGGGCGACTCGGGTTGTGGACGCGGACATGGATACCTCTTGAAAGCAAGGAGATGGCATGAAGTTCGATCAAAAAATACAACAGTCCTGACTAATTCACAAACGCATCTCGCGACAGATGCGCCATTATGCACCTCATCGTTGGAAAAACTCGATAACTCTTTGCAAAAATTAAGCGGATGCGGCCTTGACCTATTTTGAAAACACGACCTAGTTGGAAGGATGGCATTCCCCATCAGCCCGGAAAGCGAAAAGTCCGAATGGCTCGAAGCGGACGGCCTCGGCGGTTTTGCCAGCGGAACGGTTTCCGGCATTCGCACGCGGCGCTATCACGCGCTCCTGCTCGCGGCCACCTCGCCTCCCGCCGGCCGCATGGCGCTGGTCAACGGGTTCGATGCGGAAGTTGAAACCGCGTCGGGCAAAAACGCGGCGTGCCGCTTCGCGCTGACGACGCAACGCTATTGGCCGGGAGTCGATGATCCCGATGGCGTCGCCCGCCTCGAAAGTTTCGACCTTGAGCCGTGGCCGCAATGGACCTATGCCGTTCCCGGCGGAAAAATCGTTCACGAACTTTTTGTTCCGCGTGAAAGGGCCGCCGTCGTCCTGCGCTGGCGTTGGGAGGGCGAGGCCGGCCCGCCGTTGCGTCTTCACGTGCGGCCCTTTTTCTCGGGCCGTGATTTTCATGCCACGCATCACGCGAACCCGGCGTTTCGATTCACACCGGAAAGCGCGCCCGAAGGAGAGCGCTGGCATTTTTACGACGGCGCGCCCGAGGTCACGGCGCGCGGCAACGGCTCGTATCATCACGAACCGTGCTGGTACGGGAACTTCCTCTACGACGAGGAACTCGCCCGCGGGCTCGATGCCCTGGAAGATCTGGCCGCGCCGGGCCGTTACGAGTTTGACCTTGCCGCCGGACCTGCCGTCCTGATTTTTTCCGCCGATGGTTTGGGACGTCCGCTGCCGGCATCCGCCTCGCCGGTGGAACTGGCCGACATGCTGGCCCGGAACGAGTACGCGCGGCGCACGGCTTTTGCCACCCCGCGCCTGCGCGCGGCGGATGCTTATCTGGTCGGGCGCGGCTCCGGAAAAACGATCATCGCGGGTTACCCGTGGTTCGGCGATTGGGGCCGCGACACGTTCATCGCGATGCGCGGCTTATGCCTGGCGACGGGCCGGTTGGCGGAGGCTCGGGACATCCTCACCGCGTGGGCCGGAACCGTTTCGCGGGGAATGTTGCCGAATCGCTTTCCCGACCAGGGCGATGAACCCGAATACAATTCGGTCGACGCCTCGCTTTGGTTCGTCATCGTCGTCCATGAATTTCTCGAAGCTGCGGACGGTAATTCGGCGCTCATCGCGGAAAAGGAAACGCTCCTCGCCACGGTCGAGGCGATTCTTACCGGCTATCTCCATGGAACCCGGTACGGCATTCGCGGCGATTCGGACGGCCTCCTGGCCTGCGGCGTTCCGGGGAT
>Ga0182030_10013151_pt1 | contig 16493 bp, 16 predicted proteins | sample 812S3MmetaG_FD_121299 | JGI IMG/M metagenome (GOLD analysis project Ga0182030, IMG submission 121299) | Permafrost microbial communities from Stordalen Mire, Sweden - 812S3M metaG (Illumina Assembly) | ecosystem: Environmental > Terrestrial > Soil > Wetlands > Permafrost | place: Sweden...
GTGGGAAAGTCATGGCGCAGCCGGACCGACAGACTCATCGACCCAGAGCCGCGTTCAACCGTTTGGAGATCCACTCCGACAGCAACAGGCCGATCAACGCCAATGTCAGCGAGACCAGCGATAATTCCGCGGCCTTCGCCTCCCCGCCGGGCACCTGCAGCGCGGCATAGATCGCCAACGGCAACGTTTGGGTCTGGCCCGGAATGTTCGCCGCGAACGTGATGACGGCGCCGAATTCGCCGAGGCAGGTGGCGTAACCGACGATCCCGCCGACCAGAATTCCCGGCGAGGCCAACGGCAGCGTGATGTTGAACAACCGATCCAACCGTCCGGCGCCGAGAGTGCGCGCCGCCTGTTCAAGACCGGGATCGGCGGATTCCAGGGAGAGGCGGATGGAGCGGACCATGACCGGAAACGTCATCACGGCGCAGGCGAGGCTGGCGCCCGCCGTGGTGAACACCAGGCGAACGCCGAACCACGCCAACAGCAACGATCCAATTGGGCCGCGGATGCCGAACAGGATCAACAGCAGCCATCCCGTGACGACCGGCGGCAACACCAGCGGCAAATGCACCAGCGCGTTCAACAGCGAACGTCCGGGAAAGCGGTATCGCGTTAAAATCCAGGCCATGACGATCGCGAGCGGCAGGCCAAAGCCGACCGCTCGGGCCGCGACGATCAGCGTCAGCCGGACCGCTTCCCATTCTTCAGGTGAAAGGATCAGTTCATTCGACCTTGAAGCCGCGTTGCGCGAACACCGCGCGCGCCTCGGGACCGCTGAGGAACGTCAGCAGAGCCCGCGCGTCCGGCGTATCGCCCGATTTGACGACCGCGAAAGGATACGACACCGGATCGTGGCTGTCCGCCGGGAACGTTCCTGCGATCATCACGGCTTTCGACACGGCGGCGTCGGTGGCGTAGACGATGCCGGCGGGCGCCTCACCGCGTTCCACCAGCAGCAAGGCCGCGCGCACGTCCTCGGTCCGCGCCAGTCTGGGTTGCACGCTGTCCCACATCCCCAGCGCCTTCAACGCCTGCTCGGCGTAGATGCCAACGGGGACATGGGCGGGATCGCCGGTCGCCAGACGGCCGTTCGCGCCCAGGAGCCCCATCAGGTCGAAGCTTTTGTCGATCGTCACGTGCAACGGTTTATCGGCCGAAACGACCAGCACCAGATCGTTGCCAAGCAGGTCCTTTCGCGTGCCGTCGGCGAGCAGTTTTTTGTCCGCGAGATAATCCATCCACTTCTCATCGGCGGAAGCGAACAGGTTGGCCGGCGCGCCCTGATCGATCTGTCGCGCCAAGGTCGAACTTGAGCCAAAGGACAGGCTCAACGGCTGATGTCCCGCCGCCTGCCACTTCGCGGAAATATCTTTCATCGCGTCGGTCAGACTCGCCGCGGCGAACACCGTCAACGTTTGGGCATGCGCGCCGAGCGGTAGCAGCAGGACAAGCAGAATGGCGAGAAAACGCATGACGAAACCTTTCAGGGTGGCAGGGAGCGGACGCCGTTGAGCACGGCATCGAGTTGCGGTTGGGTCAGCGCGCGGCCGTACACCACCGCGTTGAATGTCGCTGCCAGGCTCTCGGGTTCGTGACCGCCGAGCCAGGCGAGGCCGAGCAGGCGGTTGATCGATGGCGGTTCCTCGACCCAGCCGAACGGTTGCGCGGGGGCGACCAGCGCATGGCCCTCACGCACCGCGCGCACGGCTTGCCACGCGTCCGGGTGCGCCAATGTCGCCTGCATCGCGGGGTCGGAGAATATCACGATATCCGGGTCGAGGGCGGCGATGGCCTCGATGCTGGAGGTACGGAAGGTGCCCTGTCCGTCCGGCGCGACCACCTGCCAGCCCAGTCGTTTGAAGACCTCCGTCACGTCGGTGTCCGGCGCGGTGACCAGCATTCCGTCGGCGCCGCGAGCGTAGAGCACTTTGGGATGCGCGCCGAACGGGGCGGGCAGTGGTTTGACCGGCAACGCGAGCATCGCCTCCGCGTACGTCGCCAGCGTTTCCGCGCGTGCTTCACGGTGGAGAATAACGCCCAACTGGCGAACGACCCGCGGAATGTTGTCGAGCGAACCGGCGAACAGCAATGTCGGAATGCCGGTCTTTTGTTGGGTCGCCTGTGCCAGTTCGAAATAACGCAGGGTCACCTCGCCATAATCGACGATGAGGTCCGGCTTCAACGCCTTGATCTTGTCGCTCACGTCCTCCCGCCCGGTTAAACGAGGGACGCGGGGATGGTTGGCGCTGTCGGGAAGGAGCGCCTTCGCATCGTCGGACAACGGACCAGGCCAGCCGATCATGAGATCGGGGGCGAGGGCTTCGAGCAGGATGGCGGCGGGCGGCCCGGCGGGCAGCACCCGGGCGACGTGGTCGGGTACGGTCACGGCGCGGCCGGTGGAATCGGTGACCTCGCCGGCGAACACCGCGGCGGACCAGAGCAGCGGCAGCAGCACGATCAGGCGTCGAAGCATGGTGGTCCTTTCGTGGCCACGGTATATGTCGTTCGATATAGCGGCAAGCTGTGTCGAGGGAAATCCCACGCCGGACACCAGGCGGCGGCGTCGCGGGTCTAAGCGCCTGTCACCCGCCAGATCACATCGCCCACGTCGTCGGCCATCAGCACAGAGCCATCGGGACCGATCGTCACGCCAACGGGCCGTCCGTACGATACAAGCTCATCCGGCGCGAGGAATCCGGACAGGATATCGCTCGGCGGTCCGGACGGGCGTCCGTTCTCAAACGGAACGAACACCAGTTTGTAGCCGCTGAGTTTGCTGCGATTCCAGGACCCGTGCTGGCCGATCGCCATGCCGTCCGGAAAGCCGGGCAGCGTGCCGGCGGGCAGCCAGCACAGGCCCAACGACGCGGTGTGGCCGCCCAGAGCGTAATCCGGCGTGATGGCGGTGGCGACCAGCGCCGGATCCTGAGGCACCCGGTGGTCCACCGTTTGGCCCCAGTAACAATACGGCCAACCGTAAAACCCTCCGTCGCGCACCGAGGTCAAATAGTCCGGCGGCGTCTCGTCACCCAGGCCGTCCCGCTCGTTCACCACCGTCCACAGCGCGCCCGTCGTTGGCTCCCACGCCATACCCACCGCGTTGCGCAGGCCGCCGGCGAAGGTGCGTCCCTTGCCGGTCGTCAGGTCGAGTTCGTGGATCAGCGCACGGCCTTCCTCATCCGCCATGCCGTTCTCGGCGATGTTGCTGGACGATCCGACTCCGACATAAAGTTTTGACCCGTCCGGACTCGGCAGCAAACCGCGCGTCCAATGGCCGCCAGGCTTGAACGTGGCCAATGTGCGGCCTGGCGCGGTGATGCGGGTCGTGCCGGGCGTGTAGGGAAACGCGACGACGCCGTCGGTGTTGCCGACATAGAATGTGTCGCCCAGAAGCGCCATGCCGAAGGGCTGGTTCAGGCCTTCCAGAAACACCTCCTGAATTTCCGCCACGCCATCGCCGTCGGCGTCGCGCAGCAGCGTGATGCGGTTCGCGCTGACCCCCACGGCACCGGCGCGTTTCATCGTGCTGACCATTGCGTAGTCGAACACATTCCGCATGACGGTTCTGGGCACGTTCGAGGATTCCGCGACCAGCACATCGCCATTTGGCAGCACGTTGATCCAGCGAGGATGTTTCAGCCCCTTCGCGAACGCGTTGACCTTCAGTCCCGGCGCGGTCACCGGCGTTTGTCCGGCCGCCCAGCCTTGGGCTGTCGGCATCTTGAGGGTGGGGAAATTGCCTTGCGGATGGGCAGGAGGGATGGCCGGCGCGCTGCCCCAGGCTGGCTCGGGCGAGCCGCCTGTCAAACGACGCGCGTGCAGCGCCGTGGCACCGATGACCGCGACAAACCGCGCGAATATGTCCGAGAAGCTCAATGCGCTATTCCCTTGATTTCACAGCGCATGGTAGCCGACAGCGGCCGGAATGGGAACCTGTCACGAGTGAGGGGCCCACGCGTTCAAAAGCGATACGTTCCGAACAGCACGAAAAACGACACGTTCTTGCCCAGAGCCTCCCGCACCGCGGGACCGGAGAGAAATTCCGCGGCGATGGCGCCCAGAAGCAAATGCTGATCGACGCGCCAGCGGACGTCGGCGGAAAGCTCGGTGCCGACACGTATGCTACCGGTCTTGTTGGTGCCCGCGTATTGCACCATGCCGCTGCCGTAGAGACCATCTGAGGTGGATGCGCGCCACAGCGAATCCCAGCCGAACGTGGCCGTGACGTCCTCGGCCGGAACGAAACTCAGCACCGGGCGTACGTCGATGACGTTGGCCGGCACCAGCAACGACGTTTCCGCGAAATACGGCAGGCGGGGAAACATCGCGTTGAACGTGCCGATCGCCGAAGAATGGCTGTTGTCGCCGCTGGCGGCATTCGATTCAAGACCGATCCGAGGCCGTCCGATGACATCGCGGAACGTGTATCCGGCGATCCCCGCGAGCATTCCAGCGCGAATGTCCTTGCCGCGGAATGTGCCGGTCTGGCCGGCCGCTTCCAGGTTCCAATCGAAGCCGTCGGCGGCGCCGAACAGGCGGACGCCGAACGTATGGCGTTGTTCGACGCCGGTCGTGGCGCGGAACGTCGCCGACGTGTTGGTGAAGTTCAATTGATAGAGATCCGCTTTCAGCACCGGCCCGAGCGGCACGGTCAGATAGCCGCCCCAAAGCTCCTGCTTCTGGTTGGTGTGATCGTCGAACACGCCGGTGGCGTCGTTGAGCGGTCGGACCGCGATCAGATCGAGCGAAATGTCGTTCCAGTGATCGGAGAAGCGGAACCCATCGAAGTCGCGCCGCACATTGGGGCCCTCGCGCACCGCGATCAGGCGTTGAAAGCCGAACAGCAATTCCTCGCGGCCCACGCGAAAGACCGGTTGGTCGCCCAGAGGGGATGGCGGACGCAGATCGACGAACGCCTGCATCACGTCGAAATGGTCGATGTCCGTGGTGGAGGTGACGCCTCGGTCGCCCAGACGTTCCATATTGCCAAGTTGCAGGAAGGCGCGAACGTAATCCGTGACGTGCAGATCGGCGTTCAGCAGGAGGCGGTGCAACAGATAGGCGTTGGAGCGTGGCGCGTGGATCCCGAAGCTGGGGTTCAAATAAGATTCGATCCGCTCGCGCAACTCGCCCCCCAGACTGAGCCAGGTCGGACCGAGTGGTCCGTCGCCGAGCGGAATGTATTTCAGTGGATCCCATGGGTCGCCTGCCGGCGGCCGCGTGGCGAGGGAGGAAAAATCGTCGTCGTATCGCAACGAGTGATACGTGGGATCGCCTGGTTCGGGACTCGCGGCATGCGCGAGGCGTTGACCGGCGAGACCAATCAAGGCGGCCATCACGCCCGCCAGAAACCGAGTCCTGGCGATTGCCATGGACGCCCCCAAATGTTTTTGTTCTCCGCGCCGGAAACGAACCGGCGACGCCGCGCGATGATCCCGTTTCGCGCGACGCCTGGCAAGCCCAGACGACACGCCCATTGACATGGTACGACGCGGTGGGGGGATAATTGAGACGGGATCAAAGGGAGGGGGCTTTTTTATGCGAATGGCGCGTCGCCTGTTGCTCGGTGCGACGCTTTCCACCGCGATCGGGCCGGCGCGCGCGGCGCCGATGCCGTCGCTTCGTGTCGGTGTTCTGCGGTTCGGCACAGTGTCGTGGGAGATCGATGTCATCCGCCATGCCGGCCTGGATGCCGGCGCGCGTTTCGTCATCGAACCGGTCGAACTGGCCGCCGCGCAGGCGGCGCAGGTCGCGTTGCAGGCGGGCAACGTTGATGTGATCGTCGCGGATTGGTTGTTTGTCGCGCGTCAGCGAGGCGCGGGCGCGGACTGGACGTTCGTTCCGTTCTCCAACGCGGTCGGCGCGTTGATCGCGCCGGCGGAATCACCGGTGCGCGATGTGCCCGATCTGATGGGACGCAGGTTGGGAATCGCCGGCAGTCCGCTGGACAAGAGTTGGCTGATCCTGCGGGCTTACGCGACGCAAAAATACGGAATCGATCTGAACGCGACGGCGGAAAAATCGTTCGGTTCGCCGCCGTTGCTGGCGGAACAAATGAAATCCGGGCGTTTGGATGCGTTATTGACTTTTTGGCCGTACGCCGCGAAGGCGGAAGCGGCGGGCGCGCGCCGTGTTCTGGCGGTGGAGGACGCGGTCACCGATCTGGGTGTCGATGCGGGTGTGCCGTATATCGGCTATATCTTCGCGCGGCATTGGGCGGAGCAAAACCCAGCGTTGATCGATGGATTTATCACGGCGTCGCGCGCGGCACGGGGGATTCTGGCGGCGTCGGACACGGAATGGCAGCGCATCAAACCGTTGACCGGCGCGGCGGACGATGCTGAACTGGGACGGCTTCGCGATTGGTACCGGCGCGGCATGCCGCGGCACTGGGGCGCACCGGAACGCCACGCCGCCGAGCAGTTGTTTCAGTTGCTGGCGAAGATCGGCGGCCCGGACCTCGTGGGGCCGATCAGCGCGATTCCCGACGGAACCTTCTGGTCGGTCACCTGGTGAGCGGACGCCTGGCATTTCGTCGCAAGGGTGATTTCGTTGTCCGGCTGAGCGCCGCGGCGGCGTTTCTTTTGGTCTGGCAAATTGGCGCGACCCTGGCGCACAGCCGGCTGCTGCCGACGTTCACCGCGGTGGTGCGCGCGATGGTGCGGGAAACGTTGTCCGGCGCGCTGCCATGGAACCTAGCGATCACGCTTGGCCGGGTCGCCGCCGCCTTCGTTGTGTCGCTGGTACTGGGCGGTGCTCTGGGCATCGCGATGGGACGCTGGCGGTGGCTCGATCTTTTGCTGGACAACGCGGTGACGGTGCTGATGAACCTGCCCGCGCTGGTGATCATCGTGCTGATTTATGTGTGGTTCGGGCTGAACGAAACCGCCGCCATCGCCGCCGTCGCGCTGAACAAGCTGCCGTCCACCGCGATCACGTTGCGCGAGGGCGCGCGCGCGCTGGACCCGCTGCTCGATGAAATGGCGTTGAGTTTTCGGATGTCGCGTTGGCGTGTGCTGCGGCACGTGATGATGCCGCAACTGACGCCGTATATTTTCGCCGCCGCGCGCTCGGGTCTCGCGTTGATCTGGAAGATTGTTTTGGTGGTCGAGCTTCTGGGCCGGAGCAATGGCGTTGGGTTTCAGATTCAGATTTATTTTCAGTTGTTCGACGTCACCATGATCCTGGCTTACACGCTCGCGTTCATTCTGGTCGTGCAGATGATCGAATGGGGCGTGCTGCGGCCGTTGCAACTTTGGACGACGGAATGGCGGGGGTAATCGCGCGGCTCCATATCGAGAGCAAATCGTACCGCGACGCCCAGGGCGCGGCGCTTCCGGTGCTTGGCCGCATCGATCTGACGTTGGGACGACGGGAAATCGTGGCTTTGGTCGGCCCTTCCGGCTGTGGCAAGACGACGCTGCTGCGCATCATCGGCGGGTTGGATCGCGCGTTCGAGGGCACGCTTGAATGGCCTGACGGCGCGGCGCCACGCATCGGCACGGTGTTTCAGGAACCCAGGTTGTTGCCATGGCGAACTGTCCGGCGGAACCTGTTGCTGGCGCAACGAACCGAGAATCCGCGACTCGCGAGCGATTTGCTGCGAACTCTGGATTTGTCCGCGTTCCAGGACGCCTGGCCCAACACGCTGTCTCTGGGCCAGGCGCGGCGGGTCGCCATCGCGCGCGCCTTCGCGATCGAGCCCGCGCTGATCCTGCTGGATGAACCTTTCGTGTCGCTCGATCCGGAATCCGCTGGTCGCGGGCAGGCACTGTTGCTGGCGGCCTGGCGCGCGCGCCCAACCGCGGCGGTGCTGGTTACCCACGATCGCGCCGAAGCCACCGCGTTGGCCGATCGCATCCTGGTACTGGGTGGCGCGCCGACTCGCGTGCTGGAAGAAATCGTCGTGCCGGAGAACGCGCGCCGGCCTTCAATCCGCGATGAGTCCGCTTGACACCGCAAGGGTCAGGGATAAGGTCGCTACAACCAGGCGTTACGAACGCCCCCTGAAAACACATCAGGGTAAGGGGTAAAGGGAAGGGAATCATCACGATGGCGAACGCTGATCGCTGGATGTCCAGGCTGCGCCAATCGGCCGCGATGGCTTTGCCGCTGCTGTTGTTCGCTGGCACGGCGAGCCAGGCGCAACCGGCGCCGGCCGCCGATCCGATGAAAAACGTGCGGCCCGTCACCGATCAGATGTTGCTCAATCCCGATGCCGGCGACTGGTTGATGTGGCGTCGCACTTATGATGGATTCGGCTTCAGTCCCCTCGACCAGATCAATAAATCCAACGTCGCGAACCTCCGCGTGGCCTGGGCCTGGTCGCTGACGAACGGCGCCACCGAAAGCACGCCCATCGTGCACGACGGCATTCTGTATATCTGGAATTATGCCGATAAGGTGCAGGCGTTGAACGCCGCCACCGGCGACCTGATCTGGGAGTACCGGCGCGATTTGCCGCAGACCATCATCGATCAGGCCGGCAACAATATGGCCAAGCGAAACATGGCCATCTATCAGGATAAATTGCTGATCGCGACGTCCGACGCGCATCTCGTCGCGCTCGACCTGAAGACCGGCAAGGTTGATTGGGATCACGAAACGGCCGATTGGCGGCAAGGCTGGCGCTACACCGCCGGGCCGTTCATCGTCGATGGCATGGTCCTGCAAGGCATGACCGGATGCGGCAACGCGGAACCCGGCGGCTGCTTCATCACCGCGCATGACATCAATACCGGCGCGGAGAAATGGCGCGTTTGGACCATCGCGCATCCGGGCGATCCGAACTCCGACACCTGGAACGGCGTGCCGCTGGAAAGCCGGTTCGGCGCCTCCGCCTGGGTCGCCGGCTCCTTCGATCCGCAACAAAACCTGGTGTTTTATGGAGTGGGCCAGCCGTATCCCTGGATCGCCGAAATGCGCGGGACGCTGCCAGCGAAAACCGCGCCCGGCATCAGCAACACCGCGCTGTATTCCGACTCGACGTTGGCGATCGATCCCGCGACCGGCAAGGTGAAATGGTATCATCAATATCTGCAGAACGACACCTGGGATCTGGACTACGTCTATGAGCGGATGTTGATGGACCTTCCGTTCAACGGCAAAACCCGCAAAATGGTGATCACCACAGGCAAACTGGGCATTATCGAAGCGCTCGACCGCACCACGGGCGAGTGGTTGTGGGCGAAGGAAACGGTGCCGCAGAACGTCGTTTCCCATATCGATCCGAAAACCGGCGAGAAGACCATCAACCAGGCGGCGATCCCGCATATCGGTCAGACCACGGTCAATTGTCCGGCCGATCCGGGCGGCCGCGGCTGGCCGGCGACCGCGTATAATCCGAAGACCGAAACTTTATTCTTGCCGCTTAATGAATTCTGCTCGAACACGACCCCGACGCCGCTCGATCCCGGTCAGGCTTATACGGGCGGCGGACGCGCCATCTTCTCTCGCACGTTGGTGCCGCACAGCGATGGCAACGTTGGGCGCATCGACGCGATTAAATTGAGCGATCGTTCCAACGTTTGGTCGTTCCGCGAAAGAGGACCCGCCACCGGCGGCGTGCTGCCAACGGCGGGTGGCGTGGTGTTCGAGGGCGGTTGGGATCGTATCTTCCGTGCTTTCGACGACACGACGGGCAAGGTGTTGTGGCAGTTGCGCACCAATAACGCGATCAATGGTTTTCCGGTCGCCTATTCGGTGAACGGCCGCGAATACGTCGCGGTGTCGGTTGGCAATGGATCGAGCCATGCCAAATCGCTCGCGACGCTGACGCCGGAACTGACCGTGCCTGACGGTGGCTCGGTGTTGTGGGTCTTCGCGCTGCCCGACAAGAAATAGGATTCCGCGCATGGCTCTGGGCTGTTGCTTGTCTCGATGCCCAGAGCCGGCGAGGTATATATCGCTGATCGCGGCGCTTTGTGCGTGGTTGATCCCGGCTGGCGGTTTCGCGCAATCCGGCACGCCGTTCGTTGTCGATGAGTGGCGGTTCGGCACGCGCGGCTCCACCGCCACGCTCAGTTATTGCATCGACGCGCGCGATCCGGATTGGCCGGTCGCGCGGGACATCGCCGCCGCCGTCGCCGCGGCCTTGTTGCTGCAACCGAAGGAATTTCTCGTCGGCGACGATCCGAAGACCGCGGATATGTCCGGCGAGGACATGGACGACACGTACCGCCTGCTGATCCAGCATTGCGACGTGGCGTTTGGGTTTAAACTTGTGCCGGACGCCTATCCCGCGTGGTTGACGATCACTCGCCCGTATTACCGCGCCGCTTATGTTTATGTGACCACCGATACGGGCTGGAAATCCCTGGCGGACATGCCGGTCGATCGCCCCATCGGCGCCACCATCGGTACCAGCGCGGACATGCGGTTGACGCAATACATTCTGGCCGTTCCGGCGGCGCGACGCTGGGACAAATACCCGATGGCCTCGGACGAGGCGGCGTTGCGCGCGGTCACCACAGGCGGCATCGGCGCCGCGCTGGTGTGGGCGCCGGCGCTTTGGGCGTTGCGTCGGAAGGAACCGGCGTTCGTTTCGTTGCACGAGATTCAACCAACGCCGTTGCCGGTTTCGACCGCCGATGTCGGCGCCATATTGCTCAGCAAGCAATCGTTCCTGAGAAGCAATATCGATAAGGCGATCGCGTCGCTGACCAAGGACGGCACCATCGCCGGCATCCTGAAGCAGGCCGGTTTTCCCGGAACACCCGTGCCATGACCGCGGAACCCGCGATCCGCATCGCCGGCGTCAGCAAGCGCTACGGCCGCACGGAAGCGCTGAAGGATGTCAGCTTCGACGTCGGGCGTCAGGAATTGTTCGCTCTGCTCGGTCCCAACGGCGCCGGCAAAACGACTTTGCTGCACATCATTTGCACGATCCTGCGTCCCGACACCGGCTCGGTGATTGTCGGAGGTCTGGACGCGCTGGCGCATCCGACACGCAGCCGGCGCGATATCGGCGTGGTGTTTCAGGAGCCCAGTCTGGACGATCGTTTGACGGTGTATGAGAATTTAAATTTTCATGGGCTGGTGTTCGGGGTTCCCGCGGCGCTGCGTCATCAACGGATCGCCGAATTGCTCGACCTGGTGGAACTCAGGGACTGGCGCGACAGGCTGGTGCGGACCTTGTCCTCGGGCATGAAGCGGCGTGTCGAAATCGCTCGCGCGCTGATCCACACATCGAAAATCCTGTTTCTCGATGAACCGACGGCCGGCCTGGACGCGCAGTCGCGGGAGCGCATCTGGACCTATATCAACCAACTGCGAAGCCAGCGCGACCTGACCGTTGTCGTCACCACGCATTATATCGAGGAAGTGGAAGGCTGCGACCGGGTATGCGTGATCGATCACGGAACGATTCTGGCGCTGGACACGCCGGCCGCGCTGAAAGCGGCGCACGGCCAGCAGTTGTTGCGCATCGTTCCGCACGACGACGCGGCCGCCGCCATCATCGCGGAATACCCTGACGCGACGGTGCGGCCGGATGGAGAAATCGTGATTAAATCAAGCGGCGACAGTTTCGCGGAATCATTCCTGTCCCGGCACGGCACCCATATCCGCCGGCTGTCGGTGGAAGAACCCAGTCTGGAGAGCGTGTTTCTGTCGCTCACCGGCCGCGAAATCCGCGATCAGGCGGCCGGCGCGCGCGAGCGGACTCTGGCGTTCGGCCGCCAGGGCGGAGAGCATACGCGATGACCATGCCCGAAACGATCCGGCTGCAGGCCGGCGGCCTTTACGCCATCTGGTTCCGTGAGGTGAAGCGCGCGATCCGCGACCGCGGCCAGTTGATCGGTGGAGTCAGCCGGCCTTTGCTTTGGGTGCTGATCATGGGCATCGGCCTCAATCCGTATTTTCGCGGCGAGGTGTACGGCGAGGTCCGGTTTGTCGTTCCGTACACGTATCTGCAATTCATTTTCCCCGCCGTCATCGCGCTGAACATCATGTACACGTCGATCCAGTCAGCGGTGTCGGTGATCTGGGACCGCCAGTTCGGCTTCCTGCGGGAGGTGCTGGTCTCCCCGCTGCCGCGCGCGACGATCCTGCTGGGAAAGATCCTCGGCGGCGCGACCGTGGCCTTGTTCCACGGCTGCCTCGTTCTGGTATTGGCGCAATTCGCCGATCTGTCGTTGTCCATCGGGGACATCGCCTGGGGGTTGGTGCTGATGGCGCTGTTGGCCTTTGGCCTGACCTCGCTCGGCGTCGTCATCGCCGGGCGCATTCGCGGTTTCGAAGGGTTCGGCGTGTTCTCCAACGCCGTGATTCTGCCGCTGTATTTCACATCGAGTTCGGTCTTTCCGCTCGATCCGTCGCTGACCAGCGCGCAAACCGCCGTGATCTATCCCGAGTGGCTGACGTTCCTGGTGCGGATCAATCCGATGACCTACGCGGTCGACGCGTTGCGCGGGGCGTTCATTCATTTCCACCAATTCGATCCGGCGTTGGGGCCGGCCGCGTTGCTCGCGATGGCCGTGGTGTTCTTCGCCTTGGCTTTGCGTGGCTTCGCCCGCGCATGAAACTTCCTGCCCGCCGCGACGTCATGTCCTTCGCCGGCGTGTTCGGTCTGCTGGGCGCGGTCTACTTACTTCCGCCCGACACGGCGCTCAGTCAGGTGCGCGCGGCGGGAACGTTACGGGTTTGCGTGCCGCCATCCTACCCACCGTTGGTGACCGGCGATCCGGCCGCGCCTGGCATCGACATCGAACTCTTGCACGCCATCGCCGCCGATCTTGGCGTCGGTCTGGCCATCGTTACGAATTCGGCGATGGGCAAAGACTTCAATCCGCGCGCCTGGCGGCTGACACGGGCGCAATGCGACGTCATCGCAGGGGGTGTCGCCGGTTCGGACACCACGCGATCGTTCCTCGACATCACGCCGCCTTACGCCGCCACCGGTTGGGCCTGGCTCGCGCCGCGACCCGAGGCGGACCCGCGCGGCCGCCGCGTCGGCATCCTGGTTTCAGCCTCAGGGCTGGACCGGATCGCGCTGGCGGCCTGGTTGCGCGCGGCGAACGACCGCATCACCATCGTTCCGGACGCGCAAACGTTGATCGACGGCCTGAAGCAGGGACGCTTCGACGCCGCCGTCACCGAACGCATGCTGGCCGTGGAACTGGCGTCCCCGAACGGCCTCGCCGTGGGCTGGATGCCGCCGGAGCTCATGCGGTATCAGTTTGTCTTCGGGCTGTGGAAAGGCGATCTGACCCTGAAACGAGCGATCGTGGCTTCCATGCGCCGTCTGCGCCGCGACGGCGACATGGCGGGAATTGAGTCCCGCTACGTCCCCGCCGGGTCACTGGCCGAAAACGACGCGCGCGACAATGCTCTCGGCCGGCGCGAGTAAGCGTTCCGCCAAACCGCTCGCCACCAAAAGCATTAGTACCACCGCGGGATAAATCCGCATCTGGGCTACAGCCTCTCGCCAGGCCGGCAGCGCGGCGACGAGCAGATGCTGCCCGGTTAACGGCGGTAGCGGCAACAGGTTGAACAGGGTGAACGAGATGCAAAGTTGCCCGAGCGTTTCGATAAAGATGAACAACGTCGCCGCCGCGGTGTCCGGCAGCAGACCGAGCAGAAAGGGCCGAGCCATCCGCGCCAGCACGGCCAGCAGCAACGTCGCGCCCGACCCCCCCGCCACGACCGCGACCAATCCCACGCGTCCGGATCGCAGCGAACCAGGATCCACCGCGATCGGACGGATCCAGCCGAACGTGAAAAACACCATCAGCAAGCCGCCGATCGGATCCAGGTGCCGCCACGGGCCCAGGCCAAGGCGGCCATCGTGACGTGGCCCCTGATCGCCCAAAAGGCAGGACATTCCGGCGATCGAGAAGCCGTGCACGCCGGCGATCAATAACACGGCGCCAATGCGCAGCACGACGTGCTGCAAGGTCAGGTCGCCCATGCCGTCGCTAACGTTTCAAGGTCATGTGCCGCTGCGCGTCCTGATCCGGGGGCAACTCGGTCTGGCCGGCGGGATATCCATTCTTGTTCAACAAAAACGCCAGCAAATCGGCATAAGTTTGTGGATTTAACTTTCCTGGACGGTCCGGCGGCATTTTCGCCAGCAGAAAATCGTACAGAGCCGCGGGACTGCCATTGCCCCAGTGCCGCGCGAAATACTGGCCATTCAGCGGCGCGCCGCCGAATTCCCCGTCATTTAAATTGAAGCCGTGACAATCCTGGCAGGCGCGGCGATACGCGGCCTGGCCGCGACTGGCCTGCTCCGCCGTGAACGTCACCGGCACCGAAACGGTCGCCGGCCCAGGCGTTGTCTGACCGCGCAGCGCGTGGACCTCGGCCGCCGTCATTTTGGTGGCGCGCGCTTCGGCGATGTCGGTGGGAACGAACGGCTTAAAACCGGCTGGCAGAGCTTTGTCGTTGCCCCAACCATGCAGCACGTGATTGAGCGCGGCGGCGAGTTGCGCGTCGCTCAGTGTCTCACCCAACGGCGGCATCGTGCTGTCGAACGGCTTGCCATCGACGGTGATCTCGCCTTCAAGTCCGAAGACAACCAGACGCGCGAGGTAGGCCCGGCCGCCCGGCAGCGCCAGGACCTCCGGCGCATGCCCGGTTAAAGGCGGGAAGGTGCCCGGCAACCCGAGACCGGTGGGCTGATGACAGGCAGCGCACGTGGTGTCGTAGGTCGCGGCGCCCAGATCGCGCCATTGGAACGCGGCATCGTCCGCGCTCGCGCCGGCCGAGGCGAGCGACGCACACAACGCGGCGGCGTAAATCCAAACGGCACGCGGCATCAGACCATCCATGAGCGTCAGGCGGCGCCATCCAGCCGCGGGCCGCGATAGGAACAGCCGTCGCGTTGCATGTCCAGAGCCCGCCGCGCCCATCCGCCACAACTCACGACTTATCGCCATTCGTCCACCAATCGGACGCCGGCGTTAACACGCTCCGCGCATCGTGATACATTGAATCAAACCCGAGGGAGCAGCCGCCGTCATGAAAATCACCCGCGTCGAGGCGTTTCAGATCGAATGGACGCCGGGGGAACCGATGGAACGCCGCGGCGCCTTCCTGCTGGTCCATACTGATACCGGAATGACCGGCATCGGCGAGGCGTCGCCGATGATGGGCGGTCTCGCCTCGCTCACCATCCTTCAGCATCACATCGCGCCCGCCGTTATCGGCGCCGATCCGTTGGATCACGCGGTGATCCAGGACAGGTTGTTGCATAAGCTGGTGAAGCTCGGGCCGGAGGGCGCGCTCGGCGGTGCGCTGGCGGCGCTGGATATCGCGCTGTGGGACCTGAAGGGCAAACTGCTGGGGCAACCGATCTATAAGCTGCTCGGCGGGGCGTGGCGCACGGAGTTGCCGTTCTACGCCTCGATCGGCGGCAACGGGGCGCGCACGATCGACGAGGTGTGCAAGGTGGTCGAGGAACGGCTGCGCGACCAGCCCTCCGCGATCAAGATTCGTTTCGACAACGATCGTACGACCCTGGACCACGACATTCCGGGCGACATCGCCAAGGCCCAGGCGGTGCGGCGGCTGGTCGGCGAGGGATTTCCGCTGGCGTTCGATGCCAACAACGGATTCACCACGGGCGGCGCCATCCGGGTCGGCCGCGCGCTGGAGGAGCTCGGCTTCTGGTGGTTCGAGGAACCGGTGCAGCATTACCATGTCGGGCAAACCGGGGAGGTCGCGCGGGCGCTGGACATCACCGTTTCGGCGGGCGAACAGACTTACACCGTCGCCGGAGTCGCGGATTTGATCTCCGCCGGGGTGCGCATGGTGCAGCCGGATATCGTGAAGATGGGCGGCATCACCGGGCTGATGCGCTGCGCCGCGTTATGCCAGGCGCATGGGGTGGAACTGGTGCCGCACCAGACGCAGCCGACGATCGGGCACATGGCCAATCTGCATGTCAGCGCGGCGCAACTGCACGCCACCAAGCCGTGCGAACTCGACGATCCGTCGCCGCGCCGCCATGTCGTGTTCGCCAATCCCCCGCGTCCGGTCAACGGATTGTTTCATCTGCCGACAGAACCTGGGCTTGGCCTCGAGCTGATCGCGGCGGAGGTCGAGAAGCGCCGCGTCGCCATCGGCTGACCGGATATCGTCCGTTTCGTTCGAACCGGAGGGAACCAAAAGCGCCTCCCGTCGTACCCGGAATGGAGGTCATCCGGCATGGTGTCTCGTTGCTGGCGGCCGGCGCGCTTCCGGGCGTGGTCGCGGTGGGCGCGTTGCTGGCGACCGATGTCGGCGACCACCGCGAAGCCGCGGCCGTGATCGCCGGCGCGCGCCGCCTCGATCGCCGCGTTCAGCGCCAGGAGGTTGGTCTGGTCGGAGATTTTTCCCACTCCGCCGGTGATTTCGTTGATTTCCTGGGCGCGGCGTTCCAGTTCGGCGATCACTGTCACGGAGGCCTGCTGGCGGGCGCTGTTGCGCTCGATCGCCTGGACCGAGGTGGCGATCTGGCCGGCGGTGTCGAGCAGCACGGATTGCACGGTCTCGGTGCGCCGGCGGCA
>Ga0182030_10013152_pt1 | contig 16493 bp, 5 predicted proteins | sample 812S3MmetaG_FD_121299 | JGI IMG/M metagenome (GOLD analysis project Ga0182030, IMG submission 121299) | Permafrost microbial communities from Stordalen Mire, Sweden - 812S3M metaG (Illumina Assembly) | ecosystem: Environmental > Terrestrial > Soil > Wetlands > Permafrost | place: Sweden...
CTCGAAGGCAGCCGGATCGCTCGGGAAAGTGTCGTCAGTCGGAATTCCCGACGATACGCGCCCCCACCACGCGTCCGGTGGATGGGCTTACGAGACCTGAACAGTTACCCCTCGTAGAACTCCTCGATGCAATGAGGAACCGCGCGCCGACCGAGTCCGGCGGCGGGGGTGCCCCCGCGCCGGTCATCCCACTGCGTCCAGGCGGATCAGATGAGGACGGCGCAAAGCGACGCCCAGGCATCACCTGGTCAACGAGTGCTCGAATCCGCGTTCGAGCCCGCAACGTCTTGCGGCGATGGGCCGCAGCACAGACTGATCCGCGACTGTCGTGGGTCGACCCACTCGCGCCTTTGGGCAACCTGCGGGCAATCGCCTCTTTATTCCCGTTGCTGTGGAAGCGGTTCGCGTCCTTCGACGGAGTCGCCGAACTCAGCCCGGAGGATCTTGACGATCTCTGGTATCGATGGCTCGCGCCCTTTGTCGGGACCGGCGAAGGAGACGGCTGGCTCGACCGCGAAGGACTGGTGCCAGCACAACTCGCGCGCTACTTCGGCAGTGAGTTCGTGGAGAACGTGACCACGCTCTGCTGGCTGGCGGTTCGCCAAGGTCGCGATCGCCGGCAGCGCGTCATCATGTGGCAGCCGACCCTTCAGGCGGCATTCGACCGGGGACTGATCGACGTGACCAATACAGTCGTCGCTGACATCGGAGCAGTCGTCGGCCAGCAGATGGGGGCGGAGCAACTTAGCGATGACCTGCTGAACTGCCTCACCTTCCTGGACGACCCGCTCTGGTGTGAACGCACCGCGAAGGAACTTGCGCTCGACAGCCTTGCCTTGGAGGCGGTCCACTCGGGACAGGCCATCTCTGTTCACCTCAAGGTGCAAGGCATCGAGAATCCGTTGTATGACCTACGCGTGCCGAAACTGATCCTCGCAGCGCGCCGGTATCGCGGGACGGATTCGATTGGGATCTTCTCGGGCGACGGCGATTGGCGCCTTGTTGTCTCAGACCGGCGGCGACACGGCGCGCCAGTCGTATACCTGCCGTCGCTGAGAGGCGAGATGGTGGAGTCAGCTCCGTTGGCCGCGAACGCAATCCAAAATCTCGCAGTCTCCCAAGGCGTCGTTGCGAATCTTCTCCCGCAAAGCGCGATGACAGCCTGACACGCCGGGCAGTCGAGGTCGTCGCCGGCCAGTTCCAGCCGTGTCAGCCCGGCAGCCCGACCCGACTGCTTCTGACCCAAGCCAGCCGGCCGGAGACTCGGTCCGCTCGAGTCACGCCACCCTCGGTTCAAACGGAAGTGGCTCAGAGACGGCGTGACTTGGCTGAGTGACGCAAGTCGCTTGCCACGAGAGCCGCCGGCCTCGTTCAGCCGCTGATCCTGAGCAAGGGTCTACGCGGAAGCCCAGCTCAAAGTAGCTTGGACCTCGTGACCAGCCCAAACGAAGCCACCTCTCCAGCGGTCGTCCGGCCTGGAGTAGCAGCCTCGTCACTCGCCGCCCCTGAGGTCACCCCTCCGGCGTACAACTCCCGATGCCATGGGAGAGGCTGTGACGACGCTTGATCAACTCCCCCGGACATCGGCCCGTGGGCAGGTCGTCCCTGGTCAGGCTGTCGAATCCGTTGACCTCGCCTGGGCCGTATCGCCACAAGGCGCGTCGATGACCCCCGGACAACACACGTGCTTGCGTGATCATCCCTGCCTGACGCGGGCGAGCAGGGGAGTCGACCGGTGAATATCTTCGATCTCCGGGACACGACCATCGGCGATTACCGGGACTTCATTCGCGGTTTCGTGAACATTCGAGACCCGCAGGTTCGGCAGGAGGTGGACCATGCCCTCGACGAAGGTCGCCTCTGGCCAGAGCCCTGGCTGTCTCTCAACCCCAAGTTCGAGCCGGGTGGCACGATCGGCGATCTCGTTCGCGAGAGCGTCCTCCATCCTGAATGTGACCGCATCTTCAGGCTGAAGACCGACTCCGGCCCCGGAAGTCAGGAGCTGAACCTCTACCGCCACCAAGTGAGAGCCATCGAGGCGGCCAGGTCGGGGGACCCCTACGTCTTGTCGACTGGAACCGGGAGCGGGAAATCACTCGCCTACATCGTTCCGATCGTCGATCGCATCCTTCGTCAGGGTCCGGGACAGGGAATCAAGGCGATCATCGTCTACCCGATGAACGCACTGGCGAACTCCCAGTACGAAGAGCTGTCCAAGTTCATCAATCGCGGCTATCCAGACGAACGCGGCCCCGTCCGCTTCAAGCGCTATACGGGGCAGGAGTCCGACGAGGAGCGCGAGGCCAGCATCGCCAGTCCTCCGGACATTCTTCTTACCAACTACGTGATGTTGGAGCTGATTCTCACCCGGTCGATTGAGACGAAGGGGATCGTCCCGAAGGCCCGCGGGCTGCAGTTCCTCGTCCTCGACGAGCTGCACACCTATCGAGGACGCCAGGGTGGGGACGTCTCACTGCTCGTCCGCCGTCTTCGTGCGGCCACGGAGTCTCCGGGACTGCAGTGCATCGGCACGTCGGCAACACTGGCGTCGGAGGGATCGCTCGCCGACCAGCGCCGTGATATCGCCAAGGTCGCTTCCCGTCTCTTCGGCGCCGAGGTCAGTCCCGACCGGGTGATCGGCGAAACCCTTGAACGGTCGACTGATCCCATCGCGAGCGAAGGTGGGTTCGCTGAGGCACTGGCTGCCAGCGTCCGCTCTCCGCACAGCTATGGCGATGGCGATTTCGCGCTGTTCCGTATTGATCCGCTCGCCAGATGGCTCGAGCAGACCATCGGGCTGACGACAAAGGACGGTGAGCTCGTCCGGGCCGAACCTCGCCAGATCGGCGGCGAGGGCGGCATCGCTCAGGAACTTGCACAAGAGACCCTCGTCCCACTCGACGAGGCCGTGGAGGCGATTCGTTCCACGCTTCTCTCTGGATCGACGGTCATCGACCCGTCTACCAACCGTCCGGTCTTCGCGTTCCGCCTGCACCAGTTCATCTCCCGCGGTTCGAACGTCTTTGCGACCCCGGAGGTGGAGTCAAAGCGCTACGTCACCCTCGTCGAGCAGCAGTTTGTCCCCGGAGACCGAGGCCGCCGTCTTCTCCCGCTCTCGTTCTGCCGCCAATGCGGGCAGGACTACTACCTCGTCGAACGGGTCGTTGGGGAGGATGGCGAATCCCTCGTGCCGCGCGACCTCGGAGACTCGGATACAGAGCAGGGCGAACGCATGATTGGCTTTCTCTACCTATCTTCGGAGAACCCGTGGCCTTTCGGCGACGAAGAGGAGGTGTTCTCTCGCATCCCTCCTGACTGGTTGGAGGAGCTATCGTCCGGCAAGGTTCAGATACAGCGCTCCCAACGCCAACGGATGCCCGAGCAGGTGTGGGTCGCCCCCGATGCTCATGTGACTGCCCACCCCGACGGGGACGCGCTGTCGGGTGCGTTCGTGCCGATCAACCTCAGGTTCTGCCTCCACTGTGGCGTGGCGTACGCGCCGACGAGTCGCAGCGACATCGGCAAGCTCTCGACACTCGGCTTTGAGGGTCGCTCCACTTCGACAACGATGCTCGTGCTGTCCATCCTGCAGCATCTTGCCGACCAACACGGCGACGACCAGGTGCCTCGCAAGCTCCTTGACTTCACCGACAACCGCCAGGACGCGTCACTTCAAGCCGGCCACTTCAACGACTTTGTGCAGGTTTCCCTCCTGCGCTCTGGCCTCTACCGGGCCGTCGAAGCGGCAGGCGGTGAGGGAATCACCTACACCGACCTCGCCGAGAAGGTCTTTTTGTCACTCGGGCTTCCGCTGGTCGAGTACGCGCAGAACCCTGACGCCAGACGCGCCGCGAAAGACGAGATTGACCGGGCGTTTCGAGAGGTCCTCGCCTACCGCCTCTACGGGGACCTCCAGGCTGGATGGCGCTTCACCTCCCCCAATCTCGAACAAGTCGGCCTGCTCGAGGTTGACTATCCATTCCTTGACGAGCTCTGCGCAGACGAGAGCGAGTGGAGCGGCTGCCACGAAGCACTCGCCGACGCATCTCCGGCGGAGCGTCACGAGCTGTGTCGGGCGATCCTCGACTGGCTGCGTCACGAGCTGGCGATCCAGGTCGATCCCCTCAACGCCGGGTACCACGAACAGCTATGGCTGCGCTCCAATAACAACCTGATTGCACCCTGGGCGATCGACGAGAACGAGCGCTACCACATGACAATTGGGGCAGTCGCATGGCTGTCGGGTCGCGGCCATGACGACCAGCGCAACTGGCTCTTCATCACCCCCCGGACCGCTGTGGGTCAACACATCGGACGTCGGGCCTTTCCGGGTCGGCACCTCAAGGCAGCGGAAGTCGAAGACGTCCTCGCGCAGCTGTTCAAGCGACTTACGGACAACGGCCTGCTGAAAGGTGTGGACGAGCGCACCCTGGACAACAGGCCGCTCGTCGGCGTCCAAATCCCCGCCTCGGCCATCGTCTGGAAGGTCGGAAACGGCACGTCGCCCGCTCGCGATCTCATTCGCGTACCTCGTGCTCCGAAGGAGCAGGTCGCTGTCAATGAGTTCTTCGTTGAGTTCTACAGGAGCGTCGCCGACAGCCTGATCGCGCTCGAGGCCCGTGAGCACACAGCGCAAGTCCCCAGCGAGGAGCGACAGCGTCGCGAGGACGCCTTCCGGGACAACAAGCTGCCGGTGCTGTTCTGCTCGCCGACCATGGAGCTTGGCATCGACATCTCGAGCCTGAACGTGGTCGGCATGCGAAACGTTCCGCCGACGCCGGCCAACTATGCGCAGCGATCAGGGCGCGCCGGTCGATCCGGCCAGCCAGCACTGGTCTTTACGTACTGCTCGACCGGATCTGCGCACGACCAGTACTTCTTCCGGCGTCCGACACTCATGGTCTCCGGAAAGATCCGACCCCCGAGCATCGATCTTGCCAACGAAGATCTCGTGCGCTCCCACGTGCATGCCATCTGGCTGGCCGAGACGGGCGTAAGTCTCGGTCGCAGCTTGAAGGATGTGCTCGATCTGTCAGGTGATCCGGCGCGTCTCACCCTCCAGGAATCGCTCGCCGATGACATCGTGAGGCCGCGCGTGGTCGAACGGACTCGCCTACGAGCGAAGGAGGTCCTGGCCACGATCGCCGAGGACCTAACTGCGTCAGAGTGGTGGTCTGAAACCTGGCTTGATGCCGCAATTGCCGGCGCAGCACTGCGATTCGATCAGGCTGCTGACCGCTGGCGGGATCTCTACCGTGCCGCGGACTCTCAGCAGCGGGTCCAGAATGCCGTCCGGCGTGACCACACGAAGAGTGTCGATGAGAAGCGTCGGGCAGAACGGCTTCGCCACGAAGCGGAGCAGCAGGTGGAGCTGCTCTTGAACGAAGCCCGGACTGACTTCCAGTCGGACTTTTACTCCTACCGTTACTTCGCCTCCGAAGGCTTCCTGCCGGGCTACAACTTCCCTCGCCTTCCCATCTCCGCCTTCATTCCAGCGCGTCGACGGGGAATCGCCGTCGAGGACTGGCTATCGCGTCCTCGTTTCGTTGCCATCCAAGAGTTCGGTCCTCAGGCGCTCATCTACCACGAGGGGTCGGTCTATCGAGTCAACAAGGTCATGATCCCGATGACAGAGGGAACGGGGCCGAACGCAAAAGACCCCGTCGTCACATCGGCTCGCGTCCAATGCACCAAGTGTGGCTACCTTCACCCCGCTCCTGCCGGCGTCGGTCCGGATCTCTGTCAACGCTGCGGTGCGGTCCTCGAAGACGCCGGTCAGCAGTTCCCCAACATGTTCCGGATGACCTCGGTCACCGCGCGACGTCACGATCGCATCAACTCCAATCTGGAGGAGCGTCAACGTCGCGGCTATGAACTTCGCACGGGGTTCACCTGGGCGGAGATCGGGGGTCGCCCGACCGTGCGTCACGCCGACATCAACTCGCCTGACGGTTCACAACTTGCGAGTCTCGACTACGGCCACACCGCGACCCTCACCCTCATCAACCTCGGATGGGCGATGAGAAAGGAGAAGGTGGAGACTGGCTTTCTACTGGATCTCGATCAGGGCAGGTGGCAGGCGCGTCCCGGCGACGATGACCCGGACGACCCCATGTCAGCACGGGTGAAGCGGGTCATCCCCTTCGTTGAGGACCGGCGAAATACGTTGGTCTTCACTCCGTCGCTGATTGCGGCCAATGCCATCGAGCGAGATGGCTTCATGGCTTCGCTCGAGGCAGCGCTGAAGCACGCGGTACAGGCTGTCTACGACATTGAGGACGTGGAGTTGGCCGTCGCCGCGCTGCCCAACCGCAAGAAGCGGACTTCGCTCCTTCTCTATGAGGCCGCCGAAGGGGGCGCGGGAGTGCTCCGTCATCTCGCCGAAGAGCCCGCCGCGCTGGAGCGCGTGGCGCTCAAGGCGCTTGAGATCTGCCACTTCGATCCCGAAACTGGCGAGGATCGCCGCCGTGCTCCGGGGGCGCTCGAGGATTGTGAGGCTGCCTGCTACGACTGCCTTATGTCGTACACCAACCAGCCGGATCATCCCGTGCTCGACCGCGTCGTACTGAAGGACTACCTCCTTTCGCTCGCAGGCGGAGTGGTTCATGCATCACCCGCGCAAGGCGCACGAGGGGACCATCTCGAGCAGCTAATGAATCTCACCCAGTCTGACCTCGAGCGTCGCTGGCTGGCGCTGGTCCACGACCACGACTACCGACTTCCCGACAGCGCTCAGAAGCTGATGGACACGATCGGCTGCCGACCTGACTTCCTCTACGAGGATGCCAAGGTCGCGGTCTGGATCGACGGCCCGCACCACAGGTACCCGGAGCGTCAGCAGCGCGACCGCCACTTCGACGATGCACTCCTGCTCGCCGGCTGGACCAGTATCCGCTTCGACGTTGACGACGCCGAAGGCTGGTCCGAGATCATCAAGCGCCATCCCTCAACCTTTGGGACGGGAGCGTGACCGTGCACGGCGTCGGCACGCTCGTTCGGGCGCGCCAACGAGACTGGGTCGTCCTCCCGGGCTCAGACGAGGAGCTGCTGCTCCTGCGCCCTGTCGGCGGCTCCGAGGATGAGACGACAGGCATCCTTCCCGCCCTTGAAACGGTGGTTCCGGCCCAGTTCGAGTGGCCCGATCCTGCAACCGCGGGTGACCATCAGTCCGCTCGACTGTTGAGGGACGCTTTGCGGCTCGGGTTTCGATCCTCTGCTGGACCCTTCCGCTCGTTCGGTTCGATAGCTGTCGAGCCGCGCCCCTATCAGTTGGTGCCGCTCCTGATGGCACTGCGGCTCGACCCGGTAAGGCTTCTCATCGCGGACGACGTCGGTATCGGGAAGACCATCGAAGCCGGGCTGATCGTCCGCGAGTTGCTTGACAATGGCACTGTCTCCCGCTTCTCTGTACTCTGCCCGCCGCACCTCGCGGAGCAGTGGCGCGGGGAGCTATCGGCCAAGTTCCACCTCGACGCCGAACTGGTCCTCTCGGGTACCGCACGGAGCCTTGAGCGCCGATACTGCGGCGCGAACGAGTCCATTTTCGACGTGCTTCCTTACACGATCGTCTCGACAGACTTCATCAAGAGCGACTCCCGGCGCGACGAGTTCATCCGCGCCGCTCCCGAGTTGATCGTCGTCGACGAAGCGCACGCCAGTGCCGCTGATCCAAATGCAAGCGGGCGTCGACACCAGCGCCATCAGCTGCTTCAGCAACTCGCCATAAGCGGACAGCATGCGGCCGACCGCCACGTAGTTCTTGTCACCGCGACTCCGCACTCGGGCAACCGGGGAGCGTTTCGTTCACTCATCGGCCTCCTCAATCCCGCTTTCGTCGGACTCCCCGAGGAGGACCGCATCGACGAGCGGACCCGTCGCCAGCTCGCCCGACACTTCGTGCAGCGTCGTCGGGAGGATATTCGCCGAGACTTCTCCGGAGAGGAGGAGTCGTTCCCGCGGCGATTCGAGCTCCCTGAGGAGCAGGGTCGCTACAGCCTGGCCGGTGACTACCAGGCCCTTATGCGGGAGGCCATCGCTTGGGCGCAGGAGACCGTCCGCGACGAGTCGGGAGGCCGCCAGCATCAACGCATCCGCTACTGGTCCGCTCTCGGCCTCCTTCGATCCATGGCGTCCAGTCCGGCCGCAGCTGCTGCAACGCTCCGGTCCCGTGCAAGCGCGGCGGGCGCGGACTCAGTCGAAGAAGCCGACTCCGCCGGGCGTCGTATCGTGCTCGACCAGGACGACACCGACGATGAAGGACGAGTTGATTCGACGCCGGGAGCGGATGCCGGCGAGTTTGAGGGAGAGCCGGTCGACCGGAAGAGTCGTCGCCGCTTGCTCGAGATGGCGCAGCACGCCGACGAACTCGCTGGGCCGAAAAGCGATGCCAAGCTGGTCCACACCACGAAGCTGGTCCGCACGCTGCTGGCGGACGGTTTCAACCCAGTCGTGTTCTGCCGGTTCATCGATACCGCCGACTACGTGGCCGAGCATCTGCGTGCGGCGCTCGGCAACAAGGTGCGGGTCATCTCGGTGACGGGCCGCGTCGCAGCGGAGGAACGCGAGCGACAGGTCAATGAACTCGAAGAGGAGCCGGTTCGGGTCCTCGTCGCCACCGACTGCCTGTCCGAGGGGATCAACCTCCAGGCCCTCTTTAATGCTGTCCTGCACTACGACCTGCCGTGGAACCCGACCCGGCTGGAGCAACGCGACGGAAGAGTCGACCGCTTCGGGCAGCCAGCGCCCGAGGTGCGTGTCGCCACGATCTACGGGACGAACAACGGTATCGATGAAGCCGTCCTGAATGTACTTCTGCGCAAACACCGACAAATTCGGGACGAGCTCGGGGTTTCGATCCCGGTTCCTGGATCCAACGACGAGTTCATCGAGACTGTGTTTGAGAGCCTCTTCGGTGCGGAGCAGCTGACGTTCGATCTCTCTGGTTCCCGCGCTGCGCAGATGACCACAGATGCCCTCTTCCGCGACTGGGACGATGCAGCGAAACAGGAGCGCGCATCGCGGACTCGATACGCGCAATATGCGATCAAGACCGACGCGGTGGCGGCAGAGGCTCGAGCCGCGCTAGGTGCAATCGGTCAGGCAACCGACGTCGCGCGGTTCGTGCGAGCCGCTGTTCGAATGGTCGGTGGAACCGTCGATGAAGCCCGACCTCACGCGGTGCGCCTCGACCTGAGAGAGGCTCCGACTGGGCTCCGCGATGCTCTACTTGCAGCAGGACTCCCACTCGCCCTAACCGTCACGTTCGACCTCCCAGCACGGGCTGGATCGACATACTTGACTCGGACCCACCCCTTTGTCGAGACGCTGGCCACCTACGTCGTCGACGGCGCGCTCGACCCGGACCTTGGGACAGAGCGGACCGCGGCGCGCTGTGGAGCCATCCGAACCAATGCCGTTTCAGCGCTCACGACCGTCCTGTTGGTCCGCTACCGCTTCGACGTCACGATCCGTCGCCGCGGTAACACCGACTACAGCCAATTGGCAGAGGACGTCGCTTTGCACGCTTTCAGTGGACTACCGGATTCGCCTACCTGGATTGCGGCTGACGCCATTGAGGCCCTACTGGGAGCTACACCGGCAGGAAACATCGGTGCGGAGCAGCGTGCCAGCTTCGTGCAGCGCATTCTGGAGGGCCGCCCTACTCTCACGGGTCTGCTCAACACGTTCGCCCACGACCGCGCCACCACGCTCGCAGAGCAGCACAACCGAGTCCGCAGCGAGTCAGCGGCCGCGGGCCGCGCCACGGTCACCGCCCATCAGCCGGTCGATGTGCTCGGGGCCTACGTCCTCCTTCCCGCCTGACGATGGCTAACCCCGCCCACTTCGCGACGATCACCACAGAGGGGGGTCTGCTTCCGAGCGACCTGATCTCACGGTTAGTCAATGACACCCGGAGCCTCCCGGGGACCCGGGAGGAGGACTACCGCCTCACGCCGGGCCGACAGCTTCGCGAGATCATCAACCGGTCGTGGAACGATCTGCTTGGCGCCTGGCAGGTGTTTCAACCCCAGATCGCCCGCCTGTCACCCGACGACCACACGGCGACGCTCACCTGGGACCGCTGGTTGCTCCCCCTGTTCGCCGAACTCGGCTACGGACGCCTCGAGCGCCTTCCCGAAGTGCTCTCCATCGGTGAAAGGGACTACCCAGTTAGTCATCACCACCAACAGGCTTTCATTCATCTTGTGGGCTGGAACGTACGTCTCGATCGTCGCACTGCCGGTGTGGTCGGTGCAGCACGAGCAGCTCCGCATTCGATGCTCCAGGAACTCCTCAACCGCACGGACCAGCATCTCTGGGCCATCGTCTCGAATGGGCGCCAGCTTCGGCTCCTGCGGGACAACTCAAGTCTCACCCGCGCCGCCTACGTCGAGTTCGACCTCGAGCACATGTTCAGCGAAGGGATCTTCACTGACTTCGTCGCGCTGTGGCTCCTTGTCCACGCCAGTCGTCTTGAGGGGGATCCTCAAAGCGGATGCTGGCTCGAGACGTGGGCGAACGAGGCACGCGAGCAAGGCGTGCGCGCGCTCGACACCCTTGGAGAGGGCTTCGAGGGAGCGATCGAGATCCTCGGACAAGGATTCCTTTCGCACCCCGCCAACGGCATTCTCAGAGAGCGGCTCCGAGATGGCGGCCTCTCGAGACAGGACTACTACCGGGAACTCCTCCGAGTCGTCTATCGGATCGTCTTCCTCCTCGTCGCCGAGGACCGCTCGCTACTCCATCCTCCTGACGCCGTCCCGCAGGCCAGGGAACGCTATGACCGCTACTTCAGCCTCAGCCGAGTTCGAGACCTCGCTCGACGCCGTCGCGGGTCCAAGCACAGCGACCTCTGGGAGCAGATCTCCACAGTCGCGCGATCCCTTGGCTCTGGAGGTCAGCCGGCTCTGGGGCTTCCTGCCCTTGGCTCGGGACTATGGAGCGCGGACGGCACCGTGGACCTCGGAGGCGCCCGTCTTGCGAACGCGCACCTCTTGGAGGCGTTCCGCTCGCTGGCCTACACGCGCCAGGAGCAGGCTCTCCATCGCATCGATTATCGGAACCTCGGGTCTGAAGAGCTTGGCTCGGTCTACGAGAGTCTGCTTGAACTGCAGCCGGAACTCGATCCGACTACCGCAGCATTCTCGCTCAGCCACGCGGCCGGGAACGAGCGCAAGACAACCGGTTCCTACTACACCCCCAGCTCGTTGATCTCCGCACTCCTCGACTGCGCACTCGAACCGCTGCTCAGCGAGGCAGAGGCGATGCCGAACCCAGAGGAAGCCCTTCTCGACCTAAAGGTCCTAGACCCAGCCTGTGGATCCGGCCATTTCCTGGTGGCCGCCGCGCAGCGCATAGCTCGGCACTTAGCGGTCCTGCGTTCGGGGGAGACCGACCCCTCCCCCAAGGACAGTCGGCATGCACTCCGGCAAGTGATCGGTCGGTGCATCTTCGGTGTCGACCTCAATCCCATGGCTGTGGAGTTGTGCAAAGTAAGCCTCTGGCTCGAGTCAGTCGAGCCAGGAAAGCCGCTGTCGTTTCTCGACCACCACATCCTGTGCGGCAACTCACTAATTGGTACATCGCCAGCACTTCTCGCCAGTGGTATCCCAGACGAAGCGTTCAGAATACTTGACGGTGACGATAAAGCAGTCGCGACGGCACTCCGGAAGCGCAACAAGCAGGAGCGAGACGGTCAGGGCATTTTTCAGTTTGGCGCAGACGTGAGCGGGCTCCTGCCGTCGATTGCGACCGAGATGAAGGAGATCGATGCACTACCGCAAGATAGTTCTGATGAACTGGCGACAAAGGAGTACAGGTGGAAGCTCCTTCAGCAGTCGTCAGAGCTGGAGCGTGCGCGGCTAGCCGCCGATGCCTGGTGTGCCTCGTTCATGTATGTCAAGGTCAAGGGCGCGCCTCACATAACGGACGCGTTCGTTCGCCAGGCACTTGCACACGATTGTATGACGTTGGAGCAGGCGACTGTCAGTTTGACTATTCAAATGAGCGACAGATTCAAGTTCTTCCACCCCCATCTGGACTTTCCCGAGGTATTCACTCGATCAGATGACCCGAACCTTATGGATGCCAAGTGGACCGGAGGCTTCTCGCTAGTTCTCGGCAATCCTCCATGGGATCAAATCCAATACGATCCTAGAGAGGTATTCGCTTCTACCCACCCCGAGATTGCCGCAGCACCCACGATGGCAGTAAGGAATCGGATGCTTCGTACGCTCGCCGACGAGGAACCCGAGGTCTTTCAGCGGCATGTGGCCGCCATGCGACAGAGCGATGCGGTGAAAGGATTCATTCACGGCTCAGGTCGGTTCCCTCTCGGAGCGATTGGGAGGTTGAATACGGCACCGCTGTTCCTCGAATTGTCTCGTTCCCTCGTGTCTCAAGAAGGCAGAGTGGCCCTCCTCCTACCACAAGGACTTCTCACTGACTCCTTTACCCAAGAGCTATTCGGTGCCATCGCTCCTCAGTTGATCCGCGTTGCTGGCTTCGAGAACGAAGACTTAAAGTTTTTCCCCTCTGTACATCATTCATTCAAGTTCGTCATTTTGGTCGCCGCTGGCACCGTGGCAGAGAGTCCTGCTCAGTACTCATTCTTTGCCCGTAAGGTGGAGGACCTGACAAATGCGGAGTCCCTTTTCGAACTGTCGGTCGAGGACTTCGCGCGAATCAATCCAAACACCCTTACTTGTCCGGTATTTCGGTGTCGGTGGGACGCTTCGCTCGCCCGGACGATCTACTCACGTGTGCCGGTGCTGCTCAATGACGCCACAGGTGCTTCGCCCTATAGCTTTTCCGGAGCCATGCTTTTCATGAGCAACACTGACTCCGCGCTATTTCGGACGAGTTCGGATCGCGATGCAGGTCTTGAAGTAGTTCCCTATTACGAGGGCAAAATGATTTACCAGTTTGACCATCGGTTTGGAACATACGACGGGCAAACCGATGCACAGCGTCGGCAAGGCAAGTTACCAGAGCTTAGCCCCAGCGATCACAATGATCCCTCGCTGCTGGTTAGTCCCCAGTATTGGCTATCCGCGGATGAGTTGGACTCCCGCGTGGGGAACCGCTGGGGGCGCGACTGGTTTCTTGCGTGGAGAGATGTAACTAGCTCCGTAACGACTCGGACAGCGATTGCGGCTGTGGTGCCGCGGGTTGCGGCGAACGACTCGCTGCCGGTGGCGCTGTGTGGGGATGATCCGATGCTCAGCGTCCTGCTAGCGGCAAACATGAACTCCTTCGTGCTTGACTATTGCGCCCGTCAGAAGATTGGGGGAATGCACCTTCGCCTCTTCACCGTGAAGCAGCTTCCGGTGGTTCCGCCTCAGTGGTTTTGTGGCAGGCAGACGGGATTCCTGGCGGGTGGCGGTACCGCTTGGGTAACCAGGCGCGTATTGGAGCTTTCGTATACGGCCTGGGATCTCCAAGCGTTTGCAGTTGACCTCGGATACGAGGGTCCGCCTTTCGTGTGGGACGAAGAACGACGGACCTTCCTGCGAACTGAACTCGATGCCTGTTTCTTCCACCTGTACGGCATCGAGCGTAGCGACGTCGCCTACATCATGGACACCTTCCCCATCGTCCGGAGGAAGGACGAGGCGCTTTACGGCGAGTATCGCACTGCCCGCCTGATCCTCGAGCGCTACGATGACATGACCGAGGCAATGGAGTCAGGTATGCCTTATCAGGGGATGGTCGAGTAGCCAAACCGCCAATCCTTTTTTGGCTGTGTGATCGGTGAACTGCGCGCGGGGCGTCAAAGGGACGACTGGCACGCAAGTCTCGTTGTCCGGCTATTCAAGGTCGTCGGCTATTCAGCCTTTAGCTGTTGAGGGGTCCCCATTAACTGGTCAAGCAGCTATGCGAGTACTGGTTGGTGTTAATCGAGCCAAGCCTTGGCGAACTCACTCGGTGTGAGCTCGCCGTGGGCTGAATGCGGTCGCTTCATGTCGTAGTCGATTTGAGGGGAACCCTCCAGGACCTGACCTGAGGCATCCAAGTCGGCAACGGTTCGGAGTTGCTCGGCGAGACTGGTGAGGTCGAAATCAATCAAGGTATTCAGAAGATCCGCATCTGATTGAGTCCACCCATCCGGCAGGGTCTGTGCAGCGGCGGCCCAAGGGTCTGTCCGGACGCTTCGCTCTAGTGTCCCTCCACATCTCCTGCGGCCCAATCGAGGTTGCTGCTAGGGCGCTCTCCGGCGGATGATGAGGGAGCTTGCGCTATCCGTATGGCATGGCTCACTTCGTTTGATGGGTTTGTCTTGAAACCGGACCTTCGTTCTGCACCGAAGGACGAAGGCCTAAAAGCCAATAAGTATCCGCCGTCGACAATTTGAGGAACTCTACAAGCTCATCGGGTGTTCGGCCGCACGAAGCGAGGATGCGGCGCAGCTTACTCTGAAAGCTGGTGACCAGTTCAGATCGGTCGTCGGCGATATACCGCCAGTCGTCGTTACTTAGCAGCTTGACAGGCCAAGCGGCAGGCGGCGCGTGGATTCCAAAAAAGACGTGGGCTGGCGGTTCGACAAGTAGCGTAACCGTGTAGGACATGCCATCATCGCCTTTGCCGTGCTCCAGTATCGTCCCTGGCTTTGCGGTGGTCAGCACCTCCCACGTCCCCCAGCGGATCTGGATCCGGTACATGTCTGTAGTTGGGCTGCTGGGCGTCGGTCTAATGAGCTCCCACACGGGACCGCTGTGTTCGGCCGGAAAGTTGTAGAGCCAGACGTTCCTCTCGGATCTAGCCGATACCTCAGGCATCCCGAGGAGCATCTGCACAACAGATACCAGGGACCCTTCCTTGTGCCAGCCCCGATCGAGTTTCTCCAGTTGCTCGAGGGTCGGCGTTTGCTCACTCCGCTCAAGTCGTGACAGAACTGATTTAGCCCCAATACCGTTCAGTTAACATCTCCGCACAGTGACGATCGGAGGGCCGGTGGGTTGGGGCCAGGTGCGATGACGGGAGCGTTTGACGTGCCACTTGGGCATCTTGCGCTTGATGACGTGGGGATTCGACCGTCTGCGGCGGATCGGGTTGAGCCGCCGGAGCAGCTGCGCGACTGCCGCTCGCCAGGTGGACTCGGTCGCGTCGGCATCCTCAGGGGGGAAAAGCGCCCCGTAGGGCGACCGATCGGCGGGCGATGCGGAGCGCGGCGACGAACGAGACACGGTCGGGGTCCTCACCAGCGCCTTCCGCCGCCTCCCACATGAGCGTGCGGATCGCGAAGTGGCAGCAGAGGTGGCCCCAGATCTCCTGACGGACAAGCTCGGGAGACTTCGAGCGGAGCACGGTGCGGGGTCCTCGCTGGTGGGTCTTCAGCTCGTCGAACGCGGACTCGATCTCCCAGCGCTCGGCGTAACAGGCGGCAAGCGACGTTGCCGGCGCTTCGGAAGGGTCGAGGATCGTAGTAAGGAGCCGATACTCCTCCTCGTTGTCACGTCCGTCGTCGAGGGTGTAGTCGACGACGCGCAGAGTCACCGGCGTCGCGTGCCGCCCCTCGTTGCCGCCCGGGGTGACCTCGGCAAGCCAGCTCCCGTCGGCGAGCGTCTCTCTATGGCGGGGCTTGAGGTTCGACTTCGCCCGCCAGCACAGGTCGGCGCCGGTGCCAGCAGCTTCGGACCACAGCTTGAAACCGTAGAAACCTCGATCGGCGAGGAGCAGCATTCCAGGTTGCAACCGGCTGACGAGATCCCGGGAGAGCTCGATCTCCGACGTCGTGTAGGGGCCGATCACCGCGTCGAAGATCGCGTGCGTCCCACACTCTGCGAGCGCGATGACCCGGGCATTCGGGTACGCGGCCTGTTCACCTTTGTTCACCCCCGGACGGCCGAAGTGCGTGGCGTTCTCGTCGGTGTCAGCGACGTCGAGGCAGGTCCCGTCGATCGCCACAAGACGCCGCCCGGCGAGAAAGGCGCCGGATGTGCCCTCCGGGGCGAGGGGACGCGCGACCCGGGCGAACAGCGCGGCGAGTGGCTCGGCTCCAAGACGTGACCGGGCCTGGAAGATCGCTGACTTCGACGGAGCCGACCACGACTCGGACCACCGCGACGACCAGGAAAGCCCGTCGGTCAGCTGGGCCAGCACGTCCTCATAGGAGCCGTCGACATAAAGCGCCATGGCAATTGCGAAGTACGCGACGACCCGGGCCGGAAGTGAGCGGTGCCGCTGCTCGGTGCGGCCGGCCGCGGCGACAACCTCGTCGACGACCCCTGGCGGGAACACCCTTGTGAGCAACCCGATCGAGACAAGGTCGGACAGTCGACGATCCGTGGCAGGCTTCACCCATCCGGCGCGGGGCACCCACCCAAACTACACCAGTGTGACCTTAACTGAACGGTATTGGGGCTAAGTCTCCGATACTTCGCGGTGGCGGTGGGCCGCGCGCAGGTGCGAGACGGTCCCCGGCATGGCCGCCTCGGGTGGCAAGGCCATAGAGTGGCGACACGATGAGCGACAAAGCAAAGCGGCGTCTTGAC
>Ga0182030_10013153_pt1 | contig 16493 bp, 21 predicted proteins | sample 812S3MmetaG_FD_121299 | JGI IMG/M metagenome (GOLD analysis project Ga0182030, IMG submission 121299) | Permafrost microbial communities from Stordalen Mire, Sweden - 812S3M metaG (Illumina Assembly) | ecosystem: Environmental > Terrestrial > Soil > Wetlands > Permafrost | place: Sweden...
ATTGCTCCATTTGCGCGCGCTCAGCCGCTTGCAACTCGATCGCCCGACTTGTGTTTGGCATGACCAAGATCATAGCAAACGCCGGAAAGTCTGTAAAGCTATTTATGAGACACTACACTAGCGTTAGGCGCTCCGGATAAATATGACCGAAGGCGCTGGCGGCCCCTAAAGGCAAACACCGAGTTCTCATCGCTCGAGGCCATCTACGCCAAGCTGCCCGCTCGCTTCCCACCCCTTTTTGAACGTCTCGTCCTCTCTTACCGGTGGGCCGAAGTCGACCTTCAGTCTTACCGGCTACTGCCTAATCCGCCGGGCCCTGGCTTGGGCGGTCTGCTCCAACAAATATCGACGGCTCCCAAGCTGTGGAAATACCTCCGGGAGGCGGCATCACGGCCGGAGCCGGAGGCGGGGTCGGCGGGTCTGTGGGCGTGACGACTACGAATGTGACGCCAATCGCAAGCGTACCTTGCCATTAGAGGAGGGAGGAGGCCTTGGTTCCAAAAAAGGACAGGCTTTTGTGGCTCGCTGCCGTTGCGGTCTGCAGCGTGGGCTTGCTGGGCTGGTTCTGGGGCTATTATGAGATCTGGATCCAGTACTCCCAGCATCTTCCGCGTTCTCCTAATCCCGCGAGCGGCAACCTTTACGCTTTAAACATCCACGGAATCGTGGTTTACCAAACCCTGAAGCAACGGTCCTACCGTGAAAACTGGGAGTTCTGGTCCTACGCAGTCTGCTGCTGCGGGGCCGCACTAGGCGCAGTTTATCAGTGGAGATTGAGGAAGCGGGTAGCGCAGAGGTAAGCGCAGTTTGCTTTCCTCTGGAGTGCCAGGATAAGACTGGCTGATCTTGTGAACTGAAAGGAGTTCACCTTGTAGATTACCTGTTCGACAAGTAGCCCGGCAAGCGCGAGGGGGAGTAATCCGACTGGCGAAGCCTTGCAGGGGCGAACTCGTAAGCCGCAGCGCAAGCGAACTCGATTCGGCCCCGTTATGCAATGGAAGGTGGCCAGCCCGCCAGAGAGTGGTGAAGCCTGACATCGACGGGGAAGCAACGGGTGCGAGCAGTCGTCGGACCTTCCGGGGTGGTTGGAGGCGGCGTGCGAGGACAGATCAGCGGCTCTTCCTGTGCAAAAACCACAAATGCAAAGACCGACGTCAGACCACAGGTTTGAGCGTGATTGTCGGTAAGAGCCGCAGACCTCAAAACCGGAGGTCTGCGCTACGGATGCTACCTCCCGCCGTGGAAAATGCGTTTAAAATGAAACGGTGAAGAAATCCACGCCAAGGCTCTTTCTGTTGATGCTCGTGCTTATGGCAATGCTAGCCAGCCCTGCGGCGGCCAGCGACACGCCCCAAAATCTCAATGCTGTGGATCGCAAAGACCTGGTCAGCGCCGTAAAGCGTTTGGAAAGGAGACTGGGTTTCCGCCGGACGAAAAACTTCCGCAGGGAGACAGCGGAATCCGCCGTCGCTTATCGCTGCTACTACACCGGCAAGCTCGAACTTCCGGATTCCTACTCCGGGCTGCAACTGCTGGCGGGAACCAAGGCCGGCTGTCCCCTCGACACGCAAAAATACGATGTCTTCTTCTACCCCATGGACGCGAGCGGCAGCGGTAAGACGCCCGTCTCCGCTTCCTTGGCGCATGAGTCGGTGGAGCGCTTTCTGGTAGTCGTCCCACACGAGGATTTCCATGCCAATAAGGAGTTACGCAAGCTGCCGGAAACCTGGGGTGAAGCGTCTGCAACCCTGATTGGATTTCTCATGGCTGGCGAAGTGGCGCGGCAAAAGTTTGGCGAGAATTCGGAAGTCTATCAAAACCTTCAGCGCGAGCCGGAACTCTTCGCCCGCAAAGCTGAGATAGTGAATCGCTATCACGCCCAGTTGCGCCAGTTGTACGTTGCCGCACACGCCGGCCTGATTTCCGAGCGCGGCGCGCTGGCGCAAAAGCAGCAGGCTTTCGAGGAACTCCATCAGGCGTGTACGGCCATCATACCCGCGCCGAAATCGTTCAACCGCTGTCCAGCCGCCAACAACAACGCTGGGCTGGCCTTTGACGAAACCTACACGAAGTATTATCCACTGATGTATCAACTTTATTTGACAGTAGGCCGAAAGCTCAAGCCGACTCTGGACGCCATCGAACGGGAAATTTTAAGAGCAGAGAAGGGTGCCGAATGATGAGTAGAGAGATGCATGAATACATCGCTAAAACTAAGAATTCTTCTTCCCTCGCCCCCTTGGGGGGAGAGGGGGAACCGCACGGCGGTGGGTGAGGGGTCAGTATCCAAATGGACGCCCTGTGTCAAGTTCGTATCATGCGCCGCGGTCTTGACCCCCTCACCCGGCCTGCCCCGGCTGGAGAGAGCGCCGGTTGCGGTCCCCCCTCTCCCCCAAAGGGGGCGAGGGAAGAAGAATCTTTCGCGTTGGTTGCTGCCTTTTGCTCGTCACTCATCATTCGTCACTCTTCACTGTCCTACAATCGACCGCATCAGGACTTCGAGCAATTCCTCCGGCGTGAGCGCCAAAGGATTCCCTTTCATGCTGCTCGCCTTGGCTGCTTCTGGGATTAGCGCCGCAACGTCTTGTTCCCCGATCCCGTAGGCTTTGAGGGGCGGGATTTCAAGATCTTGGCAAATCGCACGCGTCCAGGCAATTCCGTCCTCGGCCGTGGCGTCTGCCCGCCCCGTGAGCAGGCGCGCCACTTCCTGGTAACGGCGTAGCGCCTCGTTTTGGGGCGCGCGAGCACGCAGGGCACGGAGGTTAATCTCCATCCCATAGGGCAGGATGGCCGCGCAAATCGCTCCGTGCGGCGCGGGAAATTTTCCGCCGAGAGGAGCGGCAAATCCGTGCACAACTCCCAGGCCGGCGTTGGCGAGCGCCAATCCGCCGAACAGCGCAGCGAGCGACATATCGCGCCGCGCTTCTGGGTTCGTTCCTTCCTGAAACGCCCGGCGCAGCGAACGTGCCGCGAGCGGAATTCCCCGCACGCAGAATCCGTCAGTCACGGGGTTGGCACGGATGGAAACAAAGGCCTCAATCAACTGGGTCAATGCATCCAGTCCCGTACGTGCGGTTACCGCCGGGGGCAGGCCGAGAGTCAGTTCCGGGTCCACCACCGCGAGGCGCGGCAGAAGCAACGGGCTGCGCAGGCTGACCTTGACATGCCGCCCAGGTACGCCCAACACGGCATTGCGCGTGACCTCTGCCCCTGTACCCGCTGTCGTGGGCACCGCGATGAACGGGGCAGCAGGATTCTGAATAGGATTGCCCTTGCCCACCACCTCCAGGTAATCCATTAACTCACCGGGATTGGTGAGAAGCGCGGCAATGGCTTTTCCCGCGTCAATGACGCTGCCTCCGCCCATCGCGATGACCACGCTGCACTGTTCCCCACGAGCCTGGTCGAGTCCCCGGGCAATCAAATCGACCGTGGGTTCCCGCTCGACGGCAAGGGTGATGCTCTGGGTGCCTCCGGCCTCGAGGTCCCCTCGCAGCCGGCTGGTTCGCTCCGGCGCGTGGCCAGTGACCACTAGCGCGCGGCAGCCCCAGGATTTTGCCGCGGGCGCCACTTGGTGGACGGCGCCTTCCCCGAAAATGATGCGCGTTGCCGTCGCGAATTCAAATTGCATCAGCCCTTCACCAACCTTCCTCGCCCGGAAACACATTCGAGTATTTCACACTGGAGCGAGGCTCAGCCACTAAGGACTCCACACGGTCGCGCCACACGGCGTAATGGGCGGTCGCCTTGTGCGCCACCGTCGCCTCCACGCTCCGATAGGCCTCAACCAGAATGAACCGCGTGGGATCGTCATTTTGTTGCACCACATCAAAGCGCGCAATGCCCGGTTCCCTGAGGCTCTGCCGCGCATTCTCCATCGTCGCTTCTTTAAAAGCATCAATGCAATCGAGTTTTACTCTCACATGCACTTGAACGATCAGCAAGATTGATCCTCCGTATGAGCTCTCGGAGCTCAGCCTGCAACGATCAGCCTGGGAGGTCGGAGAATTCCCTTGCCCCTCCGCCTATAAGGGCACCCGAAAGCAGGTGGAGATGGGCCAATATTCCTCCAAGAGGGCTGATCGCGGTCTGATCTAAGGAACGGGAGGCTTCCCTCCACGGCGGTTACGCCGCGGAAACATAGGACAAAAAGAGTGAGGCTACTTCGAGGGATTCGATACGATTGCAGTCGAACCTTTGCTGGGGGCCCCGCCGAAGTTCGTGGACTCCGCCGCCTGGATGAACGCGTCCGTGGCCTCACGAAACAGGTCCACTTCCCCCTTCGATATCTCGTAAAGCTGCTCGTAAAAACTGATCTTTGACGTTGCCATGCTTATCGACCTCTCATGGATAGTTTAACTCTCAAGGATCTGTCCAAGCAAGAGACAAAATGGGCTAAGCAAAAGCATTATCTCCTCCCTCTGATCCTCCGAGGACCCAAAAACCTCAGGTTTGCTAGAATCTACATTCACAACGCCCAGCCTCCTGCCACCGCCCTGGAATATGTTGAGCGAGACGAAACTCTTAAAACCCTTGCCCTCAAAATAGGTTGCCATCCCCGCAGTAATGTCATTTGGGAGCCCCCGGGGATATTTTATCTCTGTCGTATCACCGATGAACTGATTTTGGCAGGTTACAAACGCCTTGGGCGCCCCGGGCAGGGTGAGCTTCGCGTTCTGGAGGTCATTCCTATCTTCCACGGGCAGGAGGAAGTCCTCCACCTCGGTGTCTTCAGCATAGGCGCGAAGCGCCAGGAAATGTGAATACCTCTTCGCGTCGCCGAAGCTAAACCGCACTTTGCTCCATTCACTTGGGTTCAGCTCATCTCTTGGAATCGCCACCATATAGTTCGCATTCACTTTCACATTCGTGCCTTTCTCTTGGTAAGCAATCACAACTGCCTTAATTGAGCGCAAAATTTGTCGTGCCACGCTGTCTCTCCCAACCGTGCTGGGATTAGCCTTGTACCCCTCAACCGCGGCAATAGAATTAGCGACTTGCTCGATGTAAGCCTGGACATACGCCTTGTAGGTTTGCATTTGAAGTTCGCGCGCTTTCAGAAGGTCATTACGCATCCCCTCGATGGCAGCCTCGTAGCGAGTTCGGTAGTACGAATATCCATACCAGAAGTAGTCGAAGACGGGGCTGAACGGTGCAGGCGGTAGACTTTCTTTCGCGAAAATGCGCCTATACGAGAATTCGATCCAAATAACCGCACCCGTCCCGATGACGATCAGACAGGCCGCGATGAGAACGCCGAGAAAATAAAGCAGAAGAAGCCTTCCCTTGTCCGGGTTTGGCAAGGCAACCCTTAGATCGCCAAAGAAAGTGAATGCTGCGCCCCCAATCACCCACTTGAAATTCTTCCACCTCGGGGAGTCTTTGATGTGGACTTCCTTAACGGACGCATGCCACCCTTGGAGGCCGTAAAATACCCCGATCACCAAGCCCAGCAAAAAGAAGATGATGTCCGCTTGGTGTTCGAAGAGGGCTTGCAGAATTGTGCTCATCACTTTCTCCAGCCACTTTGTGGATAAAAGACTCGGCGTCGTTTGCCTGGGTGCCAAGAGTCTTACTTAAACAATCGCGAAGCTAGCCACCCGCCGCCAATGACGTGGCTCGCGGTGCGTACGGTAGAGATGCAGGCTTCGAACCTTGAACTGAACGTCGAGCCTGGACCCCATCTGCGCAATCGCTTCCTCTTTTAAGCTTTGTGGGAAATCTCCGTACAAGAGGCTTAGGTGGGGCATAAAGACAGGCTCGCACCGAAGGCCAAATGCCTGGTGGGCGGCATGATGCGCTTTTCGCAGCGGCTCCGCAAGCGCCACATGAACAAAAAGGCAGCGAAAGTATTCGTCAAGGAAATCGGTCTTTTCCAGGCGGATGACAAAGGGCCGGAGGGCGGCGGAGACGCACGCGGACTTGCGAAGCAATTCCTGGAGCGGACCCACAAGACCACCCAGCAGCGTAACGTGCGGGGAAAATTCCGGTGCGCCATACCGGGCACTCAATCGGTGGACTATGCCCGACAGGCGATCAGACACATCTCCTGTCGGCATGAACCACAAAGAGTATCTTTCCCCGGCAGGCGATTGGCTCACAGGCTTGCCTAAATCCGCGCACGGTATGAAGGGTAAAGTGTAAAGGATAAACGTGCGCCGCCGCACCCTTCATCCTTCACCCTTCACGCGATGCGCTGGCGCTCGCGGAGAGATGACTATTGTCCCTCTTTAAGCTCTCGAATCCAGAGATTGCGATACTTCACTGGATGGTTGTGATCCTGCAATGCGAGCGGGAGCTTTTCCGGCGTCACCTTGTAGGGCGGACGCTGGTGGTGCTCAGTAGGCCCCGTCAATTCCACGTGGTCTTGGACCAGCACGCCATTAAAAAACACGGTGAAAATCGCCTTGCGCAGCACGTTCCCGCTGGCGTCGAAGCGCGGGCCGTGGAAAACGATGTCGTAGGTTTGCCATTCTCCGGGCTTCCGCGCGGCATTGACCAGGGGAGGATACTGGCCATAAAGAGCGGCGGCTTCGCCGTCGGCATAGGTCACATTATCATAGGAATCGAGAACTTGAACTTCGTAGAGCCCGTGCAAGAAAACTCCGCTGTTGCCGCGATCCTGGTCCGTGCCATGAGGCGGATTGGGCGCAGCCCATTCCACGTGCAACTGGCAATCCCCATAGGCGTCTTTGGTCCGGATGTACCCGGTGCCGGGCACCGTGGCGAAATAACCATCTCCCACGGTCCATTTCGCCGGACCCCCATCTTTGACACTTTCCCAATTCGACAAATCCTTGCCGTTGAAGAGCACGATGGCATCCGAAGGAGGTTTCCCCGGATACTCCTGCGTGCTGGCGGTCCCCGGCGTGATGATGGCCGGCTCCGGCCGGTTGCGATCATTGGGCCCCCATTTTTGCAGATCCTCTTGGGGCGCTGCCAACGGTTGAGTGGTTATCGCCACGGTCAAAAGCATGGCGAGTCCCACACAGCTCCCCACTAACAAAAGTGCCTTACGCATAGTCTCTTCTCCCTTCAGACAAACGATAATGTTGCCCCACATCAGATTGCGGGCGAAGGCCCCGCCCGCAGGAGGCAGAGCCGCGGGTCACCGCCCGTCCGATTGAGCGCAATCTGGACCAGCTTGGTTTTACATCGCCCCATGACGGCACCCCGATAACATTGGGACGGGTTCCGCCTTCTTAATACCCAACCGGCCCTCTCCTTAGTTGTTGCGGTCGATTTTCCCAAGCGGCAGTATTGTACTCCTCAATGCCGTGTCGAAGATGGCTGTTTTTTTCTAAACATTTTTCCATTTGCGCTTGTCAGAGCGCGGCATCGGAGACTATGAGTTGTATTTCTCACCATGCTTCCACACTCTTAGGGTAGGGGCCTCCGCCTCCGCCGAAATCGCGGGGCATGGGACAGGGGATGATCAAGAAGACCTTGTAACGGCGGGGCGGAAGCCCCACATTTCCAGTCCCGCGGTGAGCAGTGCGTTTATGGCCGCAAGCGGGCAAAGAGGGTGATGAGCCCATCAACCGTAAATTCGGGTGACTGGGAATAGTTGATGATCTGACGCTCCATCGTATCTACGATTTTTGCGCCCTCTGGAATCCTGGCGGCCAAGTCAAGCGGGATATTCGTCACACCGTGGCGGTCACCGTGCAGCAGGTCGCCGGGCCGCACGGTGAGCCCGCCAATGCGCACGGGAGTTCCCACTTCCACGATGTGCACGTAAGCGTGCGAGACCGCAATGTGGCCGGCGAAAAAATGGAAACCCAGCGGCTCGACTTCATCAAGATCACGCACGGAACCGTTGGTTACGGCGCCCACGCATCCCATAGCCTTGTGCATGTTGGCGTTCACTTCTCCCCAAAGGGAACCCAGGCCGGGGGGATCGTCAAGATCTTCCACCACAATCACTCGTGGCGCGGGAACTTTCATAACATCCTTCCAATGCTCACGGGGATAAATGGTTGCGGCTTTCGCACCGGGCGTTACCGATTGGATCTTGAGGGTAACTGCATAGCCTATCATGACACCCCTACGGGGAAATATGCAGCGGATCTCCGGGCGCATGAATCCTTCGTTGCGCGGACGCACGTCAAAAACCTCAATGGCGTTTGCGACCGTCGGTGTATTGAACGCGCGCAAACGATCGAGCAAAGCAGGTTCCAGCGGTTCCATAAAGATCTGTTCTCCTTGGCCGAGAATATTTCGATTGAGTCTGGGATATTATATGGGCGTTCCCGCAAAAACAAAATCAATCCCTCCTTGGGCTGGAAGCGCGCACCTTACGTCGCCGCGGAGCAACAGCCAGCTTAGCCAGCGAGAGAACGTAGCCCAAGGAACAAGGTGCGGACGATTTGGGCCATGACTCCATCGACGAACGCGCTCCACCGGAGAGCGATGACATGAGAAAGGGTCAGTTCCATCAGGGAGCAATCCAGGAATGCCGTATGGCGGACTGCTCCGGCCATGCCGGCAGACGTCGATATATAATATATGTGAACCGGACGACGGTTCCCGCCGGATGGGCAAGATCTACCTGTCCGGCCGGAAGGAAGAGCGTGCTCACCGCCTCCTCCTTGTCTCGCCGGCCATCGCGGCGAGGCCGGAGAGCGCCACTCACTTATTGTGGCAACTCGCCATGCCCCGCTTTTCCAAATACTGCTGGTGGTAATCCTCCGCCCGCCAGAATTCCGAAGCCGGAGTGATTTCTGTGACGATCCGCCTATTGTACTTCCCGGACCGCTCGAGCTCATCCTTGGACGCGCGGGCCGCGGCTTCTTGCTCGGGCGAATGGAAGAATATTGCGGTGCGATATTGCTTGCCGTAGTCGGGCCCCTGACGATTGAATTGAGTGGGGTCGTGACTTTCCCAGAAAACTTTCAAAAGGTCTCCGTAGGAGACTTGTGCGGGGTCGAAAGTAACCTCGACAACCTCCGCGTGTCCGGTCTGGTCAGAGCAGACGTCGCGATAGGTGGGATTCTTGAGATGCCCGCCCATATAACCCACCGCGGTGGATGTGACTCCTTGAACCTGGCGGAACGCCGCCTCCACTCCCCAGAAACAACCCGCCCCAAATGTCGCTTTTTCTATTGTCGCGTCCATGGTCCTCCTTATTAGGTACGTTCGGCCTGTCGTGTTGAACGCCGCCTTAAGCGCTTTTACGCGTCGTCAAGCCTCAGCGTGCGGTTATCATTAGATGCGCGCCAGGGGCCGAGGGAACATCCGAGGGCATTGCCCGCAGAAACCGTGAGAGGCCCCGGCCCCCGCCCCTCAAAGACTCTAATAACGCCAGCTCAAGCGCCAAAACCGAGGCCGGATGCCTCTTGCGGCGACCCTTTCCCATCAGGCCGGAATATTGACGACAAGGGGGCCGATTAAGTAAGGACCAGATGTTCTTTTGGGGGGCCTCCCAGCCCCCCACTCCACGAACACCCCTGTGGGAGTTATCGCCTTTGCTCCTAACACGGGAGAATGCAGCAACGGGGATTCTTCGGCGCTATGTCCCGTAGGATTCAACGCTAGCGGACTCTGCCCCCCCCGCCAATAGGACGCGGATCACTAATGTGCGCTTCTCCCCAGGCTAGGGCGGGGCTGCCGAAGGGCAGGGCTTGAACCCGGCCGAAATCGCGTCCCCCACCCGCTATTCGTCCCACGCTGTGTTCCCGAGCGAACTAAAATTGCCCGTGCAGCAAATTGCCTGGGCCCCGGCGAAGCTCCACGGCTCCCTAAGGAAATAAAGGCCATGGCGAAACAAATCAAACTCCGTCTGAAATGAAGGGCCCTCTTGACTCCACGCCAATTTGGCCGTCAACGTGCCGTTTTTGCTCGCGAGACGATCAAGGTAGCGTACTGATTATCGATGTAGATAGCCTATAGCCACCTCATAAATATCGGCTAACTTGTTTCGATGTTTCACCTGGCGATGAAACTCTCCATCTTCCGTCCTGAGCGCATTCCCCTTGGCGGGCCGCCTCGCCAGGGCACGCCGATGTCCCCTGCGATGGCAAGTTACTGCTCTCGCACAACCCGCACTTTTGGACGGAGGATCGGAGTGTGTTTCGCCAGAAAGCCAATCGCCGGGGCATCCAGGTTGTCCTCCACAGCGGCTCCGTCCGCATACTTAAATGCGACCGCGAACGCCCCACCCACGCCCTCGCTAAGGCCGCCGCCATGGAGGAGATTTACGAAGCGCTTACGCATAGTCCCTTGCCGGTGATCGCTAAAAGCCCCAGGGCGTCGGCACGAATAGCCCAAACCTTAAACCTCCGCGGAGAAAATCCTGTCTCAAACCTTTGAATACTATTTCCGGAAATTACGGGCGGAAGGTGGCGCGCTCGCGTGGGAGGCGGATGCGCAATTCTGCTTTGATCATCTTCTTGCCTTGAACTTTGGCGGCTCTGTGGGGCGCAATCAATATGCCCGCGGCCCCTTTTGGCTCCACGTCCGCTGGCTGTTATGGGGAGCCGCGGTGGGAGCGCCCCTCGCCGTTGTTTCTCTTCAGATAATCCTGAACGAACCATGCATTTGAGCAAATAGGGACGGACGACCCAGGGATGATGCGCCGATCGCGCGTTGAATCGGCGCGCCCTTAGCGAAGGAAAAGTAAGAAGATGTTCTGTCCTCACTGTGGAGCACGTGCCGAAGTAAAGGAGACACGCGGTCCTTTTCGCGACTGCCATTACACAAACGCCGCTTGCCGGCTGGATTTCACGACACGCAAGCAGTTTGTGGCTCGGCTCGAACACTCCCGCCTGTGCGTCCGAACGCGCGCCACTCAAATCGAGGCACCCCATTGTTTTTTTCCCGCCCGCGCAATGGTGGGTTCCACTTCCCCCCCCCGAGCCCCAAGCGCCTTCAGATCTTGCGGAGGGAGCGAACACGGTCCAGGAAAAGCAGCTATGTCCATAGGCAAAGGTCGGGGCATGACAAAAAGATTGCAAATGTACCCTGCGGGTGGCGGGAGTGTGCGGCTCTCGGACCGCCTTGGTGATTTGTTTAAAGAATTTGTCCGGACTCGCGCGTGCTTTTATTTGTTGGCTAACGAAAATGCCGAAACTCCCGGAGGTCTGGGTCTTTTCGCTGGCGAAAATGTCCAAACGCAACCGGAACAGAACCGCGACTGGCGCGAGCCTTCAATCCATTTCCTACCGACAGGAAAAACCGTCAGCACATCTTCACTTTCTTTCCTGCCCGTAGGAAACTAGCCAAGAATTCTCTTGACAATAGGCTAGTAGAAATCGTAAGATGCATGTGATGAGCGAGGTGTTCACAAACCGTAACGAGCAAGGCCGAGGGAGTGCCCCCTCGGATGAGAGCAAGCCCCAGGCACCGCCCCGGATCCGCATTGACGTCCCGATGGGCACGTCGTATTTGGAGATTCAGGAGAGCATCTTTCGCCAAGCCCGGCAATTTGCTGGCACGCAACTCCGGGCTGCCATTACCCTCGGCGTCACGCCGGACACGATCTCACGGGTTTTGCGGCGTTGCGATCGTATGAGGATTGCCTGCCCCAAGGTTCCGGAGGCTTGGTCTGTGATCACGCTTCCGGAACCGCCCCCCGAAATCAATCGGGCCATGGGGCCGTTGGATCATCGTGCCATCGACGGCGAAAACCTAAAGCCAAGTCTAAAAATACCGGGTAAGCAGATAGATCGGGTTATCGGGCCATTGGGAGAGCGACAGCAAAAACCAAACATCGGATCAACAAATATGGGGGGAGCGTGAGAACCAATTACCTGTGGCCCTAACCCCGCCCCTCAGAGGATGATCAGGAAGAAATTGGTCCGTCATCGGCCCTCCGTGAGGATACAGAGCGGACTGAACTGTAGCGGCGCTCTACGCGCGCCGGGCGGCGGTAATAGAACAACGCTCCAACGAAGTCGTAAGAGCTGATAACTGATGTCTTCGCAGTAATTCCAACTTGGCTCGCGCCTGATCAGCGCGGGTGAGGGTGGCGGCGGGTGCACACGCTGCCGCTGCCCAAAGTGCAAACTGACATAAGTCGCAACTCGCAGCAAGAAGCATGTCCCAAGGTCGAATCCCTCAGTTCCCAAATGTCCAACGGTGCTCAGGGCTCGGGGCTAGGGACTGGGGAGACCCCCAATTTCTACAACCCAGCATTCAGCGCCGACTCTGCCGCGCTTGGCACCCAGCACCCTGCACCCTTTCTTTCTCTGACTCCGGGGCAGTTGCAATTTCTTTGGCGGGTCACCCCTTCGGCGCTCGTGAGCCAGCGGGAGGACGAGATTCCCGCGTGCGTCACGGTTGCACAGGCCATTCTGGAAAGCGCCACGCCCAAGTTCGGCTGGGGAAGCAGCGAGTTCTTCCGCATCGCCGATAACCCGTTTGGAATCAAGTACGCACACTTCGGGGCTCAGGCCTCGGGGCGGGGGACAGGGGATAACGTCAACACCCAGCACCCAGCCCCGAAGCCCGAGGACTGCGGCGCCTTCGACGCGCAGACCGGGGAAATCGAGAACGGGCAAAAGAGGGGCATCATCGCCCAGTTTCAGCGTTTTCCCAATTTAGACGAAGCTTCTCGCGCCCATGCGCTGCTATTGCGAGCGCCGCGCTACCGGCCCGCGTTCGAAGTGCGGGACGACTGGAAGCAGTTTGCGGAGCGGCTGGGGCCCAAAACCTCCCCGCTGGATACGGAGCATTGTGGATATTCCACAAATCCCAGCTACTCCGCGGAGTTTTTTAAGTTGGTTAACCTCTACCGGCTCAGCGATCCCCGCGCCCTCCAGTGCTGGGCGACGGGGAAGAGCCCGGGGTGAGCAAAGGGCAGTAAGCAGAAAGCAGTAGGCCGTAAGCACTAGCGTCGCCAGCCGGGCGGCGCCGGCCAGCAACGAGCTGGCGCTACGGCGGAACGCAGAAAGCTGTCAGTTGTTAGCTGTAGCTCAAGAAAAGGAGTGAATTATGAAGCAGTTAATTCTAGGTGTCCTGTTAGCGAGTGTTTTGTGGTTTGAGGCTTGTACGATTCCGGCATGGGTCAATACGGTGGAATCCGACGCGGCGGTGGCCGCTCCCATCGCTGCCAGCCTGATTGATGTCATCGACCCGGCGCTGGCGCCGGTGGTTACGCTGATCGGGAATGGTTTCAGCGCCCTGGTCAGGACGGTTGGCGCCTACAAGGCGTCCCCCACGGCGACCAATCTGCAAGCGGTGCAATCGGCGTTCGAGGCTGTGGACGCGAATGTTGCGCAACTCGAGTCCGCCGCGCAGATCAAAAATCCGGCAACCCAGACAACGGTTACGGCCGTGGTGCAATTACTCACGCAGGCCGTCACGGAGATCGCCGCCCTGGTGCCCCCGGCGGCCGCCACCGCGGAACCCGGCGCTCCGCTAAGGGTTCACGGCCAAGCGAAGGGTTGGAAAGCCCAGGACTTTAAGCAAAAGTTCAACGCCATCATCCAGGGCGACCCCCGGTTTGCAGGCAAGGAAATCAAGTGAAGGTCTGCCTGACGTGCGGCGGAAGGCAACCCCAGGGAACGAGCTGCAACGGCTGCGGCCACATGCTGATTGACGAACCCCCGCCGCCGCCCAAGCCGCGTAAGCAAGCGACAGCGAGGAAGGAATCAAAATAATGGTTGACCACTCACAGATGAAGCTCGGCAAGCGCCCACGGCGGCACGACCAGCGCACTTTGAAGCTGGCGTGCTATTTGACCAGCGCCCTTCCTCCCGCGCCTTCCAATGTCGATTACACGCGCGGCATAACCGACTGGGGAATGATGCTGAACGACAATCTGGGCTGTTGCACGATTGCCGCTGTCGGACATGCCGTCCAAACCTGGACGGCGAATGCCTGCAAGGAACTGAGTCCCTCCGATTCGGCCATCCTCAATTACTACGAGAAATGGGATGGCTACAACCACGCCGACCCCGCAACCGATCAGGGCGGCGTCGAACTCGACGTTCTGAACGATTGGCGGCAGCAAGGGTTCGACGGGCATTCTCTTGATGCCTACGTTTCCATCGCGCTGGGGACTAGGGGCTGGGGACCAGGGACTGGGGAAAATCCCTGCCCCCAACACGCGGCGCCGAGTACGCAGCCCCCAGCACCCAGCCCCGGCGTGGCCACCGCCATCTGGCTCTTCGGCGGCGCTTACATTGGCATTGAGCTTCCCATCTCCGCCCAGAACCAGGATGTTTGGGACGTGGCGGCAAATCCCGGCCCGGATGATGAGCCGGGAAGCTGGGGCGGACATGCCGTGTATTTGGCGGCATACGATTTTCGGAATTTGGCATCAGGGGCTTCAAGCACCCCGCATCCCACCCCAAACCCTCAGTCCCCTACCCTGACCTGCGTCACCTGGGGCCAGATCAAGAAGATGACTTGGGCGTGGTTTAGCAAATATTGCAGTGAGGCCTACGCGCTGGTTTCAAATGATTGGATTGAGGCAAACGAAGTGGCGCCCTCGGGGTTTGACCTGGCGACGCTGGAAGCGGATTTGAAATTGGTAACGGCTTAGAGGGTCACCACCAAGGCACAAAGACACCAAGAAATGCCTTGGGGTTTTAAGTCCCTCACCTTGGTGCCTTGGTGCCTTGGTGGTTTCAGTTTTCACGGAGGATTTATGGACACGCAATCATTACAAGTGCAAGCCATCATCACTTTCATTATGCCCCTGCTCATTCAACTGGCGAAGCGCAGTCAAAGCGCCGCGTTCGCCTGGATTGACCAGAACAAGCCGAAGATCTGCATGTTGACCAGCGCGGTTACGGCGCTCCTGACCTCGATGGGGATTCAGATTGTTCTCGACGCGCACAGCTTGACGGTGCGCTGGCCGGATTCCGCCACGCTGGGGCGCGGGTTCGTGACCCTCCTGGTGTCGGTGGTCCTTCAGTTCGCCGCCCAGCAAATGCTGTACAAGGGATTTTGGCAGCACGCCGTTCCGAGTCCGAGCAATCAAGTGGCGACGGCTAAATTCTGAATTATGAATTCTGAATTGCTCCGGCAAGAGACGCAGGTTGTTTCGCCGGCGCAATCCAAGTTGGAAAGAACACGATGACCACTGAAGCACAGAGAAATCGAGAGGTTTTCCGAATTCAGAATTCAGAATTCAGAATTGTTCTGCCTCTCTGGGGTGAGTACTGAAATGATTTCTGCTGCCGAACTTCAAGCGCTATTGATCGGGTCAGGCGGTTTTATCGGCACCACCATGGCGGGGGTAGGAGCCTACCGGCTTTTCGCCGCCGCCACGCGCGGGGTGTTGCGGGTTCCGACCAGCCTGGAAACAACCGCCGAATGTCTTTCGCGGGTGGCCCAAGCCGTCGAGACCCAGAACTTAGTATCGGACCAGGTGATGGAGCTGAAGGGTCTGCTGATGGCCACGCGCGAGGAGATCATCAAAATCGGAAATGACCGGGAGCTGGTAGGCCGGGAGCTACGGCTGATGTCGCGAAAGATCGAGGCCTTTAGCTGTTTTGCGACTGACGATTGAGCAGGGGCTAGAGGCCAGGATTAGCTTACAGCTCACAGTTTGCTGTCGGCTGTTGGCTGTCGGCTGTGAGCCCCGGCTGACCACTAGGAACCAGATGTCTCAAACCAAAGGACAAGAAGAAGGCATAAACATGACGAGGGTAAAGAGCAAGTCTGAGCAAGAGTTCGACCGCACGGAGATTCTGCGCTACTTGAACGAATGCGGACTTCAGCCGGTGACCCCGAAAAGCATTCTCATCTATATGGACGATTGTCTCCGTCCCGTGAGTCTGCACGGCGTGGAATTTCACCTGCGCTATATGCGCGACCGCGCCTGGGTGGAGCTCGGCATCGAGAAGAAAGTCGGCTTGCCGGAAGTCATCCGCTGGACCCGCATCACCGCCAACGGCGTGGACGAATACGACCGCCGGCTAGTGGCGCTGGGAGAGGCGAGCTGATCCGAAGATCGGGTGATCGGATGATCGGATCACCCGATGGTTTGATGACCCAATTAAAGAAGAGGTCAAATCGCATGACGCGAACAGGCTTTACAAAAATGCAAGTCCTTGAGGCTCGGTACCCTGGGTTGTGCCTGAAAATGGATGCAATGTTCGACGCGTTTTCACCCAACGGAGCTGTCCGAAAGATGATCCAGACCCAGTACGGCGAGCGCCTGAGCCTGTCCTCCGTCGAGAGGTACAAGAGGAAGCGGATGATCGGGTCATCGGTTCATCGGGCCAGCGGAAGAGCGAGAGACGCAACAACCGATCAAGCGATGAGCGGGTAGCGCGGACCTGTTTTCCAGGTCCGCGGCACTTGGGGACACGACCAGCACGCCGGAATGATGAAGCGGGAATTATGAATTTGATGAACCCAAATCGTGACGACCGGGATCGGAAGGGCGAGGCTTTAGAGGCTGAGGAAAGGCTCCGCCCCGCGGACAACCACCCCGGCGCCCAAGGCGCCACCCCTCCTGAATCAGGAGGGGAGTTGTTGAAAACGCTCCCCTCCTCAGATGAGGAGGGGTGGCGCGCCGAGCGCCGGGGTGGTGCTGA
>Ga0182030_10013154_pt1 | contig 16492 bp, 9 predicted proteins | sample 812S3MmetaG_FD_121299 | JGI IMG/M metagenome (GOLD analysis project Ga0182030, IMG submission 121299) | Permafrost microbial communities from Stordalen Mire, Sweden - 812S3M metaG (Illumina Assembly) | ecosystem: Environmental > Terrestrial > Soil > Wetlands > Permafrost | place: Sweden...
AGTTCGGCAGCCTCTAGCTGGGCGAGTTCACGTTGAACTGCACCGGACCCCGAACATGCCAGGGCGATAAGCTCCGTTGCATAGAAACTCCGCTCATGATTTCCAAACAATACAGCCAAGACGCGCTGTTGCACCTTTGTAAACAGTGCGTCGGCGACGCCGGTGCGTACGGGTGCACGCTTGCTCGATTCTCGTCTCTTAGTACCCATTTAGGGTATCTTACTACCCACAATGGGTATTTGCCAGGAGACTCACGAATTGAACGCCCACGAATTTCTTTCGAACCCAATTTCAGATTTTCAGAAATTTTTGTTGCCCCTAAAGTGGAAGGCCGCGCGAATGTTCCGCAATTGTGGAAACAGCAGTTCATGGACAGGTCTGGCACGAAATTCGTGATCCGAGCGGGTCTCATTCAGGCTGATGCTGGCAGTCACCTACATCGGCGCGGTTTCAGCACCTGGAGCTTTGGGCTCGAGCCTCGGCTGCCAGCCGCATCCCCCGCGCACTTCGGCAAGCCGCAGACCATGCCGGCACCGGCCAACAAGTCGAGACAGTCCGCGGGAGTGGTCGTGTTGCCGGCGTCCTGCAATTGCCCAATCATCTGTGTACGACAACACCTCGCCGTATTATCGGCAGGCGAGCTCGATAAGACGGCGCAGCAGAGCCGGTATGTCGACCCGCGCGAGCAGCAGCACGTCGCGGGAGATGGAGGTCTTGATGGGGCTGTCGGCGATGTATCTCGTCCATCGGATCGGGTCTTGGATCAGGGATGCGGCACCGAGTCTTGTCCGTCTATCCGCTCATCGCGAGCTGCTCGATCAGGTCCACCTTCCTGATTCGTTTATAGAGCTCGCGGACGGAGATCCGACAGGAGTCTTGGCGCTGCTCGCTCGCTTTGGACCTGGCGGCTTTTACAGCCAGTGCGCGCGGCGCTGAATTCAACCACTCGAGAAATAATGCGCTAGGATTAGCAATCGCAGTGTCATGACAAAGCTCGCTTGGTAGGCCACGATGCCTTCTTAATTTAACTTGCCACGATCGTTATTAGAGGATAAGTTCCCAATGCAGGGTGTCGCTCGCAAAATTTAGGCGCGTTAGACAGTGCCGTGAGCTTCAAGAAAATCACTGGTTTAAACTAGGGGACGCCTACTTGGGTGCGGCCCGCAACATAAACGGTGGTCGCCACAATTGCCAAACCCAAAATCCCGAGTGAGTCGAAGGAGGTCGCACACTCGGCGGTACCTTAGGGCAAGGCAAGCTATCAGAAAAATAGGTGGCCAATATCTAACTTCCAGTAGACAAATTTTGCGGATGCCCACACGCCGGCGCCTCATGCTTTCAACACTTCCGAGCAGCGATCACCGGCGAGGGATACGTTGGGTCAGCAACCGGAGAGTTTGCAATGGATTTCCCAATCAAGGTAGTTGCTGTAATCGGCGCGGCATGCATGATATTTGTAGTTCAGAGCCACGCCGGTTCCCGGAGCATACGCGTCGATAATCCTGACAGCGGCAACGTTGCGCCACTTCAATGGGCCCGGTCGTCGGGACCGAACGGCGGCCCAGGGTGCCTCATCGTCAACTGGGCAGATAACCCCCTCCCCCCAATCACTTCATACCCAGGCGTCCCCAACTTGTTTAATCCTGGGGGGTTTCCGACGGCCATGAGCCCTGGTTTCGAGGACGATGATCCCGTTCTCGGTGTCTATTCGGTTCTAAGCTGTTCACCTTCAAGCTTGAGCGATAATACTTACAACAATCCGAACGACCCGAACTCCATTTTCCAGCCCGGCACCGGGGACACCAACGAATACTTTGCCGCTAACGAGAATCCGGCATACCTCGGCACTGGCGGCTATATTTACTACTTCGTTCCCAATGCGACCGCGGATATACCGGGGACCCAAGCGGGCGTTGTCATATGGTCTTTGAGCAATGGGGACGTGGAGGTGGAGCTAGATCAATGGTGCACCTCGGGCACTACATCGGGTAGCAACCAACTTGCCCCTGGCTTTCAATGGGGCACCACGGCGTATCTGGGTGGGTGTAACAGCCCAACGAATGATTTTTTGTTCGACTCCGCGGGCAACCTCATTGGATATGTCAACGACGAAGCCACTCCGGGAGCGTTCACGGGAAATGTCGTAATGGGTTCAAACGTCGTCACAGGGCTGACCAGTATTCCCGCCGGTTTGGCCATCGGCGCCTCTGTTAACGACTTCAACTCTCAAAATCTATTACCGGTCGGGGCCCAAGTGACTGCGATCGGCGCGACTTCGATCACGCTTTCCGAGTCGGCGACCGGCACCGCAGATGGCGAAGCCTTCACCTTCTACCCTTGGACAATTACCAGCGTCACTGGTCAGCTACCGTCCAATCTAGGATGGTCGCAGACACCCCTGACGCCGCCGACAGGGCTCGGCGCAGTGTCTACAAGTGGTGCGGTAACCGTGACTTGGAATACGGTCTCGAATGAACTCTTGGGTACCCCGAGCTACAATCTCTATGGAGGACCCACCGCGGGTAACTTAACGCGTGTGAACGTGACGGGCCCGCTCACTTCTCCGACGTTCGCTTTTACGAGTTGGCCGCCGGGTTATTCTTCTTACCTCGCGGTCCAAACGGTTTATCCCGGTGGCTACACCTCGAGTAACTCCGCTGCAATCATGGCTACGGCCCTGCCTGCCGCTCCTAGTGGTCTCTCCGCGACCGCAAGTGGAACATCGGTTTCTTTGCAATGGACGACAGGCGCGGGCGCGAGCAGCTACAACTTGTACGTGGGCTCCAGCTCAGGCATGGAAGCGACCACGCCCGCAGTCTCGGGCGTGACCACCACATCTTATACATTGACCGGATTGAGTCCCGGCGGAACTTATTTCTTCAAAGTCGCAGCAATTAATGCCGGTGGATCCTCGACGACATCTAACGAGGCCACGGCCGCGTTGATACCATTGGCGGCGACTGGCCTGAAGGCAACCGGTGGCAGCGGAGAAATCACCTTAGGTTGGACGGCTAGCGTGGGAGCGAAGAGCTACAGTGTGTTCCAAGGTTCGACGTCCGGCGGAGAGGGTGCTACGCCGATCGCGACCGGGATCACCGGCACGTCCTTCACGGTCAGCAACCTGAATCCCGGGAAGACCTACTTTTTTGATTTGACGGCCATCGATGGCGGCGGCAGCTCGGGCGCATCAAGCGAAGCCTCGGGCACGGTGTTGGCCTCCGCACCCACGGGGCTGACAGCAACAGGTAGTAATGGCACGGTGGCACTGAGCTGGAATGCGAGTGCGGGCGCTGCGAGCTATGATATTTATGAGGGCAGCAGCGCCGGCGGTGAAGGGTCAGCACCGACGTTAACATTGGTTACCGGAACGAGCGCTAGCATTTCGAGCCTGACAAACGGGAAAACCTACTTCTTCAAAGTTGCGGCTGTAGACGCGGGAGGGGTCTCTGCCACCTCGACGGAAGCGAGCGCTGCGCCAACGGCCCCTCCCAGTAGTGGGGGCGGTGGCGGTGGTGGGGCACTCGATTTTATCGACGTACTCATGTGTGGCGCACTCGTTGCACTTCAGCTGCGACAACGGCCGCGTGGAAATCCAATTCTCTGCTTGCGGACCGTGTAGTCAAAATAGAAATCGGCATAGTGGTTAACTGATCTCATCGGCCTCCAGTAATTTCGAGCCGGCGATAGTTTGAGACGCACGTTGGTCGAGATTTGAGACGCTCGTTAATTGAGACGCACCGCCGGCCCTGGCGGCACGATTTTCCGCTGATGGATGCACCAAACTTCGATGGCTCGCGAGCCGGTCATGCCTTGCTCGTGATATCGGTGACGCGTTACATCACAAATCGCGCTTGCGAACCCGACAAGATGAAACGACGCATTTCCTGATAAGACACGCGTTCCAATTCCCGCAGAAGACACACCTTCTGTTCTTGATTTGCATGCTCATATCTTCGATAAAGCGTGCGAACGGCCGCCAAATACCATTTGTATCTTTCTGCATCGGCGCTGAAAAGTAGCCCTTCCTTGAGAGCACGCATAGCGACAATGATGGCGCTGGCGCCTGCTGCTACCAAGGCCGCGATAAAGTGGATTAAAGGGCTGCCGTGCCCGAACAAAACGTGTACCGCGCTGACGCCGGCGGTGATGGTGGCGACGAGTAGCAAAAAGGTGAGAATATCCGAAAGTTTGAGTACCCATTCTGCCAGAGTCGCGGGGGAACGCATTCCATGCCTCAATTTCCTTTCGGCATAACGCTGCTGGATACCAAATCTTTGTTGCTCCATCAATTGGAGGAGGACGTCAAACTCTTCGGAAGGGGCAGGAACTGCTCCGGGACGGCTCCACTGGTCAAAGATCCAGGGCATATCCTCAGCCTCATCGATGTCCAGGTGATGGATTCTGTCCTCTACTTCTCGGAGATAATCGTGGTTGAACCGGTCGAGCGCCGCCGCCCTCAATTCCAACCAATGTTGCAGAGCTGGCCTGCTCTTGCTGGCGGCAATGGCGGCCGGGAGATGATTCACAATAAATTGAAAATGTAATTGGCGGACGCGTTCCGTCCAGAACCGATTCGTAAGCCATCGTGTTTTCGCTCTCCCGGTGAGAACCTGCGTATACCCAAAAAATACGCTCAATATGGCGAGAAACGCGGCGATGCTACCCACCAAAGCCAGCGTGCCGTCTAGATCATTCGTCTTTGGGCTGCCAGCAGCTGGTGCGCTGCCCTCGTTCTTGGCGTGTCCGGCGACTGGATGCGGATTGGCAGAGGCATCTTGTTTGATTCTTGCGATTTCCCCGATCAAGGGTATCGTGGCTGCTAGAAGCAAGCTCAAAACACCGGCCAAGACAGCAAATATCCCTGAACGCCGACTGCGTTTGCGCGCCCTTGCGGCAGGCGCATCGAATGTAAGAAAAAGCGAGCGGAGTTCGGGCCAATCGAAGATGGGCGCAAAGGCTGGAAAATTTCGCGTGAAGAACGCGCGATCGTCCGGGTCAATCAACAGATCGCCATTAGGCCAATTCTTGAATGGGTCGCTGAACGAGCCGGATAGAGGAATCGAAGTAGTTTGGTTCGCATATTCATTCATAAAGCTGTATCCCACGCCCTGCGGACCCTAGATCATTTTTTGGGGGTGCACTTTAAGCGTCTTACTGCAATAGATGACGGGGGCGCGGTCACCGCTTCTTGTTGACGATGATTTGCGCGCGCCGCTTGGCGAGAAGGCTGTAAATCCCGTTCTCACCGAACCGTTGGATGATGATTGTTTGTGCCGACGCCAAGGTGGCCGCGGCGGCGGTAGTTTGTCCAGTCTTAGCAAGATATTCGGCGTTAACCGCATCCCATACAGCATATCGCCAGGCATTCTCGCTGTCGTTAGGATGAGCTTGTTCGAGCTGTGTTTTCGACTCGCTAAGTAAAGGGCCGGCAGCCGCCGTTTCGCCCTGCTGGAGGTCCAGATCCGCCAAATTGAGCAGAACCTGATCCAAGTAGGGACTCTTGGATTTGCGAGCAATAGATTCTGCTTGTTCGAGTTTGCGCCGGGCATCCGCCAGGTTTCCCCGATACGCGTCTATCATGCCAAGACTGTTTAGAGGTGAGACCAGAAAGTCATGTTCGTCTGCCATGAATTCCTCAGTCATTTTCAAAGCTTGTTGAAGAATCGGCTCGGCGTGATCGACATCGCCCGTTATCAACTCCGCCCGTCCAATGTTATTGAGTAAGGTGGACATTTCAGGGTGATGCTCGCCGAACACTGCGCGATATAAGGGCAATGCCTGCTGATACTCGCCTAACGCGTCTTTGTAGAGACCTGCCTCATACAAGTTTGCACCGAGGTCATTCATCGCCATCGCCGTGTGCGTGTCCCTCTCGCCATATACTTGACTGTATAAGTTGATTGCCTTGAGAAATGATGTCTTTGCTGCACTCGGATTACCCTCCGCGAAGTAAACTCCGCCCAAAGAAGTGAGCGTGTTGGCAAGCACGGCGGCTCCATCCGCCCCTCGTTTGTCATCAACACTGAGCGCCTCTTCGCAGAGCGCCTCGGCTTCTTGAAATTTCTTGAGCGAAACAAGTTCATCGGCGAGCGCGGTGAGCGCGCTAGAGCGCAAAGGATTCACTGGATTCAGTTTATCTTCTGCGAGCGCAACCGCTTCACGAAGCACGGGCTCCGCTTCCTCGTCATTGCCGTCTTGGTAGAGTGCCGTTCCGAGTGCCGTCAAAGTCCGTACAACCGATTCAGAGGGCATCGACGTTAGCTTCTGATCGTCACGCGCCTGTTTCAGTAAAATCTCAGCGTCCGGATATAGGCCAAGACCCAAGTACGACTGTCCCATTGCGGTGGCAAGCTCGGAGCGGGTGCGAGGTGCACGCTGTAGATTGTTGCTACCGTTCGTGCTGCGAAGTTCCTCTGAACCCTTGTCGAGCACTTCTTTCACAGTAATTGTTTTTCCACGGCTTGCGCTGGGGTCGGCAAGCTGAAACAGCGAAACCATAAATTGAGTGGTTCGATCTGCGGTAGCGGCCTCATCTTTTGCGATATCGCTTTGGTGGGTGGCTAGGTCTCGTTGTTCTACGGCAAAATACCAGAAAGCCCCGGCCACCACCGCCATGATGCAGAGCGCAGTGATCGCCATCTGCTTGATCCGCCGGTTGCGGGCCCCCCTGCGCCGTGAGCGCATCGCGTACTCGGCGGCGCGCCCGCCAGGCATCAAACCCGCCTGTTCAATTTGCTGGATCGCCGCGAGCTTCTCTGGCTCAACTCCCAACCAGTCGTCAGCGCGCTTATGAAACTCCCAAATACCCGCGTCCCGGGCTACTTCGTCTCTCATGCGGAGAAGCGTGGTCTCACGTTTCAACCAATCCTGGGCCCGCGGCCAGGACCTAATGAGGGCTTCATGCGCAAGGTAAGCGACCGGTCCCTCGCCGTGACCTTCGTCCGTTGTCACACAAAGTCGGCGGGCAACCAACCGGTCGAGTAGGCCACGTGCCGCGCTTCCGCCAGCAAACCGTGTGAGCGAGGCGTATCTCCGAGTGCCGGCGCCGTCTTCGCCCACGCCGACTAGTTCACGCATTACGTCGCGAAAGGCAACATCCACATCACCGGCAGCGCCGGTTACGACCTCGTCCGCCGCTGAAATCAGTGCCCCGCGTAGGCCGCCGCCGTAGTCGGACCAACGTAGCAAGCGGCCCTCCCGCCGCTCATAAAGGTCTGCGAGCGTGTATTCCAATAGGGGAAGGGATTCAGGGTTACCCGTCGCATCGCGTAACAACTCTTGGTCGAGAGCAACCCCATCTCGTTGTTCCCAGATGAGCCCCGCGGCTTTGGCCGGCTCCCGGATAATTTCCGCCAGCTCATCCGGACGCGGTGGCATCAACGTATAAGGCGGACTGCGGCGAAGACACATCATTAAATCGGGATAAGCCTCCAAGCGGTGCACGAAATCGCTCCGCATGGTTGCCGTGATCCAAATGGAATTCAGGCGCGCTAGCGCAACCATGGCGGCGATCAACGACCCGGCCACGGTGCTCGAGTCGGGAAGGGCAAATACCTCCTCGAGCTGGTCGAAATAGATGAGTAAACGCACGCGCTGTACGTCGATGCCAGCACTTGCGGCGTCTGCTGCAATGCAGATCTCTATCTTTGCGGCGGCTTCTGCCGGCCGATCAACCAGGGTGGTGGCCAGCGTATGGCGAGTCGTCCCGAGCCGCTCGATTGTTGGGAAGGTCTCGCAGAGTCTCGAGGCCAACATACCAATCGCACCGAGCTCGACCATGGCGGGGTCGGATTCGGAGGGTCGTACCAGGATCGCGGTCCATCGCGCAATGCCCTCGATCGGCCGAAGCTCGAGGAACGGTAGCAGGCCGGCTTTGAACAAGGAGGTTTTACCCGCGCCACTCATGCCTTGTACGAGCAGCAATCTTTCGCCCGAACCTGAACCAGCAGCAATTTCCGCCTCTCGAATTCGGCGAATGAGGTCTCCAATCGCCTCCGTTCGCCCAAAAAAGATGGCCTGGTGTGCGGCCTCAAAAGACTGCAATCCCCGGAATGGTGATTGCCCCGTCCAAATGGGCCGAAAGTCTCCTTCACTAGCGGCGTGAATTTCTCGAACTAACCATCGGCGCACATGCTCCGCGAGGCGCAACTCGAATTCGTGACTAGTAGTGAATGAGGAATGCGCGACGATGACGGCACCTTCGGCATCGTAGAACGCATGCCGACAGAACTCATCCAGCCGGTGATACTGCTCACTGCGCTCGGCATAATCCGCACTTCCAAGTCCCACTTGAGGGCCAGGAATCTTCCTATAAATCAGTAGGTTTGGCTTGCCGATTTCGTCAAACGAGGTGAGGGCATCTTGAAGCTCAAACTCGGTCCCCGTGGGTGCGGGTCCGCCGCTCGGCGGGGCAAAGTCAGATGGGAGTCGCGTGCCCAACCGAGACCAGAGGATGCTGACAACCAAATCGCATTGCGATGGGCGCTCTATTTGGTGCTGGAAGTTGGTATGGCCGAAAACAGGTTCGTGCTCCCAAATCACCAGCTTGAGAGTGACGCTATCGGCGAATTCGTTCGCGAGACGTCGAAAAACGATCTCAGCCAGCGCGCGCTCTTCGGCCACGTCTCCCGGCGAGGAGAGGAAGATCTTAAGGACCGGCAATGCAGCCATAGGCAGAATCACCGCGATTGAGGCACTTGCACGAGCATCCCTGGTCATCGTTCGGCCCGCTCGCGGAATGATGGCACAATTCGCCGCGAAAATGTGCCACCCGCTCTGACCCCAGAAACCCACGTAATGCGAGCGGCCTCGGCCTCTGAACGAGCCCTGGCATCCCAGCCCAAGAGAGTCGGAAGATTAAGAACTCGAGCCTTCGGATCTTGCAATAGTTTTGACATCGTTCATCAGGTATGCTTCGTGGAAATACAATCGATCCGGGGAATACTTGCTGCGAACAGGTAGTGTGCCCAACCATAAAAATCGAGGGACCGACAATGACAATACGAAACTGTGCCGTGGTAGCGATCTGCCTGGTGTCTGGGTTTGGCACCTATCAAAGCTACGCGGGATCCCGATCCATTCGCGTCGATGGTCCACAAGCGGCATGTTTCAATCCGGACTGGAGTCCGATCAGCCCTCTTGCATACTCCCAAGATGGCTATGTTATGGCGAGCTTCGACCCCTATGGGGTTCTCGATGGAAATGACAGGGGATCTCAAGATTCGAAGAAGTTCTTTAATCCCGGGACAAAAATCAGCCAGCCTGCTGTGCTCTGTACGCCACAGGTCACTTTTGCCGTGGGCACGTATCCCACTGGGGGAGATTCTGCAAACCCTGCCTCGCAACCAGCGCCAGATCCAACACCGCCATCGACCTGTCCTGGGCCCGGTTGTGGTCTAGGCCCAACGAATGCGGAACTCACCGCTACCGGTGCTGTAATGTACGAGTGGATCGATTCGACAACGAGTGGCGGCACAGTTCAACAAGATCCAGAACTCACTCCCGATGCCGAGGTGATCATATGGACCCTACCCAAAAGCAAGATGTTTCCGGCCGGCGCTTTTGAGTTGGAGTTCGACAATTGGTGCAGCAAGAACGACGGCGGCTTCGGTGAACCCCCAAAGAAGTCCGCCGAGCCATCTTTCACCTGGAACGGCAACCACTATACCTACTACAAGACTTGCGCCGAGTTCTCCGGGGACGACCTTGTGCTGAGCGCTTCGGGTGTGCTAATTGGGTACGTCGAAAATTCGCCAACTAATGTAACTTATTCTGGCGATACGGTGGATGGTTGGAAGGTGGCCTACCGGACCACGACAACGCTGGCGATATTACCCGACTCGACAACAACCGAGACATGCGTGAATTTCCAAGCCGCTGTGGCGGGCTTACCAGAGGGTCCGATACCGACTGGTACGGTGACTTTTCTCAACGGGGAGACACCACTTGGCGCGGCGTCCCTAAACAGTGCGGGGGTCGCGATTTTTGGAACATCGCAGTTGGCCTCGGGGAACTACAATGTTACGGCATCGTATTCCGGCAACGCGAGCGGCAATGCCAACCATTCGTCCAGTTCCGTATCGACCTCGCGGTCTCTGAAGGTCACAAAGCATCAAAAGAATGACCCTGTGACTACGTGTCCCAAGACATGATGGAATGTGCGCCCGGGAATCTTCGACCAAGCACGCTTGCCGTTTCGCAAGCAACCGATAAAATCCGTTCGCGCTAAATTACTGGGTAATGACTGGCGGGCGGAGGCACCACTACGCTGCACCGCCCTCGGATCTGCTCTGACGGTTGCTAGATTGTGGTAAAACGCCACTGGTTGCGAATCGATTGCTTAATTCCCGCCGCAATGGCGTATTTCAAAAAAATCGGGGATGAGGATGCGTGCAATACTGATTCTCGCCATAGCATTGGCGCTTTCCGCTTGTTCGCTGCCAACCGCAGCGGTCCGATCACAGGTCGTTTCCTACGACGACGCTATTGAGGATGTCACGAACAAGCTTCTTGTGCTCAATATCCTGCGTGCCAAGGACAAGGCGCCTCTGCACTTCGACGAGATTCCTTCAATACACGAAACGATTCAAGCGACGGGCTCGTTAGCATTCACGATTCCATACGGCCCTCGCCCCCCACAATGGACGCGTAATTCCGTCGCGCCCGGCTTGAATTTGCAAGTATCCCCGAGTTTCGAAATCGACCATCTGGATACAAAGGACTTCGTCACCGGACTTGCCTCCCCAATCGATCCCAAATTCGTCAAGTATTGGCTCGATCGGGGGCTTGATCGGCGGATCGTCTTATTGTTGTTCTTTTCCGCAGCCAATATCGTTGAAACCGACGCCCAGGGCGTAAGCCACACGATCCGCATCAAGAACTCGCCTCGGGAGGCCATCGATACGTTTGCAGCGCAAGCTAGCTTCGGCAATCTGCGAGATGAGCAAAAGTGTGACGCACTGTCCGAATTTCAGCACTACCTCAAGCTCATCGATTCATTGAAGACCTTCACAGCACGTTCCGCCACGGAAAGAAGATTGCTGGTTGATCACGCTGCCTTCGATTCGCAGGGCAAATTTAAGGATCTCAATACCATCGCATCGTTGGACCCAAGCAAATTTCAGTGGGTGCGACACTCTGACAATACCTATTCAATTTTCGCCACCTCATCAGAGCCCAAGACCGCCCTGTGCTTCTCGGATTCGCCAATTAGGGTTGGATCGAGCACGCAGAGCCAACGGAACGCCTGCGTTCAATCCGTCGTCGACATCGCGTCGAGCGATGACGACAAGCCACGCATCGAGCAGGCACCCACGCCCCCGCCATCTATCGCCAGAGTCGAAAGGCCATCCGATTACTGTGGACAGTTCAATCGATTCCTCGCTTTCCTGGGTTCAAACGAGAGCACTGATAAGTCGAAACCTGAGACTGAGTTGCGACTAGAGATTCGCTCCGTCGGCGAAATCATTCAATTTCTTGGAGATCTCCTCGAATATCAGGAGGAACTTGGTTCTTTTGTTCATGACCATCCAGGCACACGCTTAAAACTCAACGATCCAGTGACATTCGGTTATTGTCTTGATCAGAGCGCAGCCGCAGGATGTGCCGACATTTTCTTCAATCTCCGGCATGATTCTTGTAATGCGCGGTTCACCTTAAGCTATCGAAACCGACGTTATTCAGTACCCAATTATAATCCACCGGAAGGCGGTGTATTTTGTTCGTCCGCGGAACTCGTGCAAGCGAACGCGACGCCGGCCAGAGATCACACGCTCGAAGTATTAGCGGTCGTGCATCAACTAGTGGATCTTCAGAAATCTGCTGGAGACATCAAGCAAACACCGTACGTACAATTGCTGCCGTAGTGGATGTTACCGAACCGCGGCGCCACGCCTGTACACACGCGGTCCCCATTGGCCGTCAGTCGTTGTCGCGGCGAAGGATGCGACTTTTAAAGTAGTCCGGAATTTCCCATGTCGTCAACCATCTTTTTTACTGGGCATATGATCGATCGTCCGGGGCGCGCGTCGCCGCGCTTCCCTTCATCGCTTACGAAGCAAATAGCGCATCGCATTGCCGGCGAGCTGGAAATCGCTCACGCCACTGACGGTTTTGCCTCAGCAGCCTGCGGCGGCGACATCATCTTCCTGGAAGCCATTATCGCGCGAGGCGGTCGCGCGCACGTCACGTTGCCGTGCGCCGTGGACGCCTTCCGCAAGGACTGCGTCGATATCATTCCAGGGTCGGATTGGGTGGCGCGATTCGATCACCTACTTGAATCAGCGAATTCAGTGGAGATCTTGGGCGAGCAATATGCCTCCGACAACGCCATGGCGAGCGAGTGCTGCAGTCGGGTCATGGCGGGCCTCGCGGAGCGCTGCGCCAGGCAGAAAGGTGAAGAGCCCCTGGTCATCGCATTGTGGGACGGGCGCCCGGGCGATGCCGCTGGCGGCACGCATTCATGTGTCCAGTTCTGTATTCAGAACGGCTTCCGGGTACGTTTGATGACAGACCTGGCGCCGGGCGCGATGGCCGAGACCCGTGAATTATCGCCCGCCACGACGGGCACGTCCTCAGCAATCAAGCACACCACAACAATGGGTGAGGCACCGCAACAGATATGTGCCGTGGTATTCGCGGACGCCGTCGGATTTAGCCGGCTCCAGGAGCGCGAAGTGCCCGCTTTTGTCCGCCGTTACCTGGGCTGCGCGATGCAGGCCTTACAAACTCACGAGATCGTGCCGCTTGTGAAAAATACCTGGGGCGATGGCATTTATCTCGTGTTTGAGTCAGTCCGCGAGGCCGGCCTATTCGCGGTCGACTTCCGAGACCGAATTGTGGCGACTGACTGGCGTCAACTAGGGTTTACCTGTGCCCTCAGTGTGCGAATCGGAGTCCACGCTGGGCCGTTATACCGCATTTATGATCCCTTGATTGGTCAGTGGAGCTATACGGGCTCTCATGTTACGAGGGCCGCGCGAATGGAACCCAGCACAGACGCGGGAAAGGTTTTCGCGAGTCTGGCATTTGTGGCGCTCGCCGCAGCAGAGCGTGTTACAGAGTTTCTCTGTCTTCACGCCGGTCGTCGCACACTCGTAAAAAATGCCGGCGAACTCTCGGTGTTCGAACTAGAGAAAAATAAGCCCTGCTGACACGACATGTGCGACGTGCGCTTACTTTTGAAAGCATTCTAGTGGCAAGTTCAAGCTGGGGCGACCATGCGACGGCGGCACATGGTAATTGCCCCACCCGCGCTTATCGCGCAAACTAGAATGATGGTTGCCATTGGCCGCACCGTACCATCCGAAAACACGCCGATGAGTGCTCCTGCGAGGGCACCAGCACAATATTGCAACGTGCTCATTAGCGATGTGGCGGTGGCCGCATGTGCTGCGTGATGCGATAGCGCAATGACTTGCGAGTTCGAGGGGATGAAACTGTATCCCAACGAGAACACCAGCAACACTATGAATAGCTCCACTGGACCCGTCAGGCCCGTCCACGACAATCCGTACAATGCGGTCCCCGCGACCAGCCAAACCCCGATGCCAAAATTGAGCGCAAACGGCGCACCCGCGCGACGCACGATCCAACCGTTAATGCGGAAAAAGCCGATCGAGGCGACCCCGAGCGCCGCCAAGACCAATCCAAAGGCCGTCGTGCTGAGCCCGTCCAGCCCCATGAACACACCAGGCGCACCCGCGAGATACGCAAACAGCGCCGCCATGCCGAAAGCGCCGGTGCATGCATGCACTAAAAACGACGGTTCCCGCAGGAGCTCAAGATACAGCCTCACGGCGGAAGCTAGCTCCAATCTTTTGCGCCGATCTATTTCAAGCGTTTCAGGTAAGTAGCGAAGGAGCAAAAAAAGGCCGGCGATGCCATAGAGGGCTGCGACGACAAAAATCACCCGCCAGCTCGTGAACATGAGGATCAGACTCCCCAGCACCGGTGCCAGCACCGGTGCCACCGACATCACTAAAAGTACATCCGACATCAGGCTGGCAGCCCGTGTGCCGTCGGCCAGATCCCGAACCATAGCGCGCGGAATAACAATTGAGGCGGCGGCACCAAACGCCGACAACGCTCGGAACACGCAAAAGACGGCAGCGTTCGACGCGACCGCACATCCCAATGAAGCGAGACAGTACAGCAGAAGTCCCGCAGCCAAAGGCCCGCGGCGACCGAAGCGGTCCGAGAGCACCCCATGCACCAGTTGACCTGCGGCGAACCCTCCGAAATAGCTCGCCAAACTTAGTTGAGGCACCGCCATGCCAAAACGCTGCGCGATTTGGGCAAATGCCGGCAGGTACATATCGACCGAGACCGGCCCCACCGCAATGATAAATCCGAGCAGATAAGCAAAATAGCCGGGCTGTCTGGCGCAAGATGACGCTATGTCCGTCAAGGGATGGCCCTCCGATGGAACAATATATGTGAATGATTTAAATCAGAACGCATTCGGCGATCGCGGTGTTTGAGCTTGGAAATCGTTCACTGATGATGTTCGTCCCCTTCAATGCAACCGGGAAGCAATCGAAAATTGTACGGAAGTGCTTTTTGGAGAATAATCTCGATGTAGGTAATTGGGGAAGGGAAAAGGCTCTCAGCACGACTGAGCAAACAACAACATGAAGTCAGATGCGACCCACAATCTTCATTTGCTATCGCTGAACCAATACGAGGAAAGGGATTTCGAGGTTGTTTAACGAGCTCATCGAAACCGAAGACGATCTTCTCGGGTGATGATCTCTCGTGACGTTCGGACTTTCATGGAAAGTGACATGATCCAACTGAGGCCAATACCTGCCGCCGGCATTTTTATGTTCGAGCTAGGCCGCCAACGGGGCACACAGGGCCTTGAGTCTTTTGCTGAACGAACTGGTCTTGCTGGTGGTAATGATCAGCTCATGAGTAGCTCGGGTTAAGGCGACGTACATGACCTTGGCATCATCGCGCTCTGACCGATAAGGAAGAAATCCGGCGCCCGCCACAACGACCACCTGGTACTGCATGCAGGCCCTTGGAACTGTGCGCTGTCATCAGCCTTACGCTGTCGAGCCGAGGGTTGAAGTTTTTCGATATGCTGTCTTTAAGCCAGTCTACGGGAATATTTGTGTGATCCAACACTTCCTTGACTGCCTTTCCGACGAATGGGGCTGTGTAAAACACGCCCATTTCCCCCCACGGGGTGCCCGTTCGATGCAGGCGCAGAAGCTCCTGCGCAATCTTGTTCGCTTCCGCTTCCGTGGATTGGAATTGCCCGAATCGCGGGAGCGGCCCTCTGCGGCCTCCCGATTCAGGCATCAATGACGGCACGTGATCGTCATCCGCATCTTTCGGCTCGAGTATTTCTTTGGCGAATTCTCGAGCGCATTCCAAAATTTCGTCGGTGTTCCGATAGTTTCGTTTCAGTATCTTCGTGCGGCCCGACGCGGAGATGCCCATGCTACGGAAACTGAAAGTGGACGATCGACGTTGCCCGTAGATTGATTGGGCATCGTCGTACAACAGCAACAGGGAGTTCGTCTCCGGATCGAGCATTTGCACGACGAGTTTCAGCCAGTGTGCTTGGAAGTCGTGACCCTCGTCTATCAGCAGCGCCCCGTATTGGGCCCGGGGTATCTGCCCGCGGTCTACCGCTTGGATGAGCACCTCCACCATCCGTGCGTAGAAATCCGGGCCATCGGGGGGGACGGGGACATGGTAGAGCGTTAGCTGGTCATAACACCAAGCATGGAAATTGCGAACCGTAACTAGATCCGAGATACCCCTCTCGAGCATCTGCTGATTCAACCAAGATGCCAGGGCCTTGTTGTACACCAGGACGAGAATGGGTTTGCCAGGCCTTTGAGCCAGGTGCTGGCAGCGATACGCAAGAATCAGCGTCTTGCCCGACCCCGCCACGCCGTGAATGATGCGATGGCCCTCGCCTAGTCCTCGAGCAATCGCTTCTTGCTGAAGGTCCATAACCTGGAGCAAGTCCTCTTCGGCACGCGTCCCGGGTCCGGACTGGGTTGCTCCCAGTAGGAATGATGATTGCTGGATCCGTATTTCGGGGAACAAGAGAGCCCGAATCCTATCGACCTGTGGCATTGTCAGCTTGCTTTTGAACTGAACGTTAAACATGTCCCACAGTCGTTTCTGAAAATGTTCCTCATCGGCGGACTCCGTCATCTCATCCTTGCAGATGACGAGGTGCGGCGGCAGCACAGTACCCAGCTCCTGCGAATCAAACTGGTTACGTGTGATATTGCAAAGAACAAGACCGTAGCCCCAGGGGAAACACAGATTACCGGCGTAAGGACTGTCGGGGTCATGTAGAAGCTGTTTGTCCCGTTTCAGCAAATCGACAACACTGTGAGCGTACGCGCGAGCCTGCTCTATTGGATTGACTTTAGTTTGGTAACCGCTGCCAAAATCCATGGTGAATGACTTCGGACTCATCTCACGGATCTGATCGATCTTCCAGTCTTTTATTTCAAGGATGAGA
>Ga0182030_10013156_pt1 | contig 16490 bp, 11 predicted proteins | sample 812S3MmetaG_FD_121299 | JGI IMG/M metagenome (GOLD analysis project Ga0182030, IMG submission 121299) | Permafrost microbial communities from Stordalen Mire, Sweden - 812S3M metaG (Illumina Assembly) | ecosystem: Environmental > Terrestrial > Soil > Wetlands > Permafrost | place: Sweden...
CTGAAAGATCTGGTCGATTGTGTTGATGCTGATTGGTACTCTTGTTACTTCGCTTTAAGTGAGTTGATGCAGGCTGGGCTGATCGAACGACTCGATCGCCAGTTTGAAGGCGCTTCTAACGGAACTGCTCGAAGTGTGCGTCTGGCGCCCGACCTGCCGCTTTCCAACGGCGAAGAAATTTTGGGATGCTCGGTGAATGCATTCAATCACGCTTACCAAAACAAGGCCGGACATATACTCGGTCGTATCACGCCTCACGACATGCATCATCTTATCCACGATCTGGAATTTCCCGGCGATGTTGCCGGCAGTCCGCTGGTGAAAGACAATTGTTTGATTGGTGTCCATAGCGGCAGATTACCCCATAGTGCAACGCAACTATCGCTTTCGAAATGTGTCTGGATCGACAGCTTCTATGACTTGCCATCAAGCGGTGAAAGACCTCGAGGGCGGCGCACATTTACAACAATGTCGTCGTTGTCGACACAGCCGGCTTCTAACGCTGCTACCACCGCCTTTACTGCGGCTGACATTGAGGCAGGGTGCCTCGGCGTTGCGATGATCATTTGTCCTCGTTGTCGCAAAGAAAATCCTGCTTCGGCTGAAAAATGCGAGTTCTGTCAGATAAGCTTTCTTGAAGAACACGAAGAAATGCAGCCGGCTCAATTGAAGAATAATTTGATTGCGACGGCACTCTTATGCACAGCGATGATGACTGCCTTGATTGCCACCACATTCGATGCCGTTTTGCGCAGCGGCGCCGGAGTTAATTCTGGTGGCACAGCTGTGATGTCTGTGGCTGGAATCTTAGCTCTTGCTGAGATTTATGTATTTTTCCGTTTTAGAAACTCTGGATCTTCGCAAGTGCTGCCATCCGAAACAGCCGGCAGCAGCGCCGCTCATCTGTCGCAGTATGGTACTGCAGGTAATGCTACGCTTGTTGGAGTTCCTAAATTACAAAATTTCGATCCTGCGGCTGCTGATGCTGGAGCCGAGTCAACTTCGGCTGCCGCAAAAGCAGCAACTATGGAACCGGGATCCTGGAAGCCCAATCGCTTTTTAATTGGCTCATGTATCATGCAATCATTAATGATTGTGATTCTCTGCTTTTCTGTTGGGGTTAACTTCCCTGGAAAAGGGGGGCTCTTAGATTTCGTGGCAGCTACATTAGAGTATGGTGTCGGCAACGATTCCTACCGATTGGGTCGCTGGCATCAGGCACTTGATCATTACTCGAAAGCTGTCGGTATTTACTCGGACGATGCTCGAACTTTGAATGATCTTGGTCGCGTAGCGATGGATCTCGACGATCCCGGTACTGCTGCCCATGCTCTCAGCAAGGCTGTTTCGCTTAATTCAAAGAATGCTCGCATCTGGTTGTCCTTGTGTCGGGCTCGCTTGTTCAATGGTGCCAAGATTGCCGATCTGCAAATGGAAGCCCAACGTGCCGTTGAACTCGGTCCTAAAGATGCTGAGGCCGCCTGTATCAGTGCCATCCTCTCCTGCAAAACGCAAGCTGAGCTGCCCGAGAAGCTAGATAGGCTGGCCGAGCAATTTCCGCTTTCGCCCTTTCCGAATTATTGTAAGGCAGCATTACTTAGCACTGCTCAGCAAAGCACTGACCAGGCGATTAGCCAGGCCGCACAGCTGGCTCAATCTGATGAGCAATTGGCGACTAAAATTGCCGGGTTACCAATTCGTACGGTCATAGCCCGAAAACTGGCAGAGCTCCAAGCGCCTGGGGCAGACCATTCGAGCTCTGCGGTAGCCGCTGAACTTAACGCGTTTTCGCACGCGAGTTTGCCGGATGCCAGCCTGGCTTATGGGCAAAATGCTGCTTTACTGGTGGAATTTCTCACGCCCAGTCAAGCTCCCTATCTCAAAGAATCTTTGACCCTGGCAAAGGCCAGCCCCGAAGAAATACAAGAATGTATTGCTTGCTTGCGGCAGGTTCTGAATGTACACTCTGCTAATCCTAGGGTTCTCAATACGCTGAGCGCTTTTCTTTACTGCCAGGGTTCATCAGCACAGGAAGCTTCTCGATACGCAGTGCAAGCTAGTGAACTAGATCCGGAGTGGTCCTGTGCCTGGATAAATCAGTTTTATGCGGCGGCGCAGGAAAATAATAAATCGGAAATGGATCGCATCGCTGCAGATGCAGGTAAGGCTTGTAAGTCTCCGCGTGAAGTGTTGTCGTTGGCGACGCAGCTCAGCCGTATAAGCAAAGATAGTAAGAAAATTGCTTTAGTTACGCATGAATCGGCTGATACCAAGGGCGGTGCTGAGAACGGCGCTTAGCTGTTACTCCGTCCAGTGAGGGAACTAATGCTGGGACCGCAGCTACAGCTGATAGTACTGTCACGCCGGCCTCAGGCGGTTCTGGTGCTCCAGCTGGTAGTGGATCTGTCGTCCCTCCTGGCGTTGAGCCTGCAGCTTCGAAAGACGGCTCAGGCAACAGCAAGCTCGCCATGGTTCCATCAACTGCGAAGAGCGGTTTAGTAAATGAAAGCGTTGCGAAGAATCCGCCGCCTGCTAAAGCCTCGGGCACGGCTGCCTCTGGAGCCGTTTCTGATTCTGTCCAGGCAAATAAAGGCGCACTGGTTAAAAATCCATCGGTGGCAGGTAAAGAAGCGCAAGGAAAAGATCTTAAGAACGCGAGTAGAGAAGCGCAAGGAAAAGATCTTAAGAACGCGAGTAGAGAAGCGCAAGGAAAAGATCTTAAGAACGCGAGTAAGGAAGCGCAAGGAAAAGATCTGAAGAACGCGAGTAAAGAAGCGCAGGGAAAAGAAGCGAAGAACGCCAGTAAAGATTCCCAAGGAAAGGATTCGAAAACTGCAAGTAAGGACGCCAAACCGGCACCTTCCGCCGTCGAAGTCGGAGCTTATATCAGTTACATAAACAAAGCTGTTTCGCGGAATTGGAAACCACCGGGCGGTCATGGTCGTGTAGTTATATCCTTCACTGTTGAAGCGGATGGCTCCGTGAAAAATGTCAAAGTTTCTAGAAGTTCAGGCAATTCTGCCTACGACAAGTCGGCACTGAATGCGGTGTCTGCTGCGGCTCCTTTGCACTCACCTCCTTCCGGAACCGCAACTGAAGTTCAGTTGACCATGGAATAAGTGTGAGCATAAAAAACTAGAGGCTCCCTAACTATCTGGGAGCCCCTGAATTTATGACTAGCTAGCTAGATGCGACTTCGTCTACGTTGTAGCAAAAGTCGGAACGGCACCGCCGGCTGACCGCAGCAAAGAGCCATTTACGGCGAACATTGAAAGGTCATGTACTGCAAACAACATGCGCATTCTTTGCGAAGCCTGATCCACAAATTTGACTACTGCAATTTCGCATTCTATTTTGTCTGGCTTAAATGCTTCCACTATAGGCTCGGCGTTACGAGCTTTTAGGCAAATCAGAGAGGTAGACGAAATTCTTCCCATCAGGGCTGTTGAAGTTGACAGCTTCGGCTGTTCTACTTCAATTGTACTCGGCTCCGGGCTTATGATCGTGATTAAGAAATCCGTCTCAGGCATAGTTTGTTGTTGCGCTATTTCCTGGGAAACTCGCAAACTTACCTGCGTTGTTGATAAGTTTATGCCCGCTCCAAGATTCTCGAGAATGGCTGCTTTTGTCACTTCTGCGATGTGTGTTGGTAGGGTTATTTCACCTTCCAAAGCGGCAAATCTCAGGGATACAGCCGAGGGCGAATCCACGAAAAATTCAGCAGGATTTGGAGCGCAGACGATTTCTATTGGCAGCTCAGGAGCGAAATCTAAGAGACCTTCGGAATCTTGAATCTGTTCATATATATAAGGATGGCTTTCTGCTTCTGCCGTTTCTTCGATAGCCGAGGTGGCGGCGTTCTCATCCCAGTTGAGGTCTGCGCTGATTGAGCCTAGAGCGCGGACAACCACAGAGTCGTCAAGAATTATTCTTCCAGGGGCGGTCTCTATCATGGTTTCGATCAATTTTATGCGTAAGTTTGCAAGCCCATTAGCAGTGCGCTCTGTGGCTTCAATTGACGAAACGGAAAGGTTGGTTTCGCTTGCAGAGATGGAACAATTAAAGAGTTCAACATTTGCAGAAGGTACCGCAGCGTATTGAACTGCTTCGCCAGTGCTGAAAATATATACTCCCGTTTCAATTAGCTCAATCGATGCTGGGCAATATTCGATCGGAGCTCTTGATGCTTCTATATATGAGGTAGATGTTGTGGTCAGTTCCGGCTGCTCGAATACTGATTCGATTGCTTGCGCGGCCACCGCAGCTAAAGCCGTTGCGCGGACTTCACTTACTGATTTAATTACAGGAAATGCCGACAGTGCTTCCAGTGCCTTTGCATCAAGCAGACAATCCAGAGGATTCTCGTTTTTGAGAATAACAAAGTTCGGTTTCGAAACTTCTACGGTGTTCGTATTCTGCTCACGACTTGAGTAATCTTCCAAAACAAAATCGCGAATAGTTTTCGGCTCTTGCTCTAAGGAGAGATTCGGGCCCACGGTGACGGTCTCAAAGACGGGTGTGAACTGCGGGAAGTCTTTCGCGCTTGGGTTCGTGTTCTTCAGTGACGCTTTGAGTACTTGCCTCTGTGAGGTTTTGAGCGCCTTGTCAACAACATGCTCGATTTCTTGCTTGCTCCATTCCGAACCAGCAAACCATTGAAGTTTGGTCCTGAGCATGTGCTCGCGATTATCATAAGATGATCCGCACTCGAGGTTCTCACGAGTTTTTTCAAGAAAGGTTCGTCTAAAAGGATCGACCGACATCGCCTGTTCTTTCTTGCCGTGTGTTTCTTTCATGCGCGAAAGACGTCTAATCACGGCATCGCTGGATGGAGTCTCTTGACGCACCACTTTGTTCAATAAAGGGATATTGCCGATATAGCTCATGGCATTTCGCACATACTTCAAACAAGTACGCAGCACTTCTTTGGGATCAAATGAAATCCCCACGCCTTTCATTTTGCTAAAGTCCGGCAAAAACGAGAATGCTCTATATTTTTGTTTCTGAACAGTAAAAATATTCAATACCTCGTATGTAACCGTCGGTAGTACCAGCGCTTCCTAACCAAGTAAAGTGTATCTAAAATCATTCATAAGTAAAAGCGCCGTATGGCGGATTTTTCCAGAACATTTGCCCGATGGATCTCCGTTAGATATGCTTAATCACCAGATTCGGTGCACATCCTTTGAAAGATTAGAACTAATTTCACTTGCTCAGTTGCCGCAGCTCCAAAGAGATCCGGGCGCATGTTTATAACGGTATTAACCGCGGTGCCGCCAAGCTACCCTGTTCGCGCTCTGTAAGTTCAAGAATGCACAATTAGTCAGGCCGGCGCAGTGTTCGCCACCTTCAAATCTAGGCACTCATTCGGAAATGCAATTACGTCCTTTTTCTTTGGCGCGTAACAAGGCTTGTTTTGCATCTTTGATAATTGCTTCCGGCTGCAGATCAACTCCATTGAATTGAGCACAACCCACGCTTATCGTCACTCGTGGATTCTTACCGGTAGATTCGCTCGGGTTGAGCTTCTCCGCTTCGTTGCGTAGCTTCTCGGCAAGAATCATGGCTCCGCCAACCTCTGTGTTTGGCAAAACGACCACGAATTGATCGCCGCTATAACGCGCCATCAAATCTGATGAGCGAATACATTTGCTCAATCTTTCAGAAAGCGTTTTCAGCAATAAATTTCCGGTCTCAGAGCCGTATTGAGCGGTTAAACCGACAAAACCATCTACGTCGATTATGCAGAGTCCGACCGCTAGTTTCTGTCTCTGAGAAAACAGCAATTGTTGCTGCAGGTAGCCCATGAAAAACTCCATGTTATATAACCCGGAGATCGGATCTACCATTGACCAATATTGAGCCTCTGCTTGAAGATTAGCGTAGCGGTCTTTCTCTATAAGTAGTTGCAAGACGGGCACCAATTGATCCTTCAAGTGCTCAAGCGAGGTTTTGAAAACATCATCTATGTCTTTGTCTGAGGTCCAGCCAATCAGAACTGCACCGAGTTTGGTACCATCGACGCCTGAGACTTCAAGCACTCTGGCCTTTGTTAACTTGGCGCCTTTCGCGTCTACCGTTTCGCCATAAAAATTAGCTGGCACAGCCGTGTTTAAGCCGAGATTGACAGTTGCAGATCCGATCAAATTGTCCAGTATTTCATTATTGATGTTTTTGTTGACGTGATACACACTCCAGGGTGCTGGTGACATCACAATAATTCCGCTGACGTCTGGCTTAAAGAGCCGCGATAACACATCAAAAAATTCTGTCGTAAATTCCGTGTGGTCGTGAACTGTTCCGCTAAGTCTGCGCGTGAAATGTCTGACCAGGCGTTCAGCCAGAAGACCGTTTAACAATTCGCCAAAGCTCTTGATAAGATCGCCGCCACCAAAAGAACCGCTTATCACCGGCTCTTTATCAATTTGCTCGGCACTAATTTTGCAGTTTTTCGTGACTGCCAGGCGCTTGATCAGTTTTACTGAGTCTTCCTCATTCTGTTCAACCTGTTTTCTTTTCAAAACAGAATCGGCAAGACTGGCTCGTTTCCAGAAACCATCGCTGGTATCGGTTGTGGAAGTTACTAAGACAACTGGCAGTCCAGTTGTAACACTTGTAGATTTGAGCAAGCACGATAACTGGAAACCGTTAATGTCAGGAAGCTGATCGGCCAGAACCAATATATTCGCGCCCGAATTGATTATTTCGTCGAGCGCATCGAAAGCACTCGTGCATACTGCAACTTGAAAACCGTTTTTCTTCAGGCTTTCGCGCAAAACCAGCATTGGATCGTCCTGATTCTCCGCCAGAACTACCTTAATTTCAGACATGCTGACCCCAAATGCCTCTAACGCGCGTTAAGCTTCCTAATTCTAGACTATCCTGGCTCGCTTGACTCGAAATTGAAACGAATTGACCGAGCAGTTAATAAGTTTCAGCTATTCTGCAACTTATCGCCTTCCTGCAAGCAGAACTTTGGGGTAGAAACAGGCTCTTGTCTTCTCCCCGGCAAAAATGCGCGAAAACCTTACTGAGCCCTTAAATTAGTTGATTTATCAGAGGAAAGTTTACGCTGAAATGATATGATTTTCTTGGGAAATCAGTGCCGTGGTGCCTACATCCACACCCTGAGATCTATCTACCTGCATGACAGGATCTGCGCACACTGAAGCGATAAAACTCAGTTTGTTCGCAACGGGCATCACCTTTCAACATCATAGAGGAAGCGCTAATGATCGCCGGTACAAGTCTCAAAGATTCGCCGTTGACTTTTACTTTGAGTCCCGAACAGCATGACATCCGCGATATGGTTCGCGAGCTGGCTGAGAAGGAATTCGCCCCTCGCGCGGCTGAAGTCGATCGCAACCACCGATTCCCCAGAGAAAATTTTGAACTTCTGGCAAGTTCAGATTTATGCGGGCTTATCTTTCCTGAAGAATATGGCGGCGTAGGAATGGACCATGTCAGCTATGCAATTGTTGTTGAGGAGTTGGCCAAAGCCTGTGCCACAACATCAGTGTTATACTCGGCCCATTGTTCGCTCACCGCGTCTCCGGTTCTTACCTGGGGAAATGAAGAGCAGAAAAAACGCTTTCTCGCTGCCATGGCTTCCGGCGAAAAACTTGGTGCCTTTGCTCTTTCAGAGCCTGGCAATGGTTCCGATTCGGCTGCAGCGACTTGCCGTGCTGAACTCAAAGGCGACCATTTTATTGTGAATGGCGTCAAAAATTGGATTACCAATGGTGTTGAAGCTGATTATTATCTGGTGATTGCTCAGACTGATCCGGCGTTGAAACATCGCGGATTGGTTGCGTTGATAATCGAGAAAGGTTCGAAGGGTTTCACTTTCGGCAAACTGGAAGACAAGTTGGGCATTAGAGGTTCATCCACCTGCCAGATCATTTTTGAAGACACACCGGTGCCGGTCGAAAACATGTTGGGTAATACCGGCGATGGCTTCAAGGTGGCGATGAGCACCCTTGATGGTGGTCGCATTGGTATTGCATCGCAAGCTGTTGGTATCGCGCAAGGTGCCTGGAACCACGCTCACAAATATTCGCAAGAGCGCATTGCCTTCGGTAAAACAATCAATAAGCTGCAAGCTATTCAATTCATGCTTGCTGAAATTCAAACGGAAATTGATACGGCGCGCTTACTGACACACCATGCTTGTGTGGCTCAAGATCGAGGCGGTCGTTTTACGAAAGAAGCAGCCGTTGCCAAACTCTATGCTTCTGAAATGGCAATGCGCAGCACAGTGAAGTGTGTGCAAATCTTTGGCGGTTACGGCTACGTAACTGATTATCCGGCTGAACGCTACATGCGCGATGCCAAAATCACGGAAATCTACGAAGGGACTTCCGAAATTCAACGTCTTGTAATAGCAAGTAATCTACTTAAAGGATAATAGCCTATGTCGTGGCAACCACCACCCCCACCACCCCGCGGACAAAATCCAGGTCAACCAAATCAACAAGGTCAACCTGATCGAAATCAAACGCTTTACGATATTTTGCAAGTCACGCCCAACGCGCATCCGACGATCATTCGTTATTCATATCGCTATTTAGCCGGTATCTATCATCCTGATAATCACGAAACTGGTAGCACCGAAGCTTTTCGTTTAATCAGTGAAGCTTTTAAAACCTTATCTGATAGCGGGAAAAGAGCCGTCTACGATGCGCAGCTCGGACCCATGCTTAAGAAAGAGGCTGATTTAGCAGCAGCAGCTGCTGCTGCCAGTGGGCAAACTGTGAGGAAAAATTTTGAGTTTGAAAAAACTTCGCTCTCTTACAATGAAATCGAATTGCGTTTAGCAATTCTTCAGTTGTTGCTTCAGGCAAGAAAGAAGAGAGTTCAAACCGGGGGTTGTTCGGCGAAAGTCTTGATGGATGTGCTTGGTATCGAGATGGGCGAAGCGGAATTCGCGCTCTGGTATCTTCGCGAAAAGGGCTATGCCGAGCGACAGGAAGCGCAGTTTATGATCACCGTGAAAGGCGTGGATTACATAGTCGATTCTTTGACGAAGACGCAAATTATCGATGAAGGTCCTAAATCTGTTCCTAACTACAAGCAGAGCGGTGGCAGTTCGCCGAACTTACCTGCGACGCAATCGCGTTAGTTAGTCGCTGATTCGTTTGGCGCTGTTGCGGCGATTAGATCTTTGCAGTGCCAGAATATGCTCGAGCCTATTTCTCTGGCATCCCGCATCATTGTCATTTTGAATTGAGGAGCTACTTTGAGTTATTTGCTCGTGTTTCTATTTGGTGGCGTGGGCTGCATCTTGCGGTATCTTATGGGACCGTTTGTTCAGCGCTGTTTTGAAGGGATGATGTTTCCCATTGGCACATTCTGTGTCAATATGCTCGGATGTTTCGTCATCGGACTTCTGGGGCAGCTCTCAGAGTCTAAAGGCTTTTTTCAAGGTGACATGCGCGCGGCATTCTTCATCGGATTGCTCGGAGGCTTCACCACGTTTTCCAGCTTTGGCTTTGAAACATTCAATTTGCTGCGTGACGGGCAGTTTCTTTATGCCACCGCAAATGCAGTTGGACAATTGGTGCTCGGCATTACTTTTGTCTGGTTAGGTTTTGCTTTGGGTCGTTTGCTGTAGGAGAAAAAACATGCTGCCGGAAGAAGGACATCTTTTACGAGTTTATCTTGGTGAAGCGGACAAACATGGTGGTCTACCACTTTATGAGTGGATCGTGCGTAAGGCAAAAGAATTAGGATTAGCCGGCGCTACGGTTTTGCGCGGCGTGGAAGGATTCGGTGGACACCATCGTATTCACACAGCTAAAATTCTCGATCTCTCAAGCGACCTGCCGGTGATTGTGGAAATTGTCGATGAGCTTGAGAAAATTGAGGCGTTTTTGCCAATTATTGATTCTGTGATCACCGATGGAATGGCTACTGTCGAGAAAGTGCAAATCAGGCTTTATCGTTCTAGCAAATCTAAATAGCTGTTAGCGACCGGTCTAAGCCGGAGCTGATCAGTTTTGCCTCGCGCATTAGAGGTGAAGCTCTAGGCTTCTTTATACAATTTGCATGGTGCCGACCTGCTTCTGTGTGTTGGTGGAACTGAGCTTGCAACGGTGAAAACGCGTCCTATGGTGGCACTTTCCGAAGTCGCAGGCAAGATAAATGGCGCGGTTCCGCGCACGAATTAGTTTCAGCATTTGCACTGATTAGAGTCTGTTCTGAATGAGGTAAACAGGCTTGTTAAGGCTGTTTCGTCTACATCTCGGAAATTATTAATTAACTTCCAGCAACTTTATTCTAAATATTGCATCATAGAGATAGGAATAATTTTGGCCCCCACGGTGATCCCTATGTCGTCTCATGGGAGAGGAAGCGCTAAGACTCAGTTTATATGCTGTGGTGCCTTCGCGCTATCAATTTCGCCTGCCTTCTTTACTGCGGTACTTGCAGACAATTTCCACGGTACCGACGGCTCGTCGGGCTTGGGAAATTTACTGAATGGTGCAACCGGTACAATCAGACAAGTATTACCGGTGGTGCCGGCCGCCGTTAATAGTGTTGTTGGGGCGGTGAGAGGCCCAGTCATTAATACTGCTCCGGCAGCCGTAAGCGGAATCGTTGCTCCGATCACTTCGGTTACAAATTCTTCGAGTGTACCATCAGCTGCAGGTTCATCTGCTACTACATCGGCAGTTAGCGGAGCGGTCAGCAGTTTTAGTATGCCCACGATTAATTCCTCGGTTAATTCAGTTCAGAATTCGGGCAGCCCCGTCCTGCAAAATGTGGCTCTGCCCAGCAGCCCCGTCATTAACGCAATACCTTCACCTAACGCAGCCGGGAATTCGGTGAACCCTATTGACTCCATGGGGCGAACACTGCAACAGAAAGGAACGGAGGCTGCGAAAAGTAGTAGCAAGGCGGTTCGGCAAGAGCCAGCTTTTAATCGTTTACAGAACGCAGCAACAGCAGGCTCTGTTCGAGGTCTATTTGTTTTGCACGGCGGCAGCAAATCTTTGCCTGTCGCAGAACATTCCACTCGACAGTATGTGCATTCAGGCAAAGGCACCAATTACCACCCTGTGGCAAATGGTCGATTTAGTTTGGACGAAGGAAGCTTGCTTGTTAGCGTACCTGGACCAAAAGACGCTATTCAAATTGATACCAGGTCTGGGGCAATCTGGATCGGCAAGCAAGCTGATGTGCTCATACACTTTGCAGATAATGTTTTGCGCGTGCAAAATCTTGATAGCATCAGTCACAACAGCGTCAGGTTCCTTCCCTCTGATTCAGCTGCCAAACCGATTGCCGTAGGACCTGGATACGAGTTGGCTGCATCAAATGAAAAACTAAATTGGAATGCACTCAATCCCGGCGATGGCGTTGCCCGACGACAGCAAGTTCTCATTGGTGATGGTCGCATGGCTGTTGCTGAAATTAATCTTGCGGGGCTAATGAAGGTTAATCCCCTTGTCACATCGTTGAGCAGTGGCACACCGTTTGATCAAAAATCATACGAGCGAGTTTTGAAGACGGCGGCAATCATGGACATAGCTCGAGGACGCGCTGGTTTTGGCGTAGTGGCACCTCTGGTGGCAACCGTCACTGGCGAACTTAGCCCAGTAACTACATCGGTAACTGGTGTAGTGCGTAATCTTGTGGGCGATGTTGTGTCAACGACCGATGGGCTAGTTGCCGACGTTGCTGGAGTACTGCCAAGACCTGCACCAGTTACAACGCCAATACCGAAACCAAGCCCTATTCCTACTCCTGCGCCTACACCAAGCCCGGTTCCCGTACCAACTCCAGTGCCCACAAAGACAGGCTCCGGTAGCTCGTCGACGAGTAGCTCCAGCTCTGGCATTTCTGGAGCAGGCGTTACCGCCCATAGTAATTCATTCTCAGGCTCGTCACCCTTTAGCGCACTGTCGGCTAACGCTGCCTCAGCTTCAAATGCTTTTTCGGCAATCAGCGCCGGTGGTGCCACTGCGGCAGCAAGTTCTGTCGCTTCGGCAACCGATTTGACGCCGTTCGGTTTCCTTGCTCAAAATAGAAATGTGCAATATTTTGAATCGGCCAAACCCAGTGTCCCGGTGCAGGCAGTCGCGGCTAACAGCACTCAATCTCCTGGCAAACAACGTGATGACGAGTCAAGCCACGCCAGGCGAAAGGCGCCGGAGCAAATTCCAGCGGCGGACTTAAGCCGCGCTGCTAAAGTGGCAAAGAAGGTTATGTTGCCGTCGCCTCATTGGGTAGTTTACCCAAACGAGCGGGTAGCTTTGCGAACCTTCAATAACCCGGAAAAAAGCCAATTCATTCCCAACTTCAGTTCGCTTGGTGCTACTTTCAATACGGTCAGAGAAAGTGTCAGGCGCTTCCCTGAGATTGCTCTGGCTATTGGTGCCCTTATCGCTTTTCTCATGCTGCTTTCCTTAACTCTGGCTCGCAAAGCCTTCCTTCGCGCCAAACAATTGGAAACTGCTAATAAGAACTTGGCGCAGGAAGTTCATGAACGTAAATTGCTCGAAGAGAAAGCGAAGCATCTTAATGATGACCTGGAACAGCGGCTCGATCAATTGGCGCAAATGAACCAGGCAATTGGCACCGCTCGCGATCAGGCTCTGGAAGGGTCAAGGCTTAAATCTGAGTTTGTGGCGAATATCTCGCATGAAATACGCACTCCCATCAGTGCCGTAATCGGCATGAACACTCTGTTGATGCACACCAGGCTAGACGAGAAACAACACGAGTATGCACGACTTGCCAATGACTCTGCTCAATCTTTACTCGCCATTATTAATGACATACTCGATTTTTCCAAAATGGAAGCGGGCAAGTTGGAAATCAGTTCAACGAAGTTTTCACTTCCTGATCTGACAAAGGAGGTAATCAGTACTTTTGCGCCTCTTGTGGAAGAAAAAGGACTGGTTATGATGAGCATTCTCGATCCGAGTCTTACTGACTCGCTTCGGGGCGATCCCGTGCGTTTGCGCCAGGTCTTGATTAACCTCGTGGGCAACGCCATAAAATTTACTTCTTCCGGTGAGGTTCTTCTCGAAGCTGAAGCTGTTCATGACGAAAATGGATTTAGCAGGGTTCGCTTTAAAGTTAGCGACACCGGAATTGGCATCTCCGCCGAGCAGCAGGATCGCTTGTTTCGTCCCTTTGTACAAGCCGATGGCTCGACGACCCGTCGATATGGTGGCACTGGGCTGGGGCTTTCGATTTGCAAACGTCTGGTCGAGTTGATGGGCGGTGAAATAAGTGTGCAAAGCAAAGAGCAGCAGGGCGCCACATTTATTGTGGAGTTGCCAGCCTACACCAACCCGCTTGATGAGCCCGTCGCCGCGACTGACGATAGCAATATCGCTGGGGGCGTTTTAATCGCTTCCGAAAGCAAAAAGTATCCATCTGCGCTATCAGCCTACTTGCAAAAACTAGGATGGCAACCCATAGTTTCTACTAACGCTAATATTGCTGAGCTTCTTTTGCCTGAAAAGAACTCTGCCAGTATTGTGGTGGCAGACAGTTCAATGTTTGCGGCGCTAGGCGAGCTCATTAGCACGCACCAAGATTTGCGCAATCGCGCCTACATACTAATTCGTTCAAACGAAAATCAAACCGTGCCAGGGCTGAGCCAGGCTCATTATCTAAATGCCCCTTTTGCGGCAAAAGAGCTTCTCAATTGCTTAAATGCAAATTCCCATTCGCTCAAAGAGAGCATGATCGTTTTGCTGGAAGCTCAAGCACTGCCGTTGGCGGATGCGAAGAATGAAAACCTTAACCCTGCTGTGCCAGAAACGCCTCACCATAACATTTCCTCAACGCCTCCAGCTGTTCCGAGTGCTCTTGTGGCTGAGACATCTGATGCTGTGACTGCAGCAGATTCACAATCGTTCCAAGTTCAAGAAGTATCTTCTGTCCAAGCAGATGCCAGTTCGCTTGTTGCAGGCGGCAAGGAGTCTGCTTTCAGCAAGGCAAACGTGCTCGTGGCCGAAGACAGTCCTGTGTTACAAAGTCTGGTAAAGCAGCTTTTGAACAAACTTGGCTGCCACGCAGATGTTGTTTCCAGCGGTAAAGAAGCATTCGAGCATGCCTCCACAAAGAAATACGACTTGATTTTTATGGATTGGCAAATGCCTGAAATGGATGGGCTGGAAGCGACCAGGGCGATTCGAGACGTCGAAACTAGAAGCGGTGAGCATGTTCCGATCATTGCCATGACCGCTAATGCGATGCAGGGCGACAAAGAACGCTGCCTAGCTGCAGGAATGGATGGTTATATTAGTAAGCCATTTAAGGTTGAGGATCTCCAGAGCGCACTGGCAAAGTATTCGCCCGAGGACTAAACCCTTCGGGCGATTCGGAACGTCTTAACAAAACCAACACAATAAATCATTCGTTCTTAACACTCGGTATTCTAGGATAAACGTGGGATTGCCTCAATTCCCCTGGCGCTCCCCTTCATTCTCAAAGGGTCGAATTCGGAAGGCAAGAGCTAATGGTCAAAATATCAGTTTCTCTTTTATCTGCAGCGGTTTGTGCGAGTTTGTTTAGCACGGCGCAGCTGGCTTCCTTGGCCGCAAGTGCCGATGGCGACCTGGATAATCCTGCTCCGACGGCGCTGCTTGATAGCAATTCGAGTCGCGCGTCGTTAGCTCTTTCAAGCGCGGCTAATCGAGCCTTGCTTGCGGATGATTTTGGCAAGGCGGAAAAATTAGCTTGCTCCGCCATCGCAAAAGACGGGGAAAACTTCGAAGCACATCGCATATACGCTGTGTCACTCGAAGCTCGATATCGTAAAGATGACTCCCGCGATCAGTCTTTAATGTTGAAATGTATTGAAGCATGGCTGGTCTATATGCGCGCTCACGCTGCAGAAGCCGGGCGAATTCATTTCGATGGTGTAGGTATGTCCAACTTTGCACCAGCGCACGACAATCGGTATATGTTGGCGCAGCAACATCTAAAGATCCTGGTCGGGTTCGCGCCGCACGCCTGGGAGACAAACAAACATTTCTTGCAGCGTGTGCAAAAGAAATTCGGCAATCTTAGCTTGGCAGATACTTCGAAATAAGTTGATCGTATAACATATAGGAATTCTTCCCTTGATGACTTTAAGTTTGCAAATGAGCGACACCGAAAACAACACTGTAGCAAATAATATCGATCGAATGCGTGTTCTGCTCGTTGACGATGACAGCAAATATTGCCGGCTCATTTCTAATTTCTTGACCAAGTATGGTTATGATGTTACTTCCGTACATGAGGGCAGTGCTGCGGTGCAATTGGCGCGTGGCGGCTCGTGGAATGCCATAGTTCTTGATGTGATGTTGCCGGGTATTGATGGCTACGAGGTTCTGCGAAAAATTCGCGAGAATTCCCAGGTGCCTGTACTCATGCTAACAGCTCTTGGTGTTGACGAAACGGACCGCATTGTCGGACTGGAAATGGGGGCAGATGATTATCTGCCGAAAAGTTTTTCGCCGCGTGAATTACTGGCTCGCTTGCGTGCGGTTTTGCGCCGCACCGTCCGTGGTGTCACTGAGAGCCGTGAGTTGAAAGTGGCTCAGCTTTCAATAAATGCAAGTAACAGGTCCGCTACTATGGCGGGCGAGTTGCTTATCCTCACTCCGATCGAGTTTGATTTGTTGCTGGGGCTGGCGCAGTCAAAGGGACGTTTGATGACGCGGGAGCAATTGCTTAACGCTCTCGGTGATCGCAGCTTCGATACATCAGACCGATCTATCGACGTGCATATATCATCACTTAGAAGGAAACTGCATGACGATCCGAAGAATCCTCGTTATATAAGAACCATTCGTGCCGCAGGTTACATTCTGACCGAACCTGAGGATACAGTTGAGTGAAGATCAATGGCTCACTTCATTTGCAAATGTTCGGTCTGCTTGGATTGTACCTGGCATCATTTTTCTTAATTTGTTTTTCTTGCTTTAACGCACAATTTGGTATTGGTTGGGAGGCGCTTTTGCGCAGCCCAGTTGGTGATCGCGTTGACACTATTGCTGATGCAATTGACGATCAACTTTCTAATACAGCTATTGCTGACTGGTCTAAAGTTCTTAGAAATTTCGAGAGAATATATAACGTCAAGTTTTACGTGTTTGATGCCTTCGGCAGGCAGCTGGCGGGTGACAAGGTCGCACTTCCACCGCCGATTGAGTCGCGTGTCGCAGAATTTCGCATGCCACCACCAGGTGGGGGGCGTTTTTTTCACGGACCGCCCGATATGGATGGACCGGATGGTATTCATGGACCGCATGACAGAGGCGGTCCGCCCGCTGATTTGGGACCGGGGGCACCGCCCGAGCTGAAGGGACCACAGGAAAAGGCTGGTCCAGCAGAGCGGCATGGACTGCCCGCTGATTTGGGACAGCACCATGAGGGTGTTCCTCCAAACCTGCATGGACCGAATGCACCGGATGCTGCATTCGACATGCCCGTTCCTCCTCCTCCTCCCCCTCCTCCTCCTCCCCCAGGTCTTCACGCAC
>Ga0182030_10013157_pt1 | contig 16490 bp, 19 predicted proteins | sample 812S3MmetaG_FD_121299 | JGI IMG/M metagenome (GOLD analysis project Ga0182030, IMG submission 121299) | Permafrost microbial communities from Stordalen Mire, Sweden - 812S3M metaG (Illumina Assembly) | ecosystem: Environmental > Terrestrial > Soil > Wetlands > Permafrost | place: Sweden...
GGAGTTGAGCGCCACCACCGGGAACATGACATTGATGGTGCTCTTGGTGACGCCCCGGCTCGAGGTGCTGGCCGAACTCACCGGGCTCGGTCCCGATCCCCCGGTTCCCGTTCCGGCTGACGGTGCTGTGGTCGTGGTGTTCGCCGAGGTGGCGTTGGAACAGGCTGCGACCCCGATGAGGACCGCTCCCAGCACCGCCAACACCCGCAGGGGATGAGAACCGGCGCGCCGGGTGCCACCACTGTGGGACCTGTCCGGTCCTCGGTCTCGTCGCCACCGACTGTCTGCACCCATGTCTATGCGTCCGTCGCTTCCTGTCGGGATCCACCGTGCCGAGACCCGTGCCGACCCGTGCGGCCAGAGCACAACCCTATTGAGTCGACCCGGGATCGACAAACCCCACTGAGTCGACCGGAAATCGGACCGTAGGTGCGCCGCCGCTTGGTGGCCTCACGGATCTGCGGTGCGGGCCTCAGCCGTCGAAGCCCGACCCGGAGCCGCCGTCGATGGGCGACGTAGGGTACGGGGGCGGGCCAGCTATCGGGCGGGTCTCGGCCAGGTCCGGACGGGCCCCGTCCGCATGGGCTCGGAGGAGGGAGGACGCGCCTTGGGACATGTGCAGGTCCAGTTCGCCATCGACGACCCGGTGAGGGCCGATGCCATAGTCGAGTCCCTCCTCGATCGCCACCTGGTGGCCTGTGGTCAGCGCACCGGCCCCGTGCGCAGCAGATACCGGTGGCAAGGTTCGCTCGAGGAGGCCGAGGAGTGGCTGGTCCTTCTCAAGACCCGGACCGAGCTCACCGATCAGGTCATCGAGGCCGTCGTGGCCCGACACCCCTACGAGACTCCCGAGGTGATCGCCGTGCCCGTGGTAGGCGGGGCTCCGGGCTACCTCGAGTGGATCGACCAGGCCACCGCCCGGGGTCCGCGGTGAGCCGGTCGGTCAGTACGACCGTTGGGACCGGACGGTGATGGGCCCCGACGACCTGGTGCTCTGCTCGGGCACCCTGCGACGCGGCATCCCGTTCGCCGAACGGCTCTCGGCGGCCTCGGCCGCCGGCTTCACCGCCGTGTCCCTTTGGGGCCGCGACTACGGCGCGGCACGGGCCGAGGGGCTGAGCGACGCCGACCTGCGGCTCATGCTTGACGATCACGGGCTCGGGGTGGCCGAGGTGGACCCGGCGTGGTGGTGGCTCCCGGGCGCCTCGGAGGTGCACTTCCCGCCCGAGATGGACACCGAGGACGTCTTCTGTTTCGGGGAGGCGGAATTGTTCGCCGTAGCCGACGCCGTCGGGGGCCGCTCCCTCAACGCCGTCGACGTGTTCGGGGGCCGGTGGGGCCTCGACGACGCCGCCGAGGCCTTCGCCGGCCTCTGCACCCGGGCCGCCGAGCACGGTCTGCTGGTGCACATCGAATGGCTTCCCTGGTCGAAGATCCCCGACCTCGAGAGTGCGCTCGAGGTGGTTCGACGAGCTGACCAGCCCAACGGCGGGATCAACATCGACGCCTGGCACCTGGTTCGGTCGGGTACCGATCTCGAGGCTCTGGCCCGGGTGCCAGGGGAGTTGATCATGGGCATCCAGCTCGACGACGGACCGGCCCAACCCGAGGACAATCTGGTCGAGGCCACCCTGCACCACCGGGCCCTGCCCGGCCAGGGAGAGTTCGACCTGCCCGCCATCGTCGGAGCCGTACTGGCCACCGGCACCACCGCGCCGATCGGTGTCGAGGTGTTCTCCGACTCGCTTCACGAACTGCCCGCCGCTGAGGCCGCGCGGCAAGCCGCACGAGCCACCCGGGCGGTCATCGAGCAGGCCCGGTGACCGCCCGGGTCTGCTCCGGACCTGGGGTTGAACAGAAGATCGAGGAACTCCTCGACGAGGTCAGTCGGATCCGGGTACCCGGGGCACTCAACCTCTACCACGAGGGGGACAGCACGGACTGGGGGGACCGGCCCGGCCAGGCCACGGACCGACGCCACGCCCTCCGGCACTACCTGGTCACCCACTGGGCCGCCCCCACCGTGCTGGTCGGCGAGGCCCCGGGCAAGGACGGGGCCCGATGGACCGGCGTGCCCTTCAGCTCCGTGCGCCAGCTCACCGGCTCTGGCCGCTCCGAGCCCACGGCCACGATCATGCACCGGGTCCTCTCGGAGCTGGACTGCGCACACCGGGTCCTGTTGTGGAACACATCGATGCTGTTCGCCCCGGGCAACCGGAACCCTCGGCCCTCCGAAGTCGAGGCCTGTGCCCACGTCCTCGAGCTGGTCTGTCGGGGTCGGGCGGTCTTCGCCGTCGGTCGGTTCGCCCAGTCGGCCACGGACGCCCCCTACATCCGCCACCCGTCGCACGGCGGGGCCGGACGGTTCGCGGAGGGACTGCGCCTCGCCCTGCACTCACCGGCTTCGGTCGATGTTCGCAGGGCCCTGGACCGGCTCGATGGGCCGCCGCCAAAACGACCGGCCCGGAGCGCTCGGAGAGCCCGAGTCGGGGCCGATGACGATCGGCGGCCGGCCCCCTTTACACTGCAATCGTGATCTATTACGGGCACGGTTCGTGGGTGGTGGTGGTGATCTTCGTCGCCATGTTCGCACTGCGCATGATCTCCTCCCAACGCCGCCGGGGTGGTCGGCGCGGGATGCCGGGCCCCGGTCGCTCGTTCATGGGAGGTGGCCCCTATAGAACTGGCCCCTACGGGGCCAGTGGCCCACCGGCCCCAGGGTCGACTCCGACCGGTTCGGAGGCCGACGGCACCCGGACCAGCGGCACCGCTCCGGGTTGGTTTGCGGACCCTTTCGTTCGGCACGAGCAGCGGTACTGGTCAGGAACCGAATGGACCGAGCACGTGCAGGATCATGGCGCCCCGGGCACCGACCCGCCCCCACCGGACCGGGGCCGACGGGACGTCGCCTGAGCGGCATCCACCTCCGTCGATTCCTCGGCGGGCCAGGCGACCGCGGGAGAGAGGCGCGCTGAGGTCCGGCCCCGGTACGATCGGTTGAGCTTTAGGGATCGGGGAGCGCATGCCAGACCAGAGTGGACCGAAGATCTGCCTCATCGGCGCCGGCGGGATGTCCTTCGGCCCGGTCATGGTGCTCGATGCCGTCAACACGCGCCGCATTCGCGGAGCCACGTTGATGCTGCACGACGTGAGTCCGGAGCGACTCGAAGTGGCCCGGCGGTTCGCCGAACGGGTCAACAGCCGCACCGGTTCGCGCATCGCCATCGAGGCGTCGCTCGATCCGGCCGAAGCGCTGTCCGGTGCCGACTTCTGCCTGACCAGCGCGGAGCTCGGTCGGTGGCAGCACTGGATCGAGGACTACGAGATCCCCGCCCGGTACGGCGCCACGCACATCACGGGGGAGAACGGAGGGCCCGGGGCGGTCTTCCACTCACTCCGGTCGATCAAGACCATGCTCGGCATCTGCGCCGACATCGAGCGGTACTGTCCCGATGCCTTCTTGATCAACCTGACCAATCCCCTGAGCCGGGTGGCCCTGGCCGTCAACTCCGGTACGACTATCAAGAACATCAGCCTGTGCCACGAGTTCGCCGGTGGCGTCAGCCGCGTCGCCCGGCTCCTGCGGGTCCCGAGGTCCAAGATCGTGGCCAAGGCCTCCGGGATCAACCACTTCACGTTCTTCACCGAGATCCGTCGGTCCGACACCGGTGAGGACCTGTATCCCCGGTTGCGGAGGCTGTGGGAGAAGCGGTTCTTTGACTTTCCTCCCCCGGTCACGGCCACCGCCAAGCAACTGGTCAAGGTGCCCTGGGTGCAGATGGCCGTGGAGCAGATGTATGCGCCGCTGGTGGCCCACATGTTCCGGGAGTACGGACTGCTTCCCTGCTCCGTCGACAGCCACATCGGCGAGTACGTGCCCTTTGCCCAAGAGGTGGCCGGATGGCATCCGATTCCCCCCTACTTCCATCAGGGGGTCATGGCCCGGGTCGAGAGGATGGTCACCCGCTACGGCGACGGCGACTCCCGACTCCCGATGCACCGGGCCGGGCGCTCGCACGAGGAGGTGTTCCCGGTTATCGGGGCCATGTGGTCCGGAGAACCCCGCAACCTCAATGCGGTGAACGTCCCCAACCGCGGATACGTGCCCAACCTGCCCGAAGGAGCCATCGTCGAAGTTCCTGCCGTGGCTGACGGCGCCGGGGTGGCCCCTTCGCCCATGCCACCGATTCTCGAGCCCCTGGCCGAGTTCATGAGGGTTCAGATCGAACTGCAGGAATTGGTGGTCGAAGCGGCCATCAAGGGCGACCCGGCGCTGGCGTTCGAGGCGCTCCGCCGCGACCCACTCTCGCCGGACGACGAGTTCTCCTGCCGTCGGATGTTCGATGAGCTGGTGACGGCCCAGGCTGCCGCGCTGCCATTCTGATCGCCGCCCCCTTCTGACCGACCGCCGAGTGCGTCGGTGGGATCAGTCCCGTCCCACAAAGGCCCGACCGGAGTGGTCCACTGCCACGCACATCGAGGGCGTGGGGCACGAAATCGAGGTCAGCGAGTGGCCGGGATCGACGTCGGCGCGGCTCCAGCTGGTTCCGGTCCACTGCAGCACCCCACCCGAGGCGTCGGTGGCTGCACAGTAGGAGGATGACGGACACGACACCGCGGTGGGGGCGACCCCGATGGCGGTGGTCGGTGCCGGCCCCGGTTCGATCCGCACGGGTGCTGACCAGGTCACTCCGTTCCACTGCAGGGCTCCTCCGGAGGCATCGACGGCAGTGCAGAACGAAGTCGTCGGGCAGGAGACGCCTACGAACGACGATGAGTCCCCGTAGGGATTGGGCTGGGTCCACTGCCCGCCGTTCCACTGGGAGATGCCCCCGGAGACCGACATGCAGAACGACGGATTGACGCAGGAGATCGCCGACACCGATCCCCAGTCGCCGCTGGTGCCACTCCACGAGCCGCCGCTGAAGGCGAAGGCGTTCCCCTCGGCATCGACGGCGGCGCAGTACCCTCCCGGGGCGCATCCCACCGACTCGAGGCCGCTGGCTCCGTTCAGCGGCGTGGGCGCCGACCACGCCTGTCCGTTCCAACTGATCACCTGGTTTCCGGCGGTGGCTATGGCCGCGCAGAAGCCCGGATTGGAACACGAGACGGAGATAGCTCCCGGGCCGATCGGTTGCGGGGCTGCAGGCACGGGTCCGCTCCAACTGGTGCCGTTGAACAGGTAGGCCCGACCGAGGGTGTCCAAGGCGATGCACGACGTGGGACTGCCGCACGATACCGAGGCCAGTCCGGCGCCTGAGGCCACGACCGTCGGGCCGGCGAAGTGCACCGGGGTCGATCCGTTGGCGGTCGTCGACGCCGGCGAACCGGTGGTCGACGTCGGATGGTTGGAGGTGGTGGTGGTCGGTGTCGACGAGCCCGTCCCGCATCCGGCCAGGGCCATGGCCAGGGCTGAACAGACCAGTAGTGGGAACCAGAATGCCGGGCGCACGTCAGATCACCTTGCTGTCCTGAGGGGCGAACTCTCCAGGTCAACCTAGTGCACCCGATCTCGGGGCCCCGGCCATGGAGGCGGCGGTGGCCAGGAGAAGAGGAGAAGAGGAGAAGAGGAGAAGAGGAGAAGAGGCCGTCGGGCCATCGGGCCATCGGGCGGGCATGGTCGGGACGATCATGGCTCGGCTACGGTCACCGAGAGTCAGGGAAGGACCGATGGCGAGGAGCACCCATGAGCGCAGCGTCGACGATCGAGCGGGTGGTCGAGGCCTGGCACGCCTACCTCCGGGGTGAGCTGCCCGGGGGGCTGGACGAGCTGCTCGACGACGATGTGATCTTCTACTCACCGATCGTCTTCAGCCCCCAACGGGGGAAGGCCATCACCGCCCTGTACCTGCAGGCTGCCACCCAGACCTTCCCCGGTGACCAGGCGACCGCCAGCACCAAGGAGGGCGAGTTTCCCGAACGCGCCTTCCGATACACCAAGTCGGTGCTGTCCGGCGACAACGCCGTGCTCGAGTTTGAAACGACCATCGACGGGACCTTCGTCAATGGCGTTGACATCATCACCTGCAACGACCGCGGTCGTATCATCGAATTCCGGGTGATGATCCGACCGCTCCAGGCGGTGAACCGGGTACACGAGCAGATGGCGGCCATGCTCGAACGGATGCAACGGTCGGACTGAGCGCCTCTCAGACTGGAGCGTCCCTAGAGGGACTACGTGGCGTCGGCGTGAGCCGTTGAGGCTAGAGCCGGGCTAGACAGCCAGGGCCATTCACTCCTCGGGGATGAGGGTGGTGATGCAGAACGGATGGCCGGCGGGATCCAGCAGCACCCGCCAAGTCTCCGGTGACGGCTGGACATCGGCCTTCACGGCACCGAGGGCCAGGGCTTCGGCCTCAGCCTTCTCGAGATCGGTAACCGCCAACTCCAGATGCAACTGTTTGGGTACGGGACCGCTGGGCCAGTCCGGGGCCCGGTGGTCCGTTACCTTTTGCACCGTGAGATGGACGGCCGCACCCTTCAGGGCGATGAACTCGTCTGACTCGAACCACACCTCCAGATCGAGGAGTTGGCGCCAGAACGAGGCCAGGGCGGCCGGATCGGGTCCATCGAGTGATATGGCTGCGAGTCGGGCCGAGGTCATACCGCCATCTAACTCCCTTCCCGTTCGGGAGGACAATGCCGGTGGCGGCCCGGGCGGCAGCTTCGGGCTCTACTGCACTCCCATGCCGGCCCACACGGTCTCCACCGCCCGCTCCGCCCACCCCGGCGTCGACGGCTGCCCGGTCACCCGTCGAGCGAATACCGATCCGGTCAACATCTGGATGGCCAGGTCCAGATCCGCATCGGCCCGGAGCTGACCGATCTCCACCGCTCGGACCAACAACGAGCGCACGTACCTCAAGCGGGGCCCGACCACCCGCTGACGATGGAGGGCCAGGGCCGTGGGGTCCTCCCGGGCCGCGATGAGGGTGCCCACCACCTCGAGGCAGCTCTCGGCGAACCGTTCGTCGAACTCGTTGAGATAGGAGATCAGGTCGCCACGGGGATCGTCGGATGTTCCTTCGACCAGGTGACCGGTGTTGTTGCCGGCGATGGCTGTGGTGATCAGGTCGGCTTTGTCCCGGAAGCGACGGTAGATAGTGGCGCGGGCCACACCGGCTTCCGTGGCCACGCTTTCCATGGTCACCCTGCCGTAACCCCACTCGGCCAGCTGTCGGAGAGCGGCCTCGGTGATGGCCGAGCTGGCCCGTTCGTCCCGGGGACGTCCGGGGGACCGGAGCGGCATGGGCGTGTCGGGTGCCGGCGCCTCCTGGCCGGCGCGGATCACCGTGGCGCCTCAGCCGTGGCGCCGACGGGCTCGGGCTCAGGCTGAGCCGCCGGGCTGTAGCTGGGTACGAAGTCGCGTTGGCGCACCAGCGTGAACGATGCGATCGAGCCGATCAGGGCGATGACCGCACCGATGATCATCAGGTGGTCGAGGGTGGCGGAGAACCCCACCCGGTAAGCCGCCAGGAGGGTGTGGCGCGCCGCCGCCGAAGGGATCGAGGTCAACGCCTCCCGTACACCACCGCCCGCCAGGGCGCCCTGGAGAGCAGTTCCACCGCGGGATGCCACCGCCTGTCCGGTGGGGGTGCTGGCCAGGGCGGCGAGGGTGTGGTGTTGGATCTGGGTCTGGAACACCGTGCCCAATCCGGCGATACCCGTAGCGATGCCCACCTGCCGGAAGGTGTTGTTGGCCCCCGAGGCCATGCCGCTCCGCTCCGGCGGCACCACCGAGATGGCCGATGAGGCCAGCACCGGATTGGCCACGCCGATCCCGATGCCGGCCAGGATGAACCCGGGCAGGAGGACCGTCCAACCCGATGCGGGGTGGGTGGTGGCCATCAACGCACACCCCCCGGCGATCAGCAGGAGCCCGACGCCCAAGAGGTACCGGGCCTGGATCCGTACCGTCAGCTTGCCGGCGAACGGGGCCACGATGAAGGCCAGCATGGTGATGGGGAGGAAGCGGATTCCGGCGGCCAGCGGTCCGTATCCCAGGTCGTCCTGGATGTAGAGGGTGAGATACAAGAACAGGGCGAAGATCGACGCGGCGATGGTGAACGCCGCCAGCGAGACACCCACCATGGCCGGACGCTCGAAGAGCTTGAGATCGAGCATCGGGTCGCGCTGACGCCACTCGGCTACCAGGAAGACGATCAACAGCGCGCCGGCTCCTGCCAGCAGGCCCGTGATGAGCGGACTGCCCCAACCGTCGTCGGGACCGCGCACCAGGCCGAACACCAGCATGAAGAGCGCCACCGAAAAGGAGATGAAACCGATCCAGTCGATGCGGCGGGTGCTCGGGTCCTTCGACTCCCGAACCTTGGCCAGGGTGACCATGATGGCGATCACCCCGATTGGCACGTTGACGAAGAAGATCCACCGCCACCCGATCCCGCTGGTGATGGCTCCGCCCACCAGAGGTCCGACGGCCACAGCGCCACCGACCACCGCTCCGTAGATCCCGAAGGCCGTGCCCCGCTCCCGGCCTGAGAAGGCCTGAGCGATGAGGGCCAGCGCCGTGGCGAACATGACCGCTCCACCGACCCCTTGGGCCGCCCTGGCCAGGTTGAGCATGAGCGAGGAGGTCGACAGGCCGCAGACCAGTGAGGAGGCGGAGAAGATCCCCAGCCCGACGGCGAACACCTCCCGTCGACCGAACATGTCGCCGATCACCCCGGCGGTCAGGAGGAAGGCGGCCAGGGTGAGCGAGTACGCGTCGACCACCCACTGGAGGTCGCTGAAGTTCGAGTGCAGCGAGCGTTGGATGTCCGGGAGGGCCACGTTGACCACCGTGATGTCCAACAGCAACATGAAGGTCGCTGTGCACACGGCGATGAGGGTCCACCACTTGCGATCGAGTGCTGGCATGTCCGTTCCCTTCGCTGGCGGCGTGGATGCAGGACCGTCCGACCTTGGTTGCGTTTACGATCCAAGACGTATCGTATCGAATCGCCCGTTCGAAGGCAATGCCCGAAGCGCCCCAGGCCGTGGTGGTGCAGTTCACCCCTCGTCACGACCGCCGGCGAAGCGTCCGGGGGGTCGCACCCCCACAACTGGTCCTCCTTCTAGGTGGATGAAGCCGAATCCGGCTTGGCACTGGCTACTGTCGACAGCGGGGAAAGGCGGAATCCCCGGTGAGCGATCACGATCAGCAGATTCCCGACGACCCGATACGGGAGAGCCCACGCCCCATGCCCGAGTACCAGATACTGGTCCCCCCACCGAAGCGGCACCGGACGTCTCTGATCGTCTTGGTCGGCATCATCGTCGTCGTGGTGGCAGCCGGCGGGGCCTATGCACTCGGACGGCATACGGGTGACCCCGGCGCTACCGCCAAGGGCGGGTCCGGTGGTGGCGGTGTGACCACGACGACCCGACCCCGACCGCTCACCATCGTGTCCACGGTGCCGGCCAACGGAGCCACCAACGTGCCGTCGAATCAGGTGGTCACGGTCCATCTGTCGGCACCGGTGACCAGTGCCGCCGGGATGCCCACCTTCAATCCCCCGGTGCGCGGCTCGTGGACCAGATCAGGGCCGACCACCCTGTCGTTCGTGGCCGCCGCCCCCTTCATCCCGACCGCCACCGAGAAGCTGGTGATCCCGGCCGGATCGTCCGGTCCCCGGGGCCGGAGTGGCCAGGTGTTGGACGCACCCAAGACCCTCTCGTTCACGGTGACCCAGGCCAGTACGGAACGCCTCCAACAGATGCTGGCCCAACTGGGTTACCTCCCGCTCACCTTCACTGCTTCGGCCCCGCTGAGCTCTCCGGTGCAGGCCATGAGCCCACAGGCCGGCACGTTCCGCTGGCGTTGGCCCGGCACCCCGCCCACGCTGGCCTCACTGTGGACCGAAGGCACCGAGAACGTGATCACCAAGGCGGCGGTCATGAACTTCGAGAACCAGAACGGGCTGACTGTCGATGGCGTGGCCGGCCAGGAGGTGTGGACGGCGTTGCTCGCCGACATCGTCAACGGAAAGGTCAATGCCGACCCGTACACCTACGTCCTGGTCTCCAAAGTGCTGCCCGAGAACCTCACGCTGTACGAGAACGGGACTCCGAAGATCGTCAACACCCCGGTCAACACCGGGGCTCCCGGTGCCGACACCGCGGATGGCACGTACCCGGTGTTCGAGCACGTGGTCAGCTCGAGGATGCAGGGGACCAATCCCGACGGCAGCACCTACAACGATCCGGCCGTGCCGTGGGCCAGCTACTTCAACGGCGGCGACGCCCTCCACGGGTTCATCCGGGCCAGCTATGGCTTCCCCCAGAGCAACGGGTGTGTCGAGATGCCCATCGCTGAGGCCGCCGTGGTCTGGCCGCTGACGCCGATCGGCACGCTGGTCACCGTGGTCGGACCGGCATCCTGATTCGTCCTCCGAGGATCCGGATGTAGGGCACGTCTCCGATCCTCATGGATCGGGTGTCATGGATCGGGAGTCCGGAGGTGTTCGGCAAATGCAACGGAGACCGATCGCAGGAACCACTCACTCACGATCATGGCCGGGCGGTGATCGATGGTGATGCGGTAGCGCCTCGACTGGACCGCTCCCCCGATGAGAGCGGCGACCCGCTGGTCCGGATGTTCGACCGCCGCGGTGGTCCCCAACCACTGCCGGTCCACGTCGAGGTGGTGGTCGACCAGCACGCGGCCTATGGGATCCCGGCTCGTCTCGAGACGGAGGCACGCCGCGGGGGGAAGCCGATCAGTGGCGATGACGGATTCGGCGTAGACGAAGACCCGTCCGGTGGTCGTGCCGGTCAACAGCACGGCCCGGTGCATGGTCCGGGCGGCCGCGGGAAGGCCAAGTGGATCGTCGGCGCCGGCCGGCACTCCCCGCTGGTGAAGAATGTCGGCTTCGATCGGCTCGCCGGCCAGGTGTTCCAGTAGTTCGGTCACCGTTCCGGTGCCGTGCGCCAAGGTGGTGGCCACCACTTCAGCCACTGTCGCCGGTTTCTCGGACGAGGGCCCCAAGGTGCGGCACGAGGCGCATCCGTTCACATCGGCCGACGGTACACCTGTCAGCGCCTCACCCACCGACCGCATCGGCCCCGGCGGGGCCGTACCCTGGGTCGTGTGGCGGCACCCGTGCTGACCTATCGAAATGCCTTCGGCTTCGACCTCTCGCCAGACCGGCTATGGCACCAGATCGAAGCCTTTGACCGGTTCGAGGGTTGGTGGCCGTGGCTCACGGACCTCACCATCACGGGCGAAGGGCTGTCCACGGGCTCAATTCTCTGTGGAACGGTAAATCCCCCGCTCCCCTACCGCATGCGGTTGCGGGTCGAGTTGGTCAGCTGCACACCGTTCCAAGCCATCGACGCCAGCATCGACGGAGACCTGACCGGCCATGCCCACCTGCGGTTCCACCCCGAGGGGAAGGGGACCCGGATCGACGTGGCGTGGACAGTTGAGATGCAGCAACCGGCCATGAGACTGGCCAGCAGGATCAGCCGGCCGCTCCTCCAGTGGGGGCACGACCGGGTGGTGGAGGTGACCGCGGCGGGTTTTCGCCGGCGCATCCGTGACCTCTGACTGATAACGGTGTTCCGTACGCAGCCCGACGCCGGTAGCTATCGCCCGTCGGAGCCGGATCAACCCTCGGGCCTCAGTGGACCCACGGGTCGTGTCGTCGTGGCCTCGACGAGCAAGCGGGCAAGCTCGGCAGGGCGGCTCAGGAAGGGTGAGTGCGACGCCTCAATGGTCAGAGGTTCGACCCCCAGACGTCGGGCGGTTACGTCGGCTAGCCAACGTGGTTGTGCCCGATCGTTCAAACAGAGAACAAAACTACGGGGGAGGTCGGCTTGCCAGAATCGTGGAACAGAGACGGGCGTGGTGGCCGTGTCTCCCGCGACTTCCGGAGTCAGCTGGTCGAACGCCCAGCGCACTGTGTCGTCGTCGCAGTCGTTGTAGAAAAGCTGCTTGGCACCCTCGGCATCGGAAAACGACATCGAGCCATCATCATGGAAGCGCAGATGCTCCAGCATTCCGGTGACGTCGTAGTCTCCCTCGACTCCGCCATCGTCTCGGTAGACCAGCGCATCTTGCAGTAAACGACCCTCCAGGGGCAACGCCGCCGCCAGGTAGATCACATGGCTGACAAGCTCCGGGGCGGCATCAGCTGCACGGGTGATCTCCAGGCCCCCACCGGAGTGACCGACCAGTACGTCGCCCGACTGGAGCACATCCAGCACGGCATCGAGGCGACTGGCCATGGTGGCCTCTTCGTTGACACGTTCGCCATGGCCCGGGATGTCCACGGCGATTGCCGCGTGGCCGAGACTCTCGAGTTCTGGAATTGTCCGGCTCCAGCACCAAGCGCCGTGGAACCCACCATGAACCAGAACGAAGCGCATGTCGTTTGAACTCCTCCGTTGTGCTGAGACCAGGGGGAGCCCGAGTCCCTTTGATGGCAGACTCTGGCATCAATCTCGGACAGCCGTCAATCGATGCTTCACGAGATTCGGCGATTCTGTCTAGGGGCTTGGCAGCGATCGGGGTAGCCCGAACCACGGGAACACGGTGTTTTCGAACCGGGTCAGGGCGCAGATCCGGCCTCCCGAGAGCGTCAGGACAAAGAGGCCGACCCCATGACTGGTCCCCGCTGCATCCCGTACGTAGGCACCCAGCGCCGGTTGACCGTTGGCTCGCGTCGGCACGAGGTCGAACGTGCGGCCTGAGTCGAAGATGCTGGCGAAAAAGCGGTTAGCCGGGTCCCACCCTTCGTACTCGAAGGGCAGCGGTGGCATCGAGATGAATACGTCATCGGTGAGAAGTGCCACCAGCGAATCGAGATCGGAAGCCTCGTACGCCGTGACGAACTTGGCCACGATGGCCTGCTCCGAAAGAGAGTCCGGAGCGGGTGGCGGGAGTCGGTGGACACCCGACGGGCGCCATTGCTCCAGGCTGGCCCGGGCCCGTTTGAGAGCGCTGTTGACCGAATCCACTGACGAATCGAGCATCGCAGCCACATCCTTGGCAGGGAACCCGAGCACGTCGCGTAGAACCAGCACCGCCAGCTGGCGGGGTGGAAGGAGTTGGACGGCGGCCACGAAGGCCAGAAAAATGGACTCGGACTGCTCGTAACGGGCTTCCGGGCCAGGAGGCATGTCGAAGGCACCGTCCACGAGCGTCGCCGGAAGTGGCTGGAGCCAGGGAACCTCGCCCATTCGTGTCGGCTCAGGCGGCTCAACCCCGGGCACGTCCCACTCCTTGGCCCGGCGTCGCCCGGCCGAGCGGCGGGCATTGAGGCATCGGTTGGTGGCGATTCGGTACAGCCAGGTCCGAAGGGAGGAGCGCTCCTCGAAGCCGCCAAGGCCCTGCCAGGCGGCCAGCAGGGTGTCCTGTAGGACGTCCTCGGCATCCTGGAAGGAGCCGAGCATGCGGTAGCAGTGGACGTGGAGTTCCCGGCGATAGGGCCCGGTCAGCTCTTCGAATGCGTTTCCGTCCCCGGCCCGCGCTCTCGTGATCAGGTCGATCGTGCTCACCGTGGCGTCTCCTTCTCGGTCCCCGTCGTGGTCCCATCCTCATAGAGACACCGCTCGAGGGTTGAACTGGGCGGTCCGGGGGCGCCCACTTTCTCGGTGTTGCGGTGTCTGTATCGGTGACGGTGGCAACACCGACAGAAACAAGGAGACCCGAAATGGGAACGATTGTCATCACTACAAACAGCTCGGTCGACGGAGTGGTCCAGGACCCGGACGGCCAAGAAGGCCTCACGCTCGGCGGCTGGTTCGGTCAGTTCGGGGGCAAGGACCTCGAGGGGTGGACCAAGATCGAGACCGAGGAGGCGTTGGGGGCTGACGCCCTGCTGCTGGGGCGCCGAAGTGACGAATGGTTCGCCACCCGCTAGCTGTCCCGGAGCGGTGAGTGGGCAGACAGGCTGAACAGCATGCCCAAGTTCGTCGTGTCCTCCACCCTGGAGAAGGCGAAATGGTCCAACTCCACGATCATCAAGGGGGACGTGGTCAGCGAGGTCTCGAGGCTGAAGCAGGAAATCGCCGGGGAGATTCTCGTCTACGCCAGCTACCAACTCGTCCACACCCTGATAGAACACAACCTCGTTGACGAGTTGCGGCTCGTGGTCTTCCCCGTCGTGCTCGGGTCGGGAGAGCGCCTTTTTGGAGCGACCAGCGACAAAAAGCCCATGCGTCTTCTCGACGTGACGACCGTCGGCGAGGGCCTGACCTTGATGACCTACCAGGTTGTGACGGGTGGCTGACCCTGGATCGAGGTGAGTTCCTGGTGGCGCCGGCCGACTTCAGCACCCAACGAGGTCGGCCGGTGCTCAGGACGTCCCTGAAGCCGAGCCACCGTCAGAGGGCTCTAGTCCAGCCGGGCAACAGCCAAAGCCGCGGCCACCAGTACGACTGCCCACGACATCGACTGCAACGCCCGCTCGAGGGGGGCCAGCAGGACGGCCCGGTCGAGCGGCAACTTTCCGCCGTCGGTGAGCCCGATCGCGCCGGCGATGTCGGTGGACCGGCGCCGCAGCATCCGCGCCGGCGTACTGAGAGCCCGTTGGGCCAACGAGAGGGCGAAGGCCCCCACCGCGGCGATGATCGGAGCCAAGGCCAGCCGGTCGGTCTGGGCCACGTAGGCCGTAAGCAACGGGAACGCTCCCCAGCTCGCCGCGAACCCGATGTCGTTGTGGATGATCCCGCCGAAGAGCTCGAAGTTGTAGCCCACCACCAGGACCGGCCCGATCACCAGGAAGGGCACCAGGGCCGGGCCCACCTGGACCACCCCGACGATGCCGAGGGCCAGGCTGCCGGCCAGTCCCAGGACGGCCGCCGCCACCAGGGCGCCGTTGGGGATCTGCGTGCGCAGGGGTCTGCCCTGCAATTCATCGAGGGCGTGAGCAGCCAGACCGACGGCGAAGAAGAACGCCAGCAACGTGGCGGCCAGGCGGGTCAGGTTCACCACCGGGGCCAGACAGGCGCCGATGGTGACGTAGGCCAGGTGCCAGGCGGTGTAGGGCGGGTGCAGCAGCGTCCACCAGTCCCGCCAGCCCCCGGCGCGAGCGGCGTAGTAGGAGGGGCGGGGCTCGGGCGCAGGGCTGGCCGGCATCGACGGCTCACCCACCGGCGCGCCGTCCCCACATGACCAGACCCCCACCCAGGCTCATCCGCCTCACGCCCACGTCGACCAGACCGGCCCGCTCCCACGCCTCAACGGTCCAGGCCACCGGGTAACGCCGGTAGTGGTCCGAGATGTTGGGCCCGAGGAACCGGCCGACCTCGGACCACTCCTTCCCACCGGTCAGCCAGCCGCCGGCAGGCAGGAGCAGGCGCGTGTACAGCCACCACCAGAATCGCCAGAACCTGCTCTCCGGCACCAGGAACTCCAGGCTGGCCACCGGCCCGCCCGGCTTCACCATCCGGGCCAGTTCGACCAGGGTGGCCTGGGGGTCGTCGACATAGCGCAGGAGATAAGTGAAGGTCAGGCCGTCGAAGGTCCCGTCGGCAAAGGGGGGTTGTTCGGCCCGCCCCGCCACCAGCTGGACCCGGTCGGCGGCGTGGTGCTCGGCCACGTTGCGTTGGCCCTGGCGCAGCATGTCTATGGTCAGGTCGAGGCCGACCACCCGGGCCGAACTGCGATCAGCCAGCTGGAGGGCCACCCCGGCGGTTCCTGAGGCCACGTCGAGCACCAGGTTGGGCCGGTCCGGAATCACGTGGTCGACCATGGCCCGCCGCCACCGTCCGTTCTGACCCATCGACAGCAGCTCCGCCAATCGGTCGTAGCGCTGCGGAAGGGGCGCGAAGAGTTGCTGGGCGAACCGGTTGCGTCTGTCTGAGGCCGAGATGTCCATGGCGCCTCCTCAAGTGCGAAGATCTCACCGTAGGCGGTCGCCGCCGGGAGGAGTGACGTGAGCTCGACGCGCTTCGACGTGCTGGTGGTCGGCGCAGGACCGGCCGGCAGCATCGCCGCTCTGGTTCTGGCCCGGGCCGGGGCCCGGGTGGCGCTGCTCGACAAGGCCCACTTTCCGAGGGACAAGGCCTGCGGGGATTTCATCGGGCCCAGAGGGCTCCAGGTGCTGGCCGATCTGGGAGTGGACGAGCCACCCGGTTACGACGTGGGCGACATGGTGGTGGTGGGTCCGACAGGCCGACGGGTGGTCCTGCCTTGCTTCGACGGCGACTCGTATCCCGGACGGGCCCGGGCCGTGACCCGGACCGTCTTCGATGACGCCCTGCGCACCGCGGCGCTCGAGAGCGGAGCGGAACCCTTCGACGGACGGGCCGACCGGCCCCTGGGCGGGGGCCCGACTCCCGACGGATTCTCGGTCGGTCGTGACGAGCTCCGGGCCGACTTCATCATCGGGGCCGACGGAGCCACCAGCCACGTAGCGGCCAGCTCGGGCCTGGTCGAGGACGCCCGGATGCTGTGGGGATTCGCGGTGCGTTGCTATCTCGACCGGCACGTCGACCTGCCGGCCATCACCTTGTGGGAGCAGACCCCGTGGCGGGCGTTCCCC